>ERZ808028.40-NODE-40-length-161645-cov-8.528960_pt1 | contig 161645 bp, 151 predicted proteins | sample MGYA00380184_ERZ808028 | MGnify/ENA primary metagenome ERZ808028 (study PRJEB31490, sample SAMN06133397) | mouse gut metagenome | isolation source: J8_1 | host: mice | place: China: Chengdu | collected 2015-05 ...
CAGGGTTCCGGGCGGCATATCAAGGCTCTTTCCCTCAAAAGTAGTAAATTGGTAGTAAATTCAGCTTGAAATCCTGCTTGTATGCCCGTAAATCAAGGCTTTTTTGAGATAATCAACCATTTTAAAATACAAGTTCTTGTATTTTCTCGACAAAACACTTGCATAAATCTCAAGATATAGTAAAATTAATTTATATGCAATTCATCATTTTATGAATCATAAGTCATATAGAGAATCAGATAAAGGAGCGATCCCCATATGGCGGGATTAGAAGTGGCCGGCAGAAGATTCCGGACCGAGGCCGATTATCGGGCGGGTCTGCGGGATCAGGCCAGGATTGAGAAGATCAGGACACAAGTCAATATGGAACAGCCGGGAGAAGTGATCTCACTGTATATGGATATACAGTCCGGCAAATATCGGTTTGAGACGGTCGTCGGCAATGATTTTGATGACGAGATCTATGAGCTGGCGCAGAATTACAAACGTCAGGGTTATACCAGAGACAGCGTTCTGACAGAAGAGAAGAAAAAGAAGTCTGTCAGAATAACCGGGAGTTTTGCGAAGAAGAAGCCTTCTGCCGAACCGGAGCATGAAAAAGGCCGTGCGCGGAAATCTTCCTCTGCGGAAGTATCGCTTGACAGCTACGACGAGAAGATGCAGCAGGAGATCCTGCTGGAATTCAAGAAGCGGGAGAGACGGCGCAGGCTGACGGTTGTTCTCTGTTCAGTCGTTGCACTGGCCTGTTTTGGTTATTTTGGGGTCTATTACTATTTTGCAGACAGAACACAGGCCGATTTTGAGAACCTTGCCAGTCTGAAAGGGAATACGACTCTGGCGGCAGGTCCACCCACGGTGACGATCCACCGTACGGAGGGGGAAGAGATCGAGCTGGAAGTTCTTGAAGAATACCAAACTTTATATAATAAGAATAAAAGCCTAATCGGATGGCTCAAAATTGACGATACTAATATAGATTATCCTGTCATGCAGACAGTGAATAACGAATACTATCTGGATCACAATTACAGCCAGGAGTATGACAAGAACGGCAGTCTTTTTCTGGATAAGGACTGTGATATCGTACATAGGAACACGAATCTGATCATATATGGCCATCACATGAAGTCGGGCAAAATGTTCGGTAATCTCAATAAGTACAGCAGTGAAGAATATGCGAAGCAGCACGCCACGATCCAGTTTGACACCATATATGAGAAGGGTACCTACGAAGTGATGTACGTATTTCGGTCCAGGATCTATAATGAAGAAGAGATCGTATTTAAGTATTATCAGTTTTTTGACGCGGCTTCCGAGAAGGAATTCAACTCCCAGATGCAGGAGATGGCGGCGTTGTCTTTGTATGATACCGGCGTTACGGCAAGCTACGGGGATGAGCTTTTGACACTGTCAACCTGCGATAATTCCGAGCAGGACGGCCGGTTTGTGGTGGTTGCGAAGCGTGTTGCATAAAAGCGCAAAAAGGTTTATGATGTAATAGAAAATTCTGTAATTTGAAAGTTGATTTTCGAATTTGTATTTTTAGAATATAGAATGCTATAGAAATATACGGGGAATCAAGGAGAGAGCGATGGCTATGAAGAATGCGGCTAAGAAATCAAAGAGAAGATTGAAGAGAAGTGTCAGACGGAGTCTGGCGGCTGTACTGATGATCACGGCGATCGGAGTGGCGGCGATTCCGGTTCCGGAGAACTATGCGGCGCCGGAAGGCGGAGTCGGGACACGGGCGGCGACGGTCAATTATTATTATCCGGGCAGTGAGGCGGATCCGGATGGTAATAACCATACGCTGTTGGAAGTAGATATGCAGCATGATGTCAGCCTGGCTCCGGGAAACAATACGCAGTATTACTCACATACGATCCGGCAGATGAGTGACAGTACCTGGCAGGCAGAATGGCAGTTTCGCTTTTTTCAGCGAAAGGTACAGGGGCAGAACCGGGGTATCATCAGCGAATATAATAATACCTACCAGGAGAATGAGGTAAAGTTAAAAGCGAATGTAGTCATGGAATATGCCTGGGTGGAAGTGGCAGATTATGATAAGTATTTTAAAGATAATGACGCTAAAGAGATTTCCATTGATGTTCCCAACGGAACCGGAGCCGCGGCCGTTCGGAATGAAGCGATCCTGAAAGAATACTTTACGGATGCCTACAATGAATTTGTGGCTGCGTATCGTGCGTATGAGACTGCGCTTGGACAGGTAAAACCTGGGGATCCTCTGCCAACGGCTCCTGACCCGCTGGTTAGAGAGGTAAGCGATCTTTCGGGGGAGCAGAAGCTGAAATATTACTGTGACCAGAACAGGCTCAATGGCTGTACGCTGGTAAGCGTCACGGATATGAGAATGAATAATGCCGCGGGTAGCGGCGGTGCAGAGAATACTGCCGTATATGTTCCGCGCAGAAATGAAGGAGCTACGCTTCCGGAAGGATATTCTGCGGATGATAATTCATTTGTCTATGAGAACACGCAGACCAGTTCCATTATTGGTATCGGCGACAATGCGTTTAAGGAGACAAGGAATGTAAACGTTCTGGATGTGCCGGATGAAATCAGATATATCGGAAAGAGTGCATTTGAGAACTCTTTTATCGCAAAGATTTCTTTTAACAATGTGACAAATATTGACAATTATGCTTTCAAGAATTGTTCCCGGTTAACGGATATCACCATGGGGGCCACCACATCGGTGATCGGTACGGAGGCGTTCTACGGGACAGGACTGGCAAATGTCAAATTCCCGAATTCGATCACAAATATCGGGCCGGGTGCTTTTGCCTTTTGTGGTGCGCTGCAGTCTCTGGATTTCTCGGATGTTTCCGACCAGTCTCAGGACGGTATCAGGATAGGTGATTATGCATTCTATAATGCAGTGGCTTTAAACAGTGTGAACTTTAACCGTGCCGGTGGGAGCACGTCTGTCAATATCAAAACAGTAGGTGAAGCAGCGTTTGCTGTGGAATCCGGTATCACAGGCAGTATGACGACCTTTGCTTTCCCGTCGGCCATTGCGAGAACGAAGACGTCAAAAGATACAAATACTTTAACCGGTGCCAACAGTGTTGGTCTCGGCAATCTGGTGCTGGCGGGCAGGACCAATCTGACGACCGTAACCATGCCTGCGGATTATGGAAGATCCACAGAAGTGGATGTGCCGAACGATCTGCTTTATAACTGCGTCGGTCTGGAAAGCGTTGTCTTCCCGGATGACGGTAACCGTTCCTGTGGACTGGCAACTTATGATTCCGAGGAGCTGTTCAAGTCGGTGACGAATCCTGATTTCTATGTAAGGGGTCCGGAACTGGACAGAAGCAGTCAGCCGGCTTCGCCGCGTATCTCTACATGGGATGCGGTGTCAGCGGTGTCGGATAAGATTCCGTATGTATATGTTAAGAACGGTAAGGAATATTACGAAATCAGCGACGGTTTCTATCTGTTATGTATAGACAATACGGGTATGTTGACATCCTGTGTCATCAAGCCGAATAAAGACGGTACTTCCGGTGATATAAGCAAATGGGACGGTGAATTGGAAATTCCCGCTAAAGTGGGGAATACCAAGGTGGTCGGAATCGCTTCGGGATGTTTCAGCGATCCGAAGTTAAATACGGCGGCCAAGTCACTGGTCATCACGGATAACTCGATCACGACCATTGAAGACGGTGTGTTCCAGGCAAGTGAGAGTGAAGATGACCGGCAGTGGAAGAATCTGGAAAAGGTATATATCGGTAATTCCGTAAATTCGATCGGCAACAATGCTTTTAAGAACTGTTCCAGTCTGGTTGATGTGACATTCAACACACCGTCAGCCGGATATGAAGGATTCACGATCGGAACGGATGCTTTCAAGACGGAAAGCGGCGAGCTGATGTTCCACGGTGATATCGTGGAAGGATATGCGCCCTTTGACTGGGCAATGGATCCGGGGAATATCATTCAGCAGCAGGACAGGATCCGGGTATGTTATAAGAGCCTGTCTCCGACATACCTGACGGTGATGTATAATCCGATCACTGAGAAGGTCACGCTTCTGGATTATCCGAAGTACAGTCAGGTGAGCGAGATCTTAAATGAGAAATACGGTTTTGGCGCCGGCAGCAACGGATACGAAGATATGATGGTTGCCAACTGGTATGCGATGTACGCAGGAGCTGATTATGACAGTTACAGGACGATCTTTGCGGATGCCTGGAGTGCGGCGCAGGCCGAGACTGATGAGGAGACGAGAAAGGAACTGTGCGAGCAGCTGTATACCGGCGATACTTACGGACCGTGGATCAATGAGGAGTTCTGTCTGAACTGGAATAAATGGGTAGGCGGAAGTAATCCGAATCCGGATCCGGGACCGGATCCCAATCCTTCGGACGGCACCACACAGACGAAGAACAGTCTGACCGACTGGCTGTTTGAGCCTATCGTCGTTCAGGCTGCAGCGGCAGGGCCGGATGCCCCGCTGGCATATTATGAAAGAAATGCGTATGACATCATTGACAATGTAAATTCCGGAGATCCGTACAGATTTTCGGAGGAAGAGCGTCAGCTTGTCAATGCCACCAAGAACATTGTCGTACCGGCAGGGGTGGATTCCATAGACGTTTATGGATACATCAATAATCTGACGGAGGACGGGGAACGTGCCCAGGGTGAGAATTCCGGCGCGAACACCGGTAATTACAACACTTATTTTAACCTGAACTGGCCTTCTGAGACCCGCAATATGTACAACGGGTTCAAGAGCGATGCAGATGATCTTACGGATACCGTTCCGGGACTGTTCAGCGGTTATTATAAGGATTACAAGAGTGGTTCCGATGTCGAGAAGTTTGTACGCGGTAATGACCTGATCGAAAGCGTGACGTTAAACAGCGTGACTTATCTGCCGGACTATGCTTTTGACAGCTGTGAGAATCTGCAGTGGGTGATCATCGGCGATGCTTTGGCAGATATCGGCAAGGCGCCGTTCAGGGGCTGTTACAAGATGACCTCTGTCAGCAACAACGAGTACTATACGACAGAGAACGGTATTATTTATTCTAATAATACGGACGGTTCGCGTACCATAGAAGAATGTCTGTCGGCGAGAGGCAACGGTGTGGGAGAAGGTATCGTAAGTCTTTCTTCTGATCCTGCGCTTGCTACCGTCAGTGCGATCAAGCCGGGAGCTTTTGAGGACTGCGACAACATTACGTCGATCAGCTTCGGTATGAACGATACGGCAGGGCTGGCTGTAATTCCGGAAGATTGTTTCAGGAACTGTGACAGACTGGCTTCGGTAGTGCTGCCAAGAACTGTTAATGATGTGGGCAAGGGTGCATTTGTCGGCTCTAACGCCCTGAATACCCTGACATTCTACGGTAAGGAAGTGAAGATTTCCGGAAGCGCGTTTGAGAACACGCCGGAGAATCCGAAGGGCAATACTTTAGTCAGAACCTATGAGGATTCCGCAGTCGTAAGATATGTCAACGAATACGGCAAGGAATACAACCTTACACTGGACAATAACCGTCTCGGTGAGCTGTGGAGCGTAACATTCCTGGATGCCGACCACATGATGCTGGGAGAGCTTGTTGACAAAGAAGGCAATGAGATCGAGAATCCGCAGTATGTAGAGGACGGCGCATATGCCAGAATCCCCACAGATCCGGTTCATGACGGCTGGACCTTTGAAAGATGGGTGGGCATGAACAATGCCGCCATAGATGAAAAGATTACCCAGGACACCATATTCTATGCACAGGGTTATTCCAATGATGGTATGGTGAACGGTAAATATATGGTAGAGTTTTATGACGGTGTAGACGGCAAGAAGATCGGGCCGACACAGTATATTTCACCGGGCGGTGAAGCGATCGCACCGGCTCCGCCGGCACATGACGGTTATACGTTTGACAAGTGGAGCGACAGCTTTACGGGTATTCAGTCCAATAAGTCGATCGTCGCATTGTATAAATCGGCAGGCGGAAGCGGCGGTTCCACGAATACTTCCGGCGGTTCTACGAATACCAGCGGCAACAGCAGCGGTAACCGTAATCCGTCTAATAACACGACGAATACGTCGTCAGGTAATTCGACTTCGTCGCAGACATCGTCCAGTACGAGTACAACATCATCGTCAACGGCTTCGACATCGACTACGTCGGCGGAAAGTAAGACTACTTTGTATTCAGTGGTAGTCATCGGCGGAAGCGGAAGCGGAAGCTATGCACCGGGTACACCGATCGTTATCACGGCCAATACGGGAGCGGAAGGAGCTACGTTCAGCAAGTGGACGACAGATTCACCGGGCGTTTCACTGGCGAATGTCAGCCAGACGCCGACCAGCTTTACGATGCCGCCTAATAACGTAACGATAACCGCAGAATATACGACAGGCACGCCGGCGGGTACACCGGCAGGCGGTGGCAGTAGTACAGGCGGAAGCGGCGGTAATCAGAACAGCAGTACGGGTAATACCCGCGTGGACATCACGAAGCCGGGTATCTCGAACAAAGACCTCGCGACGGCTAATGTGAACGGAGCGACCGACAATTTCGTGATCAAGATTTCCGAGACGGATGAGGCGACCAGAGCGGTGGCGGATGCGTTGACGAATGAGTACACCAGTCTGGATAATATCCTGTATTATGCAATGGATATCAGCCTGTATGATGCTACGGGAACGACGAAGATCACGGATACGTCAGGAATCTCGGTAGATATTACGATTCCGATCCCGGATGCGCTGGTAGCTTACGGCGGTAACAATATGGCGGGTGCGGTTGTGAACGGCAACCAGCTGGAGAAACTGAATGAGAGCTTTACGACCATCAACGGTGTTCCCTGTATCAGATTTACGGCAACGCACTTCTCGCCGTACACGGTCTATGTAGATACGGGCAACCTGACGGAAGGTATGCTGGATACAACGCCCAAGACCGGCGATCCGATCCATCCGAAGTGGTTCTTATCCATCGGTCTGGCATGCTTATCAATCATCCTGGCTATGAAGAGAGATAAGAGAACCAAAGTAAAAACAGCATAAAGGAATTTTTATGGGAAAGATAATAAGAAATCTGATAGGTATCCTGCTGCTGGTGACAGCGATAGCGGTAACACAGATCCCTGTATCAGATGTGGAGGCGGCACCAACCGCCTCTGCATCTGATTTTCAGATGGACGGAACAACATTAGTAAAGTACAAGGGCACGGCGCAGGACGTGTCTGTTTCTGATTATGTAGAGAAGATAGAGGCGGAGGCTTTCGCAGGCAACGACGATATCAGACATATCACTGTCGGGGAGAATGTGGAAGTGATCGGCGCCAGAGCTTTTTCAGAATGTAAGAATCTGGAGAGTGTGACGATTCCGGATTCCGTCAAGACGATTGATACCGCTGCTTTCAGCGGCTGTCCTTCGCTTAAGGAAGTGACGGTGGGAACCGGGCTTACAAGCCTTGGCAACGGCGCTTTTGCGGGTGCCTACAGTCTGGAGAATGTACGTTTCAGCAGCAGCAATCCCAAATTCACCTGTGATGAAGGGGCGATCCTGAACAAAGACGGCAGGGACACGCTGTATCAGTTTCTGGCCGGGACAAAGGGCGACAGCTACCGGATGCCCTCTACGGTGAAGATGATCAAACCCTATGCATTCTGGGGCAATTACAATCTGGAGCAGGTGGAGCTCAGCAATCAGGTGAAGGAGATACCGGCCTATGCCTTCTCTACCTGTAGAAATTTAAAAGATGTGGAGATTCCCTTTTCTGTAAAAAGTATTGACATGAAAGCGTTTGAAGATTGTGTCAGACTGCGTGAGATCGTGATACCGGCTTCGGTGAGTACGATCCACAGTACGGCGTTCGACGGATGTACGAAGCTGGAGATCAAGGCGGATGCAGGCTCCATGGCACATACTTTTGCGCAGTCTCTGGAGCTGGAAGATATTGAGGTGTCGGAATACGAAGAGGCGCCCATACCGGGCAGCGTCAGCGGCAACGACGTGGCGGCGGATGCAGAGGCACAGGGCGATGAAGGCGACAATGTATCAGCGCCGGTTGATTATTATCATGAAGTGTCTCATATGAATCCGATGACGGAAGAAGAGGACAACGCAGTCAAAGGCAAGACGAGGGTGATCGGCCGGCAGGCGTATGTCATTATCGACAATGCCACGGCTACCATCAATGTGGGAAGCACCGGTGACACGATCGGCGGAGAACCGGAGGAAGAGACAGAGCAGAATACGGATACCGTGCCGGGGCTTGCAGGTTCCGGGGATGCGAAGGGCGGTTCTTTCCCGAAATACGCCATCGCAAAGGGCAGTGACGGTAAGGCCGTCGTTGCGGCACAGGCTTACTATGACAATGAGATGACTTCCTATACGATTCCGGATAATATTGTGAGGATCGGGGAGTTTTCGTTTGCCAGATCAGGGCTTACGGCCATCACGATTCCGGACGGCGTGGAAGAGATCGGCTATGCGGCCTTTTATCACTGCGACGCTTTAAAAGACGTGTCCATTCCGCAAAGCGTGCAGAACATCGAGGCGGCGGCTTTTGCAAATACACCGTGGCTGTCGGAGTGGAGACAGAACGGCAGCGGCGATTTCCTGATTGTCGGTGACGGAATCCTGCTGGCATATAAAGGAAGCGACAATGTTGTTTCCGTTCCCGAAGGGGTGAAAAGGATCGGAGCGGAGGCGTTTAAAGATCATACAGAGATCAATAAGGTTGTTCTGCCGAACAGTGTGGAAGTAGTAGGAGAGGCGGCTTTTGCGGGCTGCAGCGCACTTACGGAGATTGAAGGCGGTGCAGGCTTACGGAAAATAAGCGACAGGGCTTTTGCGGGCTGTCCGGTCGGCACGGTACATATCCCGGCGACGGTAGAGTATGTCGGCCTGCGGGCTTTTGACAGTACGGATCCGGAGAGCGGGACGACGGCAGGCAACAGAGTGGTTGTCTTTGAAGGCGGGAAACTTCCGCAGCTTTCTTATGAGAAGATGGCAACCAAATTATACAGAGACAGTGACCGTGAGCCGGCATTGAAGGGCTGTGCGGTTGCGGTAATCCCGGATGGGGTGAACGATCTGACAGGAAGCGTGTTGGCCGATACAGGGGCCGGCTTTACGGGTGTGGTCTGCAGGAAGGCACAGGATGCGGCAGACGGCGGCGGTGTACTGCAGATCGTATCCAGACAGGGCAGCGGCCCGCTTCTGCAGGCCGGTGATACATGTCAGATAGACGGCAAACAGTATGTTCTCGAAGAGGGCACACAGATCGCAGGCGGTTCGAACACGGCCGGACAGCCGGACGGAGCGGGTGAGGCCGCATCCCGGGAAGCAGGAGCGGATGCATCTGATTCGTCGGATCCGGCAGGCGTATCGGGCAGTGCGGATCCGGGTGTGGCGGTGCAGATAAAGAGCAGCACGCTGTCGGACAACGGTGTGGCAGGTGCGGTGCTGGCGGGTTCCGAGGAGAACTATATTCTGACGATAGAGGACAATGAAGCTGCCGGTCTTAAGATCGGTGACGTCTATAAGAAGATATACGGCAATACGCTTCCGCAGAATCTGTGTGCCTACGATATCGGTCTCACGGAAGCGGCTACAGGCGTGCCGATCACCAGCCTTGGCAAACAGAGTGTAGAAGTGACGCTGCCGATGCCGGGCGGCGTGGGCGCCGACAATCTCCATGTGGTATGTCTTGACGCGGACGGACAGCTGGAGGAAGTGGACAGCAGAGTGGTATCCGTGAACGGTGCGGATGCGATCATTTTTACGGCGAGGCATTTTTCGCCTTACGGCATCTACAACTATGGTTCCGGCAAAAGCGCGGCGGCGGACGTGAAGGACGGGCAGGCGGTGTTCACATCTCTTGGCGCGAAAGACGATTCGCCGGATACGGGTGATCACAGCATTCATCCGAAATGGTTTCTGAGCGGCGGACTTTTCTTCGCGGCGATGGCGTTCTTCTTTTACCGGAGGAAGGGCAGAAAGATTCCCCTTTCCTGACAGAAAACAGAATACTGAACCTGAAAAAACTCCCGGCATAGAATAAATCTATAGCCGGGAGTTTTCCTGTGTCTTTTTACACGGAATGTGCAGATTTCCCGGCGGATGATGACAGAATGCATGGAGAAGAGCTGTGAATCGTGTAAGAAAACAAGTAAGATGCAGTGATCATATACAGAGAACGATTGCAACGGAAGAGATTACGGTGGCGATCCTGGATACGGGGATCGGCAGACATCCCGATTTCGGAAACCGCGTGGTGGCCTTTGCGGATTTCGTGAACGGGCGGCAGGCGGGATACGATGACAGCGGACACGGCACGCATGTGGCAGGATGCGTGGGCGGCAGCGGAACCACGTCCCGCGGCGTCTATCGGGGAATGGCGCCTGCCTGTCGTTTCTGTATCGGCAAGGTATTGGACAGAAACGGCGAGGGATGCATTGAGAGCATGAAGATGGGGCTGGTCTGGGTGCTGGAGAATCATGTCCGCTACCGGATCCGGGTCTTAAACGTATCGCTGGGCATTGGTACGAGCGGCGAGGCGGAGCGCATGGAGGAGCTGGTGGAACTGCTGGACGCGGCCTGGGAAAAAGGCATTGTCGTGGTGTGCGCCGCAGGCAATAACGGGCCGGGGGAAGGGACGATATCACCTCTCGGCTGCAGCCGCAGGGTGATCACGGTGGGCTGCCATGAGGGTGGGTATTTCGGCGCACGCAAGGATCTGTGCGAGAATTTTTCCGGCAGGGGAAGCCGCAGTGTGCTCTATCGCAAGCCGGACGTGGTGGCGCCGGGAACGGATATCGTGTCCTGCAACGTGAACTGGAAGGGAAGTGCCTTCAGCGGCTACCGCAATGCCTATACGAAGAAGAGCGGTACCTCCATGGCGACGCCGGTCGTTGCCGGGGCGGCTGCGCTTTTTCTGCAGAAATACCCGCGTGCGACCAATGAGGAGCTGAAGCGAAAAATGATATACAGCGCACATGATATGGGGGATTCCTGGAACAAGCAGGGCTGGGGGATGCTGGATGTGGAGCGGTTCTGCAGGGAACCCGACCGATAAAGATGTGTTTTTTGTGTCGGATTGTGGTTGACATGGGCGGTATGATTGTATACAATTATACGTGGCGTACATGAATTGATCGTATTCTTATAGAGCGCCCTGTATGCAGGCGGGTAAGGAGCGACAGGAAAGGTGTGATGACAGCTATGTATGATGAAAGAACTTTCACCAATCGTCCGGTGACCATGAACGATCATAACAATCTTCTGGAAATAGAAGAACACATGTATATTCTGGATGATGTGAAGAAACCTAATGTTTTCAGGAATATGTTTCCTTATTCCGAGATTCCGAAGATTCCGTTCAATGACAGGACGGTGCCCCACAATATGCCGAAGGATATCTGGATCACGGATACGACCTTCCGGGACGGCCAGCAGTCCAGGGCGCCGTACACGACGGAACAGATCGTCACGATCTACGATCATCTGCATAAACTGGGCGGTCCAAACGGCATGATCCGCGCCAGTGAATTCTTCCTGTACAGCAAGAAGGACAGGGATGCTGTCTATAAATGTATGGAGCGGGGCTATCGTTATCCGGAGGTTACAAGCTGGATCCGTGCCAGCAGGGAGGACTTTAAGCTGGTCAGAGAGATCGGCATGAAGGAGACCGGTATTCTGGTCAGCTGTTCGGATTATCATATTTTCCTGAAATTGAAGATGACCAGGCGGCAGGCGATGGACCATTATCTGAGCGTTATCCGGGATTGCCTGGAGGAGGGGATCAGCCCGAGATGCCATCTGGAGGATATTACCAGAGCGGATATTTACGGTTATGTGGTGCCTTTCTGCATGGAATTGATGAAACTGATGGAAGAGTATCAGATCCCTGTCAAGGTGCGCGCCTGCGATACGATGGGCTATGGCGTCAACTATCCGGGCGCGGTCATTCCGAGGAGCGTGCAGGGCATTATCTATGCGATACATACCCATGCCGGGGTGCCGCATGCGCTGATCGAATGGCACGGTCACAATGACTTCTACAAGGCGGTGTCGAATTCTACCACGGCATGGCTTTACGGCTGTTCCGGCATCAATACATCGCTTTTCGGCATCGGGGAGCGGACAGGCAATACACCGCTGGAGGCGATGGTCTTCGAGTATGCGCAGCTTAGAGGCGATCTGAACGGTATGGATACTACCGTGATCACACAGCTGGCGGAGTACTATGAGAAGGAGATTGGCTATGAGATCCCGCCCAGAACGCCTTTTGTGGGCAGGAATTTTAACGTGACGAGAGCCGGCATTCACGCCGACGGACTGTTGAAAAATGAGGAGATCTACAATATTTTCGACACGGAGAAATTCCTGAACCGGCCGGTGCTGTGTGCGGTGTCGAATACTTCCGGTCTGGCAGGGATTGCACATTGGATCAATACGTATTATCATTTAAAGGAGCAGGACCAGCTGGATAAGGGATGCGATCTGGTGAGGGCTTTGAAGGTCTGGGTAGATGGAGAGTACGCGGCGGGCCGTGTGACCGTGCTGACGGATGAAGAACTGACGGCGCAGATCAGAAAGACATGCACAGAGCTTGCCATACCGATGCCCGGGGAAGCGGCGGAAAGACTGCCGGATACAGGTGACAGGGAAGCCGGAGCGTAGCCCTGCGCATCTGACAGTAATGCATATAGTATAGGTGGAGAAAAAGAGAACGGAAATGGCTAATTATGATTTAAAGAACGAGGTAAACGACAAATATTCTCTGCGCGGCAGGGTGTTCCAGAAGCTGCGGGAAGATATTCTGAGCGGGAAGTATAAGGAGCATGAGGAGCTTAAGGAGGTAGCGATCGGTGAAGAGCTGGGAGTCAGTCGCACGCCGGTCAGGGAGGCTTTCCGGCAGCTGGAGCTTGAGGGGCTTATTCAGATTGTTCCCAACAGGGGCGCTTATGTGACGGGAATCACCGCCAAGGATGTGAAGGATATCTACATGATCCGCTCTTTGCTGGAGGGGCTGTGCGCAAGACTGGCTGTGGAGAAGATGACAAAGGAACAGATGGAGGAGATGGAGGAGAATATCTATCTGGCGGATTTTCATGCGTCGAAGGGGCATATGGACCAGATGGCGGAGCTCGACAACCGTTTCCACGATATCCTCTATGAAGCCTGTGATTCCAAGATGCTGGAGCACACGCTGCGGGATTATCATCAGTATGTGCTGCGCGTCAGGCAGAAGACGCTCTCCACCAACACGAGAGGGCGGGCTTCCAACGAGGAACACCGCCAGATCATGGAGGCGATTAAGGAGAAGGATGCGGACAGGGCGCAGCAGCTGGCAAACCAGCATATCCTGAATGCCTATGATAATATGGTGAAAAACGGGCTGTACGAAATATACGGTGAGGAAGTACAGCATATCAAATAAGAAAGGAAGGACACTATGGAAAAAATCAAAATGACAACGCCTCTTGTGGAGATGGACGGCGACGAGATGACGAGGATCTTATGGAAAATGATCAAGGACGAGCTGCTGCTGCCTTATATCGATCTGAAGACAGAGTATTACGACCTGGGACTGGAGCACCGCAACGAGACGGATGATCAGGTGACGTTTGACAGCGCCGAGGCTACGAAGAAGTACGGTGTGGCGGTAAAATGTGCGACGATCACGCCTAATGCGGCCAGAATGACAGAGTATAACCTGAAAGAGATGTGGAAAAGCCCCAACGGCACGATCCGGGCGGCTTTGGACGGCACGGTGTTCCGGGCGCCCATCGTTGTCAAGGGGATCGAGCCATGCGTGAGGAACTGGGAGAAGCCGATCACCCTGGCCCGTCACGCTTACGGGGATGTGTATAAGAATACGGAGATCAAGGTGCCCGGCCCCGGTAAGGCGGAGCTTGTCTTCACGGCGGAGGACGGCAGTGAGATACGGGAGACGATCCATAATTTCACCGGCTCCGGCATTCTGCAGGGAATCCACAACACGGACGAGTCCATCTCCAGTTTTGCGAAGGCATGTTTTAATTTCGCGCTGGATACGAAGCAGGATCTGTGGTTTGCGACGAAGGATACGATCTCCAAGAAATACGACCATAATTTCAAGGATATTTTCCAGGAGATCTATGATGCCGAATATAAGGAGAAGTTCGAGGCGGCCGGTATCGAATATTTCTATACCCTGATCGACGATGCGGTGGCCCGTGTGATGAAGGCCAGGGGCGGCTTTATCTGGGCCTGCAAGAATTATGACGGCGACGTGATGAGCGATATGGTCTCTTCGGCGTTCGGTTCTCTGGCCATGATGACTTCCGTGCTCGTATCACCGGACGGCGTCTATGAGTATGAGGCGGCGCACGGCACGGTGCAGCGGCATTATTATAAGCATCTGCAGGGGGAGGAGACTTCCACCAATTCAGTGGCGACGATCTTCGCCTGGACGGGAGCGCTCAGAAAACGCGGCGAACTGGACGGCATCGGAGAGCTTACGGTCTTCGCGGACAGGCTGGAGCAGGCGGTGATTAAGACGATCGAAGCGGGCAGGATGACGAAGGATCTGGCGCTGATCACTTCTTTGGAAGATGTGACGGTGTTAAGCAGCGAAGCCTTTATCAAGGCGGTGCGGGAGACTTTCGAATCTCTGGCATAAGGAGTACAGGGAAAATGGGAACTGCTCTTATTCGGAGAGCAGTTCCCATTTTTCATAGAGATCGTTCAGTTTCGTTTCGTTTTCTTCTTTTTCCCGGTTGAGTTCCTGCAGTCTGGCTACATCGGTGCAGATCCCGGGGGAGGCCATGAGAAGGTCGATCTCGCTGTTTCTCGTCTCCAGCTGTTCGATGGCTTCCTCACATTTTCTCAGTTCATTTTCTTTTTTGCGCCGGGCGGCCTGTTGTTCTTTCCGGGCTTTCCAGTCCTGCTTCGTGTCGGAGGAAGCCGCCGGCTGTGCGGCGCTGCCTGCGGCTCCTGCAGCCGTCAGGGAACCGGCGTGCGATCCGGCAGCTGTTTTGTCCTGCGCGGCGGCATCGATCAGGGCCAGCTGTTCGTCCTTTTTCTCCAGATAGTATTCATAATTGCCCAGATAGCTGGTCAGTACATGACGGTTTAAGTCCAGGATCCGGGAAGCCGTCTTGTTGATGAAATACCGGTCGTGGGACACGTACAAAACGGTGCCCGTGTAGGCGTTCAGGGCATCCTCGAGAATCTCCTTGGACATAATGTCCAGATGGTTGGTTGGCTCGTCCAGGATCAGGAAGTTGGCTTCCGAGAGCATCAGTTTGGCGAGGGACACCCGGCCCCGTTCGCCGCCGCTTAAGGTCCTGACCTGCTTGAATACGTCATCGCCGGTAAAAAGAAAGGCGGCCAGGGTATTGCGGATCTCGGTGTTGGTGAGGGACGGGTAATCGTCTGAAATCTCTTCAAAAAGCGTCTTCTCCATGTGCAGGACATGATGTTCCTGATCGTAGTAACCGACGGCCACGTTGCTGCCGAGACGAATCTCGCCGGTATCGGGCGCCGTCAGCTCGTTGATCATCTTTAAGATGGTGGTCTTGCCGGTGCCGTTGTCGCCGATGATGGCCACATGTTCCCCTTTCTTGATATCGAAGCCAAGATGTTCAAAGAGCGTGAGAGAGCCGAAGGATTTCGACAGCTCTTCCACATGCAGGACATCGTTGCCGCTGGTGAATTTCGGTTCCAGTGTAAGATGCATGTCGGCGCGCACTTCCGTCGGTTTGTCCAGTACTTCGAGTTTGTCCAGCATCTTTACCCGGCTCTCTGCCCGGCGGATCGACTTCTCCCGGTTAAAAGAGCGCAGCTTCTCGATGACTGCCTCCTGGTGTCTGATCTCCTGCTGTTGTTTCATATAGGCGCTGTACTCGGCTGCCCGCAGCGCTTCCTTTTTGGCGGCGTAATCGGAGTAGTTCCCGGTAAAGACAGTGGCCCTGGTGTTATCCAGCTCGATCACTTTATTGGCGATCCGGTCCAGAAAATAACGGTCGTGGGATACGATGATCACGGCGCCTTTGTAGTTGAGCAGGTAGGTTTCCAGCCAGGTGATGGAGGACATGTCCAGATGGTTGGTGGGCTCGTCCAGTATGATCAGGCCTGGCTTGAGCAAAAGCAGCTTGCCCAGGGCAACCCGGGTCTTCTGGCCGCCGGAGAGGGTGGAGACGCTGCGTCCGAATTCTTCTTCCAGGAAGCCGAGTCCTTTGAGGACGCCGGTCAGCTCGCTTCTGTACGCGTAGCCGCCGCCCGTCTCGAAATCGTGGGTTAAGTTGGTGTAAGTGTTCATCAGCTGCTGCAAGGCATCCCCGGAAGCGGTCTTCATCTGCAGTTCCACAGAGCGCATCTTCTGTTCCAGGTCGATCAGCTCCTGCTTCACGGACAGCAGTTCATCGTAGATCGTATTATCCCCGGATACCGCCTCATGCTGGGACAGATAGCCGATGGTTTTGTCGCGGGAGACGGTCACGATTCCCTCATCCGCGGACAGTTCGCCCATGATGATGCGCAGCAGGGTTGTCTTGCCGGCGCCGTTAATGCCCACGATGGCGGCCTTGTCGTAATCTTCTATATGAAAAGAAACATTCCTGAGGACAGGTATTTCGTTAAAGGATTTGTGAATATTGCTGACGGAGAGTATCATGATGCACCGTACCTTTCCTGTATGATATCATGCGGTTTGACCGGCCGCAGACTGTAACGCATCCAGCCAGTTCCAGGCCGCCTCCGGTGAGGGGTCATGAAACCGCAAACAGTAACACCAGTTTACAATTCCTCTCCAAAACTGTCAACGGATAGTTTGACAGTTTTTTAGCATGGTTGTATACTAAGATAACAGTGCGCACCAAAAGCAGTGCCAAGAACAGGAAAGGGACTTAGGAGGCAGCAAAGGTGGAAGCAAAAGAGATTTCACAGGCTGTGATCGGCCGTCTGCCCAGGTATTTCAGGTATCTGGGTGAATTGAAGGATGAGGGGATCGAGAGAGTTTCCTCCCAGGAACTGAGCGATATCATGCAGGTGACAGCGTCCCAGATCAGACAGGATCTGAACAATTTCGGCGGTTTCGGCCAGCAGGGATATGGCTACAATGTGGAGTATCTTTATGAGGAGATCGGCAGGATACTGGGGCTTGACAAGAAGCACAATCTGATCATCGTCGGGGCGGGGCATCTCGGACAGGCGCTTGTCAATTACAGGGACTTTGAGCGCAGAGGTTTTATCTTCCGGGGAATCTTCGATATCAACCCGCAGATCTGCGGCACGAAGATCCACGGTATCACGGTGCGGCCGATGGAGCAGATGGAGCAGTTTGTCAAGGATATGGAGATCGACATCGCAGTCCTGACCGTACCCAAGAGCGGTGCAGAGGAAGTGGCAGAGCAGCTTGTCAGTTACGGCATCAGGGGGATATGGAATTTTGCTCATGTAGATCTGCACGTACCGGAGGGGATTCAGGTGGAGAGCGTCCATCTTTCGGACAGTCTGATGAAGCTGTCTTACAATCTGTCGTCCGTAGAGGCAGGTCAGGAGTAGACGGCAGATGCCGGCATACAGAAGATGCAGGATCACGTGAAATAAGAGAGGTTTGACGGTATATGGGAAAAACAGATGAAGCATTTCGGTCTGCGCTGTCGGAGAAGAAGATTCCGATTCTGACATTGGACAATAAGTGGCATCAGCTTTTTACGCAGCAGGAATGCACAGACGAGATCAGGGATATGGAATGCGAGCTCAACGGTCTTTTGAAACGGCAGGGCAAGGTCAACGAGAAGAAGCGGGAGATCCGGAAGCTGAAGAAGAAGCTGATGGACGAGATCGTGCTGCTGGCGGATGAGATGGAGGGCGGCGCTACCCTGCGGCTGGAGAAGGAGATGGAGACGCACAAGCGTCTGGTCGCCGAGTGCAACGATAAGCTCAAGGAATGCGACGAGGAGATGCTGGAGCTGCCCGGGCAGATCGTCCAGCTCAACAACAGGCTGATGCTGGAGACGATGGAGATCTGTTACCGGAAGCTGCATAAGAATACGGAAGAACTGGAAGAGATAGAGGAGTGGATCAGTAATATCCGCAGAGAGCTGAAGAAGAAGGTGGTCCGCAAGCAGGAGAAAGAGATGATGAATCATCAGCTGTATTCTTATATGCATGATATTTTCGGGGCGGATGTAATCGAGATTTTTGATATGAAGTATGATCCGGTAGAAGGGCGCGGTAAGAAGAAAGAGACCGGGCGGGAGCCGGAGGATGCGGAGACAGAGAAGAAGAAAGAGGCGTCGGAATCATAGGATTTGGGCGCTTTTGCCTTGTCCCTGGAAAGGAGGTCTATGAAGGAATATCTTGTTACCGCACAGGAGATGAAGCGGTACGATGCGAATACGATCGGGGAATTCGGTATGCCGGTGCTGGTGCTGATGGAGCGTGCGGCGCTGTGTACCGTGGAAGAACTGCAGCGGGCGTGCGGCAGCATACCCTGCCGGGTGCTGGTGGCGGCCGGATGCGGCAATAACGGCGGCGACGGTCTGGCCGTGGGGCGTCTTCTGCTGCTGGCCGGGTATGAGGTGACGTTCGTGATGCCCGGAGAAGGCGGGCGCTGTACGGAGGAGACGGGAAGGCAGATCACGGTCCTGGAAAGGTATGGTGCGCATATTTTTAGCACGATGCAGGATGGTGAATATGATATAGTAGTGGATGCTCTTTTTGGGGTCGGATTATCCAGGGATGTGGCGGGAATCTGGCAGGAGGCCGTGGCGTGGATCAACCGCAGCAGCGCGTTCGTGTGCAGTGTGGATATCCCTTCCGGCATTGATGCGGACACGGGCCGGGTGCTGGGGTGTGCCGTGGAGGCGGATCTGACGGTGACTTACGGCTTTCGCAAGGTAGGGCAGCTGCTGTATCCGGGTGCGGCCTGCTGCGGGACCCTTGTCTGCCGGCAGATGGGAATCGACGAACGCAGTTTCCTGCACAGAGAACCGTGCTGGTATACTTACGGACGGGAGGAAAAGGGGCTTTTGCCGGTACGGCCGGCGGACGGCAACAAGGGCACCTTCGGCAAGGCGCTGCTCATTGCGGGGAGTGAGAAGATCGGGGGCGCTGCCATGATGGCGGCAAAGAGTACTTTCCGCGCCGGGGCTGGGATGGTCAAAGTGGTTACCGCCGGAGAGAACCGGACGGCGCTGCAGCAGTTTGTACCGGAGGCGATGCTTCTGACTTATCCCCGGGAAGGGGAGGTGGAAGCCGGTTTCCCGGCAGAGCTGGAAGAGGCGGAGAGATGGGCGGACTGTATCCTGATCGGGCCGGGGATCGGCACCGGAGAACGGGCACATGAACTGCTGCGGTTTGCCCTGTTAAAGAGTACCCTGCCGCTTGTCATTGACGCGGACGGGATCAATCTTCTGGCCGGTGACGGGAAGCTGCAGAGCGCCATGGCAGACAGAGAAGGACCGGAGCGGACGATCATTCTCACACCCCATCTGGGAGAGTTTGCAGGAATCTTCGGCAGTACGGTCAGGGAGGCAAAGGAAGGACTGCTGCGCTATCCGGGAGAACTTGCCGACAGGCTTCACTGTGTGGTAGTGTGTAAGGATGCGAGAACGGTGGTGGTGCAGCCGGGCGGCGGGCACCGGTATTTGAACACGACGGGCAACTGCGGTATGGCGACGGCAGGCTCCGGGGATGTGCTGGCGGGGATGATCACCGGCCTGCTGGCCCAGGGCATGGCAGGGATGGAGGCCGCAGTGACAGGGGTGTACCTTCACGGATGCGCCGGCGATCTGGCGGCGGCGCTTAAGACGGAAACTGCCATGACGGCCACTGACCTGCTTGACTGTATCGCGGAGGCGGTGCGGCTGCATGGCAGGGCCGCAGCAAGAAATACGGAGGTGACAATATGTTAGCGGAATATCAACGTGTATGTGCGATGGTCGATCTGGACGCCGTTGCCTATAATATGGAGCAGATGCGGCAGAACCTGTCGCCTGGTACGAAGATGATCGGTGTGATCAAGACGGACGCCTACGGCCACGGCGCGGTGCAGATCGCCCGGGAGCTGGAACGGCTTGACTATGTGTGGGGGTATGCCGTGGCTACCGCGGAGGAGGCGTTCATCCTGCGGCGTACAGGGTTGAAAAAGCAGATACTGCTGCTGGGCTATGCATATCCCTACCATTATGAGGAGCTGATCTGCAATGACATACAGCTGACTGTCTTCCGGGAAGACAGCATAGAGGAGCTGGCAGCCTGTGCGCGCAGGATGAAAAAGAGTGTCAGGGTGCATGTCAAGCTGGAGACGGGGATGTCAAGGATCGGCGTTATGCCGGATGAGAACGGCCTGCGGTTCGTGGAGAAGATATTGCATGCGGAAGGTCTGGTGCCCGAGGGGGTGTATACCCACTTTGCCCGGTCGGATGAAAGCGATAAGACCACGACCAGAAGGCAGCTTGCACTGTTTACGGATTTTACAGAGAGAATACAGACGCAGCTGCACTATTCTTTTCCCATAAAACACTGTTCCAACAGTGCGGGTATCGTGGAGTTTCCGGAGGCCAATATGGACGCGGTCAGGGCGGGCATCACGCTGTACGGCCTGTGGCCTTCGGCGGAGGTGTCGCGGGATATCATACAGCTGCGTCCTGTATTGTCCTTAAAGACCCATATCGTCTATATCAAGGAGGTGCCGGCAGGCACGCAGATCAGCTACGGCGGCACGTATGTCACGCCGGAGAGAATGCGGATCGCGACGATCCCCGTAGGATACGGCGACGGGTATCCGAGAAGCCTTTCCAACAAAGGATATGTCCTGATCCGCGGGAAGAAAGCGCCGATACTAGGAAGAGTCTGCATGGACCAGTTTATGGTCGGGCTTAAGGATATTCCGGAGGCGGCGGAGGAAGACGAGGTTACACTGGTGGGAGAAGACAACGGCGCGCGGATCACGATGGAAGAGCTTGGAGAGCTGTCCGGGCGGTTTAACTATGAGTTTGTCTGCGGCCTTGGCAAAAGAATCCCCCGTGTTTACTGGAAAGGCGGCCGGATAACGGCGGCTAAAGACTATTGTGGTGATTATCGCTGATCAGATGTATACTTCTTGGATAAAGCGGCAATATTATTGTTGTCAGGTAACTGCCGGACCTGCCGCAGCAGTTTTGGCCATGGCCGGAAGCGGCGCCGCCGTGCAGATACGTCAAAATCAATCAAGGGAAGTGTATGGAAATGAGAAGAGGAGATATTTACTACGCAGATTTAAGACCTGTGATCGGCTCGGAACAGGGCGGTATCAGGCCGGTGCTGATCATACAGAACGATATCGGGAACAAACACAGCCCGACCGTGATCTGTGCAGCGATAACCTCTAAGATGAACAAGGCGAAACTGCCTACGCATATTGAATTAAACGCAAGCAAGTATGATATGGTCAAGGATTCGGTCATTCTGCTGGAGCAGCTGCGGACGATTGATAAGAGGCGCTTAAAAGACAGGATCTGTCATCTGGACCAGGACATTATGAAAGTAGTCAATGTGGGCCTGATGGTCAGCCTGGAACTGAATACATAAGAGATGACGGTTGTATTGTCAGGGAATTTGACACCGATTCCAATCCTTGCTATATTAATATAACAGGCGGGCAGCCGTGCGCCGGTTTCACACGGCGTTTCGGCCGGGACAGTACCTGAGGGAGCTGTGCCGCGGGCTGCATGGACACAAATATAAATGAGGACAGGAGAGGATGAGATCGTATGGACGATGGTGTCGCGAGTAGTAGTAGCATAGGGTGGTTTGTTGTTTTATTGTTGTTGGAGATGTTGTTCTACAGCTTTGACTCCGCCTTCCAGTACAGGAAGGAAGAAGAGCAGGGAGAGGACGGCGAGGCAGGAGGGACGGACAGGAAACGGGAGCGGATCCGGTATCTGACGAGTCACCTGCCGCAGTATGCCAGTGCGATCCAGCTGGGGACAGTGACCGTCAATATCTTGTTCGGAGCGCTGTATCTGTACCGGCTGAACAGTTATTTCGGCTATCTGGTCTATCAGATGGCGACGGGCAGTATGGAGCATCTTTACGGCTGGCATATCAGAGCGTTTGCCGTCGCCACGGCGGTACTTGTCACGTTCGTTCTGCTGTACATAATCGTGACGTTCGGGGTTTCGATCCCGAGGAAGGTCACGTCACGCAATCCGGAAAGATGGTTTCGGGCATTCGTCACACCGATCTATTTCTATGTGCGTCTCACGGCGCCGCTCACGGCGCTGATCTCGGCCACGGCCGGCGGGATTCTTCGGCTGTTCGGCATCAAGGGAGCGGGCAGGAAGGCGGACGTGACGGAGGAGAAGATCCTGTCCATGGTCAGTGTCGGGCATGAGCAGGGGATCCTGGAGGCCAATGAAGCCGAAATGATCAGCAATATTTTTGAGTTCGGTGACAAGGAAGCGAAGGACATCATGGTCAATCGCAACAATATGGTCGGCATCGAATCGACGATGACACTGCAGGAGGCGGCAGCCTTTATCGTGGATGCGCACAACAGCCGTTTTCCCGTATATGACGATACGATCGACCACATTATCGGCATTCTGCATCTGAAAGACATCATGCGGATGCAGATGAACAGCAAGATGAAAAACAGACCCATCGGCAAGATACGGGGACTGCTCAGGGAGCCGAGGTTCATCACGGAGAAGCGTAAGATCGACGATCTGTTCCGGGTGATGCGGGCGGAGAAGATCCAGATGGTCATCGTCGTGGACGAATACGGCCAGACGGCCGGCCTGGTGGCACTGGAGGATATTCTGGAGGAGATCGTCGGCAATATAGAGGATGAATACGACGAAGAGGCAAGCTATATTGTCAGACATGACGTGGACAGCTACGTGATCCAGGGCAAGATGCCGCTGGAGGAGCTGGAGGATCAGCTTAAGATCAGCTTTGACGAAGAGCCTTTCGATACGGTCAACGGTTTCGTGATCTCCAGACTGGAGCATATACCGGAGGAAGGCGAAGACTTTGAGTTCGAATATGAAGGCTATACGTTCAGGATCCTGGAGGTCAAAGACCGCATGATCCAGAGCGTGCTGGCGGTTCCGAAGAAAGAGACGGAGACGGAAGCGGAGGACTGAGCCGCCGCCCCGGCCGGCAGGTGTAAAAGGCAGCGCCATGGAATCCGGCAGGAATGCGGAATGCCGGGTTGAATCCCCGCGGGATAAATGGTATGATAATTAGTTGTAATCCGGATCTGTACAGCGACAGGCCGGGACAGAGACATGAGAGAAGACAAAGGAGACCAGCATATGTCAGGACATTCTAAATTTGCAAATATCAAACATAAGAAAGAGAAAAACGATGCTGCCAAGGGCAAGATCTTTACGATCATCGGCAGAGAGATCGCCGTTGCGGTGAAGGAGGGCGGACCGGATCCGGCCAATAACTTCAAGCTGGCGCAGGTGATCGCCAAGGCCAAGGCCAACAACATGCCCAACGACACGATCGACAGAGGCATCAAGAAGGCGGCCGGCGAGGGCGGCAATGTCAATTACAAATACGTTACCTATGAAGGATACGGGCCAAGCGGTATCGCCATTATCGTAGACGCCCTGACAGACAACGCCAACAGGACGGCGGCCAATGTGAGGAGCGCTTTCACGAAAGGACAGGGCAATGTGGGAACGCCCGGCTGTGTTTCTTTTATGTTCGACAAGAAGGGGCTGATCATCATTGACAAGGAAGACTGCGATATGGATGCGGACGATCTGATGATGACGGCGCTGGATGCGGGCGCGGAAGACTTTTCCGAGGAAGAGGACAGTTATGAGGTTTATACCGATCCGGACCAGTGGAGCGAGGTGGACGCGGCGCTCAAAGAAGCCGGTATCACACCGATCTCTTCGGAGGTGACGATGATCCCCCAGAACTGGGTGGCGCTGACCGATGAGACGGCGATCAAGAATCTGCAGAAGACGCTGGACCTGCTGGAGGACGACGACGATGTGCAGGCCGTGTACCATAACTGGGACGAGTAAGGAGCAGCGGGCGGATCACAGGTCGGGCTGTATGGTGGAGGTTTAGGATGATACCGGAACGGATTAAGGGGCTGCTTGAGCAGGCGGAAGTATGGATCGCCGCATTTAAGAAGGAAACCTATGAGGAATCTTTTCAAAAATATGTGGAAGAGTACAGGCCGGTGTGGGATACGACAGCGGCAGCCCTGCATGACGACAGACTGCTGCAGGAGCAGGAAGAGGAGAGGGCGCGTATCGCGGAGGCCTTTGTGCAGGGTGCGCGCGGGAGACTGGACGCTGTAAGCGGCAGGACGAAGAAAGAGAAACTGCAGTATGAGATGAACCTGTATATGGTGACCTATGTGCTGCCGGCTCTGCTTTGCTGGGAGGACTGCGGCGGCAGACAGAAGGAAGAGACGAAGCGGCTGACCGATATGATCTGCGGCAGGTGGCAGGAGGCTTTCGGTGCGCGTATCCAGGCGGCGGACTATGAAGTTATCCGGTCCGGGTTCAAACAGAAGCTGTGTTTTGTGACCACTGCGGTATGCCGCGGCTTAAACAAACCTGCAGACTGCCGGGAGATCACGCTGATGAAGCAGTTCCGCGACGGCTATTTTTCCAGGAATGAAGAGGGCAGGCGTCTGATCGGGGAATATTATGATATCGCGCCCACGATCGTAAAGCGGATTGCGCGGGAGGCCAATCCCGGGGAAAAATATCTGTATCTGTGGAATACCTATATCAGAAAATGCGTGGATCTGATCACAAGAGATGAAAACGAGCGGTGCGGGCGGCTGTACCGTTCCATGATGGCCGAGTTGAAAGAGGAGTATATGGTGACGGACAGACGCGGCCGCGAATGAAGAAAGGCAGGACTGCAAAGATGAGCAGACAGTATAAGAAGGAAACGATATGCATCCAGTCGGGATGGAAGCCGAAGAACGGGGAGCCGCGGGTGCTGCCGATCTGTCAGAGTACGACTTTCAAATATGAGTCTTCGGAGCAGATGGGGCGTCTTTTTGATCTGGAGGAGAGCGGTTATTTCTACAGCAGGCTGCAGAACCCTACCAACGACTGTGTGGCGGCCAAGATCTGCGAGCTGGAGGGCGGCGTGGCGGCGATGCTCACTTCTTCCGGCCAGGCGGCATGTTACTATGCGGTGTTCAATATCTGCGAAGCGGGAGATCATGTGGTGCTTTCTTCTACCGTATACGGGGGTACTTTTAATCTGCTCACCTGTACCATGAAGAAGATGGGGATCGAATGTACCGTGGTGGATCCGGATGCTTCGGAGGAGGAGATCGCGAAGGCCTTCCGGCCGAATACGAAGTGCATGTTTGCGGAGACCATCGCCAATCCGGCGCTGGTAGTTCTGGATATCGAGAAATTTGCACGTCTGGCGCACGGGCATCAGGTGCCGCTGATCGTGGACAATACCTTTGCGACGCCGGTCAACTGTAATCCCTTCGAGTGGGGTGCAGACATTGTAGTACATTCTACGACCAAATATATGGACGGCCACGCCATGGCAGTGGGCGGCTGTATCGTGGATTCCGGCAACTTCGACTGGGCGGCCTGCGGGGAGAAGTTCCCAGGACTGTGTACGCCGGATGCCTCTTATCATGGTATTACCTATACGGAGAAGTTCGGCCGGGCGGCCTATATCACCAAAGCCACAAGCCAGCTGATGCGCGATCTCGGTTCCATACAGTCACCGCAGAACGCTTTTCTTTTGAATGTGGGGCTGGAGACGCTGCCCCTGCGTATGGAGCGGCACTGTTACAATGCGCAGAAGACGGCGGAATATCTGGCGCAGCATGACAGGGTGGCATGGGTCAATTATCCGGGTCTTGCAGGGAACCGATACTACGAACTGGCGCAGAAGTATATGCCGAAGGGAACCTGCGGCGTCATCTCCTTTGGACTCAAAGGCGGCAGAAGCGCGGCGGCAAAGATGATGGATCATCTGCAGCTGGCGGCGATCGTTACCCATGTGGCGGATGCGAGAACGAGTGTCCTGCATCCGGCAAGCCATACCCACAGGCAGATGAATGACGAACAGCTGCGGGAGGCGGGGGTTGCACCGGATCTGATCCGGTTGTCCGTGGGCCTGGAGCATATTGATGATATCATTGCGGATCTGGAGCAGGCGATCTCGCAGGTCTTTTAAGAAGGATAGTTTGATTATGGTTTATCGGAAAACATGGTTTAGCTATGTGCTGTGGATGGTCTTTACGATGCTGTGTGTCATATTCCTCGTTTTTGCGGGGAATTATGTCTGTGTGAGCTATTTTGCGGACAGCATGGCGCAGGTGGACGAGGCTTTGCGGCCGGTATTTGGCTTTGTGGCCGTGCTGGCTGCGGCTGCGGCATACTGGCTGATCCGGCCCATTGCCGGCAGGATCCGGAAAAGGTATGCGGGGAAAGCATTCGCAGGCCGGATTCTGGAGGGAATCGTGGTTACGGGGCTGCTTGCACTGGGGCTTTTTGTGCGCGTGGAGCGTGCCGGGACGTACACAGGACTGCAGGAGGCCGCTGAGAGCAGTATGCAGAACTTCCTGAGCGGGATGGAGTACTTCGACATGGCGGTGGTGACGGCGGACGGTTTTGCAGCGCAGACTGCATACGGCAGCGCCTGGCTCTATGTGGCCTGTCTTTCGGTGGTTCTTTCTTTCCTCGGGAATAAGGCGGCTTCGGCGATCGTATTCCAGGTTTTTCTGCAGATGGCCGGGCTGGGGCTTGGCTACGCCGTGACGAGAAGAAGCGCCGGGCGGCTGCCGGCCTGTGTGGTGCTCCTTTATCTGGCCTGTTCGCCGGGATATCTGGAGATGCTTAAGAACCTGGGACCCGAATGCCTTTTCTTCGATCTGTATCTGATCGTTATGCTGGTTGTGGTCGGTTTCCTTAAGGCGTACTGTAAGAACCGGTGCGGGAGAGGGGCGGCGCTGGCCGGCGCGGTCGGGGCAGGCGCATTGATTGGTGTGCTGGGATATCTGGATCTGACGGCTTTTACGATTCTGGCGCTGGGGGCGGTTGTTGTCACGGGGAAGAGGAGCCGCACAGAGGAGGAGCCGGTGCGTAACGGCGGCGGCATCAGCGCGGCGGTGGCGGCGCTGATCCTGACAGGCTGCGGGGCCGGATTTCTGGGCACGGCTGCGGCTGTCAGTTCCGGCAGCGGCACGGGACTTATGGCACATCTTACGCAGTGGGCGGCGGTGCATGTGTGGAATACCCGTACCTTCGGGTTTCAGCCGCTTTACCCTTATTCACTGGATATGCTACTTTTTGGCGTGCTGGCGGTTCTGGCCTCGTTTCTTGTGTTTGAATTTTTCCGCAGCGGCAGGGAACAGAATTACATGCTTTGGATCCTGCTGTGTATTGTGGCGGCGCCTACACCGCTGGCGGTATTCGGGGTGCAGCCTTTTGGCCTGCTCTCCATGTATCTGTGGGGCGTGCTGGCCGGGCTGGGCCTGCAGAATTGCATATTCGGCGGGCAGGCCAGACTGATGCAGACGATGATCGAGGAGATCAACCAGGCCGCCGGGGAAATTGAAGCGGTGGAAGAAGGCGGGCCGGTGCAGGCGGGCAGGCTTATGCAGGAAGGCAGGGAGAAAAATAAAGTCGGATTGATGCAGGCAGATGGACAGTCAGAAGAAGCCGAACTGATACAGGCAAATGGACAGCCAAAAGAAGCCGGCCATATACAGGAAGGCGGAAATAAAGACAAAGCCGAAGAAATTGAGGTGCTGGATCTGACGAAAGAAGAGACGCCGGAAGAGCAGCAGCAAGCAGAGGAACCGGTCAGGAAACCGCGCTATATCAAGAATCCGCTGCCGCTGCCGAAGAAACACGTGCGCAGGCAGATGGATTATCAGTATACCGTCGATGATAAGGACATGAACTACGATGTGGAAGTGGGCGACGATGACGATTTCGACGTATGACCGTTTCGGTAAAGCTGTCGTTGTACCAGATACCGGATCTTTCGGGTATGTCAATATATCAGGAAATGTATAATTATCGGGAAGATAACGCAAACTATGAGAGAATCACGGAATGGATGTGGTTCTCTTATTTTAGTTTTCGGAGGTATGGGATGGGCAACAAAGAGAATAAACAGAACAAGAGTTCCAGGAAGGAAGAGAAGCGGGAGGATCAGGAAAAGCAGCAGGACAAGGAGCAGCACCGGGACGAACGGATCGAAGCGAACGGTCAGGTCACACTGGATGAGAACGACAAGCATCACAAAATACACCTGATCACGATCATCGGGGAAATCGAAGGACATGACAATTTGAGCAGTTCTTCCAAGACGACCAAATACGAGCATGTACTGCCCCAGCTGGCGGCGATCGAGGACAGCAAGGATATAGACGGGGTGCTGATCCTGCTCAATACGATGGGCGGAGACGTGGAGGCGGGACTGGCCATCGCGGAGATGATCGCTTCCATAAGCAAGCCTACGATCTCGCTTGTGCTTGGCGGAAGCCACTCCATCGGCGTGCCGATCGCGGTCAGCACGGACTATTCTTATATCGTGCCGACGGGAACGATGGTGATCCATCCGGTAAGGCTTACGGGTATGGTGATCGGCGTACAGCAGACTTTTGACTATTTCAGGCAGATTCAGAACCGCATCACGGGATTTGTGTGCGAACACTGTAAGATCTCCAAGGCAAGGATCGAGGAACTGATGATGGAGACCGGGGTATTGACCAAGGACGTGGGAACGATCCTTGTAGGACAGGAAGCCGTGGAAGAGGGGATTATCTGCGAGGTGGGCGGTATCAAGGATGCGATCGCCAGGCTGCATGAGATGATAGACAGGAGACTGGCGTCCGGGAACGGCGGATGCGGCAGCCGGACAGCCGACACAAAATAAAGGATGACAAGCGAAAATGAAAATGCTATACTATATGGAGTCTTATTTTGATACGGAGGCATGATAATGGCATCAGGTCAGGGAGGAAATCGCTCTTCCGCTAAGAAAAAAACGGGGACTTCAGGCAGAAGTACGGCTAAAAACAGAAATACACAGACGAGAAAGAGGAATACCACCAGTAAAAATACGCACGCAGAGCCAATGGATGTAGCAATCCGCAACGAGATATTACTGATCGTGTTTCTTGCGCTTGCGATCATCCTTTTTCTTTGCAATTTCGGCGTGGTCGGCAAGGCCGGCGATATGGTCAGCGACGTGATGTTCGGCATATTCGGCCTGCTGGCATATATTGCGCCCGCGATCATATTCCTGGCGATCGCTTTCGGCATGATCAACGCAGGGAATAACATTGCGGTCAGGAAGCTGGTTGCCGGGGTGGTGCTCTTCGTGCTGGTCAGTATGGTGTGCGAGCTGTTTGCCACCGAGCAGGCGGAGAGCTGGCAGCTGAAGGAGATCTATCTGCGCTGCAGCCAGAATCATAACGGCGGCGGTGTGATAGCGGGGTCTCTGCTGTATGCTTCCCGTAAGTTTTTGGGCATGGTGGGGACCGTGCTGGCGATTCTTGTGCTGGGCGTGATCTGTATGGTGATCGTCACGGAGAAATCGTTTATCGGCGGGGTGACGAAGCAGGGCCGCAGGATGTATGAGCGTTCCATGGAGGACGCCGAGTACCGCAGAGAGCGGGCGCAGGAGAGGCGACAGGCGCTGGAGGAGAAGCGTGCCAGGGCAGAAGAGAAACGCGCAAGGGCACAGGAAGAGCGCAGGCTGCGGGAAGAAGAGCTGGAGAACGAGAAGATTCTGCGCATGGATAAGAAGGTGACCGGCGTCATGCTCAATACGGCGCTGGATAAAGATAAGAAGAAAGAGCCTGTGGAGAAGACACGGGACGATATTCATGAGATCACGCTGCAGCTGCCGGAAGAAGAGGCGTTTGCGGCAGAAGAGGCGCCGGCGGTTAAGGACAGAAATTCCAGACATTACATAGAAAACGAGTCGGACGATCTGAGCGAGATCCGGATTCACGGAGCAGTTCCGGAAGAACAGGAGATTCCTCAGCAGCCGGAGGAGGCCGGATTCGAGGCATTTATCCGGCAGGAGGAAGAACCGGCCATCCATCAGGGCGGCAGGACGATCAATTCCCCGGTGCAGGATGCCGTCACAGAGCGTGCTCCCGCCGATGCCGTCAGGGCAAAGGAACAGGATGCGGTACAGAAGACAGAGACGGCCGGGCCGGAGGAAATCCGGATGCCGGAAGCTGCCGGGAAGAAACCGGAAGCGCCCAGACCTTATCAGTTCCCCTCTTACGAGCTTTTGATCAAGGCAAAGAACAACAACAGCGGAGATTCGGCCAGAGAGTTGAAGGAGACAGCCATGCATCTGCAGCAGACGCTGGCTACATTCGGCGTCAAGGTCACCATCACGGACATCAGTCAGGGGCCTTCGGTCACCCGCTACGAGATGCAGCCGGAGCAGGGGGTCAAGGTCAGCAAGATCGTCGGTCTGGCCGACGATATCAAGCTGAATCTGGCCGCTACGGATATCCGCATCGAGGCGCCGATACCGGGCAAAGCGGCTGTCGGCATAGAAGTACCGAACAAGGAGAACACGGCAGTGTCTTTCCGGGAACTGGTGGAGTCCAAAGAGTTCCGGGAGTTCCCTTCCAACCTCGCTTTTGCGGTGGGTAAAGACATCGGCGGCAAGATCGTGGTGACGGATATCGCCAAAATGCCCCATATGCTGATCGCGGGGGCTACCGGTTCCGGTAAGTCTGTCTGTATCAATACAATCATCATGGGCATTTTGTATAAGGCGAAGCCGGAAGATGTCAAGATGATCATGGTCGATCCGAAGGTGGTGGAGTTAAGTATCTATAACGGGATACCGCACCTGCTGGTTCCGGTGGTGACGGATCCGAAAAAGGCCGCTGCCGCGCTGCACTGGGGTGTGGCGGAGATGACGGACCGTTACAAGAAATTTGCGGACTATAATGTCCGTGATCTGAAGGGTTATAATAAGAAGGTAGAGAGTATGCGGGAGGCCGGGGATCCGGAGGCGCCGGCGAAGCTGCCGCAGATTTTGATCATCGTGGACGAGCTGGCGGATCTGATGATGGTCTGTCCGGGAGAAGTGGAAGAGTCGATCTGTCGTCTGGCGCAGCTTGCCAGAGCCTGCGGCATCCACCTGATCATCGCCACGCAGCGGCCGTCCGTGGATGTCATCACGGGACTGATCAAGGCGAATATGCCAAGCCGTGTGGCGTTCGCCGTATCCAGCGGCGTGGATTCGAGGACGATCCTGGATATGGTGGGAGCGGAGAAGCTGTTGGGAAAGGGCGATATGCTCTTTTATCCGCAGGGCTATCCGAAACCGGCGCGTATGCAGGGGGCCTTTGTCTCGGATAAAGAAGTGTCGGATGTGGTAGACTTTTTGAAGAATCAGGCTATCGGCAATGTCTACAGTGACGATATCGAAGAGAAGATCAAGAGCATCGGTGTCGGGACCGGGGCGGCCGGCGGCGGAGGGAACGCCGAGGGCGGTTCCGAGTACGACCAGTATTTTGCGGAGGCGGGCCGTTTTATCATTGATAAGGACAAGGCCTCCATCGGTATGCTGCAGAGAGTCTTTAAGATCGGTTTCAACCGGGCGGCGCGGATCATGGATCAGCTGTGCGAAGCGGGTGTCGTGGGAGAAGAAGAAGGCACCAAGCCCCGTAAAGTGCTGATGAGCGCCGAAGAATTCGAGCAGTTTGTAGAAGAAGTGATATAAGGGAAGACGCCGGAAGTTCAAGGGTTTCCTGTCTTGACGGACAGGAGATGGCACAGATAAAAAAGAAAGGCAGGGACGCAGGATGGGCATGAAATCGGATATTGAGATCGCACAGGAGGCAAAGCTGCAGAATATTGTGGAGGTTGCCGGAAAGATCGGGATCGGGCCGGATGATCTGGAGCTGTACGGAAAGTACAAGGCCAAGATCTCGGACGAATATATGGAGCGTATACAGAGTAATCCTGACGGAAAACTGATTCTCGTGACGGCGATCAACCCCACGCCTGCGGGTGAGGGGAAGACGACTACGAGTGTAGGACTCGGACAGGCATTTGGCAGGCTCGGCCTTAAGGCCGTGATCGCGCTCAGAGAGCCTTCCCTCGGGCCCTGTTTCGGGATAAAGGGCGGCGCGGCCGGCGGCGGCTATGCACAGGTGGTGCCCATGGAAGATCTGAACCTGCATTTTACGGGGGATTTTCATGCGATCACCTCCGCCAACAATCTGCTGGCGGCCCTTTTGGACAATCATATCCAGCAGGGGAACGAGCTGCAGATCGACACCAGGCAGATCGTTTGGAAACGCTGTATGGACATGAATGACCGTGTGCTCAGAAACATCGTGGCGGGTCTGGGCAGCAAGGCGGACGGCGTGGTGCGGGAGGATCATTTTGTGATCACGGTCGCTTCGGAGATCATGGCGATTCTCTGTCTTGCGGCGGATATGAAGGATTTAAAAGAGAGACTGGGAAGGATCATCGTAGCCTACAATCTCAAGGGTGAGCCGGTGACGGCGGCGGACCTGCAGGCTGTGGGCGCCATGGCGGCGCTGCTTAAGGACGCCATGAAACCGAATCTGATCCAGACACTGGAACATACACCCGCACTTGTGCACGGGGGGCCTTTTGCCAATATCGCCCATGGCTGTAATTCGGTCCGGGCCACCAGGACGGCGATCAAGATGGCCGACTATGTCATCACGGAGGCCGGCTTCGGCGCAGATCTGGGAGCGGAGAAGTTCTTTGATATCAAGTGCCGGATGGCGGGGCTTAAGCCGGATGCGGTCGTGCTGGTAGCCACCGTGCGTGCGCTGAAATACAACGGCGGCGTGACCAAAGAGAACCTTTCCGGGGAGAATATGCAGGCGCTCCGTCAGGGAATCGTCAATCTGGAAAAGCACATTGAAAATCTCCAGCAATATGGTGTGCCGATCGTGGTGACCCTGAATTCTTTCGTGACGGATACGCAGGCGGAGACCGACTTTGTGAAGCGCTTCTGCGAGGAAAGAGGCTGTGAATTCGCCCTTTCGGAAGTGTGGGAGAAGGGCGGCGACGGCGGCACCGAACTGGCGTCTAAAGTGCTTAAGACGCTGGAGGAAAAGGAGAGCCGTTTTGAAGTACTGTATGAAGATACCCTGCCTCTGCAGGAGAAGATAGAGACGATAGCGTCCAGAATCTATGGCGCCGGCGGCGTGACTTACACGGCTGCGGCAGTGAAGCAGCTGCAGAATCTGGAGAAGCTTGGCTTCGGGAATCTGCCGGTCTGCATGGCCAAGACCCAGTATTCCCTGTCGGATGATCCGGCGCTTTTGGGCCGGCCGGTGGGCTTTAGCGTCAATGTGCGGGAAGCGTATGTATCGGCAGGCGCAGGATTTGTGGTGGTACTGACGGGGGCCGTGATGACGATGCCGGGACTGCCGAAGAGGCCGGCAGCCTGTCAGATCGACGTAGATGAAAATGGTAAGATAACAGGCCTGTTTTAACGAAAATGGAGGGAACTATGCCGCAGATCATAGATGGAAAGGCAATTTCTGCCCAGATCAAAGACGAATTGAAAAAGAAAGTGGAAGTGTTGAAAGAAACGCAGGGAATCTCCGTCTGCCTGGCCGTGATCCAGGTCGGCAGCGATCCGGCATCCACGGTGTACGTGGGCAACAAGAAGAAGGCGTGCGCCTATATCGGTATTGATTCTCTCTCTTATGAACTGCCGGAGGAGACGACGCAGGAGGAGCTTCTTACGCTGATCGGAGAACTGAACGGCAACAAAGAGGTGAACGGTATCCTTGTGCAGCTGCCGCTGCCGGAACATATTGACGAAGATGCGGTCATCCGTGCGATCGACCCGAAGAAGGATGTGGACGGGTTCCATCCCCAGAGTGTGGGCGCTCTGTGCATCGGCCAGCCGGGGTTTGTATCCTGTACGCCGGCCGGTATCATCCAGCTGCTTAAGCGTTCCGGAATCGAGATCGCGGGCAGGGAGTGTGTCATCGTCGGCCGGAGCAATATTGTGGGCAAACCGATGGCCCTGCTCCTTTTGCGGGAGAACGGTACCGTGACTGTTGCCCATTCCAGGACCGCGAATCTGCAGGAAGTGACAAAACGGGCTGATATTCTGGTCGTAGCCGTGGGCAGGCCGAAGATGATAACGAGAGACTACGTGAAAGAAGGCGCGGTGGTGATTGACGTCGGCATCCACAGAAACGAGTCCGGCAGGCTGTGCGGCGACGTGGATTATGAGGATGTGGCGCCGGTATGCAGTGCCATCACGCCTGTACCGGGCGGAGTGGGACCGATGACGATCGCCATGCTGATGTATAATTGTGTGGAAGCAGGTACTGTCGGATAGAGGATAGAAAGGAACTGTTTATGAAGTGTCCACATTGCGGCAGTGAAATGGTCGAGGGACATCTGATCTGTGAGATCTGCGGGGAGGAGATCCGGATCGTACCCGATTTTGAGCCGGAAATAGAAAACAGCATAACGGAAACCTTGTCTACACTGGTGGCAGAGCAGGATGGAGGAGACAGCGGGAAGGTACAGCAGGCAGACACGGTGCAGGAAGAGGAAGAGGATGAGGAAGAGACCGATCTGGAGGATATACCGCAAGACGGTCGTAAGATCTGGGTGATGGCGAGTCTTATCCTGTTTTTTGTCGTAGCGCTTGTGACGTACAGTGCGTATGCCTATCATATTCAGACGGTGGATTATCAGATCAATAAAGCCAGAGAGTATGCGGGCAGCGGCATGTATGCGGAGGCCATCGCCTGTCTGGAAGCGGCCTATGAGAAGAATCCGGCGGAAGTGGATCTGCTTTTTATGGAAGCGGATTACTACTATATACAGGAGGATAATGAGGCGGCGATCCGGGTGTTATACAAGGTAATAGAGAACGGGAATTTTCCATATGAGAAGGTGGAGGAAGCCTACGACAAGATCATCACGATCTATGCCAATCAGGGATTGTACGGACAGATCAATGAGCTGCTGCGCAGCTGCCCGGAAGAAAGCATTGTAAATATGTTTCAGGGTTATCTGGCCATGGAACCGGAATTCAGCTATGTAGAGGGAGACTACGCAGAGATGATACCCCTCAAATTAAGCTCCAACACGTCCGGGACGATCTATTACACGACGGACGGCTCCAAACCCGATAAGCACAGCCAGGTCTATACGGCGCCGCTTTTTCTGGAGGACGGGGAGCATGTGATCAGTGCTTTCTTTGTAAATGACTACGGTATCGAGAGTGAGATCGTCAGCAAGAAGTATGTCATCAACCTGTCTGTGCCGAACGCACCGGAGGTGGAGCTGTACAGCGGAGAATATGCGGAACCGATGATGATCGTGGCCGAGGGCGTGGAGGGCTGCAAAATCTACTACACGACAGACGAATCCGAGCCGACGGCAGACAGCGTTCCCTATACAGGGCCGATCCCGATGCCCCTTGGCAGGACCTTGTTTAAGTTCGTCAATATCAGCGAGGAGGGTGTGTCCAGTGAGGTGACCATGCGGACCTATACGCTGAAACTGCGGGATGCCATTCCTACCGATCAGGCAGTGGGCAGACTGGTGGAGCGCCTGGTGGAGACCGGCTATCTGGAGGATACGGCGGGGAACAGCAAACGGCTGAGCGGTACGTTAAGCTACCAGTTCAGCTCCGTACTAGGAATCAACGGCAATGGTTATTATACGATCAATGAATATTATGATGACGGCACCGGGATGTTAAACAGGACCGACAAGGTATTTCTGGTGCAAATCCATACAGGAGAGGCGGCGCAGCTGGGATACGACGAGCAGGGGAACTTCACAGCGGTGGCGCTTGGATGAAATAACAGTTGCAAAATGTACAGAGTTACATTATTATTAGTAAGATGTCAAAAAGACGCGTATTATGATAGAGCAGGGAGTAAGATCGAGTTAGGAGGATAAGCGGCGATGTACAGGATAGTAAAAGCAGAAGAACTGACGACGAACATCTATCTGATGGATGTCGAGGCGCCCCGGGCTGCCAGAGCATGCCAGCCGGGACAGTTTGTCATTGTCAGGACCGATGAGGACGGAGAACGCATTCCGTTGACGATATGTGATTACAACAGGGAAGCTGGAACGGTAACGATCGTGTTTCAGGTGGTCGGTGCGGCTACCGAGATGATGAAGAATCTGAAAGCCGGCGACAGCTTCCATGATTTCGTGGGACCGCTGGGCTGTCCTTCGGAGCTGATCCATGAAGAGATCGAGAGTCTGCGCACAAAGAAGATCCTCTTTGTGGCGGGCGGTCTGGGAACGGCGCCTGTCTATCCGCAGGTGAAGTGGCTGCATGAGCAGGGTGTAGCGGCGGATGTGATCGTGGGTGCGAAGACGAAGGATCTGCTGATCATGGAAGAAGAGATGAAGGCGGTTGCAGGGAATCTCTATATCACCACAGACGACGGTTCTTATGGCAGAAGCGGCATGGTCACGAAGGTGATCGACGACCTGATCGGGGAGGAAGGAAAGACATACGATGTGTGTATCGCCATCGGTCCCATGATCATGATGAAATTTGTCTGCCTTACAACGAAAAAATATGATCTGCCCACGGTGGTGAGCATGAATCCGATCATGGTGGACGGCACCGGTATGTGCGGCGCCTGCAGGCTGACAGTGGACGGAGAAGTGAAGTTTGCATGTGTGGACGGGCCTGAATTCGACGGCCACAAGGTGGATTTTGACCAGGCGATGAAACGCCAGCAGATGTATAAGACGAAAGAAGGAAGAGCATTTTTGAAAGCCCGGGAGGGCAATACCCATCATGGCGGGTGCGGAAACTGTGCGGATGAGGCATAGTGCCGGGAGAATGGGAGATCTGGTCAGGAAAGGAGCAGGATTACGACAATGGTAGCAGATGTGTTAAAAAAAGTACCTGTCCGCGAGCAGGATGCGAAAGAGCGAGCAATGAATTTCGAGGAAGTATGTCTCGGATATGATAAAGAAGAAGCGATGTGTGAGGCGACCCGCTGTATTAACTGCAAGAATGCGCAGTGTATCAAGGGATGCCCCGTGGCCATTGATATTCCGGGCTTCATCGAGAAGGTGAAAGAGGGCGATATCGAGGCGGCTTATCAGGTGATCAGCGAGTCATCGGCGCTGCCGGCGGTGTGTGGGCGTGTCTGCCCGCAGGAGAGCCAGTGCGAGGGCAAATGTATCCGCGGTATCAAGGGCGAGCCGGTCTCCATCGGCAAGCTGGAGCGTTTCGTGGCAGACTGGGCGAGAGAGAACAACATCAAGCCGGAAGGCGCCAGGGAGAAGAAGGATAAGAAGGTGGCGGTGATCGGATCCGGCCCGGCAGGACTGACCTGTGCCGGAGATCTGGCAAAAGCAGGCTACGAGGTGACGATCTTCGAGGCGCTGCATGAGCCGGGCGGTGTGCTGGTATACGGTATACCGGAATTCCGTCTTCCCAAGGAAGCCGTGGTTGCCAAAGAGATCGAGAATGTGCGCGCATTGGGCGTTAAGATTGAGACCAACGTGGTAGTGGGCAAATCCGTGACCATCGACGAACTGCTGGAAGAGGAAGGTTTTGACGCGGTATTTATCGGTTCCGGTGCGGGTCTTCCCAAGTTCATGGGCATTCCCGGCGAGCAGGCCAACGGTGTCTTCTCGGCCAATGAGTATCTGACGAGAAGCAATCTGATGAAGGCTTTCGACGAGGAGTCCAACACCCCGATCATGCGCGGGCAGAAGGTGGCTGTCGTGGGCGGCGGCAATGTGGCGATGGATGCCGCGAGGACGGCGCTGCGTCTCGGGGCCGAGGTACATATCGTATACCGCAGGAGCGAGGATGAGCTGCCGGCCCGTGTGGAGGAAGTGCACCACGCGAAGGAGGAAGGCATTATCTTTGATCTTTTGACCAATCCGACGGAGATTCTTGCCGACGATGACGGATGGGTTTCCGGGATCAGATGCGTCAGGATGGAACTCGGTGAGCCGGATGCTTCCGGCAGAAGACGTCCGGTGGTGATCGAAGGTTCCGAATTTACGATGGAAGTGGATACGGTCATCATGTCCCTCGGTACGTCCCCCAACCCGCTTATTTCGTCCACGACCAGAGGACTGGAAGTCAATAAACATAAATGCATCGTGGCGGAAGAGGAATTCGGCAAAACATCCAAGGAAGGTGTGTATGCCGGCGGCGATGCAGTCACGGGAGCAGCGACGGTGATCCTTGCCATGGGGGCCGGCAAAGCTGCGGCGAAAGGGATCGACGAGTATTTGAGCAAATAGAAGCGGTAAAGAAAGAGTCTGTCGGGTGGCGGGCTCTTTTCCGTGGTTAGGAAAATCTTAATAATTTAGATAGTAGTTTGTTAAGGAATGTCTGTTATAATAAGAGTGGAATACAGGAAGGAATCTGCGAACGTCCGACGCGGGACGGAGAAAGGTTGTGTGATATATGAATCTGATGGAGAGGAATCATCGTGAGGAAGAACCGGACTGGAGAGAAGATATCAGATCCGAGAGAATGGAAGAAGATGAGGAGCAGGAAGACGATCTTCTGGTGGAAGATCTGGATACGGAAGATGCACCTGATGAAGAGCTGGAAGAAGGCGGTCTGCACGGCCTGCTGCAAAAGCCCTACATGACATCGGTGCTTCTGGGCGTGATCGTACTGCTTCTGGTATGTATCATCGTACTGCTTGTGCTTATGCCGGGCAGAAGGAAAGCGGCGGATACCGGAAGCAGCCTGCAGCAGAACATCACGGATTATGCGCAGGAACAGAAGCTGAATGATGTGGTGAAGGACGTGTCGGGGGAAGCGGTTGTCGTCAAGGTGCCGGAACAGGATGAGGCACAGGACGGACAGGGAGACGGGACGACACAGGAGCAGGCGCCGGCAGAAGAGCCGGAGGAGCCGCCGGTGAGTGACGATTTCGTGTCGGCGGACGGTGACAAGACGGCAGTGGTCGTTGATATTGAAGATGAAAATGACGTGGCCTATACGAAGGAATTTATCCTGAATGAGGCACTGCCTTATTTTGCGGACAACAATCAGGATGCGATCTGGGATCTGGCCCACCTGAAACGGTATGTGAAGCTGTCTGCACAGCTGGAAGGCACCGGGCAGTATTATTATATGGGCGATGTGAATGCAAATGGCAGACCCGAGGGCAAGGGGCTTGCGATCTATGAGAAGAACAGCTATTATTACGGCGGCTGGTCCGACGGGAGCAGGAGCGGTGAAGGCATGTGGTTTAAGTTCTATATTGGACAGCGGGATCAGGAAAATGCCATGGGCAAGTATATGGCCCACAGCTATTCCGGCAGCTGGGCGAATGATCTGCCAAACGGGCAGGGGGCCGAGCACTATGATGTGGACATCTCCAAACTGAAAATGCGCGAGAGGATCCTGCAGAATGTAGTCGGCAATTTCACCGACGGTCTGTACGACGGGGAGCTGTATGCCAATACGGTGGACTACACGGGCAATGTGGAGGAATGGAGCGGTGTCACGACCCGGGGCGTGTTCACGTTGTGGAGAGATATGAGTGCTATCGGTGAGTGTTCGGTATGGCGCAAAAACGACGATCCGAACCTCTGCATGGACATCGACAAGTCGGAGAATAAGAATCAGGGCATCCGGGAACTACTGAAACTGGACATAAAGTAGAAGTTAATATTGCAATTCGTGCAAAATGATTATAAAATAAATTTGTGTGGTGGGAATTTTAGGCATAATGGTCAGGCATTTGAGGAAAGCACTTAAGAAAAAGCCGAATTGCAATAAGGAGAGTGAAAGATATGCCCTGGTGTCCGGTTTGTAAGAATGAGTACAGAGAAGGAATTGAACGCTGCGCGGAGTGCAAAGTCACCCTGGTGGACAGTCTGGAGGAAGAGACTGAGAACGGGGAACAGGAGAGGACGGCGGAGCGGGAGAAGCTGGCACGCCTGCAGGCCATGATCGCCGCGCAGGAGCAGGGACAACAGGAGGACGGTGAGGAGGAGGCTGCACAGAGCAGCCCTTGGCATCCTTACCAGAACAGTGCGGCGAAGGCGGAGGATAACAGGTCTTCCGGCTATATGCTGCTTTTTGTCGGCATTGTGGGATTTGTTGCGGTGCTGTTGATCTTTTTGGGGGTGATTCCGCTTTATCAGAGCGGCAGCACTACAAGATATCTGGTGTGCGGTGTTATGGGAGCGATGTTTGTTCTTTTCATCGTATTCGGTGTCGTGTCCATGCGTAACTCCAGGATCCTGCTCGTGAAGGCGAAGTCCGAGGACTCTCTGCTCGGAGAGCTGACGAAATGGTGTGAGGGCAATCTCACTGCCGGGATGGTGGATGAGGCGCTCTTTGAGGACGGAACAGGGGAGGAACAGAAATATTTCCTGCGCACGGACAGGATCAAGCAGATCATCAGCAACAAGTTTATGAATCTGGACGAGGCGTTTCTGGAACATTTTGTGGATGAATATTATCAGAGGTTGTTTGAGGACGAATGAAGATCACAGTCATTGCGGCAGGCAAAATAAAAGAGAAATTCTACAGGGAGGCCGTGGCGGAGTATGAGAAGCGGCTGAGTCGATACTGTAAGTTTCAGATCATTCAGGTGGAGGATGAGAAGACGCCGGACAGAGCATCGGCGGCCCAGGAACAGGCGGTGCGCCGGAAGGAAGCGGAGCGGATCCTGAAATATATCAGGGAGGACGCTTATGTGATCACACTGGAGATTCAGGGCAGGGAATACGATTCAGAATCTTTTGCCGGCGAACTGGAAAGGCTCGCGACGCAGGGCGTCAGTCATATTCAGTTTGTCATAGGAGGATCCCTGGGGCTGCATGAAGAGATAAGTAAGAAGGCTGACCGTGCGGTCAGCTTTTCTAAAATGACTTTTCCGCACCAGCTGATGCGGGTCATTTTACTGGAGCAGATCTACAGAGGCTACCGGATCATCAACGGGGAGCCGTATCATAAGTGAGGACGAAGCGGGAAAAATGTGCCGCAGATTATTTTGAAAGACTGAAAAATATAGTGACCTGTCAGTATGAAATATGATAAAATACCAGTAAAAGCAGGGGGCGAGGCCATGAGTACAGATACTACCATAGCGAAAAACATCCGTGTAGCTGATGAAAAAGCCAGCTATGACGCAGCCTGCAAGCGACTGCTTTCGGAAAAGATTATTCTGGCATGGATTATGAAGAACTGCCTGGAAGAATACCGTGATTGTGATGTGGATGAGATTGCCGGGAAATATATTGAGGGTACACCGCAGGTAGGCGAAGTGGCAGTTGCGCCGGATGAATCCAATCGTGTCTCTATAATACAGGGAGCTGGAAACGAAGATACTTCTCTGACGGAGGGAACTGTTACCTATGATATCCGCTTTCTTGCGACAGCTCCCGTATCCGGGGAATTGATTCGTTTGATTATCAATATAGAAGCCCAGAATGATTTTTATCCGGGTTATCCGCTGATTAAGAGGGGAATCTATTACTGCAGCCGGATGATTTCCGCCCAATATGGAACAGAGTTTACAAATTCCCACTATGAGAATATCAAAAAAGTGTACAGCATATGGATTTGTATGAATCCGCCAAAGAGCCGTGAAAACAGCATTACACGTTATTATATTGCAGAAGAAAATCTGGCGGGCAGTGTAAAGGAACGAAAAGCAGATTATGATTTGATGGCGGCTGTTATGATTTGTCTTGGGAATGAGACAGAGTCCGGTACGGATTTATTGAAACTGTTGAATGTGCTTCTGTCCACGGAGACAGATTCACAGGATAAGTGCCAGATATTGGAGGAAGATTTTCATATTAAAATGACTTTAGCCTTGGAAAGTGAGGTGTCACTTATGTGTAATTTGAGCAAAGGTGTAGAGGAGAAGGGAATTCAGAAAGGGATTCAGCAAGGGATTCAGAAGGGAATTGATAAAGGAATAACTGCTATGATTTTAACCCTGAAAGAGCTGCAAATATCGAGTGATGTTATTCGGAAACAAATCTGTGAAAAGTTCGGCTTGACAGAAGAAACTGCAGAAACGTACTTGAAAGAAATAACCTAAACATTTCAGGCAGAGCATTTCCGTGTTCTGCCTGAAATAATAGTGCGGGACATTTGCCTGTTATAGATTGTTTTACGAAGGGAGAAGGATCATTCATGAGTGTTCTGCTTGCAAGGCATGGGGAAACTGATTGGAATACAGCCAAAAGAATACAGGGGACAACAGATATCCCTCTCAATGACAACGGGCTAAAGCAGGCACAACTGCTGTATCAAAGCCTTGCAGGGGAAAAGGTGAATGTCAGCCGAGGAGATTGCAGCTCTGTATCCTGATGAGCTTGATCAATGGCAGTCTGACAAACGATATCATAGAGTACCAGACGGAGAATCCTGCCAGGATCTGCTCGAAAGGCTGTTTTTGGATTATGTGGCAGGACAGAAGCCGGAGGATTCTTATGTTAAGAAACTGGATAAAGCCATACAGGAAGCCAAGATGAACAGAGAATGGAGGCATGAGTATATGACACTGTTGATGAGAGATCAGGAGAATATGGAAAAAGGGGAAGAAATGTTGGCAAAATTGATATTGTTTTTGAATGAAGATGGACGTTTATCAGATGTCACCAGGGTATTACAGGATAAAGAATATCGGCAGGAACTTTACGTGGAATATCATATTATTTGAAAGGCAAAGGACCAGTCCAATGCCGTATGATCTGCACGGACGATTCTGCAATGCCGAAAGTTGGTATAAGGGGCTGTGGTTGCACATATAGTGAAATATGAGAAGGAATAGCCGAAAATTATCCATACCAACCTTATCCGGTTCCAAAGAGCTGATCGTGGAATCTTTAAAACTTCCGAAAGACACGATGCTGGGAGCATCCATCGTTACGCTTACCGGAAACCGGGAGGCGTTTATCGAAAACTATAAAGGAATCCTGGAATATACGAAGGAACTGATCGTGCTGCAGGGCAAGAACAGTAAGATATGCTTCGAGGGCAGGCAGTTGGCGATCGAGTACTATACCAATGAAGATATGAAGATCAGCGGCAGCATTGATGCCGTCCGCTATATCTGAGACGAGTGAGCCGAAACATAAGATCTATGGAGGTAGGTATGCTTCATTGGGTACAGTATATACGGGGTTACGTGACGATCAAAGTGTGGGGATACTCCACGGAGAGGCTGCTGAATCTGTGCGGCAATCATGATATTCTGGTGTGGGACATTGTCAATCACGGCGAATATGACACCATGAATATCAGCGTGCGCGGTTTTTTTGCATTGAAACCGCTGTTGAAGAAGACCGGGACCAGGGCAGCCATTGTCAGAAAATATGGACTGCCTTTTTTTATGTCTAAAATGCAGAAGCGGAAGATGTTCGTGGCGGGGCTGCTCTGTTGTCTGCTGTTCTGGATGCTGACAGCCGGTTATATCTGGAATATCGAGATTGTGGGCAACTATGTGCTGACTGAGGATGTGCTTTTGGACTATCTGGAAGAAAAAGAGGTACATGTGGCCATGAAGAAGAGCCGGCTGCAGATCGAGGAGCTGGAGAAGGCGCTGCGGGAAGATTATGACGTCATTACATGGACGTCCGTGCAGATCAAGGGCACAACGCTGTGCATTTACATAAAGGAAAATGAGATGCCGGAATATGACCAGACCGGTCAAGGAGATGAGGGAACGGGAACGGACCTGATCGCCACAAGGTCAGGGGTCGTGTCTTATATCATCACGCGGAGCGGCGTGCCGCAGGTGGCGCTTGGGGACACGGTGGAAAAGGGTGATGTGCTGGTCAGCGGTGCGGTGCCGGTATACAACGAGGACACTACGGTCAGGAAGTACCAGATGGTTCAGGCGGACGCGGATATTCTGCTGCGCTATACGGAATCGGTTTCGGTAAAAAAGGATATTCTGTATGAAGAGAAATGCTATTCGGGCAGGCAGAAGAAGATGTTCATGGTTGGCATAAACGACAGAGAGTGGAATCTCGGACTGGGCAGGATTCCCTATGGGGAGTATGATATCAGCGGTGAGAAGAAGCAGGTGCGCCTGCTGGACCGCCTGTATCTGCCTGTTTTTTACGGCAGTAAGACGGTACAGGAATACGAAATGGTGCAGCAGAATCATACGGAAGAGGAAATGAATGCACTCATGCAGGAGGAGTGGCGAAAAATTATAACAACTTTGGAGGAAAAAGGGGTACAAATTACAGAAAAAAATGTTACAATAAAAAAGACTGATGCTGATTGGGTATTGCATGCCCGCATGGAACTGGAGGAGGCGGCAGTGCAGACAACGCCTTCGAAGACCGTAGTGGAGGAAGAGACGTCAGCGGAAGAAGAGGATCAGCCGGCAGAGGAAGATCAGCCGGCAGAAGAATGACTATCAGTGAAAGACCAGTCGGTAGAAGAACCACTGTCAGTGAAAAAGCTGATGCCGGAGTGAATGCAGGCAGTGAAGAACTGTAGTGCAGTCAGCGAAGAAATAAGGCATAACCGCCTCGGGGCCGGGACGCGAAGAACGGAGGGCGGACGCAGAATGGAGAGGCTTAAGGACAAATGGATGCATTTACGATCAATATAGAGATGCCAGTGGAGCATATGCAGAATCTTTTTGGCAGGAAGGATGCCTATATCAAGAAGATCGAGGACGATCTGCATGTGATGATTGTGGACCGGGACGGAACCGTGAGGATCAGCGGAGAACGGGAAGGGGTAATGAAGGCTGCGCATATCGTGCAGGAGCTTCTTACCCTGTCGGAGAGAGGCAATGTCCTCGAGGAACAGAATGTGGACTATGCGTTGGAGGTAGAGAAGGAGAGCGGCGGGGATGTCCTGCTGGAGATAGACAGCGACTGTATCTGCCATACTGTGAGCGGGAAGCCGATCAAACCCAAGACTCTGGGGCAGAAGAAATATGTGGATGCGATCCGGGATCATATGATCGTGTTCGGCATCGGACCGGCCGGGACGGGTAAAACCTATCTGGCCATGGCTATGGCCATCACGGCTTTTAAGAACAATGAAGTGAGCCGTATCATCCTCACCAGACCGGCGATTGAGGCAGGAGAGAAGCTGGGCTTTCTGCCGGGTGACCTGCAGAGTAAGGTGGATCCCTACCTGCGGCCTCTCTATGACGCGCTGTACCAGATCATGGGAGCGGAGAGCTTTGCGAAGAATATGGAGAAGGGCCTGATCGAAGTGGCGCCGCTTGCCTATATGCGCGGACGGACACTGGACAATGCCTACATCATTCTGGACGAGGCACAGAATACGACACCGGCCCAGATGAAGATGTTTCTGACCAGGATTGGTTTCGGCTCCAAGGTGGTGGTGACGGGCGATGCTTCTCAGAAGGATCTGGCGCCTGACACCAGATCAGGGCTGGACATCGCCGCCAGAGTGTTGTCGAAGATCGACGATATCGCCTTCTGTAAGCTGAGCAGCAAGGATGTCGTGCGGCATCCGCTGGTACAGAAGATCGTGAAGGCCTATGAGGATTACGAAGCGAGAGAGACAAGGCGCAGTGAACTAAAACAGAGAGACAGGAACTACAATCGTGGAAAAAAGTAAGAAGAACGTTATCAAAAGAATATTGATCTTCGGCGTGATGTTTTTGCTGTCCGGGGGGATCGCCCTGGCGGGGAGTTATATGTATCAGCCCGGAACGGACATGCTCATCCGCAACACGGTGATGGCGCTGGCCGGAACCGGTATCGTGATCTATGCGTATCTGCTGAGCGAGGTGCTGGGGCTCTTTTTGTACCGCAATGAGGGGAAGTACGGGCAGTTTGCGGTGGTGTATCTGGGCAGTCTGCTGGCGGCGGTCTTTTTTCCGTGTCTGCCGGTGACGGGATGGCCTTTTCTGGTGCTCTTCGTCCTTCTGGGCGTATTCAGCAACTGTATAACGGGTATGGCGGCGGGCAGTGTGTGTCTGCTTCTCGCAGTCAATTTCACGGGCGGTGATGTGGCCGTTTTCTGGCTCTATTTTATAAGCGGGCTGGCGGGGATCCTTATGTTCAGCAATTTAAATGACGACTTTCTGGTGGGGATGCCGGTCATCGTCTCCCTGCTTGTGCTGGTTCTCTGCCTGACTGCCAACGTGGTCCTTTTTTCCAGGGATCCGCTTGCCGTGTCGCAGTTTACGATCCCGGCGATGAATCTGATGATCTGCTGTATCCTGCTGCTGGTCATCCTCAAGGCGTTCAGCACTTCGGTCATCCATAAGGACCGGGAGAAATATATGGAGATCAACGACCCGGAGTGTCCGCTTTTGGTGCAGTTGAAGGATATGTCCAAAGAAGAATATTATCATGCGGTACACACGGCCTATCTGGGAGACCGGATCGCCAGACGGCTGCAGCTCGATGATGCGGCGGTCAAAGCCTGCGGCTATTATCACAGGATCGGCAAGCTGAAAGGGGAGAACACCTGGGAGAATGTGGCGGCCATCTGCGATGAATATCATTTTCCGGCCAACACGAAGCGGATCCTCAAAGAATATGTGGACGGAACGGAGAAGGTGGTGTCGAAGGAGACGATCGTGGTATTGTTTTCCGACTGCATCGTGTCCTCCATCCTCTATCTTTTTGAGAAGGATCCGAAGGCACAGCTGAACTATAAACAGCTGATCGACACGGTCTTTAAGAAAAAACTGGAGACGGACGAGCTGTGGTGCAACGAGATCTCGCTGGCGCAGCTTTCGGAGATGAAGAAAATATTTGTCGAGGAGAAACTGTATTATGACTTCTTACGTTGAAAACGAAACGGATGTGGAATTTTCCTTTGACGCACAGGAAGTGCTGGAGAAGATCATGGAAACGGTCATGGAAATGGAGCACTGTCCCTATGAGACGACAGTCAGTCTTCTGCTGACAGATAATGCCGGCATCCGTATATATAACAGGCAGTACAGAGAGATAGACCGGGAGACGGATGTGCTTTCTTTTCCGAATATAGCGTTTGAGAAGGCGGGCGATTTCTCCGTGGTAGAAGCAGATGAAGCGGACTGTTTTGATCCCGACAGCGGGGAACTTCTGCTGGGCGACATCATCCTCTCGGTGGAGCGGACGGCGGCGCAGGCGGAGGAATACGGGCATTCGCTTCTGCGGGAATTTGCTTTTCTGACGGCGCACAGCATGTTCCATCTGTGCGGCTATGACCATATGGAGCCGCAGGAGGCGGCCGTGATGGAACAGAAGCAGGAAGAAGCGCTTTTGCGGCTTGGCATCACGCGGGAACTGCAGAGGGCAGAGGAAACGCCTGCGGCAGAGAACGGTGCGCAGGCCCTGGATACGTAAGACAGACCACTGTGAGGTAAGATATATTATGAGATTACAAATGAGAGACGGTTCCCGCAAAGGCTCGGTCATCGCGGGGATCAGAATGCCGTTTATCCAATCGGCGGGCATTTTGTCCTATATGCTGCTGCTTGTGATGCGCATTCCGCTTTCCAGGAACATCGGGGATGCGGGTATGGGCCTGTTCGCACCGGCGTTCGAGATTTTTCTGCTGGTCACTTTTCTAACGTCCTACAGCATGGCAGGGGCCATGACGGGCGTCATCCGCTACAGGGTGAAGCGGGAACAGCATAAGAATGCCAGACGGGTATTCGGGGCGGTATTTACGATGGATGTCCTGTTCAGCATTGTTGTGGCGGCGGGACTTGTTCTGGCTTCGGCGAAGATCGCGGATATTCTCGTGCTGGAGCCGGCCAGCCGTATGGCTATTCTGGCCGCTGCGCCGACGATCGTCTTTGCGGCGATCATCGGTACTTTCCGTGGCTATTTCAGCGGTTACGGGCTGGGGACACTGTCCGCGCATTCCCAGTACATAGAGAAGACAGCGATGATCTTCTGCACGCTGGCCTGCAGCGGCACTTTCTACAAATATGGCAACAAGGTGGCCGCACTTGTGCAGAGAAAAGAATACAGCTTTGCCTATGGAGCGCTGGGGGCCATGGTCGGTGTGATGTTGTCGCAGGTGATCACGGTAATCTATCTGCTGGCCGTCTATGTGCTCTTCTCCGGCGCAACCCGGGGCAAAGCGAAAGAGGATAACAGCAAAAGGGCAGAGTCCAGGTTTTCCATTCAGCGCAATGTGCTGTTAAGCTGTCTGCCGACGGCGATCGTTGCAATCTTTACCAACCTGTTTATGCTGGTCGATCAGAGAATGTTCAACTACTGTATGAACAGGAGGGTGGAAGAGCTGGGGGAGATCCGGACCGCAATGTGGGGTGCATTTTACAGCAAATTTGCCGTGCTGACCGGGGTGGCGGCAGCTATTTGTCTGCTGAGCGCATCTTCCATGACGGGCAGGATCAAAAATGCCTATGACCGGGAAGAGTACCGTATCATGCGGGAGCGCATGGGCAGGGCTGTGGGCAGGCTGTCCATGGTGGCCTTTCCGGTGGCGATCTATCTGGCGGCACTGGCGGAAGCGGTGGTCAAGTGCCTGTTCAAAGGAGAGACGGAAGCGGTGGCATCGTGGATACAGAAGGGCGCGGTGGTGATCGTGTTGTGCGGCTTTGGCTTTTTCTTTGCACAGCTTCTTTTGAAGCTGCATATGCTCTGGGAGCTTTTGATTTCGGTGCTGGTCTCCCTGGCTGTTCATCTGCTGACGGCTTATCTGTTTGTGCAGAAGGCACTGCTTGGCGCGGACGGCGTTATCTATGCGATGATCGCTTATTTTGCGGTCTTTGCCGGCCTGAATTTTGTGTTTCTGAGCAGGAATCTGAAATATCGGCAAAGCTGGCTGAGCGGGGTGGCCTTTCCGGCGGCGGCAGCCGTTGTGAGTGGGCTGGCGGTGATGCTGATCGGACAGTTTATGCTGGAACCGGCTGGCGCGGTGGTGACGATCATTACCGGGATCGTTGCGGGGGTCTTTCTTGACCTGACGATGCTGATGGTCCTGCGGGTGATCGGGGAAGAAGAGCTGTCACGGATGCCGTTTGGCTTTTTCTTCATCATGTTTGGAAAGAACATCGGCGTTTTATAGAAGCCGGATACAAATTCGATAGATTTGGCATACATATTTGTCATACAACTGAATAAAAATTTTGAAATGACTGATACTGATTACAGGAAAATTCCTTCCGTTTTTTGTTGAGACATGACCGTGGGAAAGAAGCGGCATGCAGGAGCACAGGTTTTGTATTCAGGGATATTGCAGGCACAGGCGGCAGTATCTGCGGAGAGGTAAGGATGAAATTTGTAAGACGTGTCAGTCTTTTTCTTGTGATGTCCGTATTTATGCTGGGAGCAGGCGGATATACTGCCCTTAAGGCGGAGCAGTTTTTTTACCCGAACAGGCATCAGGAAAAAGCGGTGGATAGAGAGAGAGACGAGCGGGTGTATGACAATATGTGGGCATCCGGGGAGAATGCAAAGAAGGAACAGGTCATCGAGGCGGCGGTGGAGAAGATCCCGGTGGTGACGGCGGATACCATGTATCTGATCGAGGAGGTCAATCTTGTTGACGGTACGATCCGGGAGAAACAGGAAGCCGTGCCGGTAAAATATATCGGGTTGGACCGGGAAAGCCTGATCAACGAACTGGAATCCTATGACCGGAATCCGCCGCTCACCGAACTGGAGATGGGGTTCGAGACCATCGAGCTGACGGCCTTTTCGAAGGACCGGGTCGTGATCTGCAAATACTATAAGGATGAGACGGAGAAGGGCTATTATCTGCTGGTGGAAGATCATTTTATTGTCGTGTATGAGGAGGACAGACAGCGGCTGCATATGAACACGGACATATTGCTGACGAGTCTGAACGACACGTTGAAGGCGGAGATCATACAGGGAAAATATATAGAAAATGAGGAGGAATTGTATAATTTTCTTGAATCTTATTCGAGTTGAGGATAAGATATAGGGAGTGTGGAAGAGGCAGATGACAGGAAAGGTACGGGATATGGGCAGAAAAGTTGCCGTGGTGGGCGGTGGCGCGGCCGGGATGATGGCGGCCGTTCAGGCGGCCTATGCGGGTGCGCGGGTGACGGTATATGAGAGGAATGACAGGGTCGGGAAGAAGATTCTGTCTACGGGAAACGGGAAGTGCAATTTCTCGAATGAGGACATGCGCGCAGCCTGCTATTACGGCAGCGGGGCCGGATACGTGGACGGATTTTATAAGCAATTCGGGGTGGCGGAGACGAAGACGTTTTTCCGGGAGCTGGGGATGCGGATCAAGGACAGGAACGGTTATCTCTATCCGGCCAGCGAGCAGGCTGCCACGGTGCTGGATGTGCTGCGCTATGAGATGGAGCGGCTGGGGATAGAAATCTGTGCGGGCTGTCGTGTGACCGGTATTGAAGGCCCGGGCAATCTTGGATACCGTCTGATGCTGGAAACAGAGACTGCGGCATACAAAAAGAGAACTTATGATGCCGTAATATTGGCCTGCGGCGGCCGGGCGGCGCCAAAGACCGGGTCGGACGGCACCGGATTGGCGATGGCGAAACGGCTTGGGCACCGGATCGTGCCGACGGTACCGGCGCTTACGGCCCTGCGTTGCAGGGAGACTTTCTGGAAGCAGGTAGCGGGCGTGCGCTGTGAGGCGCGGCTGATGCTGTACATAGACGGGAATGCGGTCAGCAGCGTGCAGGGAGAACTGCAGTTGACGGATTACGGCATTTCCGGGATTCCGGTCTTTCAGTTCAGCAGGATTGCGGCGTATGCACTGCAGGAGGGAAGGCCTGTTACGGTAAAGATCGATCTGATGCCGGATCACGGTGCGGCAGACATACAAGAGGCTTTCTGGGTCCGGCGGTGGGAACGGCAGAAACGGCAGAGCATGGAACAGTTTGTGACCGGAACAGTCAATAAGAAGGTGGGGCTGCTTCTGCTGAAGCTGGCAGGTATCAGGGAGACGGAAACTGTCTGTGAGATCGAGGGGGCGCGGCGACGGAAGCTGGAACAGCTTTTTCATGCGTTTGAGGTGACTGTAAAGGGAACGAATTCTTTTGAGCAGGCGCAGGTATGTGCCGGCGGGGTGGATTTTGCGGAGGTTACGGACCGGCTTGAATCGGTCAGGCGGCCGGGACTGTTTTTTGCAGGGGAAATGCTGGATATCGACGGGATCTGCGGCGGGTATAACCTGCAGTGGGCGTGGAGCAGCGGTGCGGTGGCCGGACGCGCGGCGGCCGGAAAGGCAGAGTTTTGCCCGAAGAAGGACAGGCGTCCGGATGCGGCGCATAAGATGCCGGCCGGGAAGGACATGTGAGCTGATGGAGGAAAAGAAACGGAAAATGATTCGAATCAGCCAGATCAAGGTTCCGCTGGAACATACGCAGGAGGATGTGCTGCGTAAGGCGGCCGCCCTGCTGCGTATCGCCCCGTCGGCGATCCTGTCCTGGCAGATCGTTAAGAAGTCGATTGATGCCAGAAAGAAGCCGGAGATCTGGATCATATATGCGCTGGATGTAGCCGTGGCGTCGCCGAAGAAAGTACTTGCCGGGTGCCGGAGCAGGCAGGTACAGGCGGTGGAAGAGAAGGCATACAGGTTTCCGGCATCGGCTGACCGGATGCAGTCCGGGTACAGCAGGCCGGTTATCATCGGTACGGGGCCGGCAGGGCTGTTTTGCGGCTATCTGCTGGCGAAACATGGCTACCGGCCGCTGCTTCTGGAGCGGGGGCGCCCGGTGGAACAGCGTCAGGCGGATGTGGAGAAATTCTGGCGGGAAGGAGTGCTGGATCCGGCTTCCAACGTACAGTTCGGTGAAGGCGGTGCGGGCACTTTCTCGGACGGCAAGCTGAATACGCTGGTGAAGGACAAAGACGGCAGGAACAGAGAGGTTCTGCGGATTTTTGTGGAAAACGGCGCGCCGGAACAGATCCTGTATGAGGCAAAACCGCATATCGGCACGGATATCCTGATTTCCGTGGTACGCAGTATGCGGGAACGGATCAGAAGCTGGGGCGGTGAGGTGCGGTTTGGCGCGCAGGTGACGGATCTGCTCTGCAGGGGTCAGCAGGTGACGGGTGTGGTTGTCAGCTGTCAGGAGAAGCCGGAGACAGGTGTGGCTGGCAGTTATCAGGAGGAGCAGAAGACAGACATGGCTGTCAGCTGTCAGGAAAGGCAGGAGCCTGGAAGTGATTGTATACAGGCGTGTCATAAAGAAATTATTGAGAGTGAGATCGTCGTGTTGGCAGTGGGCCACAGTGCGCGGGATACCTTCGAGATGTTATATCGCAGGCAGGTGCCCATGGAGGCCAAGTCCTTTGCTGTAGGGCTGCGCATGGAACATCCGCGCAGGATGATTGACAGGATGCAGTACGCGGATGCGGACAATCCGCTGCTCCCGGCGGCCAGTTATAAGGTGACGGCGCAGACGTCTTTTGGAAGAGGGGTCTATTCGTTCTGTATGTGTCCGGGCGGGTATGTAGTCAACGCGTCCTCGGAGCCGGGGCGGCTGTGTGTGAACGGCATGAGCTACAGCGGCCGTGACGGGGCAAACAGCAACAGCGCCATGATCGTTACGGTGACGCCGGAAGATTACCCGGATCCAACGCCGCTGGGGGGCATCGCCTTTCAGCGGGAGCTGGAAGAGCGGGCCTACCGGATCGGAAAAGGCGCTGTTCCGGTGGAGACATACGGAGCGTTCCGGCAGGCGGTAAAAGCCTTTACGGAACCAGACGAATCGGCTGTCAGGCAGTATGATCCCGGTTTTGCACCGGCCATAAAAGGAAACTATCGTATGGCGCCGGTACACGACATTCTGCCGCCGGAACTCGGATGCGCTCTCGCAGAAGGAATTGACCTGATCGGTCAAACTGTACACGGGTTTTCGGACAGCGGAGCATATTTGTCCGGGGTGGAAAGCAGGACTTCTTCGCCGGTGCGGATCATGCGGGACGAGACGGGGCAGTCGGCTTTCAGGGGGCTTTATCCCTGCGGGGAAGGCGCCGGTTATGCGGGCGGCATCACTTCGGCGGCGATGGACGGTATGATGATCGCAGAGAAGATCGCAGTACGATTATTGGATAACAGAGGAGGGCACTATGCCGGAGATAACACAGTTTAGAGAGAAGATGAAAGATAAAAAGAGGATCGTGATCAAGATCGGTTCCTCGTCGCTGCAGCATGCCCAGACGGGAGATCTGGATTATACGAAACTGGATGTGCTGGTCAGGGAGCTGTGCGATATCAGAAACAGAGGCAAGGATGTGGTGCTGGTGACTTCCGGCGCCGTGGCGGTGGGCAGAAAAGCGGTGATGAGGCAGGGAATCGACCAGGATGACCCGACGGCGGTAAAGCAGGCCTGTGCGGCGATCGGGCAGGCCAGACTGATGATGACCTACCAGAAGATCTTTGCCGAATATAACCAGGTGGCGGCGCAGATTCTGATGACGAAGAATACGATCATTGATAATCTGAACCGCTTCAACGCGCGCAACACATTCGCCGAACTGTTCAAGCTGGGTGTGGTGCCCATCGTCAATGAGAACGATACGGTTGCCACCTATGAGCTGGGAATTGGCGACAATGATACGCTGTCGGCCATCGTGGCGGCGCTGATCGATGCGGATATGCTGATTCTGCTGTCGGATATCGACGGGCTCTATACCGACGATCCGCGGAAAAATCCGGCGGCGAAGTACATAGAGGTGGTAGAGGAGCTGACGGAAGAATTAATGGAAATGGGCAAGGCTTCCACCGGAAGCAGCTCCGGCACCGGCGGCATGAACACGAAACTGCAGGCGGCCCGGATCGCCGGCAATATGGGCGTGGATATGGTAATTGCGAACAGTGCGGACATCAAAGTGATACACCGGATCCTGGCCGGACAGAATATCGGAACGCTGTTTCTGGCACATAAAGAGGACGGCTTCGATCTGCCGCTGTATGTGCAGCAGATGGCCCATGATTAAGCAAAAGCTGTAGTTTTTTTGACGAAGTACAGGGAAAGAGAAAGTAAAGTCAGGCAGAGGGGAGCAGGGTATGAATGTCGAACAGATGACGGCCCGGATCAACGCGTTATATCATAAATCACAGGCGGAAGGATTGACGGCTGAGGAGAAGGAAGAACAAAAGCAGCTGCGCAGCGCTTATGTGGCCAATGTGCGGGCTAATTTAAGAGGACAGTTGAATCAAATTTCGATCGTGGAGAAGGACGGTTCCATCACGGATCTTGGGAAGAAGCACGGGCAGAAGGGAAACGGCGCAGATGACCAAGGGTGAGATACGCCGGCAGATTCTGGCTGTCAGAGACGGTCTCCTGCCGGAAGAGAGAAGAAGGCTGGACCGGGAGATCGGGGAGAAGGTCCTTTCCCATCCGGCTTATCGGGAAGCGCAGATCATTCTTGCCTATGCAGGGTATCGCAGTGAAGTGGACACGATGCCTTTGATCAGGCAGGCCCTGACTGCGGGAAAGATTGTGTTTGCGCCGAAGGTCGCCGGAGAAGAGATGGAATTCTGGCAGATTTTATCCGTCGGGGATCTGCATGACGGCTACCGGGGCATCCCGGAACCGGAGGAGCGTATGGCTTTGCCGGAATGGCTGCAGCGGCAGGGAGAAACCGTCTGCAAAGCGATGATGTGGATGCCGGGAGCGGTATTTGACAGGGAGAGACACCGCATCGGATACGGAAAAGGGTTTTACGACCGGTATCTGGCCAGGCTGCGCAGCACGGCAGTCTGTCAGGCGGACGGGAGGACAGGCTTGCATCTGACTACGGCGGCGCTTGCCTACGCCTGTCAGATCGTAACGCGTATTCCCAGCGAGGCGCACGATGTAAGACCGGATCTGGTGATCACGGAAGCCGCGCTGTACGGAGATACATGACAGGTGTTATAAGAGAGCGATACATATGAGGGGACATGATGAAGAAGACGATTATCGTCATGCCGGTAGCCAACGAGGAGGATACCATGGAGAAGATCCTGGACGAGATCCTTGCGCTGCCGTATGACAATCTGTATATTTATCCGGTGATAGACAGTTATTCCAAAGACCGGACGGAGGAGATCATCCGCAGGAAAGCCGCCTGCAATGACCGGGTAAAATGTATTTTTTACAGGGAATCGCGGGGTGTGATCAGCTGTTATCTGGAAGGATTCAGGCGGGCGCTTAAGGACGGCGCGGAGCAGATTCTGGAGATGGACGGAGGCGGCAGCCATCTGCCTGCGGAGATACCGCAGTTTCTTACAAAGCTGGAAGAAGGGTATGACTGTGTGTGGGGATCCCGTTTTATGGAGGGCGGTTCCATGCGCAGACAGCCGCTGTACAGACGGATCTTAAGCCAGGGCGGTACTTTTCTGGCTAATTTTGTGCTGGGAACGAGATTGAAGGATATGACAAGCGGGTTTGAGGGTTTTTCGCGCCGGGTTCTGGAAGAGATGAATCTGGACGCCTTCTTGTCCACCGGGCATATGTATCAGACGGAGATGCGCTTTTACTGCCGGCATCTGCGGACGGTGGAGGTGCCGATCCATTATACCGGGACGGCTTCCAGCCTGAAAGGCAGTTCCGTGACGGAGGCGCTCAGGCTGCTGTTTCAGCTGAAAAAGAACGAGTGCCGGGTGATCCCGCCGCAGCACAGAGCAGCGGGAAAAAAGGAGTAAAGCATGGAAAGAGTAAACTATCTGATTCTCGGTGCCGGCCCTGCCGGGTTGACACTGGCGAACAGACTGAAAGAGCTGGGAGAGACTTCTTTTCTGGTATTGGAAAAGGAAGCCGAGGCGGGGGGCCTGTGCCGTTCTGTGATGGTGGACGGCAGCCCTTTTGATATCGGCGGCGGGCATTTTCTCGATGTGAGAAGGCCAAAGGTCAACGAGTTCCTGTTCCGGTTCCTGCCGCAGGAGGAGTGGTCGCTCTTTGCGCGGGACAGCCGGATCCGGATAGAGGGCGTGGAGGTAGGCCATCCGCTGGAAGCCAATATCTGGCAGCTTGCGCTGCCCGAACAGGTGGCGTACCTGACTTCCATAGCGAAGGCGGGCTGCAATCTGGAACAGCCTGTGCCAAAACGGTTCGTGGAGTGGATCGTCTGGAAGCTGGGACAGCGGATCGCCGACCGCTATATGCTGCCTTATAATCAGAAGATGTTTGCGGATGAGCTTGACGAGCTTGGAACCTACTGGCTGGAGAAGCTCCCGAATGTGAGTTTCGAAGAGACGTTGCTTTCCTGTCTGACCCACAGGCCTTACGGGACGCAGCCGGGCCACGCTTCCTTCTACTATCCGAAACGATACGGTTACGGGGAAGTATGGCTGCGGATGGCCGGAGCACTGGGGCCGAAGGTGCTGTACAGGACGGAGGTGACGGAGCTTTGCTGTGAAGAACGTCTGGTGCGGACGAAGGCCGGGGAGGTGTTTGCGGCGCAGCATATCGTGACTACGGTGCCCTGGCGGAGCTTTGAGCGGATTGACGGTATGCCGGAAGAGATCAGAGGGCTTGTGCCGAAACTGCGGTCCAGCGCCATAGAGACCCGGTATGTGCCAAAGCAGCTGCCAACAGAGGCGCAGTGGATCTACGAACCGGATCTTAAGATCCCGTGGCACCGGATACTGGTAAGGCACAATTTCTGTCCGGGAAGCAGAGGATACTGGCTGGAGACGCGCGAAAGCCGGGTGGCGATGTTTGAAGAGACCGGGGCAGGATTTCCCGGTGGCACGGCATATGACGGGACAGGAAGCGGAGCGGAAGACGCCGCGTATCACTATCTGAATGCATATGCTTATCCGTTAAATACGATCGGCAAGCCGGAGGCAATGGAGAGGCTGCTTGCATTCTGTGAAGACAGGCAGATATATGGGCTGGGGCGCTGGGGTGAACACTGCCATTATAATTCCGACGTGGTGGTGGAACTTGCCATGCAGATGGCGGAGAAACTGGTGCAGAGAACAGAGAAATAAGGAACAGAGAAATGAAAAAAACAACAATTCGCAACTTGATCTACAGTTTAATCGTGCTTATGCTGTTTGGCGCCGTAATGCTGGTGCTGACCCGCACGGCGCAGAACGGGATGGAGACCACACAGATCCTGCCGCAGATCAATCCGGATCCGGTGTATGTCACCTGTGAGGCGGGGGAGACGCTGGAGGTGATGCTGACGGCGAAGGAAGATTTTCAGGCGAGCGGGTTTCAGGTCCTCTTGGTGAACATAGCACAGGACAGCAGGGGGACGGTTCGCTTTGCGGTGACGGACGAGGATTCCGGTATTCTGGTAAGCCAGGTGATCCCGGTGGAGACGATCACGCCGGGGAAGTGGTTTACGATCGACGGCGACATGACTTTTTCGGCGGGGCAGTCGTATGAGCTGACTGTCTTTGCGGACGGCAGTTCCCCGTACTTTATGCAGGTGCCTGCGGGGGCGGGCGACGTGCTGCCTTTTACCGCACAGGTCAGACAGGACGGAGAGATTCTGGAATGCGGCATTTCTCTTGGCGTCAACCGGGTGGAGCCTGTCCGGATGACCTACGGGGACATCTTTTATTATTCCATACCGGTTTCGGTGCTGCTTACCGTTACAGGGCTGCTCTGCATCTGGGCGGGCCGGCGCAGAGTGTGGGCGGCAGCGGACAGCGTCCGGCGGGTTCTTAACGGGATTGTAAAAAGATACGGCAACGAGCTGTTCCTTGTGCTGTTGTTCGGCGTGGTCTGTGTCAGCATCTATTCCAGGGCTTATCTGAAAGGCGCCTATATCTCTGCCGATTCCGCGGGGTATCTGCGGGAGGCGGTCAATCTGACTGCGGGATACGGATTTTCCTATGACGGGCTGGCGGGGTACGATACGTGGTTTGCCAACTGGCCGATCCTGTATCCGGTGCTGATCGCAGCGGTGATGCTTATTACCGGGGCAGAAGCCTATCTGGCGTCAAAGATCGTGGCCATGGTGACGGCGGGCCTGATCCTTGTGCTGCTGTACAAATGCTTTGGAAAGGATGCATGGCTGTACGGCCTGTGCCTGACCAATATCGGCTATCTGAATTTGAGCTATTACACATGGAGCGAGATTCCGTTCATGCTGTTTCTGCTCTGCTTTGCCCTGCTCTTTGCCAGAATCCTGCGTAAGGAGCGTCCGGCGCCCGGATGGTATGCGGCCCTTGGCATTGCCGGGATCTGCTGTTTCCTGACCAGATATTACGGTCTTTTCGTGTGGATCGTGACAGGGCTGTATCTGATCGTTCTGCTTGCGGAGTACAGGAAAAAAAGAGAGCGGGCGCTTTTGGCAAAGACAGCGGCACTGGCAGCGACGGCGCTGGTGTCCGGCGTTTTGAGCATGGGATATCTTTTTATGAACAAGGTGATGAACGGCATGGCGTCCGGCGTGAGCCGTACCATGTGGTGGGACGATTACCGGATTCTGACGGACGATCTGATCGAGAGCCTGCTGACAGAGTTTTTCAATATTTTTTCCATGCAGATACCGGAACTGGTGGAGGGCTTCCCCTACCGGATCAAGGTGTTTGTGGTGGTGGGAATCCTTTCGGGGATCGGCTGGCTGGTCGTGAAAAACTGCCGGCGCTTTACGAGAGAGTCCGTGTTGATCGTGCTGGCGGTAGTCTATGACGTGGTCTTTATCGCTGTCCGCTATGTGTCCTCTATGGACAGCTTTTATTTCCGCTTCTTCGAGCCGGCGACTTTCCTGCTGTGCATTGCGCTGATCGGGCTGGTCCTTCCCCGGCTGCGCGGTAAAAAGGGCTTCCACTACTTTGCGGGAATGGTGACGCTGCTTTTGATCACGGCGGTCTGGTCAGTGTTCGAGAACGGCGGCATGGACAGCCAGGACAATTACTATCTGGCGCTGGAGGAGCAGTGGAAAGAGGCCTATGCGGGCATCCCTGAAAAGTCGGTAGTGATCTTCAATGACATTGATTTCCGGTCGTCCTATTACCGGCCGGATGTGGTAGAGGGCACGATCACGCCGGGGGACGAGTTTACAGATCTGCAGCAGACTTATTACGGATCCGACTATCTGTGCATCCGCGCGGAGTTTGCGGCGGTCATGCTTGAGTCCGGAGAATACCACAGCAGCGTATCAGGGAAACTGCAGGAGGCTCTTACGGGCAAAAAGCCGGAAGAGTTCGTGGTGATATCGCTGCGGGAGTGACAGAACAGTCAAAATCAATAAAATAAGTATTCAGCCAACGGCTGCGGTATGCTATAATAACGGAAAATATGATATACAGAAACGAGGAAGAGTATGGAATATTTAGATAATTTAGGACAAAGAGCAGTTGCGGCAAAATATGTGCTGCAGAAGCTGACGACAGATGAGAAGAACAGGGCGCTGCGTGCCGCGGCCGCTGCGCTGACGGACGGGGCGGAGCGTATTCTGGAAGCAAACAGGCAGGACTACGGGACAGCGGAGGCAAACGGTATGCCGGCAGGGCTGTTGGATCGTTTGAAGCTGACAGCGCAGCGGATCCACAGTATGGCAGAGGGGCTTTTGCAGATTGCAGAGCTGGAGGACCCGGTGGGGACTGTCATGGAGTCTTTCAAGCGGCCAAACGGGCTGCAGATTGATAAGGTCAGAGTCCCTATGGGAGTGATCGGCATCATCTATGAGGCGCGGCCGAATGTGACGGCAGATGCCTTCGGGCTGTGTTTTAAGGCCGGGAATGCCGTGATCTTAAAGGGCGGTCGGGATGCGGCCTGCTCCAATGCCGCCATTACACAGGTGATCAGAGAGGCGCTCGCAGCACAGGACATCTCGGCGGATGCCGTGCAGCTGATCGAGGACAATGACCGGGCAGTGACCACGGCTTTTATGAAGCTGAAACAATATGTGGACGTCCTGATTCCCCGCGGGGGCGCCGGGCTGATCCGCGCCGTGGTGGAGAACAGCACGATACCCGTGATCGAGACGGGAACCGGCAACTGTCATATTTATGTGGATGAGGATGCCGATCTGGACAAGGCTGTGCCGATCATCCTCAACGCCAAGACGCAGCGGATCGGTGTATGTAACGCCTGCGAGTCACTGCTTATCCATGAGAAGATCGCGGAGAAGTTCCTGCCCGTTCTGGGAGATGCCCTGCGGGAGAAGAAGGTGGAGATGCGCGGTGACGAAAGGGTGCGGGGACTGATCCCGGATGCGCTGGAGGCGACGCAGGAGGATTACGGAACGGAATACCTGGACTATATCCTGTCCATGAAGACCGTGTCCTCGGTAGAAGAGGCTATTGCCCATATCAATCGTTATAATACAAAACACTCCGATGCCATTCTCACCGAGAATGAGGAACATGCGGAGCGGTTTTTGCAGGGTGTTGATTCCGCCTGTGTGTATGTCAATGCTTCCACCCGTTTTACGGACGGTTTCGAGTTCGGGTTCGGCGCGGAGATCGGGATCAGTACGCAGAAGCTGCATGCGAGAGGGCCGATGGGACTTAAGGAACTGACTGCCTATAAGTACCTGATACGTGGAAACGGGCAGATCAGGGAGTGATCGAAAGGAAACGTTATGGCTGGAAAGACAAAGCTGCCCATGGGAATTGAGGATTTCAGGGAAATACGCGCAATGGGCTATTACTATGTCGATAAGACCGGGATGATCCGGGATCTTCTGGAAAACATGGGTAAGGTAAATCTGTTTACACGGCCCAGAAGGTTTGGCAAGACGCTGAATATGAGCATGCTGCAGTATTTCTTTGAATATGGATGCGATCCGGCTCTTTTTGCAGAGCTTGCCATCTCAAAAGATAAAGTGCTCTGTGATGAACATATGGGCAGGTTTCCTGTAATAGCGATCAGCTTAAAGAATGTATGCGGCACAGATTTTGACGAAGCAAAAGGAATGTTTCGCAGTGTGATAGGCAATGAAGCACTGAGATTTCCTTTTTTGGCGCAGAGTGACAGGCTGTCGGAGACAGAGCGTCAGCAATACAGGAAGTTGATCGAGCTGAATGACAGCGGTGAATTTGCGATGACGGACGTTCTTTTGAAAGACAGTCTGCTGATGCTGACGCGGTTTTTGCAAAGGCATTATGAGCGAAGTGTCATCCTGCTGATAGACGAGTATGATGTGCCTCTCGACAAAGCGTATCAGGCCGGATATTATGACGATATGGTGGAGTTGATCAGAATTTTGTTCGGACAGGCACTCAAGACAAACAGCAGTCTGTATTTTGCGGCCCTTACCGGCTGTCTGAGGATAACCAAAGAAAGTATCTTTACCGGGCTTAATAATTTTAATGTATATACCGTGCAGGATGTACAATATAACGAATACTTTGGCTTTACTGACGCTGAGATCAGAGAGATGCTGGCATATTATGGCTTTACGGGAAAATATGACCTTGTCAAAGACTGGTATGATGGTTACCGTTTTGGTGATTTGGAGATTTACTGTCCCTGGGATGTCATAAGCTACTGTCACGCCATGAAAATGAATCCGTCTGTGCGCCCGAAGAATTACTGGGTGAATACGAGTGGCAATGATATTATCAGGAAATTTATTGCCGGCGCAAATGCGGCGACCCGCAGCGAGATCGAACAACTGATGGAGGGCGGCAGTGTCAGAAAGAAGTTACGTCAGGAATTAACCTACAGAGATCTTGATCTCAAAGTGGATCATTTATGGAGCCTTCTCTTTACGACCGGTTACTTGACGCAGTGCGGTGAGGAGGAAAATGATACAGTGGAACTCGCCATTCCGAACAGAGAAGTGCGTTGGATTTTTGCGGAGCAGATTCGTGAATGGTTTGACGAGGAAGCGGCAGCGGACGGTCACAGGCTGAAAGATTTCTGTAAAGCATTTCAGGAAAACGATGCAGAAGCAATCGAGGCCGGATTTACCGCTTACCTGAAAAAAACGATAAGTATTCGGGATAATCAGGTTCCAAAAGAGCGAAAAGAGATTTTTTATCACGGTATTCTGCTTGGGCTTTTGGGACATATGGATAACTGGATCGTCAAATCCAATGCCGAAGCCGGTGAGGGTTACAGCGATATCAGCATAGAGATAGAAGACGCGGAGATCGGCATCATCATCGAATTAAAGTATGCTGAAAATGCCGCCTTTGAAGCAGCATGCCAGAAGGCGTTGCAGCAGATCAGAGAGCGGAGGTATGAAGAGCTGTTGATAAAAGATGGGATGAAGACCATATACAGATATGGGATTGCCTGTTTTAAGAAACGCTGCCGGGTACTTTCCGGCTGATCAGCAGAGTGATTTTTTGAAAAATGATTGACAAACAGAGTTATATTTACTATTATACATATGAACAGTTGAACATATGTATAACAGACTGATAATGGAGGAAAACATGGCGGAGGAGAACAGAAGCGTGGGAGGGACCGCGGCATCTGGGGAGAAGGATTTTGCAGATACGCGAGAGGACATCATCAAAAGCATTCAGGAAAAGCAGCCGGACATTGAGGTCCTTTATGATCTGGCGGAGCTTTTTAAGGTGTTCGGGGATTCCACCAGGATCAGGATTCTGTATGCCATGTTTGAGAAGGAGCTCTGTGTCAATGATATAGCGAGACTTCTGAACCTGAGCCAGTCTTCCGTGAGTCATCAGCTGAGGATCCTTAAGACGTCGAAGCTCGTGAAGTTTCGGCGGGAGGGGAAGTCGATCTTTTACTCGCTTGACGACGAACATGTGCGGGCGATCATCAGCATGGGAATGGAGCATGTGGAAGAAGATGAATAACTGTTCAACGGAAAAGACAAGGAAAATGATGCAGGGGAAATGGTGTCATATCATGACCGGAACGGAGGAGCAGAATGAGTAAGACGTATAAGATCGAAGTAGACTGTGCCAACTGCGCGGAGAAGATGCAGGAAGCAGCGAAGAAAACTGAAGGCGTGGCAGATGCGGTTGTCAGCTTTATGACACAGAAGATGAAAGTGGAATTTGCAGAAGGTGCAGATGAGAAAGTGGTCATGAAGAAGGTGTTGAAAGCGTGCAGGAAGGTGGAACCGGATTGCGAGATCGTATTATAGACCGGAAGGAAGAGAGCGGGCAGTGCATATCGCTTGATATGCAGCTGCCCGCTTTTTCCGTATCTTTTTCTGTATCTATTTCCGTACCTTTTTCTGGATCTTCTGCTTATGATTTCTGTTTCTTCTGCGGATTGAAGCTGACGCCCCGGTTGATATCCCCGCTCGGATTCTCACCGAAGATGTAGTCATTGCCGGGCAGGACAGCATTCAGAAGAATGCCCGCCAGCGCGGCAAGAGCCAGGGAAGTCAGGGTGACGGATGTGCCGCCCACCGTAAAGGTAAGACCGCCAGAAAAGCCGAGTCCGCATACGAGGATCACAGCGGCGATGACCAGGTTTCTGGATTTTGTGAAATCTACTTTGTTTTCCACCACGTTCCGGATGCCGATCGCGGATATCATACCGTAAAGGATGAAGCTGACACCGCCGATGATGGCCGAAGGCAGAGAACCGATGATGGCTGACATCTTGGGGATAAAGCTGAGGATCACAGCGTAGAGCGCCGCCAGGCGAATCACCTTGGGATCGAAGACGCCGCTTAATTCCAGAACGCCGGTATTCTCTCCGTAAGTTGTGTTGGCCGGGCCTCCGAACATGGCGGAAAGGGAAGTGGCAAGGCCGTCGCCCACCATGGTGCGGTGCAGGCCGGGATCTTCCAGATAGTTTTCGCCTACTGTAGCTGAAATGGCAGAGATATCGCCGATATGCTCCATCATGGTAGCCAGTGCGATGGGCGCCATGACAAGGATCGCCGTCACGTCGAATTTGCAAAGCAGGAAGGGCGGCAGTCCCACGAAGGAGGACGCGGCTACGCCGGAAAAGTCCAGGATCGCGCTGCCGTCCGCGTTGGTAAAGCCGAGCGCATTCATGATCAGTGCGGCCGCGTAGGAGATCACCACGCCAAGCAGGATGGGGATGATCTTCCACATACCCTTGCCCCAGATGTTGAAGACGATGATCACCGCCAGAGCGATCAGCGCCAGCAGCCAGTTGGAGGAGGCATTGCTCACGGCGGAAGGTGCAAGGCTTAAGCCGATACAGATGATGATCGGTCCCGTCACCACCGGCGGCAGGAAACGCATGACTCTCTTGATGCCCACCAGTTTGATGACTACGGCGAGGAGCAGATATAACAGGCCGGCCACTACGATGCCACCGCAGGCATAAGGCAGCTTCTCACCGTAGGTCATATCGGCGAAGATACCGGTGTCGAGCTCGGCAACCGTGGCGAACCCGCCCAGAAATGCGAAGGAGGAACCGAGGAATGCCGGCACTTTTAACTTCGAGCAGACATGGAAAAAGAGGGTACCGATTCCTGCAAAAAACAAAGTAACCTGAATCGAAAGTCCCTCTCCGTTAAAATAGCTGTTGACCAGGATCGGTACCAGGATCGTAGCACCGAACATTGCGAACATATGCTGCAGACCGAGCAGCAGCATCTTTGGGATGCCGAGGCTTCTGGCATCGCGGATTGCTTCATAGTTGTTACTCATGATAAATCTCCCTTCTCGAAAATGTATAGATTGATAACCTATAGAGATTATAAAGACTGCAGTCCTGTTTGGCAAGTAAATTTATGATAAAAGCGCAGGAGCCGATCACTAAAAGTCAGGGGAAACAGTTAAAAGTTGTTGACTTAAACGTCAGAAATCATTACTATCTATAGATAGGAGTAATCATGACCTTTTTGCGGGAGCATCCCGTCGGGATCAGGAGTGAAGCAGGAGAGACGAAGAAAAGAAGAAAAGAGGACAAATGATGGAGAAGAGAGAGAACGTATTTATTATGGATCATCCGTTGATACAGCACAAGATTTCTCATATCAGGGATATCAGGACAGGGACGAATGAGTTTCGGAAATGTATTGAAGAGATCGCAATGCTGATGGGATATGAGGCGCTTCGGGATCTGCCTGTGGAAGATGTGGAAGTGGAGACGCCGATCGAGAAGTGCATGACGCCCATGCTGGCCGGTAAGAAGCTGGCGGTGGTGCCGATCCTGAGGGCGGGCCTTGGGATGGTGAACGGTATCCTGGCGCTTGTGCCGAGCGCGAAGGTAGGGCATATCGGGCTGTACAGGGATCCGGAGACGCATGAACCTCATGAATATTATTGTAAGCTGCCTGAGCCGATCGACTTAAGGACGATTGTGGTCGTGGATCCCATGCTGGCAACCGGCGGTTCCGGTTCCGAGGCGGTGGAATTTATCAAACAGCACGGCGGAAAGAACATCAAATTTATGTGCATCATCGCTGCGCCGGAAGGTCTGGAACGGATGAAGAAGGACCACCCGGACATTCAGATCTATGTCGGGCATCTTGACCGCTGTCTGAATGAACATGCTTATATCTGCCCTGGTCTTGGAGACGCCGGAGACAGAATCTTCGGAACCAGGTAATGAGGCAGTGAAATCTGAATGTATGACCGGAGGAAATATTTGTGGAGATTTGGAACAAAGTCCCGGGGGTTCGGGACGTTTTCCGCTGTAATAAAAAAGTGATCCTGTGTGCAGTCCTGTTGTGCTGCATCCTGCTTACCGGGTGCGGGCAGGACGAGGAGTTGACCGCGTATCAGGACGACATGAATACGTTTTTTGAGCATATCGCGTCTTATCATGAGGGCATGAATGCGATCGACGCTTCCGCCGAAGACGCAAAGATCCAGCTGCTTTCTTATCTGGACCAGCTGCAGGCGGAGTTTACCTGGATGGCGGAGCTGACGGTGCCGGATCAGTTTTCGGCGGTGGACAGTCTGGCGGACGAGGCGGACGAGAATATGAAACAGGCGGTCGCGCTTTACCACAGCGCTTATGAGGCGGAGGTCTTTGACGAGCCGACGGCGCAGGCGGCCAGAGAATACTATGACAGGGCGAATATCCGTATTCAGTATATCATCTCTATCCTGCATGGAGAGATACCGGAAGGAGAAGGCATCACCTACACGGAGGAGAGCAGTATCCTTGGCGGCGGCTATCTGAATAAAGATAAAGAAGAGGAAGAGCAGGGAGAAGAAAACCTTTCGGGGACAGACGCAGGGACAGATGCGCAGGCCGGAGGGGATGACTTTGACACGGACGATACCGTTTTTTATGAAGAACCGGAATCCGATACGACACAGGAGAGTACACAGGGAGATGAATAAACAGGAATTTCATGCATGGATCAAGGACAGGCCCGTTATTCTGGACGGAGCCACAGGATCGAACCTGCAGCGCAGGGGAATGTCTGCCGGTGTCTGTCCGGAAGAGTGGATCCTGGAGAATAAAGAAGCGCTGATCGGGCTGCAGCGGGCTTTTGTGGATGCGGGTACGAACATTGTCTATGCGCCCACGTTTACGGCCAACCGCATCAAGCTGCGGGAGTACGGGCTGGAGTCGCAGACCCGTCAGATGAATCTGGCGCTGGTGGCGCTGTCCAGAGAAGCGGTCGCGGACAGGGCGCTGGTGGCGGGGGATATCACCATGACGGGTGTGCAGCTTGCGCCGATCGGCAGCCTGGATTTCGAGGAACTGATCGATGTCTATAAAGAACAGATCTCTTATCTGGCAGAGGCCGGCGTAGACCTTCTGGTGGTGGAGACGATGATGAGCCTGCAGGAGACGAGAGCCGCCCTGATCGCGGCGAAGGAAGTCTGTGACCTGCCGGTGATGGCCACGATGACTTTTGAGTCGGACGGCAGGACACTCTACGGAACGGATGCGGTGACGGCGGCTGTCGTGCTGGAGAGTCTGGGCGCGGATGCGGTGGGCGCCAACTGTTCGGCGGGGCCTGATAAGATGGTGGAGATCATCCGCCAGATGGCCGGGGCCGTTCGTGTGCCGATCATCGCCAAACCCAATGCGGGGCTTCCCTCCCTGGATAAGGACGGCAATACGGTCTATGATATGGAGCCGGACGCTTTCGGAGCCGGCATGAAGGGTCTGGTGGAAGCCGGCGCTTCTATTGTGGGCGGCTGCTGCGGGACTACGCCGGATCATATCCGGGCACTGCGGGATGCGGTGGGCTCTGTGACGCTGCCGATACGGCAGACATCCGGGAAGCGTTTTTTGACAAGCGAGCGGCAGACGATCTCCTTCGGACTGGAGGATCCGTTTATCCTTGTGGGGGAGCGGATCAACCCCACCGGCAAGAAGAAGCTGCAGGAGCAGCTGCGGGCCGGTTCCATGGAGCTGGTGGCCGACTTTGCGCAGGAGCAGGAAGCATGCGGCGCGGGCATACTGGATATCAACATGGGCATGGGAGGCGTTGACGAGAAGGCGCTGATGCTGAAAGCCATCGAGACGGTCGGCAATGTCACGAACCTGCCGCTTTCCCTGGATTCCAGCCATGTGGCTGTGCTGGAAGCGGCGCTGCGCAGATATCCGGGCCGGGCGCTGATCAATTCCATCTCTTATGAAAAAGCAAAATTCGATCAGCTGCTGCCGATCGCGAAGAAGTACGGCGCCATGTTCGTTCTTCTGCCGCTGTCGGATGCAGGCCTGCCGGACAGTCTGCAGGAGAAGATCGAGATCATAGAAAAGATACAGGCGCGGGCACTTGCGCTTGGCATGAGCAAAGAAGATATCGTGGTAGACGGGCTGGTGACGACGGTAGGCGCCAATAAGCGGGCGGCGCTGGAGACATTGGAGACGATCCGCTACTGTAAGGAGAGAGGACTGGCAACGATCTGCGGGCTTTCCAATATTTCTTTCGGCCTGCCGGAGCGCAGCTTTGTCAATACAACCTTTTTGACGATGGCGATCCAGGCCGGTCTGACGATGGCGATCGCCAATCCGTCACAGGAACTGCTTGTCAGCTGCGCTTTTGCATCAGATCTGCTTCTGCATAAAGAAGGGGCCGACCTGCGTTATATCGAGCTGATGGATGCGGTGAAGGCCAGACGGGAAGCGCTGGGTATCACGCCGCAAAAGAGCACGGGCATCCACATACAGAGGGACGCCGCAGGACAGGCACAGGGCGGTACGGTGAAGGAGAAGCTGTATGCCGACGTGCTTAAGGGAAACGGCGGCGTGATCGTGGAGGATACGAAGAAGGCGCTGGCAGAGGGCCACGAAGCGAAGGCGCTTCTGGACGATGTCCTTCTGCCTGCCATCAATGAGGTGGGCGAGTTGTTTGATCAGGGCAGATATTTTCTGCCGCAGCTGATCGCCAGCGCGGAGGCCATGAAAGCCTCCATAGAATATCTGGAACCGCTGCTGGCACAGAAACAGTCCGGCCGTGAAATGCCTGCTGTGGTGATCGCCACGGTGGAGGGCGATATTCACGATATCGGCAAGAATCTGGTGGCGCTGATGTTGAAAAACTACGGCTTTAAAGTGATCGATCTTGGCAAGGATGTGTCGAAAGAGAAGATCATCGAAGCGGCCAAACAGCATCACGCGCAGGTCATCGCACTGTCGGCGCTGATGACGACGACGATGCAGCAGATGAAGCATGTGATCGATCATGCGCGGGAACAGCAGGTGGATGCGAAGATCATCGTCGGCGGCGCCGTGATCACCCAGGAATATGCGGATGAGATCGGTGCGGACGGCTATTCCAGAGATGCCGCGGAAGCCGTGAAGCTGACGAAGAGAATTCTGCAGATAGATGTATAGACAGAAAAGAATGAGGGAGAGTGAAATATGTTAGGTGCAGACGCGATCATAAAATGTCTGGAAGAGGAAGGCGTAAAGTATGTATTCGGTTATCCGGGGGTGGCGATATGTCCTTTTTACAACAGTATCTTAAGTTCTCCGATTGAGACGATCCTGATCCGGACGGAGCAGAATGCGGCTCATGCGGCAAGCGGATTTGCAAGAGTGACAGGGCAGGTGGGAGTCTGTGCCGTCACATCCGGTCCCGGCGCCACGAATGTGATCACCGGAATCGCTACGGCGTTCGCGGACAGTATACCGCTTGTGTGTATCACGGGACAGGTCAACAGCGAGCTGATCGGCTCCGACGTGTTCCAGGAGGCAGATATCACGGGGGCGGTGGAGTCCTTTGTCAAATACAGCTATCTGGTAAAAGATGCGTCCCAGATACCGAGAATCTTCAAGGAGGCCTTTTATATTGCCAATTCCGGACGGAAAGGGCCGGTGCTCATTGATGTGCCGATAGATATCCAAAATGCTCCTGTCGGTAAATTCAAATATCCGGAGGAGGTCAGCCTGCGCACCTACAAGCCTACGGTGAAAGGCCATACGGTACAGATCCAGAAGGTGGTGCGGGAGCTTTCCAAAGCGAAGCGGCCGATCATATGCGTCGGGGGCGGCGTACAGCTGAGCGGGGCGGAAGAAGAGCTGCGTACCTTTGTGGAGAAACACCGCGTGCCGGTGGTTTCCACGATGATGGGGATCAGCGCCATGCCGACCAGACATCCGATGTATTACGGCATGGTCGGAAATAACGGGCATCCTTATGCCAACAGGGCCATGAACGAGTCGGATCTGCTTATCATGGTAGGCGCCAGAGTGGCGGACAGGGCTGTGAGCCAGCCGGATCTGATCACCGAGAATAAGGTACTGGTACATATTGATGTGGACCCGGCGGAGATCGGCAAGAATGTGGGACCGACCATCCCGCTGGTGGGAGATGCCAGACATATTTTCATGGATTTCAATAAAGAAGAGTTTACCTGTGACCATGAAGATTGGATCAGGACACTGGATGAATACCGTTCTTCCATGATGCGGGTGCGCAGGCCCGACCCGTCTTATGTGGATCCTGCGGCGTTTATCAGGATGCTGTCGGAGGCCATGGAGGAGGATGCGGTCTATGTGGCGGATGTAGGACAGAATCAGATCTGGTCCTGTAATTACCATATCGTAAAGAACGGGAGATTTCTGACTACGGGCGGTATGGGAACCATGGGGTATTCCATCCCGGCGGCGATGGGCGCCAAGCTGGCGGCGCCGGACAGGCAGGTGGTGGCAGTGTGCGGCGACGGTTCCTTCCAGATGTCCATGATGGAGCTGGCTACCATGCGGCAGTTCCATGTGCCGGTGAAGATCATCGTGCTCAAGAATAATTTCCTCGGCATGGTGCGGGAGTTCCAACACTACACCTACAAGGACAATTATTCGGTGGTGGATCTGTCGGGAAGCCCGGATCTGGAGAAACTGTCTTCGGCCTACGATATGAAATTCATGCGCCTGCACACGATGGAAGGCGCGCAGGAGACGATCGAAGAGTTCCTGTCCGGCAATGAAGCGGTGCTGCTGGAATGTATCATTGATCCGATGGATCTGGTGAGATAAAATATGCCTGTGCGCGGAAATGAGGATTGAGATGAAAAAAATATATTCGGTTTTAGTGGAAAACAGATCCGGTGTTCTCTGCAAGGTGTCCGGGCTTTTCTCCAGAAGATCTTTTAATATCGACAGTCTGGCGGTGGGAGAGACCGACGATCCTACCACTTCCTGTATGACGATCGTCAGCAGCGGAGACGAACGCACGCTGGAGCAGATCGAGAAGCAGCTGAATAAGAAACTGGACGTCTTCAAGGTAAAGACTTTTGACGAGACGGCCAGTGTCAGCAGAGAACTGATGTTGATGAAAGTAAAATATAACAAGGGCAACCGCCGGGATATCATGGAAACCTGCGAGATCATGAAAGCACAGATTGTGGATATGTCGAAAAAGACGATGATCATTCAGATCTGCGATGTGCCGGAGCGGATCCAGCTGTTTATCGGCATGATGCAGTCCATCAGCATTGTGGAGGTAGCACGGACAGGGACGCTTGCGCTGCAGAAATGTCTGGAGACAGATAATTAGCTGACCGTGCGGCAGGCTGGACCGTATGTTTGCTGGTACGACTGTATGCAGGATTGGATGCAGGATTGGATGCGGAAGCAGTTGACTTTTGTCTGGTAAATTGTTAAAATAATGAGCAGTGTGTGGCAGGTGAGTTGCCATGTGCGGAAAGGTTTACAGGATGCAGAAGAAAGTATTTCAGTTATTAGTAGATAATACCTCCGGCGTGCTCAGCCGGATCGCGGGTCTTTTTTCCAGACGGGGTTACAATATTGACAGTATCTCGGCGGGCGGGACTGCGGATCCGCGTTTTACCCGTATCACCATCGTGACTTCGGGGGACGACGAGATTCTTGACCAGATCGAGAAGCAGGTGGCGAAGCTGATCGATGTGCGGGATATCAAGGAATTAAAGCCAAACGAGAGTGTTTACCGGGAGCTGGTCATGATCAAGGTGAAGACTACGGCGGCGGACAGGCAGGGCGTGATCGCGATTGCCGATATTTTCCGGGCGAAGGTCATCGACGTGTCACCGGAGAGCATGATCATCGAGCTGACCGGTACGCAGGATAAGGTGGGCGCATTCATTGATCTGCTGGAAAGCTATGAGATTCTGGAGCTTGCCAGAACGGGTATCACGGGCCTGGGAAGAGGAATCGAGAATGTGACTTATCTGGAATAGTGACGGATTGACGGAGGGACAGGTTCTCTCTTGAGGTTATATATAGTAAACGAAATTTCCAATATCGTTTGCTATAGAATGGAACAATTAAGTAAATTACGAATGGAGGAGCAGGAAATGGCAAATATTTTTTATCAGGAAGATTGTAATCTTTCCCTTTTGGAAGGGAAGACGATCGCGGTGATCGGGTATGGAAGCCAGGGACATGCACATGCCCTGAACGCGAAGGAATCCGGCTGTCATGTGATCATTGGTCTGTATGAGGGATCCAAATCCTGGGCGAAGGCCGAGGCGCAGGGATTCGAGGTATTCACGGCGGCAGAGGCGACGAAGAGAGCCGATATCATAATGATCCTGATCAACGATGAACTGCAGGCTTCCCTGTATAAGAATGATATCGAACCCAACTTAGAGCCCGGCAATATGCTGATGTTCGCGCACGGATTCAACATTCATTTCGGCTGTATCGTACCGCCTAAGGATGTGGATGTGACCATGATCGCGCCCAAGGGTCCGGGACATACGGTAAGAAGCGAATATCTGGCTGGCAAGGGTGTTCCCTGTCTGGTAGCCGTTCATCAGGATGCCACCGGCAAGGCGCAGGATATGGCGTTGGCTTATGCGCTGGCGATCGGCGGTGCGAGAGCGGGCGTATTGGAGACCACATTCAGAACAGAGACAGAGACAGATCTCTTCGGTGAGCAGGCAGTGCTGTGCGGCGGCGTGTGCGCGCTTATGCAGGCGGGATATGAGACACTGGTGGAAGCAGGGTATGATCCGAGAAATGCATACTTCGAGTGTATCCATGAGATGAAGCTGATCGTTGATTTGATCTATCAGTCCGGTTTTGCCGGCATGAGATATTCGATCTCCAACACGGCGGAGTACGGCGATTATATTACCGGCCCGAAGATTATCACGGAAGAGACCAAGGCGAATATGAAGAAGATCCTGTCAGACATCCAGGACGGTACTTTTGCAAAAGACTTCCTGCTTGACATGTCTTCCGCAGGCGGCCAGGTACACTTCAAGGCGATGAGAAAGCTTGCTGCAGAACATCCGTCGGAAATCGTCGGCGAAGAGATCAGGAAACTTTACAGCTGGAACGGCGAAGACAAGCTGATCAATAACTAAAAGAATGCCGTGTCATCCGGCATTACCTCTAAAGTAGAAGCAGACAGTTAAGAGAGCCTAAGATGAATACACAGTCCAAAACCGATGTGGATCAGATGCTGGCAGAGAGCTTTAAGAATCTTGCGCTCAGAATGCCGATCGATAAGATAACGATCAAGCAGATAACAGACGGGGCGGGTGTTATCCGCCCGACTTTCTACAATCATTTTCAGGACAAATATGAACTGCTGGAGTGGATCATCCGCACGGAGGTGCTTGCTCCGGTCATTCCGCTTATGCGGTCCGGGAATCTGAAAGACAGTATGGTGCAGATCTTTCACAACATGCATCAGAACAAGAAGTTCTATAAGAAGGTTACCCGTCTGGAAGGGCAGAACTCCTGTGAGAGTATCGCGAAGAAGTTCATTATGGAAATTCTTTTTTCATTCATTAATGAGAAGGTCGGGGAGAAGAAGCTGGCAAAAAGAGGTCTGACAGTCAGCATGGTGGCGGAATACTATGCACAGTCCATGGCTTTTGTCGTTATCCAGTGGACAAAGCTGGATATGAGTCTGACGCCGGAGCAGGTGGCGGATATTTTCGAGTATATTACGACGCATTCCATGGATGAAGTGATAGCAGAGATGAATTGATATCAGGGCTTGTCTGGGGTTTCCGGATAAGCCCTGTTTTCGAAAAGCTGAAAGCAGTATGAGAATAACAGGTAAGGAGAACTGGAGTATGGGAATGACAATGACACAGAAAATTCTGGCGGCACATGCGGGGCTGGATCATGTGGAAGCGGGACAGCTGATCGAGGCCGATCTTGATCTGGTGCTGGGCAATGATATCACCAGTCCGGTAGCCATCAAGGAGATGGAGAAGATGAACGTGGACGGTGTATTCCACAAGGATAAGATCGCGCTTGTGCCGGATCATTTCGTGCCGAACAAGGACATTAAGTCGGCGGAGCACTGTAAGTGTGTGCGGGAGTTTGCAAAGCGCAATGAGATCACCAACTATTTTGAAGTGGGCGAGATGGGAATCGAACATGCGCTGTTACCTGAAAAAGGGTTGACGGTGGCCGGAGACGTTGTGATCGGTGCGGATTCCCACACCTGTACTTACGGTGCACTCGGCGCTTTCTCCACGGGCGTAGGCAGTACGGATATGGCGGCAGGCATGGCAACAGGCAAGGCCTGGTTTAAAGTGCCGTCGGCGATCCGTTTTAATCTGACCGGCAAACCGGCAGAGTGGGTAAGCGGCAAGGATGTGATCTTACATATCATCGGCATGATCGGCGTGGACGGTGCGCTGTATAAATCCATGGAGTTCGTGGGAGACGGTATCCGGAATCTCTCCATGGATGACCGTTTTACGATTGCCAATATGGCCATTGAGGCGGGCGGCAAGAACGGCATCTTCCCTGTAGACGAGCTGGCGGTGGCTTACATGAAGGAGCACTCCACGAAAGAATATAAGATCTATGAAGCGGATGCGGACGCCGTGTACGATGAAGAGTATACCATTGATCTTAGTACGCTTCGGCCGACCATTGCATTCCCCCATCTGCCGGAAAATACGAAGACCATTGACGAGATCACGGAAGATATCGCGATCGACCAGGTGGTGATCGGTTCCTGCACCAACGGCAGGCTGGACGATCTGCGGATCGCTGCCAAAGTGCTTCAAGGCAGGCACGTGGCTTCGGGAATGCGCTGCATCGTGATCCCGGCTACGCAGGCGATCTACTTACAGGCGATGGAGGAGGGGATTTTAAAGACCTTTATCGAGGCCGGAGCAATCGTGAGCACGCCTACCTGCGGGCCCTGTCTCGGCGGCTATATGGGTATTCTGGCAGAAGGGGAGCGGTGTGTCTCTACCACCAACCGTAATTTCGTAGGCCGTATGGGCCATGTTGATTCCGAGATTTATCTGGCCAGTCCGGCGGTAGCGGCGGCAAGTGCAGTGGCCGGAAAGATTTCCTGTCCCTGCAGGCTTGCATGACAGATGACATAACAGAATAAAGAAAATAAAACGGAGGTAGGATCATGCAATCAGCGAAAGGGATTGTTTTTAAATACGGGGACAATGTGGATACGGACGTGATCATTCCGGCACGGTACTTGAATTCTTCCGATCCGGCAGAACTGGCCACACATTGTATGGAAGATATTGACAAAGAATTTATACAGAAGGTGAGCAAAGGGGACATCATCGTGGCCACCAAAAATTTTGGCTGCGGTTCCTCCAGAGAGCACGCGCCGATCGCCATCAAGGCCGCCGGCGTAAGCTGTGTCATCGCCGAAACCTTTGCCAGGATCTTCTATCGGAATGCGATTAACATCGGACTGCCGATCATTGAGTGTCCGGAGGCGGCGCAGGCGATCGAGGCGGGCGATACCGTGGAAGTGAATTTTGATACCGGTGTGATTACGGATGTCACCAAAGGCACGACTTATCAGGGACAGGCATTTCCGGAATTTATGCAGAAGATCATTGCGGCGGAAGGGCTTGTGAATTATATCAATCAGAAATAGAAGGACTGCAAAAGCAGATGAGTCAGGATGGAAGCCGTCAATGATGACGGCTTTTCTTTCCGTAGCAATAATGCAAACAGAATTAAAACGGTTAAGAAAATTATTTAAAAAAGTATTTATACCGACTAAGAGAAGAACTAAAGTAAGTCATACAGGCAATTATGTTAAAATACTCCTGTTAGAATAGATAAGTGTAGATGAAAGAAGAAGAAACGATGGAAAAAACGATCATTGTGATGCCGGTGGCAAATGAAGAAACAACGATGGAGCAGGTTTTGGAGGGGATTCTGAGATTACCATATGAATCCCTATATCTGTATGTTGTGATGGATGATTATTCAAGGGATCGAACAGCAGATATTGTGAAAGCATATGAAAAAAGGACAAAAGGTAAAATACGCTATATCTACCATTCGAAATCTTATGGGGTTATCAGTTGCTATCTGGAAGGATTCAGACAGGCGCTGGTAGATGGAGCGGGATGGATCATAGAGATGGATGGTGGTGGAAGTCATCAGCCATCTGAGGTGCCGGAGTTTATTGAAAAGTTGGAACAGGGATATGAATGTGTATGGGGATCCAGATTTATAAAAGGCGGGAAAGTTATTGACGATCCGGTATACAGAAGAGTTTTGAGTAAGGGAGGAACTGTTCTGGCTAATCTGGTGCTGGGCACGAGATTAAGGGACATGACAAGTGGATTTGAAGGATTTCAGCGGAAAGTGTTGGAAGAAATGGCGCTGGATCAATTTTTATCTACTGGTCATATGTACCAGACAGAGATGAGATATTATTGCAGAAACAGAAAAGCAGTGGAGGTGCCAATTCATTACAAAGGTTCAAAGTCAGGACTTCATGCAGGGTCGGTGACGGAGGCACTTCGGATCTTATTTCGATTGAAGGAACATGAAGGAGTGATCATGAAACAGTGATTTTGATTGTTCCAGTCAGTTTCAGTAGCAGGCATGGTTTGGAAATGGAGGAAGAGATGAAAGAACTCATGATAAGAATAGAGACATATTTTCACAGTACAAAAGCGCCTAAGCTATGGGAGTGGATTGTTCTGGGAATTTTGATCAGTATTCCCTTTTTAAGTTATTTCTATGGGGATACTTTGTCAATTGTGAATTACGAAGTGAATTTTATGGGAGCTGTCAAAAATGGCGGCGGATGGACATCCTATTATGAATATATGAAATATCTGGTAGAGAGCGACCCTTTTGGTTTTGGAACGCAGAATTATGCTTATGCTACTTATGATTTTCCAATGTATATCGTGTTGGGAATCTGGGGAATTCCACTTTGGATTCTTTTTGGTGCAAAGGGTCTTGACGCCAATGCATCTTATTTGGCCAAAATATATGGGAAATCTGTTCTTCTGGCGGCGCTTGTGGTCAGTACTGTACTTGTATATGCCATCTGCAGAGAGATAAGACTATCTACACAGCAGGCGGCGTGGGGAGCATTTTTGTTTGCCTCATCTATGTGTGTTTTTACAGCGATTGGGATAAATGGACAAACAGATATTCTTGGTATTCCGTTTATTTTGCTCGGTTTGAGAGATTATATCAAACATCGTAGAGTATGGTTTGTACTCTGGTTTATGATTGCAGTCATGTTTAAGATGTATGCTTTTTTTATCTATGCACCACTATTGCTGCTGACAGAAAAGAAGTTATGGAAGATTGGTGGATCTGTGCTTGCTGTCTGGGCGCTTAAGGTTGTGCAGGCAGTCATATTCCCTTCTCATTCGCCCGCAATGCTGATTAAGCAGCAGTTTGAGCTTGACATTTATAACCGCTTGACTGTCAACAGGATTCCTTTTGTGAATGGAGATGTTCCCACTCCATTGATATTGATCGTTCTGCTCTGTGTGTATTGCTATTTGCATGAAAAAATAGAGAGTGAAGAAGAATTTCAGAAATACGCAGTCTGGATTCCGATGACGGCTATGATAGGACTGTTTATTTCTTTTGAAAGTTCTTCTTATTGGTATTTGCATCTATGCCCGTATTTATCAATCATGCTGGTATATAATACGAAAAATCTAAAAAACAATGTATTGTTTGAGACAGTGGGTTTAATTGCGATCACGCTTTCAAATTTTGGAAGCCGCCCATGGGCTTTTGAAATTTATGGATGTCATACTATGCTTTTGGAAAAAATTTTTGGTGACTACAATGCTGTGCAGGAAGTGTATTTGCTGAATGATTTTGCACATCGGATATCCATCGTAAAGTATGTGGGCGCATTGAATGTCGTGTTTATTGTATCGCTGCTTGTTTTTGTGTGGATGAATCTTCCTGGGAAAATAGGGCAGGAGATAGAAACATCAATTAGAGGTTATGCGTATGTCAGACTGCTTTCCAATGTGGCTGTGGCGTATATCCCTTTAATCCTTTTCGTATATAATTTACTTTGTTTGAAATAAACAAATATTTTGTGGAGTATGTGCGAACGACATTTATTGGTCGTTGATCTGCCTGATCACACGGCAGGGATTACCGACGGCCAGAGAATTTGCTGGGATATCCTTTGTCACAACGCTTCCGGCTCCAATCACGGAGCCGTCGCCGATGGTCACACCGGGCAGGACGATCACGCTGCCGCCCAGCCAGCAGCCGTTACCAATGCGGATCGGCAGAGCATAAGTGCGGCAGAAGTATTGTCCGGTTCCGGGACACCAGTCAGGAGTCAGCCGGTCAGTCAGTTCTACAGGATGCGTCGCCGTATAGAGCTGCACATTGGAGGCGATCAGAACATCGTCTCCGATGGTTATCGTATTGCAGTCTACGAATGTACAGTTCATGTTTACGGATACATTGTTTCCCAGATGGATATTTCGTCCATAATCGCAGATAAAAGGCAGGCCAACGGACACGTTCGTCCCGATGCTGCCAAATAACTGTTTTAGGATGCCGGTTTTTTCGTCTTTCTGCTCATAGGCAAGGGCATGATATTCTTTCAGCAGTTTTCTGGCTTGGGTCTTATATTCCAGAAAGATCTCATCATGGCAGTTATAATATTCGCCTGCCATGCATTTTTCCAGTTCATTTTTGCATTCGCTCATTTGGTTATACCTCCGGGGCAGCGTTCGATTTCAGGATTATGGATATAATACCTTTAATTGTCCTTGTTGGTTACCCTCAGAAAACAAAGGAATACATGCCCTTTGTTCACTGAGGGTAATGGAAAGTGATGAAATTATATCATAAAATAAATGATATTACAATGCTGTTTTGAAATCTGTTCCGGAAACGCATATTTATATGATACAGCCAGTGTACGGTTACATTTACATTTCGCCAGGCTAATTGTCTGCACTGGTTGAATTTTGCTTCAACGGACAGTTGTTTTACAACACCGGATTTATGAGATATGATGCGGGTAGAGTAATGTTGGAGGCGGAAGTAGGACTGAAAAATCACACCGATATGCTGATTTTTCAATCGGAAATCCGGACACTTCGGAATGGAGGAAAATATGCAGCAAATAGGTGAAAATATCAACAGGTTACGGAAAGAACAGAACATGACACAAGATGAATTCGCACTGCGGCTCGGCGTAACGCCGCAGGCCGTGAGTAAATGGGAGCGGGGTTATAGTCTTCCGGATGTTACCCTGGTCGCGGAAATCTGCCGCTTGCTGAAGGTACGGGCGGATTTTCTGCTTGGCATGGAAGATGTTCTTTTTTGTGAAAACGAGAATACTGTGGTGGAACGGGAGATCAGACAAAACCTGATCGCGGAACCCCTCCGTATTGAAGTGGGCGTTGCATTGATTTCCTGTATTGCGGAAGGATTAAAAACCGATTACGTGAACAAATGTCGGAAAAAACTTGCGGCTGAGACAGGAATGTTACTGCCAATCCTTAGAATTCGGGATTCTCTGCATCTGTCGGAGAAGGAAGTCTGCATCACGTCCTATGATCAGGTGTTACTGCAAAAAGAATACGTACAGCCGGATGAGCATACATTTTATGCGGTCATTGACGAGACTGTCAGGCTGTGCAGAGAGAACTATGACAGGATCTTAAACAAGCAGATCGTAAAAAGTCTGTTGGATAATCTGCAGGAGCAGTATCCGGGCACATTGGATGGACTGGTGCCGGACAGAGCAGGCTATTTTGAAGTGATGGAATATTTGCGTACAGTGATCGCGCAGAAGGGGACGTTACGGGATCTGATCCATGTCATGGAGGAACTGGAGCGGTTACTTTCCATGGGTGGAATACGTTACAGTCCGCGGCTGGTCAGGCCGTGAGCTGTAATAACAAAAGAGGCTTACGAAGACAGAAACTGATAGTAGTTGCTTTCCGGGGTAGAACAGGATATACTTATAAAAAAGATAAAAAGAGCAGTGTTTATGAGATGCGTTTTGATAACCCGGAAATTTGTGCCATCAAAGTGCTCATCACGGAAAGCAAGATACCATGATCAACAGAGTCAGTGATAACGATTATTATGATTACAAAAAATTAAATATGCCCACAGCCGCAGATACAAACAGTAGCGGCGAAAAGTTCAGTCTGGATTACCAGCGTGCGGATGATAAAAAAGAAGACGACGAGAAAAAAGAGAAGATATCCAAAGAAGGAACGGACAAAAATCTTGCCGGAAACAGGCCGCGCACGGTAGTACAGAGTGGTGTTAAGCTGGAACTGTCAGGAGACGGTCAGGAGAAAGCAGAAACCGGCGGCGGAAGCGCTTTTTCAGATTTGATCCAGACTGTCCGCTCATGGCTGACCATGATGGTACAGTCCTTCAAAGGGCTTCTCGACAGAATCTGGAATGATCCGGTGCCGGAGGATACGGTACTGTCCGCAGATGAAGCACCGGTAGAGGAAACCGATCGTCTGTCGGAAGAATATCTGGAGATGAACTCGTCCGGGCAGGAGAACGCGATGAAAGCGGAGACTGTGGAAGCAGTGCAGTCCGGGTCTGCGGAAGGGTTGGCACTGGAATCTGCTGCGGACGCAGACAGGACGGGCAATCCGGCAGACAGGGCGGACTCTATGGAGAGAATCGGTCAACTGCTGTCAGGCCGGGGAGCCAGGGACCAGGAGATTCAGAAATATCTTCGTTCCGGCAATCTGGAGCAGGTGATCACCCTGCTGACAGAGAATGGACACCGGACAATGGCCAGGAATTCATCTTTGTTGACTTATTATGACCGGACCGGCAGGCTCACGTCACTCAGCGCATCGGATCAGGAACGGATCCTGCACGGGGACAGGAATGTGAAGAAGCTGTAGCGACTGTTATCTGGAGATTTCATCAAAATAATCTGCAGGAAATAAATCGAAAGAATTTTGGGAATATTGAGAATGAAGATTTCAGGCATAAAAGCAATGATGGATTTGACTTTGCGGACAACAAAGCAGGCGGTATGTTGCTCTCTTCGGGGACATACCGCTTTTGTTGTCGTCCTGACTCTGCTCAGGGAACAGCCTTCTTTGACGCAGAAAGAGCTTGTGCTGGAACTGGAGCGAATAGTGGACAGGATAAAACAAAACACTTGTTCGAACCAGACTTTTCTGCTATACTGATAAAAGCAGCAGCATCTGTAACCTTTTTACAAAGCTGCTCTGCCAAACACAACAGTGACAGTAAGGAACAACAGCTGTGAATACACTAAACCGGGAAGCCTTTGAACAGGCCAAGCTCAAAGTACTTTTAAAACAGAATGATCCTCATGGTTTCGGTACGCTGCAGGAGAAGACGGTCCATGCGGTGATGAAGCTCTATTATGAACCGGATGAAGACTACCATGAGGTGCCCATCGAGGGGTACATAGCGGATATTTATACGGGACAGCGGATCATAGAGATCCAGAACGGCAATTTCAACAGGCTGCGGCCGAAGCTGGCGGCATTTTTGCCGTTGTATCCTGTGACGGTAGTCTATCCGATTCCTCATTACAAATGGGTGATCTGGATGGAGGAGGAGACGGGAGAACTGTCGAAGAAGCACAAATCTCCGGTCACGGGCAATGTCTACCATGCCTTTCCGGAGTTGTACAGGATCAAGCAGTTTCTGGGGCATCCGAACCTTTCGTTTGCCTTTCCGCTGCTGGACATAGACGAGTACAGACTGTTGAACGGCTGGAGTAAGAACAGGAAGCGGGGATCAAGCCGGTATGACAGGATGCCGCTGGCGCTGGCCGATGAGGTGCGGATCGACTGTGCGGCGGATTTTCTGCAGCTTGTGCCTTATGAACTGCAGGAGCCTTTTACGGTGAAGGAGTTTGCACAGGCCGCAGGGATACACAGGGATCTGGCGGGGTCGACGCTGCCTCTGCTCACGTATATGCAGCTGCTTGCGCGCGCCGGGAAGCGGGGCCGGGAATATTTGTATGAAGTGGATGACAACTATAGATAGAACTTGTTTCGGGCGGATATGTCCGTTATAATGTAGGTGTAAATTTTCCGAAGGCTTTCGGACAGTGTAAAACGGGGTTTCTTATGGGGGCGATCATAACAGTACACGGAATGGGCGTATTGGTCTGTTTTGTCATGATCCTTTTGGTGTGGATGGCGAAGCCGACTGTACAGCAGAAGATCCTGCTGGTGGGGACAATATGTACTTTTCTGGACATGACCGGATATTTTCTGGAACTGCAGAGTGTCAGCGAGGAAGCGGCGCGCCTTTCGATCAAGGTGGAATATATCGGCACCACGATGGGGCTTCTCAGTTTCCTGTATTTTTCATGCCTGTACAGCACCCATCTGGGGGACTGGCATGTCAGGCTGATCAAGCGGTTCTATGCGGTGAATCATCTGTTTATTCTGGTTGTGGTGTTTACGATCGACTTCAATACGATCTTCTACAGGAAAGTGGAACGTGTGGTCCAGAACGGGTATCATCTGTGGTCTATTGATCCGGGACCGGTCTATTACTGGTGGTTTATAACGACGATGGTTCTTGGATTTCTGATCACATTCATCGTGCTGCAGTCGGCATTGGAGCACAGGGGAGAGAAGCGTCCGGAACTGTTTTTGCTCTGTCTGGCTTCTCTGCTGCCAATCTGCCTGTGGTTTTTTAGAATGGCAGGGGTATTCGGTTATTACGACCCTTATCCTATGTCGATGATGATCACGGAATGTTTCCTGGTATTTATCATGTACAAATACCGTCTGTTTGATACCGTCAAGACGGCGAAAGACCGGGTGATCGATAACATCCGGGAAGGAATTCTCGTCACCGATCATAACGGGGAGGTCATCTATCTGAACCGGGAAATTTCAAGAATCTTTCCGGAGGTGGACTGGAAGGACCGTCGCATGGTGGAAGAGCGGGTGTTTCGGTTCCTGGAGGATCACAGAGACGGATTTACGACGGTGAAGAATCAATATTATCAGTGGAAGTCAGGAGAGATTCTTGACGATAACCGGCGCCGGGCAGGCGTGCTCTACCGCATCAGTGATATAACGGAGGGTCATCTGTATACCCGGCAGCTGATCAGCTTAAAGGAAGAGGCGGAACGCGCCAATGCAGCCAAGAGTATCTTCCTCGCGCATATGTCCCACGAGATCAGGACGCCGATCAACGCGGTGCTGGGCATGAATGAGATGATACTGCGGGAGAGCTGTTCCGACACGATCAAAGATTATGCCCGAAACATTCAGAATGCGGGCAAGATCCTGCTCTCCATCATCAATGATATTCTCGATCTGTCCAAGATAGAATCGGGCCAGATGGAGATCGTGGAGAAGGATTATCATCTCGGCAAGATGCTGATCGATATCGAGAATATGGTGACCATGCGGGCGGAGGAGAACAGTCTGGCCTTACATATTCAGGCAAATCCGATGCTGCCGGAAACGCTCCACGGAGATGAACAGCGGATCAAGCAGTGTATCATCAATTTCCTCACCAATTCGCTCAAATACACGAGAGAGGGGCAGGTTACGCTCCAGGTGGATTTTACCGATAAAGACAAAGATACGATCGATCTGCGGATTATTGTAACGGATACCGGCATCGGTATCGAGGAAGACAAACTGGCGGTACTCTTCGAGCCGTTTGTCAGGCTGGACAGGTCGAAGAACGAACATATAGAGGGTACGGGACTGGGCTTAAGCATCACGAAGAAGCTGATCGACAGGATGAAGGGCAGCCTGAGCGTTGAAAGCGTGTACGGCAGGGGCAGCGTATTTTCCTTTACCCTGCCGCAGAAGGTGGCAGGCCCGGATCTGCTGGGAGACTATAAGGATAAGCACAGGCGGGTGACGGAACGTGAGCTGGCCCGGGAGAAATTTACCGCGCCCGGAGCCAGAATCCTTGCCGTGGATGATAACCGTGTCAATATCACGGTGGCCAGAGGGCTGCTTCGAAGACTGAAAGTGCAGTTTGATTCTGCGACAAGCGGGCAGGAATGTCTGGACAAATTCGCGAAGAACGATTATGATATCATTCTGCTGGATCATATGATGCCTGTGATGGACGGTGTGCAGACGCTGCACCGGATGCAGGAGACGGAACGTTTCCGGCAGAATGCACCGGCGGTCATCGCGATGACGGCCAATGCAGTCATCGGGGCAAGAGAAAAATATCTTGAAGAAGGGTTTACGGATTATCTGTCGAAACCGATCGACCATAAGAGGCTGGAAGAAATGATCCGTGCCTATCTGCCGGAGGAGATGATCCGGTACAACGAATAAATGGCGGGAAAAGTTATTCAGGGCATTCCATGGCAGGCGTATCTGTCAGGTTTGAAGTTTGTGAAAACAGAACAAGAGGTATGACTAAATGGCAAAGAATACGGCAAATAATTATGATGCTTCCAGCATTACCGTGCTGGAAGGGCTGGAGGCGGTGCGTGTCCGGCCGGGCATGTATATCGGCAGTGTGTCCACCAAGGGCCTGAACCATCTGATCTATGAGATCATGGACAATGCGGTGGATGAACATCTGGCGGGTTTCTGTTCCACGATACATGTGACGCTGGAAGCGGACGGTTCGGCCACCGTGTCGGACAACGGACGCGGCATTCCGGTGGGGATGCATGAGAAGGGGATCAGCGCGGAACGGCTGGTTTTCACCACGCTCCATGCGGGCGGCAAGTTCGACAACGACGCCTATAAGACCAGCGGCGGTCTGCACGGTGTAGGCTCTTCCGTGGTGAATGCCCTGTCGGCGCATATGCATGTGACGGTAAAGACCGGCGGCTATATTTATGAAGACCGCTATGAGCGCGGTATCCCCACTCTGGAACTGCAGGACGGCCTTCTGCCGGTGGTGGGTAAGACGAAGGAATCCGGCACCACCATCAATTTTCTGCCGGACGACACCATATTTGACCGGACGCGGTTTAAGGAGGATGAGGTCAAGAGCCGTCTTCACGAGACCGCCTATCTGAATCCGGCGCTGACGATCATCTATGAGGATAAGCGCAGAGAAGAGATTGAGCATATTGAGTATCATGAACCGGAGGGGATTATCGGTTTCATCAAGGACATGAATAAGTCCAAGGAAGCGATCCATGACGTGATCTACTACAAAGGGGAGTCGGAAGGCATCACGGTGGAAGTGGCTTTGCAGTATGTAAACGAGTTCCACGAGAATGTGCTGGGCTTCTGCAACAATATCTATAACGCGGAGGGCGGCACCCATCTGACCGGTTTTAAGACCATGTTTACCAACGTGATCAATACCTATGCCAGAGGATTGAATATCTTAAAGGAGAAGGACGTCAACTTTACCGGAGCGGATGTGCGAAACGGCATGACGGCCGTCGTTTCCATCAAGCATCCGGATCCCCGTTTCGAGGGGCAGACGAAGACCAAGCTGGACAACCAGGATGCCACGAAGATTGTGAGCAAGGTGACGGGAGAGGAGATCGTGCGTTTCTTCGACCGCAATCTGGAAACATTAAAAAGTATCATCGGCTGTGCGGAGAAGGCGGCTAAGATCCGCAAGACGGAGGAGAAGGCGAAGACGAATCTGCTGACCAAACAGAAATTCTCTTTTGACTCCAACGGGAAGCTGGCCAACTGCGAGTCCAGAGACGCTTCCAAATGTGAGATCTTTATCGTGGAGGGAGATTCCGCAGGGGGCAGCGCCAAGACGGCGCGCAACCGTATGTTTCAGGCAATCCTGCCCATCCGCGGTAAGATTCTGAACGTGGAGAAGGCCAGTATCGACAAGATTCTGGCCAACGCGGAGATCAAGACGATGATCAACGCTTTCGGCTGCGGTTTTTCGGAAGGGTACGGCAATGACTTCGATATCAGCAGGCTGCGCTACGACAAGATCATCATCATGGCCGATGCGGACGTGGATGGAGAACATATCTCCACCCTGCTTTTGACCTTATTTTACCGGTTTATGCCGGAACTGATCTATGAGGGGCACGTGTATATCGCCATGCCGCCTCTCTATAAAGTCATGCCTTCGAAGGGGGCGGAAGAGTATCTTTACGACGATAAGGCGCTGGAGAAGTACCGGAAGCGGCACAAGGGGCCTTTTACCCTGCAGCGCTATAAAGGTCTGGGTGAGATGGACGCCGAGCAGCTGTGGGAGACGACCCTTGATCCTGACACGAGGCTGTTGAAGCAGGTGGAGATTGAGGACGCCCGCATGGCTACCGAGGTGACGGAAATGCTGATGGGCACGGAAGTGCTGCCGCGCAAGGAATTTATCTACCGGCACGCGCAGGACGCGGAGCTGGATATCTGATTTGAAATTATGTTTGATCGGGAGTTTGTGCCGAAGCGTCCCAAACTCCTTACGAGCAGAGCAGAATTTGGGATTCTGCCCGCATTTTTCAATAAAAACGCTTCGGAATGGAAGAAAATATGAGTGTGAATGACAGAAACGACAGAATTATCAAGACAGAATATTCCGAGGTGATGCAGAAGTCTTTTATCGACTATGCCATGAGCGTGATCATCGCCAGAGCGCTGCCGGATGTGCGGGACGGTTTAAAACCGGTGCAGAGAAGGACGCTGTACGATATGTATGAGCTTGGCATCCGCTATGACAGGCCCTACCGTAAGTCGGCGCGTATCGTGGGCGATACCATGGGTAAATATCATCCGCACGGAGACAGTTCGATCTATGAGGCGCTGGTGGTCATGTCCCAGGACTTCAAGAAGGGGCTGCCCCTGATCGACGGGCACGGCAACTTCGGCAATATCGAAGGGGACGGCGCTGCGGCCATGCGTTACACGGAGGCCAGGCTGGAGAAGATCACGCAGGAGGCGTTTTTGGCCGATCTGGACAAGGATGTGGTGGATTTTCTGCCCAACTTCGACGCCACGGAGAAGGAGCCGGGCGTGCTGCCGGTGAAGATCCCGAATCTGCTCATCAACGGTTCCGAGGGAATCGCGGTAGGTATGGCGACCAGCATTCCGCCCCATAATCTGGCGGAGGTGATCGAGGCTGTAAAGGCTTATATGCTGGATGAGAATATCACCACCAGAGAGTTGATGCGTTATGTGAAAGGGCCGGATTTTCCGACCGGCGGCATCGTCATCAATGAGGACGAACTGCTGGGGATCTACGAGAGTGGAACGGGTAAGATCAAGATCCGCGGTAAAGTGGAGGTGGAAAAGGCCAAAGGCGGTAAGACCAATCTGGTGATCACGGAGATTCCCTATACCATGATCGGGGCGGGTATCGGCAAATTCCTGATGGACGTGGCAGCACTGGCAGAGACCAAGAAGACGCAGGATATCGTGGACATCACCAACCAGTCTTCCAAGGAAGGCATCCGCATCGTCATCGAACTGCGCAAAGATGCGGACGTGGAGAATTTTAAGAATCTTCTTTATAAGAAGACACGGCTGGAGGATACTTTCGGCGTCAATATGCTGGCCATCTGCGACGGCAGGCCGGAGACTATGGGGCTTAAGCAGATCCTGAAGGAGAATGTCAGGTTCCAGTATGAGGTGGCCACGAGGAAATACACGAATCTGCTGGCAAAAGAACTGGAACGCAAGGAGATACAGGAAGGACTGATCAAGGCCTGCAACGTGATCGACCTGATCATCGAGATTCTGCGCGGTTCCAAGGACAGAGCCATGGCGAAGGCCTGCCTGATTGAGGGCAAAATCGACGGCATCAAATTTAAATCCAAGGAATCCAAGATCATGGCTGCGCAGCTGATGTTTACCGAGAAACAGGCCAATGCCATTCTGGATATGCGGCTCTACAAGCTGATCGGTCTGGAGATCGAAGCGCTGATCAACGAGCATGAGGATACCATGGCCAATATTTACCGCTATGAGGATATTCTGGCCAGAAAGGATTCCATGGCCCAGGTCATCATCAATGAGCTGGACGAGATCCGGGAAGAATACAGGCGTAGCCGCAGGACGGTGATCACGCAGGCCAGTGAGGCGGTCTATGTGGAGAAGAAGGTGGAGGAGATGGATATCGTCTTCCTGATGGACCGCTTCGGCTACGCCAGAACGATAGATACCGCCACCTATGAGAGAAACAAGGAGGCGGCGGACAGCGAGAACAAGTATGCCTTTGTCTGCAGGAATACGGGTAAGGTGTGCCTGTTTACGAATACCGGCCAGCTGCATACGCTGAAGGTGATGGATCTGCCTATGGGCAAATTCCGCGATAAGGGCGTGCCGGTGGACAATATCAGCAATTTTGATTCCTCGAAGGAAACCATCCTTTATGCCGCCAGCCAGAGCGACTTAAATCTCTACCGGGTCATCTTTGCCACCAGACAGGCCATGCTCAAGGTGGTGGACGGCGGTGAGTTCGACGTGGCCAAGCGGACGGTGGCGGCCACGAAGCTGGCAGACGGGGATGAGGTGATAAGCGTTGTGACACTGAAAGAACAGCGCAATATCGTCCTGCAGTCGGCAGAAGGGTATTTTCTGCGGTTTCCGGTGGAGGAGATACCGGAGAAGAAGAAAGGGGCTATCGGCGTCCGCGGCATGAAGCTGGGAGCAAAAGACAGCCTGGAAGCAGTTTACTACACCCGCAATGCAGTGGAGCAGACGATCGAGTACGGCGGGAAGGAGATCGAGCTGAATAAGATCAAGCCGGGAAAACGGGACGGCAAAGGGGTTAAGATCCGGGTTTGACGGCTTATGACAGGAAGTATTCGAGATTTCGCAGAGCGGAGTGATAGAGATCAATGTGGAGGATGGACAATGAGAGTGATTGCGGGAACGGCGAGAAGCCTGCCGCTTAAGACGCCGGCGGGGATGGATACCAGGCCGACAACGGACAGGATCAAAGAGACTTTATTTAATATGCTGCAGCCGTATCTGCCGGGCGCCGTATTCTTGGACTTATACAGCGGCAGCGGCGGCATCGGGATCGAGGCGCTGAGCAGAGGGGCAGGACACGCCTATTTCGTGGAGAATAACAGGAATGCGATCGCCTGTATCACGGAAAATCTGCAGTTTACGAAGTTTACGGATAAAGCCACGGTCTTACGGCAGGACGTACTTGGTGCGCTGCCCGGTATTCATGAGAAGGAAGTGGACGTGATCTTTATGGATCCGCCCTATCACAGCGAGTATGAACAGCAGGTTCTGCGCCTGCTTCGGGGACTGCCTTATGTAACGGAACATACGCTGATCGTGACGGAAGCGGCGCTGGAGACGGATTTTTCTTATGTGAAAGAGCTTGGATTTGTCGTGGAGAAGGAGAAGCGCTACAAGACGAACAAGCATGTGTTTTGTAAAATTTTTTAAAAAAAGAGAAGACATTTTGAGAAAAGTGATTTATAATGCCAAAAGTGGGACGTATTTGTGCTGTGGCTGATCTTTGTGCCTGCGCACAAATCCGCAGGTTGCGTTATAGTAAACGAAATTTCTAATGTCGTTAACTATAGAATGGGGGATATTATGAAAGCAGCAATTTACCCGGGAAGTTTCGATCCCGTTACTTTTGGACATCTGGATATTATCAGGCGTGCGGCTGAAATTTTTGATGAATTAACGGTGAGCGTGTTGAATAATAAAACAAAGAGTCCATTGTTTTCTGTGGAAGAACGTGTTAAGATGTTAAAGGAAGCGACAAAGGATATGCCTAATGTGGTGGTAGATTCTTTCAGCGGCCTGCTGATTGATTACGCCAGGGAGAAGAACATCCATGTGGCGATCAGAGGGCTCCGGGCGATCACGGATTTCGAGTATGAACTGCAGATCGCACAGACGAACAGGAAGTTTTCGGGCGGTGATCTGGACACCATGTTTTTGACCACCAGCCTGGAATATGCATATCTGAGTTCTTCCACAGTCAGGGAATTTGCCAGCTTTAACGGCGATATATCTCAGTGTGTACCGGAATTTGTTGCGAAACTGATCTATGAGAAGTACGGGCATGTGAAGTGAGTACCGGATCCGGACAGGAAGCCATGCCCTGCAGAAATATTTAGGAATGAGGATAAAGATGAGCAGCAGAATCGAACAACTTATCGATGAAATCGAAGATTACATTGATGGCTGTAAGTATCAGCCGTTGTCCAAGACGAACATAATCGTAAATAAAGAGGAAATTGATGAGCTTCTGCGGGAGCTTAGGATGAAGACGCCCGATGAGATCAAGCGTTATCAGAAGATCATCGCGAACAAGGAAGCGATCCTCAATGACGCGCGCTCGAAGGCGGAAGCGCTGATCAAGGATGCGACCGTCCAGACCACGGAACTGATTAATGAGCATGAGATCATGCAGCAGGCATACGCGCAGGCCAATGAGGTGGTGCGGATGGCGACCACGCAGGCACAGGAGATTCTCAACAATGCCACGATAGAGGCCAACGGCGTCCGGACTTCCGCGATGCAGTATCTGGATGAGATGCTGGCCAATCTGGAGAACGCCATGACGACGACTCTGGCAACGACGACGGAACATTACGAGAGTTTCTATAACACGATCAGCGGTTACAATGAAACCGTTAAGGCAAATCGCGCCGAGCTGCGTCCAATCGAGGTAGAGCAGATGTTGAAAGAGGCGGAGGGCGAAAGTGAACCGGCTGAACTGAATTTGATGTAAAGCCGCAGTGTTTGGCTTGATTAACAGAGTCTGCCACAGGGCAGGCTCTTTTTTTCCTTATATAGTTAACGATATTGGAAATTTTGGTTACTATAGATCACAGGAAAAGGAACTGGAGCAGGAATGGTGGATTTTTCTAAAACGGTCATGCGGCTTCTTTTGTCCGGCGTTCTGGCAGGGATACTTTTTGTATGTGCCGGCGTAAGCGCCCTGGATGGCAGCATCGGCAGTATGACCGTATCTGCGGCGGAAAAGGGAATGACGGAGATGACGGAAAACGACGGGGATTTCGATCCTGAGACAGAAACAGCCGGAGAAACGGATACAGATACAGATGCAGGTGGTGGGGAGTCTGCCGATGGTACATTATGTATCGTGATCGATCCGGGGCATGGCGGTGAGAATCTTGGCGGGGAATATGAGGATTACACCGAAAAAGAGATGACCATAGTCGTGGCCAGAGCCATGAAAGAAGAGCTGGAACAGTATGAGGGCGTCACCGTGTATCTGACCAGAGACGGGGATCAGGAGCTGTCGCTTGACGAACGCTGTGAATTTGCAGAGCGTGTGGGAGCGGATTTCCTGTTCTGTCTGCATTTTAATATGTCGGAACACCATACGCTGTTCGGGGCGGAGTGCTGGGTGTCCGCCTTCGGTGAGAACTACAGCAAAGGCTATGGGTTTGCCAGCGTAGAGATGGAACTTCTGCAGGAGCTCGGCCTGTATTCCAGAGGGATCAAGACGAGACTTAACGACAGGGGGACCGACTATTACGGGATCATCCGTCATGCCACGGAGCGGGATATTCCCTGTGTTCTCATAGAACATTGTCATCTGGATCAGGAAAACGACAAGCCCTACTATGACCATGATGAAAAGCTAAAGGCTTTCGGCCGGCTGAATGCCACGGCGGCCGCGAAATATTTCAATCTCAGATCTGATGTGCTTGGTGTGGACTACAGCGATTATCAGAATGTGGCAGTAGATGTACCGGAAGACGTGGTGGAGCCGGACCGCACGGAGCCGGATTTCTGCTCGATCGAGGTGCTGGAACAGAATGCGGACACCGGGGAAGTGACAGTGCAGGTCTCCGCGGCAGACCGAGACAGCGGCATGCTGTATTACGCATACAGCTACAACAACGGGGAGCGCTTTTCCGAACTGCTCAGATGGCCGGACCGGTCAGCTGACACATTCTGTTTTACAATGCAGGTGCCGCCTCATCTTGTGCCCCGCATTGTGGTCAACGGTTATAACGGCTACGACCTGTTCACGACCAGCAATGTGGTTTCCCTGCCGGCCATGGACTATAAGACGCCGGAGGAGATTGCTGCCGAGAGGGCTGCGAATAAGATCGTTGAGAGTATTTCAGAGAGTGTGAAACGCATAGACGACGGCAATTTGGTGGAAGCCATTCCGGCGGACGGGGAGAAAGAACCGGCCGGCCGCGACGGACTGCTCATCGCGGTGTGCGGTGCGTGTGCGCTGCTGGTTTTGGGCATGGCGCTTTTCATGGGAATGATCTTACAGGGCAGGCGCAGACGCAAAAGGAGAAGGCGGCGGAAGCGATAGTGTACAGCTCTAGCTCTGTGCTGTGTGTTTATGGCGTCAATCCGTGCAGATAGAGGAGCAGGTAACATGCCGCCGTGACTGCGGTCTGCACCGTTTTGTGATAAACATAAGGGCGCAGGGAGAGGTCAGTCTGACGGATCATGCTGTAGGTCTGGGCGATACAGGAAAAGCCGCCGAAAGGGAGCAGGATCAGGATGGCATAATTGATTGACCGACCGGAACAGTCAATGCCGCTGGTGATTTCCAGAAGGCACCGGTAAATGTTCAGGATATTTGTGTTAACATGTTGAAAGGGTTGAAAAACAATCGTAAGCAGGTTAAAGAATACCATATAGCCGCCCAGTCTGGCGATGCCGATCAGGCCTGACAGCACAGAGGCGTCTATGGCCGCCAGCAGAGAGCAGGAACCGGGTTGTCTGGCCTGAAGGGAACGGGCTTCCGGATGGTTTTCGCAGGAGGAAACCTTTCGTGTCATCCAGGGTCTGATCCGCATTAACAGGAATCCGTAGAGCAGCGGGATACCGTACATGAGTAAAAATGGCCGGCCGGGCTTGTCGATTCCCAGGGTGGGGACTACATAGCTTAAGAAATAGATCGGGCCGATATTATTGCAGAAAGACAGCAGGAGCGCGCTTTCTTCCCGGGACAGCTTATGCTGTTCGTAAAGTTCGCCGACGATGCGCGCACCCATGGGGAAACCGCACAGAAAGCCCATGATGATCGTGTAGGAGCCGTTTCTGGAAGTGCCGTATATACGGTGCAGGAGCGGATGGAGCAGGCCGACAAAGCGCTCCGTCAGATTCATGCGGATCATGATTCCGGAGAGGATCATAAAGGGCAGGAGGGTGGGCACCATTTTCGTAAACCAGAGCGTCAAACCGGTGGAGGCATATTCCAGGGACAGCGCCGGATAGCGGAGCATCAGGAAGATCAGATAGAGGGACAGCGCCGTAAACAGGAGCTGGTACAGGGTATCTTGCTTTTTCATGGCGGGTTCCTTGTGAGGGAGTGCTTACTTTATTTATATTCTGCGGCCTGCTATTTTATTAACAGGTGGAACGGGGTTGTATGTGCCCGTGTGGCTTCCGGGACCGTGTGTGGCTTCCGCGATCAGGCGGGGCATTTGAAGCGGACGCAGAGGCGGTGTGCAGGACAGGTTGTGAGGATGATGAAGGATGCGTTTGGACAGGTTTCTATGTGAATTGAATCTGGGCACAAGAAGTCAGGTGAAAAAGGAGATCAAGGCCGGGCTTGTATCGGTCAACGGCGTGACGGTACTGCGGCCGGAGGAGCAGGTGCGGGAGGCTGAGGATCTGGTCTGTTATAAAGGACAGCCCTGTGTCTATGAGGAATATGTGTATTATCTTCTGCACAAACCGGCAGGAGTGGTGTCTGCCACGCAGGACAAGCGTGACAGGACGGTGCTGGATCTGCTTGCGGAGGAAGGACGGAGTGACCTTTTTCCGGTCGGCCGGCTGGACAAGGACACGGAAGGCCTTCTGCTGATCACCAATGACGGCCCGCTGGCCCATGCGCTGCTTTCGCCCGGCAGACATGTGGACAAGGAGTATGAATGCCATCTGGCCCATACATTTGACGATCACCAGAGGGAACTTCTGGAACAGGGCGTGGATATCGGGGAGCAGAAAAAATGCAGACCGGCGGTGGTGCGGATCCTGGGGGAAAAGAAGATTACTCTGACGATCACCGAAGGCCGGTTTCATCAGGTAAAGCGCATGTTACATGCGGTGGGGAATGAAGTAATCTACTTAAAGAGGATACGGATGGACCGGCTGCAGCTGGAAGACTCTCTGGAAAAAGGAGCCTACCGCAGGCTGACAGACGAGGAAGTGGAGAGTTTGCGGGGCGGATGAAAGAAGAAGTGGAGAATGCAGCATTATGATAGAAGCGGTCATTTTTGATCTGGACGGCTCCATGGTGGATTCCATGTGGGTGTGGAAGAGCATTGATATCGAATATCTGGGGAGATTCGGGATCCGTCTGCCGGAGGATCTGCAGGCATCCATCGGGGGAAAAAGTTTCAGCGAGACGGCGGTCTATTTCAAGGAGCGCTTCGGGATTCCCGACGAGCCGCAGACCATTAAGGAGGACTGGAACCGCATGGCGTGGGAGAAGTACACCCATGAGGTCCCGCTGAAAAAGGGTGTGCGGGAGCTGTTGCAGTATTGCCGCGGACGGGGAATCAAGATGGGGATCGCCACCAGCAATTCGCGGGAACTGGTAGAGAATATCGTGAATGTACATCGTCTGGAGCATTATTTTACCTGCATTATGACGGGCTGCGACGTGGCGAAGGGGAAACCGGCGCCGGATATTTATCTGGCGGTGGCGCAGGCGCTTGAGGTGAAGCCTGAGAACTGTCTTGTTTTTGAGGATATCATTCATGGCATTCAGGCGGGAAAAGCGGCCGGTATGCAGGTGTGCGCCGTCTATGACCGGTATTCGGCATACCAGGATGCGGAGAAAAAACAGCTGGCCGACTACTATACCCATGAGTTTACAGAATTGATTGAGGAGGGCGTTCTGGCCGGTGCTTTATGCTGACCGCCGGGCAGGGAGGAATACGGAATGGATTTTTTACCGATATCAAAAGAAGATATGGAAAAGCGGGGGATAGAGCAGCTGGATTTCGTCTATGTGATCGGGGATGCCTATGTGGATCACCCTTCTTTCGGACATGCCATCATCAGCAGAGTGCTGGAGGCGGCCGGCTACAGTGTGGGGATCATCTCACAGCCGGACTGGAAGGATGAGAAGAGCATCACGGTACTGGGCAGGCCCCGGCTTGGCTTTCTTGTATCCGGCGGCAATATGGATTCCATGGTCAACCATTATTTCGTGTCCGGCAGGCACCGTCCCATGGACGCCTATACCCCCGGCGGCGAGCCGTATAAGCGGCCGGACCACGCCACCGTGGTCTATGGCAATCTGATCCGCAGGGTGTATAAAGATGTGCCGGTGATCATCGGCGGCATCGAGGCCAGCCTGCGTCGTATGGCCCACTATGATTACTGGTCGGACAGCTTCAAACGTTCCATTCTGCTGGACAGCCAGGCGGATCTGATTTCCTATGGTATGGGGGAAAAGTCCATCGTGGAGATCGCCGATGCGCTGGCAGGGGGCATCGCGGTGCGGGACATTACCTTTATTGCGGGAACGGTCTATAAGACCAAAGACATATCGGGAATCTACGAAGGAATCCGGCTGCCCTCTTATGAGGAAATGAAAGCCGAGCCGCGCCGGTATGCGGAGAGCTTTCAGGTACAGTACTGCAATACGGATCCTTTTACGGGCAGGACACTGATCGAGGCATATCCGGGCGGCGTCTGTGTGGTGCAGAATCCGCCCCAGCCGCCGCTGACAACACAGGAGATGGACGATGTCTATGATCTGCCCTATATGCGCACCTCTCATCCTTCCTACGAGGCGGCCGGCGGTGTGCCCGCCATCTCGGAGATCAGGTTTTCTCTTGTCAGCAACAGAGGATGCTTTGGCGGCTGCAATTTCTGTGCCCTGACTTTTCACCAGGGACGGACGGTGCAGGTCAGGAGCCACGAGTCTATCCTGAGGGAAGCGGAAGGGATGCTGCAGGATAAGGATTTCAAAGGATATATTCATGATGTGGGCGGCCCGACGGCCAATTTCAGAAGACCGTCCTGTCAGAAGCAGATGACGCTGGGTGTCTGCAAGAACAGACAGTGTCTTTTTCCGCAGCCCTGTCCGAATCTGGAAGTGGATCACGCCGATTATCTGACACTGCTGCGCAGGCTGCGGGCGCTGCCCGGTGTGAAGAAGGTCTTTATCCGTTCGGGGATCCGCTTCGACTATCTGTTGGCGGACAGAGACGATGCCTTTTTCCGGGAACTGGTGGAACATCATGTCAGCGGACAGCTCAAGGTGGCGCCGGAACACATCTCGGACGCGGTGCTGGAGAAGATGGGCAAACCGGGGAAAGCGGTCTACGAGCGGTTTGTCAGGCAGTATAACAGACTCAATGAGCAGCTTGGCAAAAAGCAGTTCCTTGTGCCTTACCTGATGTCCTCTCATCCGGGTTCTACCTTGAAGGAGGCCATTGAGCTGGCGGAATATCTGCGGGATCTTGGCTATATGCCGGAGCAGGTGCAGGATTTCTACCCGACGCCGTCCACGGTGTCCACGGTCATGTACTACACGGGGATCGATCCCCGGAACGGCGAGCCGGTTTACGTCTGCCGCAATCCGCATGAGAAGGCCATGCAGCGGGCGCTGATCCAGTACCGGAATCCGAAGAACCACGCGCTGGTGATGGAAGCGCTGATCAAGGGCGGCCGGGAGGATCTGATCGGCTTTGACAGGAAATGCCTGATCAGGCCGCGGAAGGATGCGCATCGAAATGCAGAACGCCGAAATACAGAACACCGGAATGCAGAGCATCGAAACACGAATCATCAAAATGCGGCGAAATCTTCTTCTGATGGCAGGCGTAGCGATTTGAAATCCGGAAAGAAAAAGACGATCCGAAATGTGCACAGGAAAAAAGGAAAGGGTTAAAGGGGAGACGATCATGAATATTGCGATCATTACAGGTGCATCCTCCGGCATGGGGATGGAATTTGCGCGGCAGCTGGATAATAGTTTACATAAAACGGATGAGATCTGGCTTCTGGCCCGCAGGCGGGAACCGATGGAGGAGCTGGCCCGCACGCTGCGGCATAAGACACAGATCCTGGCCATGGATGTGACACTGGAAAGTGCCATGGAGCAGTTTGCGGAGGTGCTGGCGATCAGCAACCCGAAGATCACGGTACTGGTCAACTGTGCAGGGGCGGGAGAACATGGCAGATTTGACGGGCAAAGCGACAGGGCAGTGTCGGATATGATGCAGGTAAATATCGTGGCGCTGACCCGGATGACGAAACTGTGCCTGCCTTATATGCGAAAGGGCAGTAAGATCATACAGCTGGCATCGGGAGCAGCCTTCGTACCGCAGGCGGCCTTTGCGGTCTATGCCGCTTCCAAGGCCTATGTATATTCTTTTAGCAGAGCGCTCAACAAAGAGCTGGCGGGACGCGGGATCCGTGTGATGGCGGTCTGTCCGGGGCCTGTCAACACGCCGTTTCTTACCCGGGCCTACAAAGATACCCCGCAGATGGGCGGACTTAAGAAGCTGACCATGATGGAGGCAGAGAGCGTGGTCGCCAAAGCGGTCATGGACTGTAAGCGTGGGAAATCCGTCTCGGTCTGCGGCCTGCCCATGAAAGCGCTGTATCTGGCCACGCAGGGAGTACAGAATCTGCTGTGTAAGTTTACGTAAGGAGTTTTCGTGCATGAAAAACTGGTTTATTCCAAAGGGATCTTATGGCTATATCAAAAATCACAGGGTGGTGGCCGCGCTGAGGACGCTCCTTTTTTTCGGTGTCAGCATCGGGCTTTATGTGATGGGATACGTGACCACCGGGAGCAATAAGAATCTGCTGACGATCGTAGCAGTTCTGGGCTGCCTGCCGGCATGTAAAAGTCTGGTAAACCTGATCCTCTTTCTGAAGGCCGAAGGGTGCAGTGAAGCCCTCAGAAAGGCAGTGAGCGCCTATGATGAAAGGCTTACCACTTTTTATGATATGTATTTTACGTCCTATCAGAACAATTATGCACTCAGCCATATGGCGTTGAAGGGCAGTGTGCTGTGCGGTGTGACAGAGGACGCAAAATGCGACTGTAACAAAGCCGAAAAACATCTGGAACAGATGCTTTTACAGGAAGGGATAAAGAATATCACGGTTAAGATTTATTCGAATACTGATAAATATATTGACCGACTGAGTCAGATTATAAATCTGGATACGGAGGAGAACAGAAATCAGACACAGATCGCTGCCCTGCTGTATTCGATCATTATATAATCAATAGAGAGTCACCGGAGCAAAGGATGGGAACATGTATCAGAAAGAGATCACGGACAGGGAGGCCGGGCAGCGTTTGGACAAATATCTGCACAGGCTTTTGCCGGAAGCCGGGAGCAGCTTTTTATACAAGATGCTGCGCAAAAAGAATATCACGTTAAACGGAAAGAAAGCCGACGGCAGTGAGAAGATCACCGCAGGGGATATGGTGACCGTATTTTTTGCAGCGGAGACGCTGGCCAGGTTTATGGGGGAGTCGGAGCCTGCGCGGACGGCGTATGATGAGGCTTATGAGAAGCTGACCGGAATCACGATCCTGTATGAGGACGGGCACATTCTTCTGGCGGACAAACCGGCCGGTATCCTTTCCCAGAAGGCGGATAAGACGGACCTGTCTTTAAATGAATGGCTGATCGGTCATCTGCTCCACAGCAAAGCGATAACGCAGGAGGATTTGAAGGCTTTTAAGCCTTCCGTCTGCAACCGTCTGGACCGCAATACAAGCGGCATCGTGCTCTGTGCCAGATCCCTTGCCGGTGCACAAATGCTTGGAGAACTGCTGCACGACAGGACTCTTCACAAATATTATCAGCTCTATGTGAAGGGAGCGGTGACAGAGAGCCGGCTGATCGAGGGGTATCTGCAAAAAGACGAGAAGCGCAATAAGGTATCCATCGCCGCGGCAGGCGCGCCGGATTCCTACATTAAGACAAAATATAAGCCGCTGCGGATCGAGCGGGACAAGACCCTGCTGGAAGTGGAGCTTCTTACCGGACGTTCCCATCAGATCAGGGCGCATCTGGCCAGCATCGGGCATCCTCTTCTGGGCGACTATAAATACGGCGACCGGGAGTGGAACGACGGCTATCGGAAACGCTTTCAGGTCAGGGCACAGCTGCTGCATGCCTGTAAGGTTGTCTTTCCGGCACTGCCTTCGCCCTTTGAAGCGATAAGCGGCAGGACTTTTTATGCAAAGATACCGGAGATTTTCGAGCAGGTTTCGGAGCACGCCCGGGCGCAGGCACAGGGCAAAAATAAGACGGACGAAAGGAGCCGGTATGGCAACTTGGAATTCCCGCGGGCTGCGCGGTTCCACACTGGAAGATCTGATCAACAGGACAAATGAAAAATATCTGGAAAACGGGCTGGCGCTGATCCAGAAGGTGCCGACGCCCATCACCCCGATCAATATCGACAAGGAGAGCAGACACATCACGCTGGCCTATTTCGATCAAAAAAGTACGGTGGATTATATCGGTGTGGTGCAGGGTATCCCGGTCTGTTTCGATGCCAAGGAGTGCGCGGCAGATACCTTTGCACTGCAGAACATTCATGAGCATCAGGTAAAATTTATGGGAATGTTCGAGAAACAGAAGGGGATTGCCTTTTTTCTGATCTACTACACGCACAGGGATATTTTCTATTATCTGCCTTATGAGATGCTGCGTTTCTTCTGGGACAGGGCCATGGAGGGCGGCCGGAAAAGTTTCCGTTTCGAGGAACTGAACCCCGCCTATGTCCTGCCGAAAAAGCACGGGATCCTGGTGCCCTATCTGGACGCACTGCAGAGGGATCTGGAGGACAGGGAATAGAGACAGCGTTGACAAACAGCTTAAAGTCATTTAAATTTTAAAAAATCACAGGGGAGAGAATATGGGAAAAAGATTAGTACATACGCCGGAGGGCGTACGGGATATTTACGGAGACGAGAAGGCGGCCAGGAATATCGTCGAACACCTTCTGCAGGATAAGATCAAAAGTTACGGTTATCAGGATATTCAGACGCCGACCTTTGAGTTTTTTGATGTTTTTTCCAAAGAGGTGGGGACTACGCCCTCCAGGGAGCTGTACAAGTTTTTTGACAAAGAGGGCAATACGCTGGTGCTGCGGCCCGACTTTACGCCGTCGATCGCCAGATGCGCGGCCAAATATTTCATGGATGAGAATGTGCCGATCCGCTTCTGTTATCGGGGCAATACGTTTACGAATACCTCAAATCTGCAGGGCAAATTAAAGGAAGTGACCCAGATGGGGGCAGAGCTGATCGGGGATGACTCCGTGCAGGCGGATGCGGAGATGATCGCGATGACGATCGAGGCGCTGTACCATGCCGGGCTGTCGGACTTCCAGATCAGTATCGGGAATCTGGAATATTTCAAGGGCATCTGCGCGGAGGCCGGGCTGGACGAGGAGACGGAGCTGGAACTGCGGGAGCTGATCTCGGGCAAGAATTATTTCGGCGCGGAAGAGCTGTTGGAGGGCGTGCATGTAGACCGGAAGGATAAGGAGTTGCTTTTGCAGGTGAGCGATCTGTTCGGGACTGCGGCCATTCTGCATGACGCGAAGCACGCGGTGGACAACAAACGCTCCAGAAATGCGATCGACCGGCTTGAGAAAGTCTATCAGGTTTTGTGTGAGTATGGCGTCGAGAAATATGTTTCCTTTGACCTGGGCATGTTAAGCAAGTATAATTATTATACAGGGATCATTTTCAAAGGCTTCACTTACGGCATCGGGGACGCGATTGTAAAAGGCGGACGTTATGACGGCCTGCTGCACCGTTTTGGCAAGGATGCGCCGGCGATCGGCTTCATGATCGTGGTGGATGACCTGCTTGCGGCCATGAACAGGCAGGGAGCGGTCATCTCCGGCGTGGAAAAATGCGCAAAGCTCTACTATACGCAGGAGAATTTCCGGGAAATGCTGCGGGAAGCCAGACAGATGCGCGCGGCAGGGAAATGCGTGGAACTTTTGCCGAAAAAATAGAAACAGAGCAAAATCATGGAGGGTAGAGTGATAGAACATATGAATGAAAACAGATATTTGACCTTTGCACTCGGAAAAGGCCGTCTCGCCAATAAGACCATGGAGCTGTTGGAAGAGATCGATATCACCTGTGAGGAGATGAAGGATAAGGATTCCCGGAAACTGATCTTTGTGAATGAGGAACTGAAACTTAAGTTTTTTCTGGCAAAGGGGCCGGATGTGCCGACGTATGTGGAATACGGCGCCGCCGATATCGGGGTGGTCGGCAAGGATACGATCCTGGAAGAGGGCCGCAGGGTCTATGAGGTGCTCGACCTGGGGTACGGCAGATGCCGGATGTGCGTGTGCGGGCCGGAAAGCGCCGCAGAACTGCTCAGGCATCACGAGATGATCCGGGTAGCCACCAAGTATCCGAATATTGCCAAAGATTATTTCTATAATAAAAAGCATCAGACAGTGGATATCATTAAGTTGAACGGTTCCGTGGAGCTGGGGCCGATCGTGCGGCTGGCGGATGTGATCGTGGATATCGTGGAGACCGGTTCCACCCTGAAAGAGAACGGGCTGAGGGTGCTGGAGGAGATCTGCCCGCTGTCCGCGCGTATGATCGTGAATCAGGTCAGTATGCAGATGGAGCCGGAGCGGATCAAGAAGCTGATTACGGATATCCGCAGGCAGTTGTCTTGAGGTACATTTTATGAAGCGTTTGCGTTAAAGCAGGCAACGTGCACAGGGATAAGAGAACACAGGAAAAGAGGAATCTATGAAGACGATAAAACTGACGGAAGACACCAGAAAAGACATTCTGGACAGGCTGTTAAAACGAAGCCCTGATAATTATTCTGAATATGAGAAGACCGTGGCGGACATCATAACCGATGTGCGGACAAACGGTGATCAGGCGGTATTTTCCTACACGAAGAAGTTTGATCAGTGGGAGAGTCATGCCGGGAACATCCGTGTGACGCAGGCGGAGATCGAGGAGGCCGTCAGGTCCATCGACAGGCCTTTCCTTGCAGTCATGAAGAAATCCGCCGCCAACATCGAGGCGTTTCACCAAAAACAGCTCCGCAACAGCTGGATCGACACGAAGCCGGACGGCAGCATTCTCGGACAGCGGATCCTGCCGCTCTCCGTATCCGGTGTCTATGTGCCGGGCGGCAAGGCGGCCTATCCGAGCAGCGTGCTGATGAATGTGATCCCGGCGAAAGTGGCGGGCGTGAAGAAGATCATCATGACGACACCGGCGGGGGCGGACGGCAAAGTAAATCCGGGCACACTGGCGGCGGCCAGCATCGCGGGCGTGGATGAAATCTATAAGGTCGGCGGGGCGCAGGCCATCGCGGCGATGGCTTTCGGTACGGAGAGCATCCCGAAGGTAGATAAGATCACGGGCCCCGGCAATATCTTCGTCGCACTTGCGAAGAAGGCCTGCTTCGGCTATGTCAGTATAGATTCCATCGCCGGTCCCAGTGAGATTCTGGTCATCGCGGACGAGACGGCCAATCCCCGTTATGTGGCGGCAGATCTGCTTTCCCAGGCGGAACACGACGAGCTGGCAAGCGCGATTCTGATCACCACGGACGAGAAGCTGGCAGCGGAAGTAGAGCGGCAGATCGAAGGCTTTTTGCAGGAGCTGTCCCGGACGGAGATCATCCGCAGGTCACTGGACAATTACGGCTACATTCTGGTGGCAGATTCCATGGATGATGCGGTGGAAACGGCCAACGCCATCGCCTCGGAGCATCTGGAGATCCTGACCAGGGATCCTTATGCGGTGATGACAAAGATCGAGAATGCAGGCGCCATTTTCCTTGGAGCTTATTCTTCCGAACCGCTGGGCGATTACTACGCGGGACCGAACCATATCCTGCCCACAAACGGCACGGCGAAGTTCTTTTCCCCGCTGAATGTGGATGACTTCATGAAGAAGACAAGCCTGATCTCCTATTCGAGGGAGGCGCTTATGAAAGTACATCAGGATATTGAGCTTTTTGCCGAGAAGGAAGGGCTTACCGCCCATGCCAATTCTATCCGTGTGCGGTTTGAGGACAGAAAAGATAAAAGAGATAAAGAGGAGACGTAACGTTATGTCTTACAAGAAATTTATCCCCTGTATATACTTATACAAAGGCAATGCCGTCAAGGGTTTCCGGGACAGTACGATCATTGATACAAACCCGGCGGCACTGGCCAGATTTTACGGCGACAATAACGCGGATGAGCTGATCGTCTATGATATGTCCGACAGCGATGCGGAGCATGAGGAAGCGCTCGACATGATCAAGGCCATCTGCAATGAGGCCGAGATCCCCGTGACCGGAGCGGGCAATGTGAAGCGCATGGAAGATATCAAGAAGCTGCTCTATGCGGGCTGTAAGAAGGCGGCGCTGAACTACTCGAGACAGGACAACGTGGACATCACGGAGGAAGTCTCTCTTAAGTTCGGCCGGGATAAGATCGTGGCCTGCGTGACGGAAGCCGACACCATCACCGATAATGAGGCGCTTCTGGAAGCATATGTATCGGAGCTTATCCTGGTGCGGGAGAAGGAGATCAAGGATGTGCTTGCCGTGTCCAGATTCCCGGTTATCGTCTCGATTCCGGAAGTCTCTCTCGACAAGCTGCTGGAGCTTTTGGAAAAAGACAATATCTGCGGTATATCGGGCCATGCGATCAACGAGAACGCCAGAGAGCTGTTGGCGATCAAGGCGCTGTGCCAGAGCAACGGCATTGCGGTCAGCACCTTCGACGCGGCGGTCAGATGGGACGAGTTTAAGCTGAACTGCGACGGGCATGTGCCGGTGATCGTACAGGATTACAAGACGGACGAAGTGCTGATGATGGCCTATATGAATGAGGAAGCGTACCGCATGACGCTTAAGACCGGCAGGATGACTTACTACAGCAGAAGCCGGCAGGAGCTGTGGATCAAGGGCGAGACGAGCGGGCATTATCAATATGTGAAATCGCTGACGGCGGACTGCGATATGGATACGATCCTTGCCAGAGTGTCCCAGATCGGCGCCGCCTGCCATACCGGTTCACATTCCTGCTTCTTTCACGAGATCATTGGCAGGGAGTACGAAGAAGCCAATCCGCTGCGGGTGTTTGAACAGGTATTCGATGTGATCAAGGACAGAAAAGAGCATCCGAAGGAAGGCTCCTACACGAATTATCTGTTCGACAAGGGTCTTGACAAGATCTTAAAGAAGCTGGGGGAGGAAGCGACGGAGATCGTGATCGCCGCCAAGAATCCGAATGCCAACGAGGTAAAATACGAGATATCCGATTTCCTGTATCATATGATGGTGCTGATGGCGGAGAAAAATATTACCTGGGAAGAGATCACGACGGAACTGGCGCAGCGGTGATGCGGCCTTACCTGTTTTATGTTCGGACTTCTTTTTTTCCTGTACCGGTCATAGAATGTACCAACAGACGTACAGGATAGGCAGTAGAGAATGGATCACAAAGTTCCTTTGGAAAAGAAAATGCAGCTGGCGCAGTATATTCGGGAGGAAAATCTGGGAAACCGCATGAAGATCAGGCAGAGGGAGCGGATTTTGTACGGGACGGATACGCAGCTGCCGCTTTTTGATAAGGGCAGGCTGCAGCAGGCAATGCCCGGTGACAACGGCCCGCAGACGCCGGAACAGGAGGGGATGGCGCCGCTGTTTTCCACCAATACCTTCCGATACCGGATGATCCTGGCGGTTCTTCTGTTCGTGGGGTTTCTGCTCTGCGATACAAGAGACGGCAGGATCGGCACCTACACGACGAATGAAGTCCATGAGATGATCGTAGCGGATACGTTTCATTTGTACGACGGAGAGGGGAACGAGACGATGGAAGGGCTGGCGGCGCTGTTTGAACTGGATTGAAAGGAAAGATATGAGAAAAACAGCTCTGAGCGAAGAGATATTACTGCAGGTCGAGAAACCTGCCAGATATATCGGCAATGAAGTTAACAGTGTGATAAAGAACCGGGAAGACGTGGCGGTCCGTTTCGCCATGTGCTTTCCGGATGTGTATGAGATCGGCATGTCGCATCTGGGAATTCAGATTTTGTACAGCATGTTTAATTCCTGGGAAGACGTGTGGTGTGAGCGGGTCTATTCTCCATGGACGGACCTGGACCGGATTATGCGGGAGCAGAAGATCCCGCTTTTTGGGCTGGAGTCCCAGGAGCCGGTAAAAGAGATGGATTTTCTGGGGATCACGCTGCAGTATGAGATGTGCTATACGAATATTCTGCAGATTCTGGAGCTTTCGCAGATTCCCCTGCTGGCGGCGGAACGGGGAAAGGACATGCCTGTGGTGATCGGCGGCGGCCCCTGTACTTACAATCCGGAGCCGATTGCAGATTTCTTCGATCTTTTCTATATCGGGGAGGGAGAGACCCAGTACCGCAGGCTTCTGGACTGGTATGTGGAGAATCGGAAACAGGGTGGAACGAGACAGGAATTCCTGCGGGGTGCGGCGCAGATTCCGGGTATTTATGTGCCCCGGTTCTATGAAGAGCTGTATCATGAGGACGGCACGATACGCGGCCGGCGGAAATTATACGAAGAGCTGCCGGACAGAGTCCGCAAGGAGATCGTGACGGATGTATCGGATACTTATTATCCGTTAAAGCCCGTAGTGCCCTTTATCAAAGTGACGCAGGACCGGGTGGTGCTGGAGATCCAGAGGGGGTGCATCCGGGGCTGCCGTTTCTGTCAGGCGGGGCAGATCTACCGGCCGGTGCGGGAGCGGGATGCGGAAGTGTTGAAAAAGTACGCCGTGGAAATGCTGGCGAATACGGGCCATGAAGAGATCTCATTAAGTTCCTTAAGTTCCAGCGATTATTCCCGGCTGGACGAGCTGCTGGAATTTCTGATCGAGGAATGCGGCAGGAAGCATATCAATATCTCCCTGCCTTCGCTGCGGATCGACGCTTTTTCTCTGGATGTGATGAGCAAGGTACAGGATGTGAAGAAGAGCAGCCTCACTTTTGCGCCGGAGGCAGGCAGCCAGAGACTGCGGGATGTGATCAACAAGGGATTGACCGAAGAAGTCATTCTAAAAGGCGCAGCGCTGGCATTCGAAGGCGGCTGGACGCGGGTCAAGCTGTACTTTATGCTGGGGCTTCCCACCGAGACAGAGGAAGATATCAGGGGGATCGGCGAGCTTTCCAATAAGATCGCCGCCACCTTTTTTGAGACGGTGCCGAAGGACAGGCGTGTGAACGGCAAAGTACAGATCGTTACCAGCACTTCCTTCTTTATTCCCAAGCCTTTTACCCCCTTCCAGTGGGCGTCCATGTGCACAAAGGAGGAATTTCTGGAAAAGGCCTATCAGACGAAAAAGGGGATCATGGAGCAGCTGAACCAGAAGAGCATCAAATACAACTGGCATGAGGCGGACGTGAGCGTGCTGGAGGGCGTGTTCGCCCGGGGCGACCGCAGGATCGCGCAGGTGATCCTTGCGGCTTACAGGCGGGGCTGTCTGTTTGACTCCTGGAGCGAATATTTTAAGAACGACGTGTGGCTGCAGTGTTTCGAAGACTGTGGCGTGGATATCGGTTTCTATACGACGAGAGAGCGGGCGGACGATGAAATATTTCCCTGGGATTTCATCGACTGCGGTGTCACCAGACAATTCCTCTTAAGGGAATGGAAGAAAGCGCAGGAGGGCGTCGTGTCCCCGAACTGTCAGACGCAGTGCCAGGGGTGCGGGGCGGGCACTTTCCAGTGCGGGATCTGTCCGTAAATCCAGATCAGAAAGGCAGTTTATGCATGAAGATAAGAATTAAATTTTCCAAATACGGGACGATGAAATATATCGGGCATCTGGATATGATGCGCTTTTTTCAGAAAGCGATCCGGCGTGCCGGGATTGACGTAAAATACTCGGAAGGGTTCAGCCCCCATCAGATCATGTCCTTTGCGGCTCCGCTGGGAGTCGGGATGGAGAGCCGCGGGGAATATATGGACATTGAGGTGCTTTCCATGACCACCGCGCAGGAGATGAAAGAGGCGCTTAACCGGGTGATGGTGGATGGGGTGGAGATCCTTTCCGTAAGTATTCTGCCGGATCATGCCAAAAACGCCATGGCCAGTGTGGCAGCGGCTTCCTACCTGCTGCAGAAGAAAGAAGGCGATTATCCGGTGGACGGGCTGAACGGAAAGTTGGCGGCTTTTCTGGCGCAGGAGACGATTCCCTACACGAAGGAGACAAAAAAGGGCGTGGCGGAGCTGAATCTGAAGGAAGGGATTTATGAACTGGAGGCCGAAAACAGCAGCGCCATCCGTATGCTGGTAAATGCCAGCAGCAGCGGCAATATCAAGCCGGGGATGGTTATGGAGGCATTCGGCGCCTTTGCCGGAGTGGAGATTCCACCTGGTGCATACCGGATTATAAAACTGGAAACCTACATGGACTCTGCAGACAATGACAAAGACCGGCAGGGCAGTCATAGATGGATTCCTTTGGACGCTGTCCGTGAAAAATAACTTTTCGGTTGATTTTTAACAAAAACCATTGACATTCCACCTTGTGTAAGGCTTATTCTGACAGTGTAAACAGTGTAAGGCGAAGAAATGAGGCTGTCTTTCGACAGGCCAATAGCTGACAAAGCCGGTGAGGTATTCAGGAACCTGGAAAAGAAAGTGTGGGGAGGCGAATTCGATGAAGATCAATGAAGTGGAACAACAGGCTGGCATCACCAAGCGAAACATCCGCTTCTATGAACAGCAGGGACTTTTGTCTCCAAAGCGTAACGGTGAGAACGGGTATCGTGATTATTCGGAAGAGGATGTAGCGGAATTGAAGAAGATCAAACTTCTCAGAAAGCTTTCTCTGCCCATCGAAGAGATCCGTAAGATCCAGAGCGGCGCACTTGTTCTGGAAGACGCCCTGATGCGTCAGGTCATCGTACTGGAGCGGGAAAAGACGGATCTTGAGGCGATGTCCAGACTCTGCCGCAGCCTCAGCGAGGAGCGCTGTCAGTATCTCACCCTTTTGCCTGAACAATATTTGGAAAGGATGGTAGAAATGGAAAAAGACGGAACAAGATTTTCAAATGTGGATAAGCAGGATGTGATCCGCAGAAAGCGCGGCTCCATTCTGGCGGCGGCAGTTTTTATTTTGATCATGGTATTCCTGATCATGATCTTCATCTGGGGCTTTCTGGAGGATCCGATCCCGGTGTGGATGGTATGTGGTTTTGTTATGATCCCTGCAGCGTTTATTCTGGGGGTAATCATATCGCTGATGCAGCGAATCAAAGAGATTGAAGGAGGAGAAGAAGATGTTGCTCGTAAATACTGATTATATTTCAGGAAAGGAACTGGAAACCCTGGGGGTCGTGAAGGGGAATATCGTGCAGACGAAGAACTTCGGCAAGGACTTTATGGCCGGCATTAAGACCCTGGTGGGCGGTGAGATCACGCAGTATACGGAGATGCTCAACCAGGCAAGACAGATCGCTGTGAAGCGTATGGTAGACGAGGCACAGGCCATGGGTGCGGACGCCATCGTCAATGTCCGGTATGCCTCTGCATCCGTAATGCAGGGAGCGGCGGAAGTGATCGCCTACGGCACTGCTGTAAAGTACAAATAAACATTGCGTTAGGAACGTTTTTGAGAAGTGTTTGTATGAGAGACGGTATGGCTGCTGGATAAAGTCATGCCGTCTTTTCGTATGAAAAATATTCTCAAAAAAATATATTTTTTTGTAATTATGGGTAGACATTTTTCTTTTATCTGTGTTATACTTACTGCACAAAAGAGACATACATCAACCAGCAGTCACAACAGTTACGAAAAGGCGGTGAAATAATGACAGATAATGAATTGTTGCTTGCAATATCGAATATGATTGATCCATTGAGAGAAGATTTTAATTCTATGAAAGAAGACCTTAATTCCGTGAAAAAAGACCTTAATTCTGTGAAAAAAGATCTTAATTCTGTGAAAAGAGATCTTAATTCCGTGAAAGAAGACATGCAGGAGACTAAAGAGCGTGTGAAGAAGGTCGAGCTTACCCTGGAAAACAAAGTCCTGCCCCGTTTAAACACCATAGAAGCGTGCTATATTTCCACTTTTGAAAGATATAAGGAACATGTGGAAACGTATGATTCCATGAAACAGGATATTTATATTATCAAAAAGGTGGTAGCGGAACACAGCGAGAAGCTGCAGAAACTGGCATAGCCGTAGAATTCTGGAATACGAATTTTATAAAAGCCAGCCTGCAGCGCCACCGTTAAGCGTGCTTCCTGTACTGCATGGGCGTCATGCCGGTGGCTTTGCGGAAAGCCTGTGAAAAATAAGATTGTGACGAAAAGCCCAGCAGATCGGAGATCTGCGCGATGGAATAGGACGTGGATTCCAGCAGGGATTTTCCTTCCTGTATTCGTTTCTGTAACAGATAGTTGATGGGAGAGAGGCCTACATATTTCGTAAAAGTGTGCGCCAGATAGTATTTGTTCATATGCGTGAGGGCCGCCAGCGAGTCCAGCGTAATAGTTTCCGAATAGTTTGCATCCAGATAGTTTTTGATCTGGGTGCATTCTCTGTTTAAGAGGCGGCTGTTGTCCGGCACGACGGACAGGCTGCCGCTTCGCAGCATAGAGATCAGCAACACTTCCAGCAGATTCTGGCAGACTGTCTCATAGTCTTCTTCCTGTCTGGAGACTTCTTCCAGCATAAGATTCAGACAGGTGCAGACGTTGGTTTTGGACACATTATATTTGCTGACTGTTCCGGAAGGCGCCTGCGCGGATTCGCCGGATCTCGCCGCGGCGATTTTCCCAAAGGCAAAGGACAACCCTTCGATTCCCAGCACGATATAGTCAAGGGGAGCACCCAGCAGGGACTTTTCGGTGTGTCGTACATGCGGGTTGATAATGACCATGTCATTCTTTTTGACAGGGAATTCGGTATCTTCCGCGATGAAAGTGCCCTGTCCGTTCACCACATAAAAAAGCTCGCTGAAAGGGTGGGAATGCAAGAGGCTCTGCCAGTCACCCTCGTATTTGGATGTGGAGACATAGAGCAGTCGGGCCTGTCCGAAAGCGGACGGTTTATCATTATCAATACGGTGTCTTGTATTTCCCATAAATAAATCTATTCCTTTCATGCCATTCTGGCAGATGCGTACAGGCCTGTTTTCATTCCGGTCTGCATTGAACGGACAATCTGTATAGTTGCTGCAACTATAGCAGATTTTAGATATTTTGTCCAGCAAGATATCTAAAATTTCAAACAACAATCCGATTGATTCCGGCGGACGGATTCTCTATACTGAACATATAGGACAGCCTGCTTTGGCTTATATGAGCGGCTGCCGACGAAGAGCACAACAAATGGGGTGGGAGCAGGGTATGCTCCGGAATGGAGGAGAAGGATGGAAATGACAGGCAGATTGACACTACCCACAGATGTGGATATGGTGGAGGAAACGATTCGCTTGAAAAATGAACTGGGGGCGGATGCGCTGCGGGACTGCGACGGCACAACGATGCCGGAGGCGCTTTTGAGCCAGGACGGCAAGATCTATGCCACTTATTACACGACCAGAAAAGATAACGACTGGGCGATGCAGAATCCGGAGGAGGTCCAGCAGGAATATCTGATCAGCGACCGCCTGACGGCAAAAGGAACCGAGCTTCGCATCGAGCTTATGAAGGGATTCCATACCCAGCAGCTTAAGGTGAACACCATAGATTCCCCGAAGCGCTGGTGGGAAGTCATCGACAGAACGACCGGGGAAGTGGTGCCCACCGATCAATGGGAGTATGACGAGGCCACAGGGGAAGTGGTGATCGAATCGATCCCCTATCATCAGTATACGGTCAGCTTTCTGGCGTTCCTGATCTGGGATCCGGTACATATGTACAATTTTATCACCAATGACTGGAAGGATGCGCCTCACCAGCTGACTTTTGATGTCAGACAGCCCAAAACCCAGGTCTATGTGAAAGAGAAACTTAAGAAATGGTGTGAAGACAACCCGCACGTGGATGTGGTGCGATTTACCACCTTTTTCCATCAGTTTACATTGACCTTTGACGACCAGAAACGGGAGAAATTCGTGGAGTGGTTCGGCTACAGCGCCAGCGTCAGTCCCTATATTCTGGAGCAGTTTGAGAAATGGGCAGGCTATAAGTTCCGGCCTGAATTTATCGTGGATCAGGGATATCACAATTCCATTTTCCGCGTGCCCTCGAAAGAATTTAAGGACTTTATCGAGTTCCAGCAGATCGAGGTGTCGAAGCTGGCGAAGGAACTGGTGGATATCGTGCACAGCTACGGCAAGGAAGCCATGATGTTCCTTGGCGATCACTGGATCGGGACAGAGCCTTTCGGCAAATATTTTGCAAATATCGGTCTGGATGCCGTGGTCGGTTCCGTGGGCGACGGCGTGACGCTGCGGATGATCTCCGATATCAAGGGCGTGAACTATACGGAAGGACGGCTGCTTCCTTATTTCTTCCCGGATGTTTTTACCGAGGGCGGAGACCCCATCGGCGAGGCGCAGGATAATTGGATGAAAGCGAGAAGAGCGATTCTTCGTTCCCCGCTTGACAGGATCGGATACGGCGGTTATTTGAAGCTGGCTGCCAACTGGCCGGGATTTATCGACCAAGTCAGTCAAGTGGTTGGCGAGTTTCGGCAGATCCATGAAAACATGCAGGGAACGCAGGCTTACAGGGCTCCTTTCAAAGTCGCTATCCTGAATTGCTGGGGCAATCTCAGAAGATGGATGGCCAATCAGGTGCACCACGCATTGTGGTACAGAGAGATTTATTCTTATGTGGGCGTGATCGAGTGTTTGAGCGGTATGCCCATCGACGTGGAATTTATCACATTCGATCAGATCAGGGAAGGAATCGATCCGGCGATCAAAGTGATCATCAATGCCGGGGATGCTTATACTTCCTGGAGCGGCGCGGAGAACTGGAAAGATGAGCAGGTGGTATGTGCTATCCGCAGATTCGTGGACGAGGGCGGCGGCTTTATCGGTGTTGGTGAACCCAGCGCCTGCCAGTATCAGGGACGGTATTTCCAATTAAGCGACGTGCTGGGCGTAGACAGAGAGCTGGGCTTTTCCATGAGCACGGATAAGTACAATGAACTGAATCCGGAACATTTTATCCTGGAGGATACGCCGGGTGAGATCAATTTCGGCGAAGGCAAGAGCCGCATCTATGCCCAGGGCGAACATTACCAGATCCTGAATATGGACGGCAAGTACAGCCGTCTGGTTGTCAACGAGTACGGCAAAGGACGCAGCGTCTACTTCACGGGACTGCCATATTCCCCGCAGAACTGCCGGATCCTGCTGCGCGCCATCTACTATGCGGCCCACCAGGAAGCGGAGATGATGAAGTATTATGTGACAAATATGGATACGGAGCTGGCTGTGTTCGAGAAGACAGGCAAAATCGCTGTCATCAATAACTCCAAAGAGCCGAAACAGACCGATCTGTATGTGCATGGCAGTCTGCAGGAGCATCTTGATCTGCAGCCGATGGAGATGCGCTGGGTGGATATCAGGTCCTGATGTGCTGACTCTTTGTGAAAATAAATAATTAGGTGTAGATTTTCTACTAAATACTTGGTAAAATATAACATATAGTTGGATGGGTCGCGGAATAAGTGAATGCGGACTGCAATAGACCTGCCAAGGAAAAGGAGGAATTTTTATGCAGAGTAAAGCTGAAAAAATCAGATCAAAAGATCATCCTGACGTTGCCCTTAAGGTAATCCCGGGACATTTTGTGACACCGAATTCCCATGTAAATTATTTTCTGGATATGACTACCTTGAAGTGCAGACTCAGTGAGGCATCTGCGGCAGCCAAAGCCCTCAGCGGACAGATTTCGGCGACCACCGTTGTGGATACCATCGTGTGTCTGGACGGTTGTGAGACGATCGGCGCATTTTTGGCAGAAGATTTGACCAGGGCGGGTATTTATTCCATGAACTCCCACAATACGATCTACATCGTAACGCCGGAATACGTGAACTCCGGACACCTTGTTGTCAGAGAGAATATGGTTCCCATGATCCGGGACAAGAACATACTCCTGCTTCTGGCATCCGCGACGACAGGCCAGACCATCGTGAAGGCAGTGCAGGCGCTCAAATATTATGGGGCGAAGTTCAGCGGGATCAGCGCCATCTTCAGCGCGGCCAACAGCGTGCTCGGTATGCCGATTCACTCCCTGTTCACCACGGCGGATATCCCGGAATATAAGACCTACAGTCCGGAAGGCTGCTCCATGTGCAGAGACGGGAAGAAGATTGATGCCTTTGCGAATGCATACGGGTATTCTATCGTAGATTAACCGGAAGAAGATCAGGAAGAACAGGCGGAGCGCTTGGATCCGGGATATCGGCACGGTACGATTGCAACTATCCGGACCCGACAGATTTAAGACTATTGATACAATGATATAAAGAAGAGAGTGAATGGATGAAGGTTCATTTGCTCTCTTCCTTGTCTGCTTTTGAGCAGAATGCCGGTATTAAAAAATAAGGAGTAACGGGCAAATATAAGATGACAACCAAAGGCAAGATTCTGATCGTAAAACTTCATAACAGATTATGTTCCCTGCTGATCCGGGATAACCGGATCCTTTCCATACAGGTGCAGAAGCCAAATGACCATGCAGTAGGCAATATCTATATCGGCAGGGTACAGAACATTTCGGAAAATATCGGGGCGGCTTTTGTGAATCTGGGGCAGGGGTATCTTACCTTTCTGCCGCTTGCGGAGACCGGAAGCGCGGTCGTTACGAACCGCATCTATAACGGAAAGCTGAAGGTACAGGACGAGATTCTTGTGCAGATCGTCAGAGAACCCATGAAGACCAAGCAGGCCGGTGTGACGGCCAATTTGTCTTTGTCCGGCAATTATGTGGTGGTGAAGAATAACGGCGGTAAGAAAGCGCCCATACAGGTGTCGTCCAAACTGAACCGGAAACAGAAGAACCGGTTTACGGCCCTGGAAGCGCTGCAGGAGATCGGCAGTCACTGTCAGGTGGTGGTCCGCACCAATGCCGGCGGTCTTAAAGAAGAGACGCCGCTGATCGAAGAAGCGGCAGCGCTGGCCGGGAAACTGGCCCATATCATGGAGATTGCGGACAAGCGCACCTGTTACAGCTGTCTGCACACGGCAGCGCCGGATTATCTGCGTTTCATCCAGAATGCCTACACCGCAGAATATGATGAGATCGTGACCGACCTGCCGGAAGTGTATACGATCCTGCTGGAAGAACTGCCGAAGATGTCTCTGTCGGTTCCGGTCCGTCTCTACGAAGACGATCTGCTCCCGCTGTACAAACTGTATGCGGCAGAGACCCGTCTACAGGAACTTCTGGACAAAAAAGTGTGGTTGAAATCCGGCGGTTATCTGGTCATAGAGCCTACGGAGGCGCTTGTCTCCATCGACGTCAACACCGGAAAATGTGAGCGGGGACAGGACAAGGAGGCGACCGCCTTTGCGGTCAATCTGGAGGCCGCCGAGATGATCGCCCTGCAGCTGCGGGCGCGCAATCTCTCCGGCATAATCCTCGTTGATTTTATCAACATGAAAGACAAAGACCGGGAACAGAACCTGATGGAGCATATGCGCAGCCTGCTGCACAGAGACAGCATTCCCGCCGATGTGGTGGACATGACAGGGCTTGGATTGATGGAGATCACACGCAAGAAGGTGATGCCCAGTCTTGCCGAGCAGATGCGGCAGACCTAATTTGATTTCCACTGCCAGCTGTTGCCAAAACCATATGAGAAAGCCTTTGCAGAGCCGAAAGAGAAATTTTCAGTGTCATGATAGAATATGATTTCGACTGTTAATGCTCTTGTAGCCAGGGAATAAGAAGGAGCATTGTATGGGACGTATTGAAATTTTTGAGATGAAACCTGGATATATTGAAGAGACAAGAAAGATAAGAGTCTATCTTCCGGATAATTATGACAGTACAGCCATAAGCTATCCCGTCGTTTACATGCACGATGCCCAGAATCTTTATGTGGATGAAGACGCTTTCGGTAACTGCTCGTGGGGTGTCAGTAAGACGCTTGAGAGTATGGAAGCATACGGCGGTTTTGACGGACTTATTGTCGTCGGCATTGACAATTGCGGTGAAAGAAGATTTGAAGATTATTCGCCTTGGAAGAACACGATCGACCATGCCGGTTTCAGGAAAGAGACCAGAGGCGGTGACGGCGCTCAGTACGCACGATTTATAGTCAATGATCTGAAACCGAAGATCGATCAATGTTATCGGACGCATTCCGATAAAGGCCATACTGCCATCTGCGGCAGTTCCATGGGTGGCCTGATCTCTGCATACATGGCCGCTGCCTGGCCGGAAATCTTTGGCTGTGCCGGAATCTTTTCCATTGCATCCTGGTTTGCCGCCGAAGCGTTTGAGCGGTTTATTATGGACAGTCAGTTCGGAAAAGAACAGCGCTTTTTTATTCAGGTAGGAACCGCAGAGACCGTATGCCCGGAGGAAGCCGATATGCCCCAGTTATTCATTGACATGACAATGAAGTACGTACATATGCTTTTGGAGAAAGGCGTTCCCTATTCTGACATATGCCTTAAACTGGATGCCGGCGGTGAGCATTGTGAGAAGGTCTGGAGAAAATACATGCAGGAATTTTTTGAGTTTTTTACCAGAATGCCATGATTACTTTTCTACTTCCCAGGCCGATGACCAGTGTGATGTTTAATCTGCCGAAGGACATAACACGAGCAGACTTATTTAAAGAACAGGGAGACGTTTGTGTACAAGGATATTATCCATGAAAATCACAATTGGCAGATGCCCGTACTTCGGGACATGTTGAAGATATCTCCTCCCTTTGCTATAATAAAAAAGACGAAAGAACTGCGCAATGCCGTTTTCTGCATGTGTAGAGACGAATGTCCTGGAAGCTCAGCGTTGGATGTAGAAAGAAAGGGTGACAGAATTTCATGGAACTTTTGAAACTGGAAAAAATAAAAGACGGAAGATATCTGAAAAATTATGAACTAACCTACCGGAATAAAGCAGGTAAAGAGAAGAAATATGAGATTGTCAGCCGCAGCGAGATCGCCGGGCCGGAAGCCATTGGCAAACGGGTCAGCGGCGTCTCCATCGTGGCCTATCACGAAGATAAAATGCTGCTGCTTCGGGAATTTCGCATGGGTGTGAACCGCTTTGTGTATAACCTGTGCGCCGGAATGCTGGAAGAAGGCGAATCTTTAGAAGAGTGCATCCAGCGGGAACTCTACGAGGAGACCGGATTATCTGTGGGAAAAATCCGGGCCGTTCTGCCGCCGTCCTTTGCAGCAGTGGCTTTCTCCGACGTGAAGACGCAGATCGCTTTTGTCGAGGTGGACGGGGCTTTCGAAGACCACACCTCCGAGAATGAACAGATTACTGCCGGATTCTATACGAAAGAACAGGTGCGGGAGCTGTTGGAAACCGAAGAGTTCAGTTCCAGGGCACAGATCGCGGCGTATTTTTTTACCATAGCATAGCAGAGGAGCAGAAAGAGGAAAGTATATGGACCGAGACATTCTTTTTAAGACAGATGACTTTATATTTTCATACAGAGTAGGCGGATTGCTGATCAGAAACGATAAAATACTGCTGCAAAAGCCCAGGAATGATTATCACTCGATTATCGGGGGCCATGTATCCTGTTTTGAAACAACTGCTGAAACATTGAAGCGGGAATTTGAAGAAGAAATTCATGCAGAAATAGGAATAGACCGCTTATTTGCTGTCGGCGAAATATTTTTTCACTGGGGACAAAAACCATGCCATCAAATCTGTATGTATTATAAAGTTCATCTGCTGAATGAGCAGGATATCCCATTAGACGGGATTTTCCACGGATATGATGTTTTGGATCACGAAAGAATCGATTTGGATTTTTGCTGGGTTCCGCTGGAAAGTTTAAAGAATGGATTAAAGGTATACCCACTGGAGTTGATACCTCATATTTTGAATGACAGTAACGAGATCGTACATTTTGTCTCGAAATAAAACAGTAATTATTCTGGGAGCAAAAGAATATGCAGATAATTGAGGTCGTTTATTCACCTCTTTGCGAGGCCACCGGTGCAATGATCGGGAAGCTGAGACAATGGCTTGAAGGAACAGATGTGCAGATCAGGCTGTTTTCATTTGACCACTGCCCGCAGAGATTAAAGAGTAAGTTTAAAAAGGGAGAAAACTGCTTTATTGACATTTTTTATTGTGAAAACAGGATTGATTCTGTTCCGCTGCATTGTGACAGAATATATGGAAGTTTAGGTATTCAGGCATCGGTCAAACAGAAAATTGACAAAGAGGTAATGACATTTCCTGCAATTACAAGCCTGCAGCTGAACAATGCGTTCAGATCCGGAGAAATCTCTTTCCACCCGATCAACCAGGAGAACTACATGGAGGAGATGACAATGTGCCTGTGTAATTACCCGTTTGGAAATCCACCCGAACAATTTCACAAAGAGTGCATGGCGATAAAATCGCAGGTATTTTCCGAAATCTGGAGCAGGGAAAAGACAGCAGGCGTCTATGCAAAATACAAAGATTCCGTCATTGGATTATTGGAAGTAATGCCCCGGGAGATTTTGAGAAAATATGGTTATATGACCGGCACAACAGGAGATGACAGCACATATCTGTCAATCGGCTGTTATGAAGTAGGTTATGGTATTCCACGGATTGATATGATCGATCTGCTGATGCAGCAGCTGACAGAAGTATTCCCGCTGTTTAGCCGCAAACAAATTGAAGGAATTGGAATTTATGATTGGGCCGATGGCTTTAATCCATATTGGGTTTATGAAAAATATGGGTTTAAAGAAATGGAGAAATTAGCAGAAAATACAGTCGTGATGTCCAAAACGATAAAATGAGGAGAAACAGGTCCGGCCACAGAGTTCAGAAAACGAAAACAGGGATCGGTTTGACTGTCCATCGGCTTTTTGATATACTGAGCCTGTATACATACATGTGTCCCGTATCAAACCTGGTATAAACGTTTCGTGAAATGGGCACAAGTCAGAGAAGAGGTAACGCAGGGATGTATAAAATTATGCTGGTGGACGACGAGCCTCTGGCGCTGCTTGGGATGGAGGAAATCATTGACTGGAACGCAGAGGGTTTCACCGTCGTGGCAAGCTGCAGCAGCGGAACCGAGGCGCTGGAACAGGCGGAGAATCTGAGTCCGGATGCAGTCGTTACGGATATACGGATACCGGATATGACCGGGATCGAGCTTTTGGAGAAGATTCGTAAAATACGGCCTCAGACGGAATTCTTTGTCGTGAGCGCGTATTCAGATTTTGAGATGGCAAGGGAGGCTATCCGGCTTGCGGCACTTGATTATGTATTGAAACCTTTATCGGAAGAAGAATTTCTAAAAGCGGCCGGGTGTATGAGAAATAAACTCGACCAAAGACAGAAAAGGAAAGAAGAGCAGCCGCTTCGGATCGACAAAAAGAATCCGGTCTTTCCGGCATATCAGAGCAGGGGAAGGAGCTGCTATCTTCTTCTGGCATTTCGCAGGGATCACCTGCCGGCAAAATGCGGCGGCGAGACACTGTGGCGCGAAATTGAGACAGAGGATTACTTTGGTATTCTGACTGACAGGATCCTGCCGGAATATCCTGCCAGGATCGGCATCAGCATCGGTATGCCGGACTGTAGTGATGCGGCATTCATGCTGCGTTCCGCTTTTGCCTCGCTGCAGGGCGGTTTTCGGTTTTGCAGTGCACAGGAACGCGGTAAATCCGAAGTGTCAGCAGCGGATATTCAACTATATCTGTTCGAACATCTGAGCGAGGATATATCTCTGGAACAGCTGGCACAGAACTTTTTTATTACGAAGACCTACTGCTGCGACGTATTTAAGAAACAGTCCGGGGATACAGTTCTCGGTTTTCTGAAAAAGATCCGTCTCAACTTTGCAAAAAGACTCCTGGCTGAGACGACACTTTCTCTGCCGGAGGTGGCGTGGCGCTGCGGTTACAGGGATTACTCCCACTTTGGCAAACATTTCAAAACAGATGTCGGAAGTTCTCCGGAGTTGTATCGCAGGCAGGTCAGAGAAGCCTGTTTTCAGGAGGGACGATGACCTCGATCACGGTGTAGTGATTTTCTTTGGAACGGATCAGGATGTCTGCCTGTTCCCCGAAAGCCAGTTTCATACGGCGGTAAATATTGGACAGCCCGATGCTGTAAGGGGTAATTGCCGGCTCTGTCGTTCCGGATTTTTCGGAACGTACAGAGCCGTTTGCGTGCTGTGCAGCCGGTACTGCCGACGCCTGTCTCATTTGTTCTGTCACCCAGTTCAGGGTTATTTCATCCATACCGATTCCGTTATCAGCGACCTGGATCACCAGAAGACCGTCACGGCAAAATGAACGAAGCAGGATAACGCCGTTTGTGCGTCCTACGAAGGCATGCTGTAAGATATTTTCGGCCAGCGGTTCCAGAAACATGGACAAAACAGGCCAGCTTAAGGTTTTCGGCGCATAGTCTCGCTTAATGTGATAACGGTTTGGAAAACGGATTTCCATAATGGCCAGATAATTGTCCAGATTGGCAGTTTCCGTGGAAAGCGGTACGATCATCGGGGTATAAAGAGAGTAGCGGAAAAGCTGTGACAAATTGGACACAAGCGTCTCCACCGGTTTTACATGATAATGCCGTGCCAGGGACCGAACGGATTCCAGGGTGTTGAACAGAAAATGAGGATTGATCTGGCTGCGGTAAGCTAACAGTTCCGCCTTCGTCTGTGCCAGAAGCGCTTCATAGTTGTTTGTGATCAACGCCTGTTCTCTTTGAAATGCGTCCCGGAGGGAGAGGACGGTCTTATTCAGTGTGTTCGAGATTGGCCGCAGTTCGTGAAGGCGCGGCGTATTGACAGGGATACCATGGGTTTCCAGATTGTGCACTTCTGCGGCCATTCGTTCCATATCGGAATGAAGTCTGCGGATGATCTGCAGCATAAGCGTGAGAGTCAGTACCAAAAAAATGAACATGGAAAAAACCAGGCCATTTACGGAATACAGCGGCGTTATGGCCGGTTTCAGAAAGACCACTTCCAGATCTCCGGCAGAAACGGCCGTGCGCTGGTAAAGATAACGCTGTCCGTTTATGTTCACGAACTTCTGTCCGGCTGTCGTCCGCCGCAGCGTCTCCAGCATCTGAGCCGAAAGTGATTGAGTGCTTCCGAGAAGTGTTTTCTGCTGCAGGATCACGGAGATGTTTCCGGGATCGTCATTGATGGAAATAAGCGACAGCAGGTCGTCGATATTATAGACGATGCTTCCCGTGATGACATTTTGATTCAGATGGAATCCGTCGATGTTCCCATATACCGGAAAAAGGCGGACCAGATATCTGCCCGTGTCTGCCTGCACGGGAGCAGCATAGAAGGCTTTTGTAAAATGACGGTCATCGGTAAGACCGGACTGTTCCATGGCCTGCGTCACAATATCTGTATAGGCATCCGTAAAGGACAGCTTCCTTTCCGTATCGGTTCCCAAAAGAACGATATCTCTGTAATTATCCCGGTAAAGATAAATGTACTGCAGAAGATCATAGGCAGAACGGTTGGCGTTGATGATCACTTCCGGAACGGTAGAAAGCAGGTACTTTTGGCATTCTGAAGAATAAGCGGCGCTGTGTGCCGCAGTCTGAGAGTCAGTGATCGTCTTTTCCAGCTTTTCGCAGGCCAGGGCAGACACTTCCTGAAAATTCTGCATTTCCGCATCGCTGTTTTCCCGCAAAAGAGAAAGATAATAGATCAGAAAAATGCTGCAGGCACAAAGAAACAGGGCCGTTGTGAGCATAAATGCTTTTTTGATAGATTGGATTTGAAAAAGGCAGGGAATTTTGCCGGACATAGAAAACCTCCATAAGTGTGGTCGATTGTGCCCTTATTGTAGCGGCTATTGCGTACCGATTCAAGTACGACAGGAAAGCATCCGAATTTTAGACGAATCATACAGAATAACAGACCTTGTCTCACAATATTTTTCTGTCATAATGACTATGAAAAGAAACAAAAAAAGAGGAAAAACGACATAATGACGAATGTCGAAATAAAGGAGGGGAAAAGAATGGGCAAAACGCCTAAGACGTCAAAAACGAAAAGCGGTACGGTCATTACCTCTGCAAATGCTACAGGCATGCGGAAGGTGTTGATCAGTATGCGGAAACACTGGCAGATCTATGTGCTGCTGATACCTGCCGCGATCTGGTACATCATGTTCGCTTACTATCCGATGGCCGGTCTGCAGCTGGCTTTCAAAACCTACAAGGTGAGAGAGGGGATCTGGGGTTCACCCTGGTGCGGCCTGAAAAATTATGAGGCGGTATTCAGGGACAGTTATTTCTGGAATTCCATAAGCCGCACGCTTATGGTCAATCTGGGGCGACTGGTCTTCACCTTCCCGGCGCCCGTACTGCTGGCGTTAATGTTAAATGAGCTGCGCATGGGAAAATATAAGAAATTCATACAGACCGTCTTTACTTTTCCGCATTTTTTATCCTGGGTCATCGTGGCTTCCATCCTGACCAATCTGCTTTCTATTGACGGGCTTGTCAACAGTGCGCTTACAGCACTGGGCGGGAAGGTGATCAATTTTCTGGGAAACGAAAAACTTTTTACGCCGCATTTATATGTGAGCGATATCTGGAAGGGAGCGGGATATTCGTCGATCATTTATCTTTCCGCCATTTCCGGAATTGACCAGGATCAGTATGAAGCGGCGGAAATCGACGGTGCGAGCCGGTGGCAGAGGATCATTTATATCACGCTTCCGAATATACTGCCTACCATATCCATCCTGTTTATCATGACCTGCGGAAATCTGATGACAGCCGGCTTTGATCAGATCTTCAACCTGAAAAATGCGGCCACGAAAGGAGTGGCAGAGGTATTGGATATCTACATATACCGGATCACATTCGAAGGTTCCACAGACTTTGGATTTTCCACGGCGGTGTCGCTTTTCAGATCTGTCTTTAACATGCTCTTTTTGCTGATCGCGAATAAAGTATCCAAACTTCTGGGCGGCAGCGGTCTGTTCGGTTGAGAAAGGAGAGGAAGAAGCCATGAGCGCAACTACAAAAATGAAAAAGCGAAAAAGAGAAAGTTTCGGAGTGATGGATGCCGTGCTGTTTATTTTACTGACTTTGTTCCTGCTGTGCATTCTGATTCCTTTCCTGAATGTGATCGCGATTTCTTTTACTTCTTATAAGGAATATATGCAGTCTACCTGGGTGATCTGGCCAAAGGAGCCCACTCTCGCGGCTTATCAGGAACTCCTGAATGACGGTCGTATCCTGATCGGCTACAAGACAACGATCACTTATGTACTGATCGGCGTACCCATAAATCTGGTGATGTGCACAACGCTGGCTTACGCTCTGTTTCGTAAGGGGTGGCCGGGCAGAAAGCTGGTATTGACGCTGGTGATGTTTACCATGATCTTTAACGGCGGTATCGTGCCCATGTATCTGGTTATGAAGAGTCTCGGACTCACGAACACGATCTGGGCCGTAATTCTGGCACAGGGGATGAACACTTTTAATATGATTCTGATCTACAATTACTTCAATTCCCTGCCGGAAGCACTGGTGGAATCGGCAAATCTGGACGGTGCCAGCGAATGGACGATCCTTGTGCGGATTGTCCTGCCTTTATCGAAGCCCATCCTCGCGACGGTGGTGCTGTTCGTGATGGTGCAGCTCTGGAACGAATACTTTATGTCCATGATCTTCCTGCGCTCCAAAGAGTGGCAGTCCTTACAGCAGGTACTGCGCTCCATTGTCATGGATTCGCAGGTGGTGGATACGGCGGCACAGCTGGCAGATATCGGTGACAGGAATTTTACGGACGGGATCAAGATGGCGGCTGTCATGGTGACTATGGTGCCAATTATGTGCGTGTATCCGTTCCTGCAGAAATATTTTACGAAGGGGATTATGATTGGCGCAGTCAAATAATCATAAAAAATTTTAAGGAGGTAATGACATGAAAAAGAAACTGGGAAAAAGCCTTGCGGCGATGCTTACGGTAACCATGCTGGCCGGAAGCCTGACAGCATGCGGAGGTGACACGGGAGACGGGCAGACATCCGAAACGCCGGCGTCGGACGAGGCGCAGGAGACATCCGGCAATGAAGAAGCTGCTGACAGCAGTTCAGGCGGTGAGGTGACGGCAGAAGAAATTCTTGCCAGAGATTTTTCAGAAAAGATCGATATTTCCTTCGCCGGTGTTCAATGTGATGACACGCTGGATTACAATCAGGGAAATGAGTACTATTCCTGGTGGACCGACACTTTTAACGTGGAGTGGGATGTCACTTCATTGACCTTTGCAAACTGGGTTGAGAGGATGAATGTATGGATCAATGCCGATGATCTCCCGGACTGGAGTGTCTGGAATTTTACACCCGGCGATGCGGCAAGCTATGTAGACCAGGAACTGGTAAAGAGAATGCCTGATGACTGGCGGGAAAAATATCCGAATCTGGCCAAAGCATCAGAATGGAGTCCGGCAAACGCCTATTACGAGGAACTGTACGGCGGTATGTATTTCTTCTTCCGTCCTGTTATGGCAAACAATTTCCCGGCAGATATCGTAACAAACCATATCTCTGCTTTTCTGCGTACAGACTGGGCAGAGCAGGCAGATTATGATCTGTCTAAAAACATGGAATCCGGCACCATCAGTATCAGCGAGTTTCTTGCATACTGTCAGGCAGTCAAGGATGCCGGGATCACAGAGTATCCGTGGTACAATACAAGCGCATATGCTCTCTTTTTGATGGATCGGGCAACAGACTGTTCCGGAATAGGACAGACTGTATACTATAAAGGAGACGACGGACAATATCACTGGGGGCCCGGAGAAGAAAGCAGCGGCGTAAAAGAGGGGCTGCGTCAGATCAAGGAAGCCTATGACAATGGCCTGCTTTATCCCGAATTTTACACTTTACAGGGAGAAGATGATCTGGGACATTTCATCGCATCCGGCGACGCGGCGGCTGTCATCTGCAATGGTATGGCATCTTATTTTGACCGCTGTGACAGAGAGATGCAGGAAAATCTCGGGGTAGACTTCTGGGAAGATGTAGGGGTATTTGTATTGACGGATGATAACGGCGCAGCACATGAGGTGCCTGCTACGAATTTCTGGGCCTGCAATATTATTTCTCCGAACGTGGATGACGAGACGCTGGAACGTATCCTGTCGATCTGGGACTATGGCTGTACAGAGGAAGGTCAGCTGCGTATCCGCTGCGGTATACCGGAAGTGGACTGGAAATTTGACGAGAGCGGCAATGTTGTCAGCCTGATCGAAGAACAGGGATTTGCCACTCTGGAGGAGAAATATACCAGCCTGTATCCGATCACCGGAAATATGTTTATTCTTTCGGATGACTATTCCTTTATCAGTCCTGTCTTTACACAGCAGGCAAAGGATAAAGTTGCAGAGCTGTATCTCAAACGTGCCGAGATCGTTTCCTCGAGAGGCGAAGAAGTAGACTGGGATTTAAACGGTTATTCTTCTCAGGCCCTGAATCTGGCCACTGTGACCTATGCTGACGAATACGCGAATATCATCACAAGGGAAGGGGATTTCGATACAAACTATGATCAGTGGGTTGCAGACAGAATGCAGATGATTCAGCCGGTGCTGGATGAGCTGAACGAGGCTTTTGGCGAATAAAAATGTAACAAACAGGCTGGTGATGCTGCCAACCTGTCAGGACGGCCGCCGTAAGGCGGTCGTCGTTTACAAAGAGACATTTTGACAGGACCGCTTGTTCTCCAAAATGTCCCTTGTTATAATAAGGAAGAAGGAGGGTTACGCTATATGGCAATTATTTCTACAGAACTTGAAAATGTAAAAGCGCAGTTCGTACAGGACAGCTTCCGTCAGGGGGATGCCGTGCTGGAATACCGGTTGTTTTCCCCCTCATTAAAGGAAGGGGAAACCTGTCCGCTGGTTTTGTATCTGCACGAAGCAGAAGGGCAGGACGACGCTTCGGGATATGTATTTGCACTGGAAGCGTGGCAGGAGAAACACCCCTGTTACGTGCTCGCAGTTGAAGTAAATGAGAAAATGCTGCAGCCGGATACAGAAGGAATCAAACTTCTTGTATCGGTGCTGATGCAGTTTTCGATGCAGCAGAAACTTGCGGTAAATCCGAACCGTGTCTATGTTACCGGCACTTCTACAGGCGGCACCCTGATCTGGAAGCTGATCAGTGAATATACGACCATCTTTGCAGCTGCCATGCCGATCTGTGGTGCGGGCGCTCCGTTTGAGATCCAGAAAGCCTTCTGTGTTCCAGTGTGGGCTTTCCACGCTGAGGACGATCCTGTTGTCCCTGCTCATGATTATCTGGCAAAACCTTATGACAATCTGGCCGGCACCGGTCGTCTGATCAACGCCCTGCGATGCGCCGGAAATCCGGATGTGCATTATACCGAGTATCCGGCCGGATGGATGGAGCAGCAAGGACTGCACCCGCATGCAGCCGGAGCTGTGGCCTATGAAGACGAGGCGGCGAAAGAATGGCTTTTTGCACAGGACAGGAGCAAACATTATGAGATACGTCAGATCGTGCCGGGTTTTTACTGGATCGAAGATCATAACTGGGATTCCATTTATCTGATCGAAGGACAGGATAAGGCACTGGTGGTGGACACCGGCCTTGCGGAGAATGATTTTATCGGCATGATCAAAAGCCTGACCAGATTACCCTTTGAGGTTGCCATCACCCATAACCACGGCGACCATATGCTGCATCTGGATAAATTTGACCGGTATTATATGAGTGAAAAAGATGTCTGGATGTTTGAGGCTTCCGAGATGAAAGCGATGCACCGCGGCAGGGATTATTCCAGGTGTGAACTGATGCCGATTAAAGATGGCGATATCATAGACCTGGGCGGCGGTTATGAGGTGGAAGTGTTCGATATCGGCGGCCATACGCCCGGGAGCGTTGCTTTTCTGGACAGAAAAAGAAAGATCATGATGACCGGAGACGCTTTCGGTGTCTGGATGCAGGTGCCCGGCGCGACTACCCTGTCTGTCTATCAGGCGAATCTGGAACATTTTCTGGAGCGGATCTCCGCGCCGGAATATGAGGGTATCTGTATGTTTGGCGGTCATAACAAACAGTCCGGCGGTTATTTCCCCTTCGGTGACCGTTACATACCAAACGATGCCAAACGCGTAAAGGATATGATCACACTCTGTAAAAAACTGATCGCCGGTGATATAAAAGGCGAACCGTTTACCATGCGCAGTTTCGGTAAAGAAGCATTTATGGCAAATTATGGGCAGGCCAGCATCGTCTATAATGAACAGGTAAGAAAATAGAAAGGAACTGAAAGACAGCCGACCGAAAAAAACTTGACAAATCGCAGTTGAAATGCCTATGCTGTATTTGCCGGTGTCCGTTGGTATCCGTTCCTGCCGGGAATGGCGGCGGATTCCGGTAAATATTGTGTAAAGGGTGAAGACAGATGAAAAATGACAGCAGAGGAAGAAACGGACAACGGAAAGAACAGAAAGAATGGAAAGTGTGGAAAGACGGTAAAGGCTGCAAAAGCAGCAGCAAGAAGCTGGTTTTGCTGGCGACAGCGCTGATGACGGTCTGGATCATGCTGCTTTCAGGTTGTGCAGCTTTTGACGGTACACAAAAGGAGCAGAGCGGTCCACAGACCGGGACTGCTGACGAGAACACAGACCTTACAGGCGGCGGTCAGTCGATCACGGACATAGACAACGGTGGTCAGACATCCGCTGCGGCGTCACAGGATTTGGAAGCTATGACAGAAGGAACCCAAACATCGGCAGGAAGTCAGGATGCTGCCGCAGCAGACGATCAGCCCAGAGATAATAAGGCGCAGACAGAAAGCACAGCTGAACCGGATACCACAGATACAGCAGCGGCCACCGGAACCCTGTATGAACAGTTTTTGAGAAATGAAGTATCGGCAGCCGTCAGCAGCAGTTTTCCGGAAGTGGACTACCCGAATCCCGTGATAGAGAAAGGCAAATCCTATACACTGGCTGAACTTAAGGAGCGGATATCTTCTTATTTTCTGGATCCGGAATTCAGCAATAAGACAGTTTGTGATTATGTACAGTATGCCTACGTGAACAGTGCAGACAGCACCGGGGCACGGCAGCTTCTTGTCAAATTTGTGGGATTGAATATCTATGCACCGGATGATGACAGCTATGCGGTAGTTGTTATCAGTGAAAACAGCGGACAGTTGTATGTGACCGCAGAGTATGAATGCTGGGCCAGGAGCGCAACTTCTATTTACAGCAACGGAGTGATCGACAGTTACGGTTCCTCCGGCGCAGGAGACCATATGGGCGGAACAGACATACTTATGTCCGACGGGACTGTTGCATCCGTCTACTATGCGGAAGACCTTGCGGGGCAGTGGACCGGCAGCGTGAACCAGACCATATATAACGAAGTCTTCGGAATGGATACAGATCCGGGCAATTTTATTGTCGCGATCTGTACAGTGGGCGAAGAAAAATATTACCGCTACGATATGTCTGAATGTACGGAAGAGCAGAAAGCCCTGTGCGAGACCTATGTCAACAGGTGCCGTGACGAGCAGGGGATCGTCTGGATCACAGAGGATGAGGTGCTGGGCGCTGTCAAAGAAAGATGTGCCATCTTGGGTATCAGTTATGAGACCATACAGCAAAAGCCGGAACCTGTCTGGAATAATGTGGAATAAAATTTACTATATTTTGTATATTGACAACTGTTTGTACAGTGTGATAGATTAAATATAGAGGGAAACTTCTGGAGAAGCAGACTCCCAAAAATGCTTTTATTGTCTATGAAGCCGGAACCGTGGTGGCATGCGGTGAGAGTGGAGGCGTTGAAAAAGGTGGCAACTTACCATAAACCATCTAGCGTAAGCGAATAGAAAGTTGCATTTATGTAAAGCAGGAAGCCTTGCGTAAGCAGGGCTTTTGTTTATATCGGGGTTACCTATGGATAAAATATATGAATGTGGCAGAAAGTTTGCTGATCTTTTAAACTGCAAATATCATCTGGTTGTGTCAGGAAATCGTAAGATAATGAATCTGACGTTGGATTTTAAGGAGACAGATTTAAGATATATTTCCGGGCTCCATTACATAGATGATATTGTGATCGAAAACAGTCCCTCAAATTTTTTACAGCAATACTAAAGAAAGAAATAACAGACGATGTTTTGAAAAAAAGCCGAAAATATAATTCTAAAGAGCTGTATGAAGGGGGTTCTATAGAAGAAAGAGTATCTGAAATGAGATTTTTGGAAAGATACCTGGATGAAAATAATTTTATCAGAATCTATCGAATGCAGGAATTTGGCAGCAAGGTTATGGCTGATTTTTTTATAGAAAGTACGCTGAAGGATTTAAACTCTACGGTATATATCTTTTTGAGAAAAAGACAGGAGTCCGAAAATTACGTTGTTGTTTCTTTTTTTAAAAAATATCAGACATATCGTGGCGTTAATTTGTACTGGATGTTAAAGGAAAAGATAAAGGAAAACGATTCCATAGAACTGTACAGAAATCAAAATTACAGGTATTCCTGATACAGTTTTCTCAGTGATTTTTCTGGTGAATTTCAATAATTTTATTGACAAATATCCCCAAACCGGTTATGATACATGAGTATGCCGCGCAGCGAGGTAGAAGTATGCCCATCCGGCGTCACCGAAGCTGGCGAGTAAATGAACTTTTGTTCATGAATAGGAGGTGCCATATGTACGCAATTATCGCAACAGGTGGAAAGCAGTACAAAGTTTCCGAAGGAGATGTCATCAAAGTTGAGAAACTGGATGCCGAAGTAGGAACCGCTGTTACATTTGACCAGGTTATAGCTGTCAGCGATCAGGGACTTAAGGTTGCAGGGGATGTTGAGAACGCAACTGTTACCGGAACCGTTATGGATCAGGGTAAGTACCGCAAAGTGATCGTATACAAGTACAAGAGAAAGACCGGCTATCACAAGAAAAATGGTCACAGACAAGCATACACTCAGGTAAAGATTGACAAAATAAATGCATAAACATCGGCATTGATTTATTTTTCAGGACATAAGAGTTGTGCGAAGGTGTGAGATGATACAGATCACATTTCATAAAACGAGGACAGGGGACTATCAGGGGTTTACATGCAGCGGACATGCAGGATATGCCGCTTACGGAGAAGATATCGTATGTGCTGCGGTCTCGGCGCTGGTTATCAATACCATTAACTCTCTGGAGGAGATCACGGGAGAGGAGATGGAGGTTACGGCGGAGGAGAACAGCGGCTTAATCCGGTGTTTTTTTGCCAGACAGCCTCTGAAAGAGACTTCCAGGGTACTTATAGATTCTCTTGTACTCGGTTTGACCCGTATCGAAGAGCAGTACGGGAAGAAACATTGCAGACTGCATTTTAAGGAGGTGTAATACCATGTTGAATATGAACCTTCAGTTTTTTGCACATAAGAAGGGTGTTGGTTCCACTAAGAACGGCAGAGATTCTGAGGCTAAGAGACTCGGCGCCAAGAGAGCTGACGGACAGTTTGTGAAAGCAGGCAATATCTTATACAGACAGCGCGGAACGAAGATTCATCCCGGCGTTAACGTAGGAAGAGGCGGAGATGATACATTATTTGCGCTTGTTGACGGTGTGCTTCGCTTTGAGAGAAGAGGAAGAGACAAGAAACAGGCTTCCGTATATCCTGTAGAGAAATAATAGGATTGATTCAGGCTTCAGGCATTGTCCATCGTTGGCCACAGTGATGGATTGTGTTTGAAGCCTTTTTTCAAGTTAAAGTATTTTAGTGTTCAGGAGAAAACTATGTTTGCAGATCGTGCGAGGATTTTTGTAAAAAGCGGTAAAGGCGGCGATGGCCATGTGTCTTTCCGCAGAGAGAAATATGTGCCAAACGGCGGGCCTGACGGCGGTGACGGCGGCGACGGCGGCAGCGTGTATTTTGTCGTGGATGAGGGACTCAATACCCTCACCGATTTTCGGAATGTGCGCAAATATGCGGCGGGAAACGGTGAGAACGGCAATAAGCGCAACTGCAGCGGCAAGAAAGGTGAAGATATCTTCATCAAAGTGCCGGAAGGCACGGTAGTCAGGGAATTTGAAAGCGGCAAGGTCATAACCGATATGTCCGGAGACAACCGCAGATTTCTGCTGTTAAGCGGCGGCAAAGGCGGCAACGGCAACCAGCACTATGCGACCAGCACCATGCAGGCGCCGAAATACGCACAGCCGGGACAGCCGGCGCAGGAGCTGGAACTGCTTTTGGAGCTGAAGGTGATTGCAGATGTCGGGCTGGTCGGTTTTCCCAATGTAGGGAAGTCCACTCTGCTTTCCAAGGTGACCAATGCACGGCCGAAGATTGCGAATTATCATTTTACGACCCTGAATCCCAATCTGGGGGTGGTGGATCTGGAAGATGCCAAAGGCTTTGTGATCGCTGATATTCCGGGTCTGATCGAGGGTGCTTCCGAGGGCGTCGGGCTGGGGCACGAATTTCTGCGCCATATAGAACGCACAAAACTGATCCTGCATATTGTTGACGCCGCATCCACGGAAGGACGCGATCCGGTGGAAGATATCTATGCGATCAACAAAGAACTGGAAGCGTACAATACAGAGATTGCGAAGCGGCCGCAGATCATCGCCGCCAACAAGATCGACATGATCTATGCGGAGGATGATCCGATATCCAGGATCAAAGCGGAATTTGAACCGAAGGGTATTCCGGTCTATGCCATATCTGCCTTCAGCGGACAGGGCCTGCGTGAGCTTCTGTATGATATCAATAACCGTCTGGAACAGATGGACGCGAAGCCGGTGATATTTGAACAGGAATTTTTCCCGGAATATCATTTTGATATGAGCAGCGAGCCCTTTACCGTAGTCTATGACGAGGCGGAAGATGCCTATGTGGTGGAAGGACCCAGGATCGAGAAAATGCTGTCCTACACGAATCTGGAATCCGAGAAGGGCTTTAAATTCTTCCAGGATTTCCTTAAGTCCAACGGCATTCTCGACCAGCTGGAGGCACTCGGCATCGAAGAGGGTGATACGGTGCGGATGTACGGGCTTTCCTTTGATTATTACAGGTGATCAGTTTTTAGTTATTTTGTATGAATTGTTTCTTTTTAGTGATTTATAAATGACAGATTTGAGGTATATTATGACAAGTAAACAGAGAGCCTACTTAAAGAGTCTGGCTAACAATCTAAATCCCGTTTTTCAGGTCGGGAAATCCAGCCTGACACCGGAGTTTACGAAGGGAATCGAAGAGGCCTTCAATACGAGAGAGTTACTCAAGATCGCGGTATTGAAGAACTGTTTCGACGATCCGAACGAGATCGCACAGGTGGTTGCCGAGAGAACACATTCTCAGGTCGTGCAGGTGATCGGCAAAAAGATCATCCTGTATAAACCGGATAAGAAGAATCCGAAGATCATACTGCCGAAGGAAAAAGCATGACGACATAGTAAGGAGGCAGCATTTGAAAAGAGCAGGTATCATGGGCGGAACGTTCAATCCGATCCACAACGGACATCTGACACTTGCCGGAAAAGCGAGGGAACAGTTTGCACTGGATGAGATTCTCTTTATGCCCTGCGGGGAGCCATATATGAAGGCGGCGCAGAAGGTAGAAGCCGCACGGATCCGGGCCGAGATGACGGCGCTGGCGATTCAGGATGAGCCGCATTTTACCCTGTCCACGATAGAGCTGACGCAGTCCGGCAATACCTACACTTATGAGACGCTGGAGCGCCTGCGGGAACAAAACCCGGACACGGAATACTACTTCATTCTGGGCGCCGACAACCTTTTTCAGATCACCCGGTGGGCGAAGCCGGAACGCATCTTCTCAAACTGCCGACTGCTTGCGGCGGTACGGGACGACAAGACCGTTGCCGATATGGAAGCGCAGATAGGCCGTCTGAAAGAGGAATATCAGGCTGTTATCTTTTTATTAAAAATCGACTGTATGGACATCTCTTCTTCGCAGATCCGCCGTAAGGTTGCGGACGGCATCTCCATAGAGGCGGACGTTCCTGCAGCCGTCAGAGCTTATATCGAGGAGAAAGGGCTGTATTTATGAAAGCGACGAACCTTGCCAAACTCAGAAAAGAAATGGAACAGAGGCTGGAGCGCAAGCGGTACGAGCATACCCTTGGTGTTGCCTATACGGCTGCGAATCTGGCCATGGTGCATGGCGTAGATGTGGAGAAGGCGCTGATCGCCGGTATGCTGCATGACTGCGCCAAGTGTATGAGCCATCACAAACAGATTTCCCTGTGTAAGAAGAGCCGTATCCAGTTGTCAGAGATCGAGACGGAGGAGCGTTCGCCTCTGCTTCATGCGAAGGCGGGCAGCTGTCTGGCACGGAAGAAGTACGGGATCACAGACGAGGAGATCCTGCAGGCCATCAGCTATCATACGACCGGCAGGCCGCATATGAGCCCATTGGAAAAGATCATTTATATCGCGGATTACATCGAGCCGGGCCGGGAACGCGCCAAAAGGAGCTACGCAGACATTCAGAATCTGCAGCAGGTGCGCAGGATGGCATACCGCGATCTGGACGAGACGTTGTGTAAGATCTTAAGCGATACGCTGGATTACCTTTCCCGCAAGGGCGGCAAGATCGATTCCATGACGCGGGATACTTACGATTATTATTGCCAGATACATTAGACAGATTGTCAGACAGAATGAAACAATAGGGAGGTACAGATATGAACAGTATAGAGATAGCCAGACTGGCCATCCAGGCGCTGGAGGACAAAAAGGCGGAAGAGATCAAGACCATTGATATCAGTGAGGTCTCCGTGATCGCTGATTATTTCATCATCGCGAACGGTACGAACCGCAGCCAGATCCAGGCGCTTTCCGACCACGTGGAGGAGACCCTCGGCAAGGCAGGTGTACCGCTGCGCCAGATTGAGGGATATCAGAATGCCAACTGGGTACTTCTGGATTTCCATGACGTGATCATTCATATTTTTGATAAGGAAAACCGCTTATTCTACGATCTGGAGCGCATCTGGAGAGACGGAAAACCGGTGGAATCTTTATAAAGATTCCATAGAGATCAGGAGCGCCCGGCACTGTATAGACAATGCCGGGCGCTCCCGCAAAATACCGGTAACAGTTCAAACTTGAAGTTCTAAGATAAACCGTTACAAATCTTATTCATCCCGTCCGTTACAGACTGAAATCTGCTACGTTTCGGCTTCCCTGACATCGCCGCCCGCATACATATAGAACGTAATGATGTAGAGACCGGCAATACCTACCAGGGCATAAATAATTCTTGAAAACCATGACATGTTACCAAAGACGAAAGCCACAAGGTCGAAACTGAAAAGACCGATCAGCCCCCAGTTGATGGCGCCGATGATGGCGATCGTCAGTGCAAGACAATCCAAACCTTTATTTTTCATATTCCCTCCAATCTGCAGCTGCAGGAACCTTTGCATATTGCCGTTATTACATCTCATGCAGATCATGCAACTTCTCCGACGGCCGCTTTCCTGTGAAAATAAAGGATTTTTCTGTCTATAGCTATAGAGAAAACCCCAGGTAAACACAAGCATTAACTGTTCGGTACGACCAAACAGTCACTATTATTATGTCGCACTGCGGTTTTGCTATACTGGAAAATAAACCAATCAAAAATTCTGATCAGCGAAATATTCTGAAAACGCCGAAAACCTTCCCCAGAATCTGACAGTCATCTACGATGATCGGATCCATGGAATCATTCTCAGGCTGCAGACGGATATGACCATCTTCTTTATAAAAGGTCTTAACCGTAGCGGAATCATCTATGAGAGCAACCACAGTATCGCCGTTATTTGCCGTCTGGCAGCACTTTACGAAAATCTGATCGCCATTGAAGATTCCGACATTGATCATGGAATCACCCTTGACTTTCAAGGCAAAAGATTCACCGCCCGGCACCATTTCCGCCGGTACAGGGAAGTAGCTCTCAATATTCTCTTCCGCCAAAATAGGCTGCCCGGCCGCTACCTGCCCGATCACCGGGATCGAGACCATCTCGGTACGTACCATCTGAAAATTATCGTCGCAGATCTCGATCGCGCGCGGTTTCGTAGGGTCACGCCTGATATAACCATTCTTCTCCAGTGTCTCCAGATGAGAGTGGACCGAAGAAGTGGATTTGAGATTCACGGCTTCACAGATCTCACGAACTGCCGGCGGATAGCCTCTCTTTAAAATTTCGTCTTTGATATAATCAAGTATTTGCTGCTGCTTGGCGGTAATCTTACCATATCCCATAAATAATGACCTTATCCTTTCAATTCCCTTCCAATTCTTATCAGTTTCAAACGATTCTCAACAAATTTATATAGTTATCATACCATAACCAGAATGAAAAAGCAAACATATATTCAGAATATTTGTTCGATTATTTTCGCTCAAAGTGTTGACATGCGAAAGTATGTTCTGTATAATAATGGAAATCAAGAACAGATGTTCGTAACAAATGTTCGTGTATTTGTATCTATCCAATTATTATATGTCTACTATATTAAAGTTAAAGTTACATGAAAGCAAAACATACGTGAAAGCAGGTGAATGTAATGTACGCAGAGGGAATCCAGACAACAGACAGGAATCATTTTTGTGCGGTGTCAGAATCGGACTGCAGGACGCAGATGTGTACGGATCGGCAGGAGAGACCGGCCGCCGGGCATATACGGGCACAAGACTGCAGGAGTGAGCGGAGGATCCGGCGTAACAGGCTCAGAAGACAGCAGGAGATGAGGAAGCGTTTCCGACTGTTTCTTATGACGGTATTCCTGATCGCAACCTGTTCTTTTACGCTGAGTGTCTTCCGCTCCAATGCGAAGAATGAGATACAGACTTCCGACAAATATTATAAGAGTATCACGGTCACCAGTCATGATACTCTCTGGTCGATTGCACGGCAGTATATGGACGAGACGCACTACGACACGGTCAACGATTATATCAATGAAGTCAGATATATGAATTCTCTGGCAGACGATTCCATTCATTACGGAGAATATCTGGTCATTCCATATTTTGAGAACGCTCCGGATTAACGGTCAAAGCGGATCGAAGCCGTTTTGGCAGGCGTAGCCCTGGAATCTTCGCCCCTTGGGATATTACCCGTCATCATTGCCCGGGCAGGTTCTCCCGCAGCTTCACCTGTCCGGCTGCATAGCGGCGTCTGTCGTCTTCGAGGGCCGCATAGTGTTTCCTGGTGGTGTTGACGTCTTTGTGTCCGAGGACATCTGCCACCAGATAGATATCTCCGGTTTCCTTGTAGAGAGAGGTGCCGTAGGTGCTCCTGAGCTTATGGGGTGTGATCTTTTTGAGGCTTGTGACGGTGGAAGAGTATTTCTTCACCATGTTTTCTACTGCGCGAACCGACATCCGGCGGTTCTGCAGGGACAGGAAGAGGGCATTTTCGTGGCCGGCCTGCGGTATGATATGACTGCGTTCCTCCAGATAGTCCTGCAGTGCATCCTCCACCTCCTCGCCGAAATAGATGACAGCCTCGTAGCCGCCTTTGCGCAGGATTCGGATACCGTTGTTTCTGAAATCGACATCCCCGATATCCAGGCCGACGCACTCCGAAACACGGATGCCCGTTCCGAGCAGCAGCGTGAGGATAGCCACATCCCTTATTTTGGTAGCCTGATGGAAGCGTTTCTGTGCCTTGGTCAGTCCCGTTCCTTCCTCCACCTGATCCAGAAGGATGGCCACCTCGGCCGGATCCAGACGGATGATCTCTTTCTCATGGAGTTTGGGAAGCGGCACGAGTACAGCCGGATTCTTCTCGATCAGTTCCGCCTGGAAATAATAATTATAGAAACTGCGCAGAGAAGCCAGTTTCCGCTTTTTGCCCCGCTCATCGTTGGTGTACTCTTTGCCGTCCTTCTGATAATAGCTCAGATATTCCATATACTCTTCGATATCTTCCCTGGTGAGCTGCTCTAAGAGGGATAGGGGAAACTCTCTGATATCCATACTGCCCAGACTCTTGTTATTGTCATGCAGATATTCAAAGAAGACCCTGATGTCATAGGCGTAGGCAAGACGCGTTCTCGCCGAGGTATACTCGCTGACACCGCGGAAGAACTGTTTGCAGAAGGGCGGCAGTGTCTCCAGTACTTCCCTCATTTTTGCGATATTGTCAATATTCTGCTGGGTATGATAATTGCTGTTCTTAGCATCCATGATATAAGATCACCTTTCTCTTCTGTCAGTTTGTACTGTTGTCCTGCGGCTGTTTCTTCGCAGTGGGCAGCTGCCAGCCGTCCAGATTGGCACTCTGGATCGCCGTAAACATCCTTTCCTTGACACCCGGCGCATCCAGATTGATCTCCCGCACAAGATTCTTGACAAATTCCCGTTTCGTATGGCCGTCTGCGGGGCAGGGACTCTTGACGACGGGAACATCATATTTGTTGACGAATCCGATCACATCGGCTTCGTTCATATAGATCAGGGGGCGTATAACGGTGATATCTGTGCGGTCCAGATAAGTGACCGGGCGGAAAGTATGAAATCTGCCCTCGTAGATCAGAGACATCATCATCGTCTCTACCACGTCATCTTTATGATGGGCATAAGCTACCTTGTTGCATCCGGATGCCTTCATGGCATCGTTGAGAGCTCCTTTCCGCATCTTGGCACACAGAGAGCAGGGATTAGTCTCCCGGCGATCCTCGAAAATGATCTTCGCAATGTCCGTGTGTACAATATGATAGGGAACACCGAGCGTATCACACAGTTCACCGATCTTGTCCAGCTTCAGATTATCGAAGCCAAGATCGACTGTGACGGCGCACAGTTCAAACGGATGGGGATAGAAACGCCGCAGTCCCTGCAGGGCATAGAGCAGCGTCAGGCTGTCTTTTCCCCCTGAGATACCGACTGCGATCCTGTCACCGGGCTGTATCATATGATAATCGTCAATGGCTTTTCTTGTAAGGCTGTATACCTGCTGTAATTTCATGCTCTGTCTAAGTCTCCTGTTATTGTATCCTGTAAATTTCCTGTACATTTCAACAGCTCTATTATACAGAATATTTGTTCAGATGACATTAATTTTTTATAAAATGTAATGCAGTTTTTGAAAATAATGGTATACTAGAGATATCTTTAGACTAACGGCAGGGAGTGTAGTGACAGCAATGAAATTCAAATTTGACAGGAAATATTTTTACTGGGGCATTACGGCCTTTCTGGTCATTGCGGCGAGTATTTTTTTCTACTATATATTGTTTCATCGGTCCAGTCTTTCAAGCGGCCTGGCTACACTGGTCGGTATCGCTATGCCGATCATTGATGGATTCGTACTGGCATACCTGATGACACCGGTTCTCAATAAGATTGAAAGCCGGGTGATCGAACCCCTCTACAAGAAGTCCGGACTGCCTGATAATGCCAAGGGCAGAAAGCGGATTCGGGGCATTTCCATGATGATCACGGTTATTTTGATCGGGATTGTTTTCTATGAGTTTTTCGGCCTGATCATTCCGGAGGTGATCCGCAGTATCCAGAGTATTATCTTCCAGCTGCCTCTCTATCTCAACAACCTGAATCACTGGGCGCTGGGGCTTATGAAGAACAATCCGGATCTGGAGCAGACGGTCAATGAACTGCTGGCACAGTATTCACCCAAACTGCTGGATTATTTTGACACGAACCTGCTTCCGAATATCAATGAACTTGTCAAGACCCTGTCCTCGAGCGTGATCAGCATTTTCAAGGCTCTTTGGAATTTTGTGATCGGTTTTATCATATCGATCTATGTTATGGGAAGTAAGGAAAGATTTGCAGGGCAGGCGAAGAAGATCGTCTACGCGTTGTTTGACCGTAAGACCGGAAATGAAGTGATCTCTAATTTCCGTTTTATTCACGGCACATTTATCGGTTTCATCGGCGGCAAGATCGTGGATTCCATTATTATCGGCATCATCTGCTTTGTCTGTACCAGTATCATTGGCACACCGTACGCCATCCTTGTGAGCGTGATCGTAGGGGTGACCAATGTGATCCCGTTCTTCGGTCCATGGATCGGCGGGATTCCGAGCGCATTGCTGGTGCTGATGGTGGATCCTTTGCAGGCACTGTATTTTATCATATTGATTCTTTTTATCCAGCAGTTTGACGGCAATATTCTGGGGCCGAAGATCCTCGGGGATTCCACGGGACTGTCCGGCTTCTGGGTCATCTTTTCGATTACCATCTTCGGCGGACTGTTTGGTGTTCTGGGTATGGTGGTTGGTGTACCGATCTTCGCGGTATTCTATGCGGGCGTGAAGGCCATTGTGAACAGGATGCTCAGCAAGAAGGATCTGCCCACAGACCTGCAGCCATATATGACTGTGGGGGAGATTGATGAGAAGAAGACATTTACCGAGTACGTCCCGGTAAGAAAGAAAAAGAAGAAGGAAGAGAGCAGTAGTCATGAGGTTTCTGATCCAAAGGGTAAATAAAGCAGAAGTGACGATCGAAGGCCGCACAGCCGGCGCGATCGAAGAAGGGTTATGTGTATTCGTCGGGGTTTCCAACACGGATACAAGGGAAATTGCAGATAAAATGATACGCAAACTGATCAATCTGCGTATTTTCAGCGACGAAAATGACAAGACGAATCTGAACATTTCTTCTGTCAATGGAGGGTTGTTAATTATTTCACAATTTACATTGTATGCAGATTGTAAGCACGGGAACCGGCCGTCCTTTATTGATGCCGGCAAACCTGATCTGGCCGAGGAACTGTATGAATATATCATCGCCAAATGCCGGGAATCTGTGCCCAAAGTGGAACACGGCGAATTCGGCGCCGTGATGAAGGTTTCCCTTGTCAATGACGGCCCGTTTACCATTTGGCTGGATTCCGAGGCACTGGGATTTTAAGAAGCAATGAATAAGCCCACAGGAGGTAAATCATGTCCGGCGGTATTTTATTTATAACGGTGATCATCATAATCGCAATTTACTTTTATATGCGTCACACATCCAGAAAACGCAGGCGAGCTACAGATGAAATTGACACGGTGCGTCATTATCGGGAAAATTATCTGAACTATGGCTCGGACCGAAAAAGACAGACAAAACAGCTCGACAAAAACAACGGTTACCGCACCTATGTGACGAAATATAACAGCAATGAGGATTTTCGGGAACGCAAAGGATTATAGGGGGATTGGTTTGATTCTGCGATAACTATTCGTTAAACTTGTGTTTTGCGAATAGTTATATAGAGGATAACCTATCTCCTTTTTTATTCAATTTTGGCAGATTTTGACCATATAACATCAGGAGGTATGCAGATCATGTTCTTAGAGACCAAAAGATTAAACATAAGAAGTATAAAAACATCAGATGAAAATGCATTTATTAAAATGGCTTCCGATGGCAGTTTAACAGAAATTTACGGCGACTGCAGTGAATGTCACAAATGGATGGGTGATTTTATCAGGGAAGCAATGGAACTGGAATCAGAAGATAATCCATATCATGAATATCTGGCATTTGCTATAGAGGATAAGTCAGATCATCAGGTGATCGGCTCTGTAGGAAGTTCGTTTTATGAGGACTTCATGGAAGTTGGTATTACATTACTTCATTGGTGCTGAGTATCGCGGCAACGGATATGCTACTGAAGCATTACAATGTTTTGTAGACTATCTGTTTGCAAAATATGACTTGAAGAAACTTGTTGCGACAGCCAATGTCAAAAATATTGCTTCCTGTAAGACTTTGGAGAAGGCAGGATTTACTGTTGTTGTAACTAAGATGTACCAGGATCTATACGACGAACAGGCAGAAATGAGCAATCTATATGAATTAGTGAAAGCCTGAAAGATTTGAAAGGGCAAAAGCATAAATCACTGCTTCTGCCCTTCTACTATGTCATCTGTTCTCGAAATCCTCAACAAACTGCGCAATCAGCTTTACGGTTCCGTCTATGCCGAGAACGCCGCTGTTAACGGACAGATCATAGCTCTCCGAACGTCCCCATTTCTTAGAAGAATAATAATTGTAATAACTCTGACGCTGCTTGTCTTTCTTATTGATCATATCGAGAGCCTTCTGCTCTGTATTGACATCCTCGTAGCGCTCTATAATGCGCTTTACTCTGCGGTCCTTATCGGCAAGGATAAAGAGATGCAGACAGTTCTGATAGTCATGCAATGCGTAGTCGGCGCATCTGCCTACGATCACGCAGGGGCCTTCACTGGCAATCTTCTTGATCGTGTCAAACTGTGCCAGAAAAACTTTATGGCTGATCGGCATATCTACAAACGAAGAAGAATTATAGCCGAAGGAATACGTATCCATAACCAGGTTGTAGAGGAATGAGTTCGTCGGCCGCTCGTCATGGCTCTGGATCATCTCTTCACAGAAGCCGCTCTCTTTCGCTGCCCGCGTCAGTAAATCCTTATCATAAAATTTAATCCCGAAGTATTCGGCCACTTTCTTTCCGATTTCACGACCGCCGGAACCAAACTGACGACCGATAGTGATAATTGTATTCATAGAACATCATCCTTTCTGCTTTAAAATTTTATAGATACCTTTTGTTCTATGCCCTTCCATAAAGTCCATGCATTTTGAAAAGATAAATATAAGTATATTATATACATTTTTTACACAAAAAGCAAATATTCTTTGAATGTTTTTGGTGATAATCACAGCGGAAAATATAAATCTAAACTCCTCTATTTCCCGTCCTTACCCCACAGCACTTTGCCGCCGTCGATCAGCAGGATGATTGCCAGGATAACGATCGGAACGATGATCACATTCTGCAGCACGTTCGTGAAGACTGCTGCGCCGTCCAGACCGCCGCCGAGCAGAGCCGTCATATTGTTCTTAAAGGAGAAGAACAACGATACCAGCGTCGCAGCGGACATGAAGATGATCGGGATATACAACATTTTATTGTTTTTGTTATGTTTCTTTAAGTAGGTGCCGACAGCCAGGAACGCGGGCACTGCCACCAGTTGGTTGCAGGCGCCGAACAGAGGCCATACCTTGGCGTAACCTGCCAGACAGAGCGCGAAACCGCAGATCGCCGTGACAACTGTCGCCACGTACATATTGTCGAGCTTCATCTTCTTCCCTGCTTCTGTTCCGGCGAACAGCTCCTGGAACATGAAGCGGCCCAGTCTTGTGCCGGTATCCAGCGATGTAAGACAGAAACAGGATACTGCCAGCGAGATGATCGTATAGGTAGCTGACACTGCTGTCTCGGGCATACCGATGGTCGCAAAGAAACCGGAAACGGCCTGCGCGAATACTACTGTCGGAGATGCAAAGCCTGCCGCTGCGAACTGGCCATCTGTGGTCAGGGTCGCTACTGCGATCAGGGAGATCACTGCCAGGACACATTCGATCAGCATGGAGCCATAGCCTACCAGAAGGGCGTCTTTCTCATTGTCCAGCTGTTTGGAGGTGGTTCCGGAACCGATCAGTGAATGGAAACCGGAGATCGCACCGCAGGCGATGGTGATGAACAGTGTCGGGAACAGGTAGTTGTTGCCCACATGGAATCCGATAAAGGCCGGAATCTCTATCGCAGGATGCGCCGCAAAGATGCCGACGACAGCCGCGATCATCATAAAGTAAAGCAGGAATGAGCTTAAGTAATCTCTCGGCTGCAGCAGGATCCACACCGGCGTCACGGATGCGATCATGATGTAGATAAATACGAATGCCAGCCAGAAGTTCTTGGAAAGCACGATCGGGAAAGCCAGACCAATGGCCACACATGCTGCCAGCAGGATCACACCGATCACGGAAGCTACTACCATCGGCGCATTCTTCCTGTATACGAAGAAGCCGAAGGCAATCGCCAGCGGGATGAACAGCAGGGATGCCGTCGCCACGGAACCGTTGGCGTCGCTTCCCGTAAAGGAGTTCGCCACGATATCGGCAAAAGCCGCGATAACGAGCAGCAATACCAGCCATGCAAATACGGTGAAAAGGACTCTGCTCTTGCGCCCGATATTCTCTTCGATTACTTCGCCGAGAGATTTACCTTCATGACGGATCGATACGAAGATGGAACCGAAATCCTGAACGGCGCCGAAGAAGATACCGCCGATCACGATCCACAAAAAGCAGGGAAGCCATCCGAAAAATGCCGCCTGGATCGGGCCGTTGATGGGGCCTGCACCGGCGATGGATGAAAAATGGTGTCCCATCAGGACCGGAGTCTTGGCGGGGCAATAATCGACACCGTCCTCCAGTTCATGGGCGGGTGTCCTGCGTTTGGGGTCGATACCCCAGGTTTTGGCCAGGTATCTGCCGTATGTAAGATATGCTACGACGAAGATAGCGATAGCCAGTAAGATCAATACTACTGAGTTCACACTGAATTCCTCCTGTTTTGTATAGATTATTTTAGCCTGCCGGAATACTCTCCCGCCATGCACCGGGAAGTCTCTGCCAGTCTCTTATATGAAATAGATTGCTCTATTCTATAAGCTTCGTTACTATTCTGTATTTATATTTATTTTGTCTTTATATTTATTCTGTCTTACGAAAATTGTCATGATACAATTTCGCCGCTTTGCGCCCCACATAATTGGTATAGACTCTCTCATCCTCCATCGTGGCACACACGATATGGGCCTGTGAGAACCCTCTTACGTTAAAGCGGTAGCCCTTCTCGAACCGGAATCGCTTAACGGCCTTCCGCATCTGTCTGGAAAGGGGCTTCTCGACGATCAGGCTGATGGTCAGGTAACTGTACATATGGCCCGGCGCCGGGAGCGCTTCTCCCCTGCGGACCAGCACCGGCTCCATATAGTCCTTTACCAGGGCATATGCCTCGTCGATCAGTGGCTGCCCAAGCTCCTGCGCCCTGATAAAAAGGATATGTTCATAGCTGTCTGCCGACCACATATTGGCTTCTCTGACCAGTACATATTTCTCTGTGTGCGAAAAAAAATACCCATACGCAGGGTACTCTTTGCCATGAATAACATACGGCTTAAAAATATCGAATGTACCCGAGTATTTCTGTAACAGTTGATCCAGATAATCAGCGGTCTCCATGACAATACCCCTTTGTATGACAGATTGCAATGCCGGCAACAGTTCATCCAGGAACCTTGCACTGCTGCAAAGCCTTCTGGAATATGTGCTGTAATTCATCTATTTACTTTACCACATTAATGTGAAAGAATCAATATCTTTGTGAAAAAAAAGCCAATCTACTGTATAACTATTCATTGTTTATACAATAGACTGGCAATCTTATACGAGACAGAAATGCACTGTCCTGCCCTGAAAATTCATTTTTCAATAAAATACAGCAACATATTTTATAAAATATGCAGAAGATGTTCAAAATATGCAGGCAGAGGCGCCGTCACTTCCACATACCGGCCGTCCGCGGGATGCGTAAAACCGATCACCATGGCGTGCAGTGTCTGCCCCTCCAGCCTGTAAGGCTCTTTCTGGCTGCAGTACACCGTATCCCCCAGCAGCGGATGTCCTGTGGACGCCAGGTGGACCCGGATCTGGTGGGTGCGTCCGGTCTCCAGCCGGCATTCGATATATGTGTATTCCCGAAACCGCTGCAGCACCGTATAGTGGGTCACCGCCGGCTTTCCGTTCTGCTCGTTGACCGCCATGCGTTTGCGCTCTTTCGGATCTCTGCCGATGGGCGCGTCGATCACCCCGCTGTCCTGCAAAAGGACGCCGTGGACGATGGCCCGGTATCTGCGCGTGATCGTATGCTCTTTTAACTGTGCGGCGATCAGCTTATGCGCATGGTCATTTTTGCAGACGATCAGGGAACCGGTCGTATCCTGGTCGATCCGATGCACGATACCGGGCCGCATCACGCCGTTGATCCCGGAGAGGCAGCCCCGGCAGTGATACAGGACGGCATTGACCAGCGTGCCGCTGTAATGGCCGGGCGCAGGATGGACGACCATGCCTTTCGGCTTGTTGACCACCAGCACATCTTCATCCTCATAAAGAACGGCCAGTGGAATATCCTCCGCCTCTATGGCAGGTTCCACGGCCTCCGGGATGGAAAACACGATCTCATCATCCACTTTCAGGCGGTAACTCGCCTTCTGCGGTTTCTGATTGACCAGCACATGATTCTCTTTGATACATTTCTGGATATAGGAGCGGGACAGATCGGGCAAAGCGCCGCTGATCCACTTGTCCAGCCGCTCCTCGTCCTCCTCCAGACCGATCTGATAAGTAAACTGTTCCATGATACATTCTACCGATGCTTTCAAGCTGCTTTGTCTGGTATACCGGAGGCTATTTCAGCTCCCGGTATTTTTTCTGTTTAAAACTGATAAAACTCAGGTCATTCTCTTTATAGTAGAACAAAAGCAAAAATACAAGCGCTATCGTGGAAAGGGATACATAAATATCCGCCACATTGAAGATCGGAAAATTGATCAGCACGAAGTAAATAAAATCCACCACATAATCCAGACGGATCCTGTCGATCATATTGCCGATGGCGCCCGCCGCAATCAGGCTTAAGAGCACATGCAGGATGCGGTACTTCTTCTCTTCCGGCATCTTATACAGTACGTATCCGATCACCCCGAGGATCACGAATGCCACGAAGATAAAGAAGATCTTCTGATTCTGCAGCATGCCGAAGGCAGCGCCTTTGTTCTCCAGATAATTCAGCTCCAGGACACCGCTTATGATAATGAATGCCGGTTTGTCCTTCAGATGGATCACGGCAAGGTTCTTCGTGTACTGGTCAAAAAGCACCAGCACGACGATCCCTACGATATCCAATAACAGAAATAATTTCTTCTTCCAAGTCATGCTTATCCTGCTCCTGCGTCTTCTTTAAGCCTTCTCGTCCTCGTCACTGAAATAGATCTCGCGGATGGCGGCCAGAATATCCTCGTCCGTCACGGTCCTGTCGATCACGGCCTTACCGACCTTCTTGAGCAGGACGAACTTGATCTGTCCGGACTCCATCTTCTTGTCTGCCTTCGTCAGTTTAAGGATCTCCTCCGGGTCAATGGAGTCGATGCTGATCGGCAGATTGAAAGGGACGAACATATCCCGCACCTCATAGTATTCGTCCATGGACAGCCAGTTATGCTTCCAGGAGATATAGGCCGCTGCCACCATGCCCAGCGCAATGCACTCGCCGTGCAGCATCTCAAAATGCATGGCTTTCTCGATGGCGTGACCGATCGTATGGCCGAAATTGAGAAGCGCCCGGTCACCCTGCTCCTTCGGGTCCTTCTCCACCACCAGCTTCTTGACGGTGCTGCTGCGCATGATCATCTCTTCCAGCACGGCATCCTCTCTGTCGTGGATCTCATACATATGGTCAAGAAGCCACTCGTAGAACAGGGCGTCCTTGATCAGCCCGTGCTTCATGACCTCGGCAAAACCCGCATAATACTGTCTGTCATCCAGTTCTTTCAGGACAGAGACATTCATATAGACAAGTTTCGGCATATAGAAAGCACCGACCATATTCTTGTAACCGTCAAAATCCACCCCCGTCTTGCCGCCGATACTGCTGTCCGACTGGGCGATCAGGGTGGTGGGAATCTGGACAAAATCCACGCCCCGCAGATAGGTCGCCGCCGCATATCCGGTAATATCACCGACTACGCCGCCCCCTAAGGCAATCAGCAGATCCCGTCGGTCAAATCCCCCGTCGATCAGTGTCTTATAGATATCCTTAACCGTATCCAGCGTCTTATGCGCCTCGCCTGCCGGGAAAGCATGCACGACCACTTTCTTACAGTTGCCTTCCAGCTGGCCGCAGACGGCATCGCCAAACAGCTTCTTCGTACAGGAGTCGGCAATCACTGCCACTCTTCTGTCTGCGATCCCCAGCGCCTGCAGTTCTTCCGCCAGCAGATCGAAGCTGTTCGTAAAGACGATGTCATAACAGGGTTTCTTCTCATAGTTGATTGTCATTCGCTGCGCCATTGTTTTCTCTTCCTTTATCTTCTATCATATCTTACTATATTATATCTTTTATCCTGTTTTGTATCATATCCTGTATCGGGCAGATCGCGCTTACGATAATAAAGACTTCCTGACGGCCTGCCGGGAAGTCTCCTCGCTATGTATTTCAGATGCCATTGTTGATCGGAACATCAAACGAACCGGATAAGATTTCCTGAAAATCACCGGAAATGTCAACGCTTGCCGGCGTGATAATGAAAATGTAATGTGAAATTTTCTGCAGGTTGCCGGACATTGCAAAGCACGATCCCGACGTGAAATCAATGATCCGCTGGGCAATATCGACGTCCAGCCCCTCAAGGTTGAGAACCACCGTCCTGTTGGCCAGAAGCGTCTCCGTGATCTCCCTGGCATCCTCCACGGTAGTGGGTTTGATCACGCATACCTCCATGCCTGTGCCGGGCATCTTCTTCGTCTGGCGCATGGGCGTTACCTTCGGCGAGGGCTTTCTGATGATCCGCTCCTCTTCCTGAATCTCTTCCCGTTCCCGTTCTCTTACCGGGCCTGGCTTCTTGACCGGTTCCGGCTCATCATCATAGTAATCGTCATAGTATTCATCATCTTCATCGTTCAATTTCATGGCATTCAAAAACTTGTCCATTACACTCATAATAAAAAACCTCCGTTACCTCGATTCGCATTCATACCATAACTTATGTATTTCTTCTATCACTGAACAGATGTATATTCTCTCTCTCCAAAAATACCGGTTCCGATTCTTATGTATGTTGCGCCTTCTGTTATGGCGGTCTCATAGTCGCCAGTCATTCCCATAGAAAGTTCCTTCATAAAAACATTATCAATGTTTTTATGAATTATGTCAACATATATTTGCCTCAGCATGGCAAAATACAGTCTATTCTCTTCCGGATTCTCAACATAGGGAGCGATCGTCATCAATCCTTTGACAATCATATTGGGTAATTTGGCAATTTCTTCCACAAGTGTGGCTGCATCCCTGGCCGTTGTCCCGAATTTGCTCTCTTCTCCGGCGACATTGATCTCTACCAGAACAGATACGGTCACCTGTTTTTTGACCGCCTCTTTGCTGATCTCCTCCGCCAGCCGCAGGGAATCCACGCTGTGGATCAGATAAACCTTATCGACGATATATTTGACCTTGTTGCGCTGCAGGTGGCCGATCATATGCCAGCGGATGTCTTTCGGCAGGCGCTCGTATTTATCGACCAGCTCCTGCACCTTATTCTCGCCGAAATCCCGGCAGCCGCAGGCATAAGCTTCCTCAAGCATCTCCACCGGTTTGGTCTTGCTGACGGCGATCAGCTGCACTTCTTCCCTGTCTCTTCCACATTGCCTGCATGCTGCCTGTATTCTGTCTTCTACTGTTCTTAAATTCTCCCGGATCATAGGGACTGCTCCTGTCTTTCCTTTGTCCTACTCATAGATAAAATCGTTGTCGTTCACCATCGTGGCATCGAGTACGATATGGTCATACACATTCAGCCCGTATACGGTATTCGACTTTACGATCGAATATTTTTCGTTGTCGTTCAAAATAGTGATCTGCTTGAAATCAGCATATCCTTTGTTGATGTTGTAGACGCCTTTCAGGGAACCCGTCTTGCTGACGGCATGTTTCTCTGTGGACTCGGGTTTGATCAGATAATTGCCTGCACTCAGCACGCGGTTATCCAGATAATATTCCGTCTCGGTCTCGTCATAGATTGTCGTCTCTACGAACTTCGTCGAGGCGTTGCCCTCTTCATCGTATACTTCCAGCAGGACGCCGTTCTTCCCGCTGTTGCCGCCCTTCGTCACATACTCTTTGGGCACGATAAAGAACTCTTTCTCCACAATGGCGGAATTGGGGATCTTTAAGCCCTTTTCATCTTCCAGCAGAAGTTCTATATCAATAAAACGGTCACTGCAGAAGGTGACCATGGAGTTGGTAAAGGTCAGCTGTACAAAAACATCTCCCGCTTCATTGGTAAAGGATTCCACGGCGCCCCAGGATTTGTACTGGTTCTTTAAAAATTTGACTTCCACATATTCTTCTTCCACCAGTTCGTGGGCTGTCTCTTCGCTGTCAACCTGAATGACGATGGACCATTCTTCATCCGTCGAAAGTTTGTAGGCAGGATCCCCCACAGCCAGCAGTTCATTGTTGACAAGATACTTCTTATCATATTCTTTCTGGTCAAAAAGCTCTGCCGTCATGTCATGCAGCGTCAATTCTTCATAGCCGTCAACGAAATAAGTGACGATCCCGGTATCGGCAGCATAGCGGTAATTGACCAGCGTCGTGTTGGAAGTCTCGTTGAGCGCGTTGACATTCTCCAGGATATTGTAATTGGCCAGTTTTAACACGGTGCCTTCCACGTTGTAACGGAAGCTGTAGACGTCAGAAAAGCTCCGGCGGTCAAACCGGCTTGTAAAGGAAGTGATCTCCGCTTTCAGCTCTGAAAGATCGGCGTCAGACAACGTATTCTCCCCGCTCTCACTGGTGTTGATATACTCGGAAAGCCGGCCCGTCTCGTCGATCGTGTAGACCAGGTTGCCGACAGCGACCCGCTCCCCTTCCCGCGTAAAATAATTGACATAACCGGCATCCGTACTGTCCACGATCTTCTCCGCGCGAAGAGCGATTCCCTTATAGATGCTGTTGGAGGTAAGGGAGCCCTCCTGCACGCTGTAGCCGACGATATGCTCTGTCCGAAAATAGGCAGCCACACAGATGATGACATATACAAAGATCGTAATAAAGATCAGCACACCAATATTGAGATTGACCGGCTTTCTGTATTTAGTTATCTTATTTCTGTTATCGGACAAACATACTCTCCTTCAAATGTACGATAAGCATGACAGACATGACCGTGCATATGAAAAACCTCGGATCATCCGAGGTTTTTATGGAATTACGCAGTTATCGGTTATGTAGGTGCTTACAGGGAAACAATAACATTGGATTTCAGATTCTCAGGCAGTTCGCTCTCATCGACGGAAATGCTTAATACGAAATCAACGTGGAACTTCGCGCCGATCTGCTCCAGTTTGTCGATCGTGGGGCCGATCTCTCCGTCTTTCAGACACGCAATCTGTAAAAAGCTGTCGAAATACATATGCTGCAAGTCGTGATCCTGTGAAATAATACCACTGATAAAGCCGATGAATTCATCACTGTTCGTTACAAGATAATCGGATACGTCGATTAATCTGATCTTATTGTTCAGTTCGAACATATGCTTCGTGCTCTTGTCCAGATAAACAACATTTCCTTCCACATCCTTGATCTCTGTATTCACTTTATCCAATAAGTGTTTGGTCTTTCCTTTGCCCTTTTTTCCAACAATTAACTGAATCATGATGAAATCCCTCCTAAAGTAAAATATTGGTATGATTATGATATTACTTCACCTATACACATTATAAGTGAAAAAAGATAAAAAAACAACTAAAAAAGTTTATTCGTATTCCTATTTGATCGTATTCAACAGCCTGTTCATATCCGTGTAGAGCTGGTCTCCGGAGGAGGCTTTCAGGATAACCGAAATATACGGCGTACCGTCGCTGCCCTTGGACAGCAGGACCAGACAGCTTCCGGCCGCGTTGGTGGTCCCTGTCTTGCCGCCGATCACCGTGACATTGTCCGGCAGCTCCCAGGTGCCCCGCAGATAGCGGTTCGAATTCTTCAGCTCCAGCGTTTTCTCGCCGCCGTTCCGGTCCCGGTAGGTCGTGGTATAGGTGGACATCTGTATGATCTGGTTGAACAGCTCATACTGCAGCGCCTCCTGAAAGATCAGGTACATGTCATAGGCGGTCATGTAATGTCCGTCTTCCGTCAGGCCGTTGGGATTGGTGAAGCTGGAATTGGTCGCACCGATCCTGGCCGCCTCTTCATTCATCAGCGCCACGAACGCATCCACGGAACCGGCCACTCCTTCCGCGATCATCACCGCCACATCATTGGCCGACTGCAGAAGAAGGATATGCAGCGCCTGATCCATCGTCATCTGGTCTCCCGGATTCAAGCCGCACAGCGTAGCGCCCGACTCGGTGATCTTCACGTTCTCGGAAGCCGTCAGCATCTGGTCGGGAGAACCGTGCCTGATCGCCACCAGAGCCGTCATCACCTTGGTCAGACTGGCCGGGTTGAGCTGTTCGTTGACGTTTTTGGCATAAAGCGTCTCCAGACTTTTCTGGTCGAAAAGAGCCGCCGCCCCGGCTTCCGGCAAAGAAATGCCCGCAGTCGTGATATCCCGTTCCCCGGCGACGCACAGATCCGACGCAAAGGGCGTCAGCGTCTCCTGAGAAGCGGCCGTGCCGGCAAGCTGAAAGCTGCTCACATCGTTATTTAATTTGTACGCCATGTCATAGCCGGTACTGCCGCAGCCGGCTGTCAGTACGGCGGCCGCAAAGAGGATGGCGGCCATCCTGCATTTTGTTTTGTTATACTTTTTTTTCTTATTTGTACATTTCACGCCACTCAAGATCTCCCCGTTCGAGTGATTTGATCAACAGTTCCGCGGAAGCCAGATTGGTCGCCAGCGGAATATTGTGTTTGTCGCACAGCATGACTACGTTATTGACATCCGGTTCATGTGATTTTGGATACAGCGGATCCCGCAGAAAGATCACGAGATCGATCTGGTTGTGTTCGATCTGCGCACCGATCTGCTGCGCGCCGCCCAGATGGCCGGCAAGGTACTTGTGCACCGAAAGATTGGTGACTTCCTCGATCAGCCGTCCGGTCGTGCCGGTCGCATACAATTCATTTTTGTTCAAGATCCCCCGATAAGCGATACAGAAATTCTGCATCAATTGTTTCTTCGCATCATGCGCAATTAATGCAATGTTCATATTAACCCCTTCCTTTACTTATGTCATTTTTTTGCACTGCAGACGTACATTAAGTACGAACCCCACGCCAATATACAGGCTGACCAGTGAAGTTAGTCCGTAACTTACAAAAGGCAGTGGTATACCCGTGTTCGGAATAACCCTTGTGGCAACCGAAATATTGATGATACCCTGGAATCCGATCAGCGCCGCTACCCCGGCGGCAATGATCGTCCCCGCAAGGTCTTTTGCCCTCCTAGCTACCATAATACATTCAAATGAGATTAAAATCAATAACACAATTACGGTACAGCCGCCGACGAACCCGAATTCTTCCCCGATAACCGCGAAAATAAAGTCGGTTTCCGGCTCTGAAATAAAATTTCCGTTTTTTACGGAGCTGATCTCATTGGTCTTATATCCTTTGCCGTACAGCATACCGGAACCGATCGCCACCACGGAATTGTTCTGCTGGTAAGCCGTCGTATCGGCGTATTCATCCGGATAGATCCAGGCCAGAATACGTTTCTGCTGGAAATCGTTGATGATCTTCTGGTCCGGCTGCAGGATCAGCATCAGGAGGATCACGAAAGCCGGCAGGGCTACGGAGATCGCCCCGATGATAAATTTCCAGCTGATACCGCCCACCAGCAGGATCACGCAGAACAGCAGGCCGATCATGATACTGGTGGACATATCCGGCTGCTTGTAGATCAGCGCAACCGGCGGCAGAAACAGGAGCACGCACATGCCGACCATCTTGAAGGAATGCATCTGTTCCCTGTGCCGCAGGATCAGCTGTGCAAAAAACAAAAGAATCATGATCTTGGCTGTCTCCGAAGGCTGGAACTGGATACCGAGGATGTTCACCCACCGCCGGGCGCCGTTGACTTCCACGCCGATCAGCCTGACGAGCACCAGAAGCGCGATATTCAGCAGATAGATCAGCCAGTAAAACCGGAGGATCACGGAATAGTCAAACAAAGAGATGACCAGCATCAGAAAAAGCCCCAGCACAAAGCCCATCGTCTGTTTCGTCTGCAGAGATTCCGATGCGGCGCTGCCGATCGCCAGGATCCCGATTACGGTAAGCACCGACACTAAAAGGATCAGCTTGAAATCATAATCCCTGATATGGTATTGTCGCAGCATAGTGTGTCATCTCCTCTTTCATGTCCTGCCTGTCTTAATCGTTTTTCAGATCCAGGATCGGTATGTTGGCATACAGCGTCGGGTTCTTGATCCCCCGCCCCTTGTTGCCCGTCTTGGTGATCTGTATTTCCATACTTTTCGTATCGATCTTCATGTATTTGGAGATGACCTGCGCGATATCGTTTTTGATCATTTCCATCATTTCCGGAGAACAGTTGACGCGGTCAGAGATCAGCAGGATCTTCAACCGGTCTTTTGCGATTTCTCTGGAGCTTTTCCGTTTTAGAATATTTTTAAACACTTCGATCCCCCCTAACCCTTATGAAAGATACCTGATACCCTGGCCCAGAACGAGACGCCCTTTTCCAGATCAAGAAATGGGACTTCACGTCCTACGATCCTGTAACAGATATTTTGATAGGCTTTGCCCGCCAGTGTGTTGCTGCCCACTAACGGCTCGCCCTGATTGGTGGAGATCACCACATTCTCATCGTCCGGCACCATGCCAAGAAGGGGTAAGGACAGTATTTCCACCACATCCTCGGAAGACATCATGTCTCCCCGCCTGATCATATCGAAACGGATGCGGTTGATGATCAGATCGATCTTATGTATTTCATTGGCCTCTAAAAGCCCGATAATGCGGTCTGCGTCGCGGATGGCAGACACTTCCGGCGTCGTGATCACAAGCGCCCTGTCCGCTCCCGCTATGGCGTTCTGGAACCCCTGCTCGATCCCTGCCGGGCAGTCCAGGATGATATAGTCGAACTGATCTTTGAGATGGCTGATCATCCGCACCATCTGGGAAGGGTTGACCGCGCTCTTGTCCCTTGTCTGCGCGGACGGAAGCAGGAATAAGGTAGGATATCTCTTGTCGCGGATGATCGCCTGTTTGATGCGGCAGTTGCCTTCCACCACATCCACCAGATTATACACGATCCTGTTCTCCAGTCCCATGACCACATCCAGATTGCGCAGCCCGATATCCGTGTCGATCAGGATCACTTTCTTGCCCATGGCTGCCAGACCTGTACCAACGTTTGCGGAAGTAGTGGTCTTGCCTACCCCGCCTTTCCCTGATGTGACGACAATTACTTCACTCATATTTTTTTAGCCTCCTGAATATGATGTATTATCGTCCCCTGCACATATCTGCCGATTCCGTATCCCGGAACTCTGCAATATTTCAGACGGGCAGATTGTTCAGTAATTCTTTTGTGATCGGTTCCATCAGTACTCTTCCGTCCTCCACATAAGCGATCTTCGGCTGAACCTTCGGTTTGATCGGCCATTTGCTTTGTTTCTCTGAGGTCTTATATTTGAAGTCCCCGATCTTTAATTTTTCGGGTGACATTTCAAGCGCAACGACAAAATGACCCTCGTCACCGCTGCCGCCGGCATAGGCCTGTCCATAAAGGCCGCCCAGGATAACGATATCCTTGTTTGACACGATGCAGGCGCCGGGATATACATCTCCTAGAACGATGACGCTGTTTTCCGTCTCCAGGGTCTGACCGTCTTTCAGGGTGCCTTTATAGAACTGCCCCGCGTTCTCCATCAGCTGCTGGTGGTAGGAAAGTTTCTGCAGCGCCTTGATAAAATTCTTGTTGGTCTCTTCATTCTTGCCCATGATACACACGATATTCAGAGAAGAATGGGCCGTGATCGTATTGACGATCTGCCGCTCCTCCTGATCCGTCAGAGGGCGCCCTTCAAAAGAGAGCACCATACTCGCATCCTTAAAGAAATGCGCGGATTCCCTGAATTTAAAAGCAATCTCTTCGATCAGCTGTGAAAAAGGCATCTCCTCATCGAGCCAGATGGAAAGGCCGTGCTGAAAACTTTTGATGATAACCGGATTTTTCATAATTTATACCTCTGTCATTTAGTCTGCATTGATGGCACCGCGCTCCAGTGTTCCGGCGGTTCCCGTAACGATCTCACTTTCATCTTTCAAACCGTAATAGTAAGCGTAGACATCTCTGGCGATCTGGGCGCTGTAATCCGACGTATAGCCGTAGGCCACACGGACCGTGACAGAGATCTCCGGATCTTCATAAGGCGCATAGCTGATAAAAAGTGCATGGTTGGGCCGGCTTAAGTCTTCCTGCGCCGTACCTGTCTTGCCTGCCACATTCACGTCCAGATCCGCATAGTAGCGTTTGGCCTCCACCACCTGACGCATACCGGTATGGATGGCATCCCAATAAGACTGGTCCATGTCGATATAATTGCGCACCTGCGCTTCATTTTCCGCCACGTAATCATCATTGAGATTCTGTATTTTGTCTACTAATGTTAAATTATAACATGTTCCGCTGTTGGCGATAGTTGTAACATATCGCGCAAGCCCTACGGTGGTGAAGTTGTTGGTGCCGTGCCCGATCGCGGAACGGACGGCATCCGTGTCGGATATCTCCGGCATATATTCCTCGATCTCCACACCGGAAGTCTCGGTGAGTCCGTAAAGATCGGCTGCTTTGGCCAGTTTGTTCAGGGCCACATCGTTATTATAAGTATCGCCGACGATACCAAGTCTGTAACCGACTTCATAGAAGTAACCGTTGCAGGAATGTCTGAGACCGCCTGTGACATTCAAAGAGCCATGGCCTCCCCTGTTCCAGCATCGCGGCGGCGGTGAGATCTTGTCGAAGGTTCCCGTACAGAGGATCGTATCCGCCAGGGAGATAACGCCTTCCATCAGTCCTGCCGTGGCTGCCGCAGGCTTAAAGGTGGAGCCGGGCGCCGTCCTCTGCTGGGTGGCATAATTGAGAAGCGGCGAAGACAGGTCGTTCTGCAGTTTGGCAAAATATGCCGCATCCACTCCGTTGGCCATCTTATTATTGTCATAGCTCGGATAAGATACCAGCGCCAGCACGTTTCCGGTTTTGACGTCCGTGACGACAATGGATCCGGAAAAAGGGTCAAGAGCCAGCTGGGCCGGCGTGATGTCCAGATTCTCGATCCGCTTGTACATGAACGTGTAGGCCGTCTCATTGCCGGCTTGGAACTGCTGCAGTTCTTCGTCCGGAATATCCACCAGATTCTGCTCCAGCAGAAGCTGGCAGACCTGCCTGCCGGTCAGTTCGTCGTTATTGATCATGTACCGGTAGATCTTCTTATCAAATTTGAGGTCCGAATCCAGCTGTTCAAAAATATAGTCCGTAAGCTTCTGATAGATCTCGACAGAATCCGAATACTGGGAGTCGATGTCCAGCTTCGACACGTCGACCCAGTTCTGGGCGATCGTATAAGTCAGATATTCGTTCAGGCTGATGACCTCGTCCGTCGTCCATGCAATATAAGTCTTGTCGTCCCGGTCGATGGCCGAGCGCATGATGACATCATTGTCATAGAGCATGGACACGATATAACTTTCATAGTTCTGGTACTCTTTGTTCAGATCCTTGTAGGGTGTGCGGGTCTCTTCCAGCTCCTGCAGCAGTGTCGCATTGACTCTGGCTTTCTTATCCAGATAGGCCTGATAGACGATCTTCTCCGTCTCTTTGGCATCCGGCTGTGCAAAGTGCGCGGTGTCAATGATATTGTTATTGATGCATGCGAAATAGACATCATAGACCGGAAGCTTGATATTGCCGCCGCTGCCGCCTTCCGGGACATGATATTCCTTGATGTTTTCCAGACTGGCAAGCAGGATACTCGCCAGCTTGGACTCCAGTATGTGATAACTTACTTTCTGCAGCTCGGTATCCAGGGTGAGCCATACATCGTTTCCGGCCGCCGGTTCCACCCTGGCGCTTACCTCGATCACCTTGCCCAGATTGTCGACGAAGACAGTCTCCGACCCTTTCCGGCCCTGCAGCTCCATCTCCATGGAGGATTCGATGCCGGACTTGCCGACCGTATCATTCAGCGCATAGGTTTCATCCTTCTCCTGCAGCGCCTGCAGCTCTTCCGGATTGATCTTGCCGGTATAACCGATGATCTGCGCAAAGTAGACGCTCTCGTTGTATTTGCGGATCGTGCCCTCCGCGATGGCCACACCTTCCAGCACATCGGAATTCTCCATCACCACGGCCACTGTCTCCTCGGACACATTGTTGGCGACCGTCGTGGCGATATAACGCTGGTAACTGTTGGCGCTCATGGAAAAACGGATCGTGACGATCTTTAACAGCTCTTCCTTCGTATAGCCCATACCGGCCACGAAAGTGGAGGAATCCTCCGGATCCTCATAACCGCCCACCGCATACCGTTTGGAACTGCACAGATATTCCATCACCTCATCGGGCGTGGCGCGCTTCTCTTTTTCCTTAAAATCATCGTCGTCGATGGTGGCGTGTCCGTAGACGTCTGCCAGGAAACGGAGCAGCTGGGTGCCTTCCACGTTATACTGATAATTGCCGTTGTTGTCAAGTACGATATGGAAATCATTGATGATCGTGTCGCCGCAGCGCTCGATCATGCAGATCAGACGGTAGATCGTGCTGTTCAAACGCAGATTCTTCCATCTGCCGGATTCGTATACATCCTCGATCGTCACCGAATAAGCCAGCTCATTGTAGGCCAGCAGATTACCGTCCCGGTCCAGAATATTGCCCCTGGTCGCGGGAATGGTGCGCTCTCTTGTAATCTTCAGCTGAAAATTGTTGAAATATTCTTCGCCGTTGACGATCTGCAGCTGAAAAAGGGTATAGATCAGATAACCGCCCATACCGAATAAGACCAGTACGAGTATGAGCAGTCTGGACGTGACCATGTTGATAAAGTTTTCTTTCAGACGTTCCAGTATATGGTCAAACAAACTTCTTTCCACTCCTTAGTTCGATGCGCTCCAAACTGGTGTTGATCCAGAGAATGAGCGGGTATAAAAATATGGTGACGACGATCGTATAGACGATCTCCGGCAGGATGATATTCACGAAATAATAACCGAAATCAAACCGGCTTCGTAACAGGAACAGGATCACATAGCATATGAATCCGTAAAAAAGGTCACTTCCGAGAATAAGTGCGATCGGAAGTTTGATATCCTGCGGATAAAATATAATGCAGAACTTGCCGTTCATATAACCGATGTACATATACAAAAGTGCATAGAAACCGATGGTATTGCCGAAAAAGATATCCACCAGCAGGCCGCACACAAAGCCGATCAGAAGGCCCGTCTTCTCTCCTCTCATAAATCCGAAGGAGGCTGCCAGCACGATCAGCAGGTTGGGCACGATCCCGCCGAAAGCAAGGGCACGGAATACCGTACACTGCAGTAAAAAGCATATAAAGATCAGAAAGGCCGTGATCAGGCCGCGTCTCAGATTCATATTCACCTCAGCAGGAAACTGCCCGTCAATCTGTGATCGTCTGCTTGAGCTGCATGACGACAAGCACCTCTTCCAGATGCTCGAAATCGACTGCGGGCGTAATATGACCGGATTTGGTCAGGTTGTTGGAATCCTGGTTGATCTGGCTGATATAGCCGATCAGGATGCCGGGCAGGTAGATGTCGCTGATGTTGGAAGTGACGATCTTATCGCCTTCCACCACGGCATCGGCGCTGTCGATAAGCTGTTCGAACTCGATCACACCGGTGGCGTAGAGCTTCAGGTTGCCGGATACGATCATATTGTCGGAGCTTGACAGCACCATGGCGCTCACGTTGGAATCGTCCGCGATGATCGCCTTCACCTTCGCCCAGTTAGGGCCCACGTCCACGATACGGCCCACCAAGCCGCTGCCCGCCATCACGTTCATGTTCACGGCGATCCCGTCCTGCTCTCCCTTGTTGATCACGAAGGAGTAGAACCAGTTGCCGGAATCTCTGGCAATGATGCGCGCGCCGGTCTTCTCATATTCATCATACTGGGCGTCCAGGCTGTAAAGCTCCCGCAGGTTCGTCAGCTCGTAGCGGTCCTGCTGGAGTCTGGTGTTCTCGATCGTAAGCTCGTCCACCTGCTCTTTCAGGTTCTCGTTCTCCGCGATCAGATCCCGGATCTGCGCAAGCTCCTCGGAACGGCCGGCCAGCCAGCTGCCCACGGAGCTGATCCCTTCCGCAAAAGGAACCACCGTATAACCGGCCACCGAGCTTAACGGGCCGCTGAACACCGTCGTATTAAAGGTAAGCAGCACCATGCCGGTGCACAATATTGTTAAAATAAAAAGGAGATATTTACTGGGTAACGTAAATTTCTCTCCTTTTCTTTTTACGATCGGACTCATTTACTCATTCCTTCTATTGCATACGCTACCGTTTTGTAATTATCGTCGTTGATGACTTTAGCCAGTCCGAGCGCAACGCTGGTCACCGGATTCTCGGAGACATTGACCTTCAGGCCGGTGCCTTTGCTCATCAGCTGTGCCAGCTTGCTGACCTGAGAGGCGCCGCCGGTCAGATATACGCCGTGGCGGTAGATGTCCGCCGCCAGCTCCGGCGGGGTACGCTCCAGAATGACTTTCACGTTGTCTATGATCGTATCGAAATGTTCGATGAGACATTCGTCCACCAGCTGTGTCGGGATCTCGCGCTCCACGGGAAGCCCCGTGACGATATCCCTTCCGTATACGACAGCCCCGGTCTGCGCTTCCTCCAGCTCCAGAAGGGACGTCTTGACTACCTCTGCGGTCTTGCCGCCGATGATCAGGCTGTACTCTCTGCGCACAGCGGCCTTGATCGCATCATCGAACTTGCGGCCGCCTACCTTGATCAGTTTGCTTAAGACGATGCCGCCGAGGGAAAGGATCGACACTTCCGTCGTGTCAAAGCCCACATTGACGACCAGCACACCCTGGGAATTCTTGACGTCGATGCCGAGACCGAGGCCGTCTGCCACCGCCTTGTCCACCACCATGACCTTCCTGGCCTTGACATTGGATTCCTTGATCAGATCCTTGAAGGCACGCTTCTCCACTTCCGTCACATCCCACGGCACAGCGATATAGTAATCGGCAGGTTTGATGTTATTCTTCATCAGGTCGCCGAGGAAATATTTCACCAGAAGCTCCATGTTCTGGATGTCCGCGATCACACCGTTGCTCAGCGGATAGGATATATGAATGTTGCTGGGGGCCTTCTCGTACATCTCGAAAGCCGAGTCCCCGTAAGCGAACAGATTCTTCTTGTTCTCAATGGCGATCATGTTCTTCTCCACGAAGACTTCGTCGTCCGCACGGTTATATATTTTGATGTTGCTTGTCCCCAGATCAATTCCAAATGCGTTGTTAGCCACTTAAGCCTTCCTCTCTTTCTGCTTTGAATTGCGCTAAAAGTTTTTCACAGGATTCTTCTCATGCAGTCTGCGTCATCAGATCCTCTTCTTTGAAGCTGAAATACCGGTTGTCACCGATGATGATATGGTCAAGGAGCGGTATGTCCGTGAGCTGTCCCACCTGTCTGATCCGCTCTGTGACCTTGAAATCGTTGTCGCTGGGTACGGGATTGCCGCCCGGATGATTGTGCAGCAGCATCACGCCGGCCGCCTGTGCCTGCAATGCACAGATAAAGACCTCCCGCGGCGAGATCAACGATGCATTGACGGTTCCTTTCGAGAGAATGTGTTCCTCGATCAGATGCATGCCGCTGTCCACGAGAAGCAGCATGATATATTCCACATTCTCATGCCGGAAACGTTCCATATAGTAGGCAGCCACGGTGTCCGGCCGCAAAAAAGACAGCCCGTCCTTCGCCTTGGCCTGTGCCATCCGGGTACTCAACTCTGCGATGGTCTTAAGCTGAATGGCCTTCACTTTGCCGATCCCGTCGATCTGCCTTAATTCTGCGAGCGGTATATGATACAGACCCGAAAGGCCGTTGCCGTAGCCGGCAGTCCTCGTAAGCACCTCTTCTCCCAGCTCACAGGCGCTTATGCCGCGGGTTCCCGTCCGCAGAAGGATCGCCAGCAGTTCCGAATCCGTGAGCGCCCGGCTTCCATAGGAAATAAATTTCTCATATGGAAGATTCTGCATCCTGTAATATTCATTGTTCTCATACTTGTCAGTTTTCATTCAACCTCTTTCCCGACAGCTTCTCTCTCCTTAAACGACGGGGAAGATTCTCCGGCAAAAGCGTGTGTACGCCGGGCCGGTACAGATACCTGTTTGCATATGCCTGTGGCTGCTTTAAGCCAGACTGCATGGAAATACGCCCGCAGTCAGATAAAGCGATAGAGGATGACTGCCGCCGCGATACCGAGGATGCTTGCGATCGTGATCTTGATCGACAGACCGAAGGTGACGCTCAGGATGCCCAGATCCAGGATCAGAGGGGTCGATAACCCGAAGGACTGCCCGTAGTTGAGCCATGTGCTCGGGAACAGGCTTCCGATAAAGCCTCCTATGACGATACCTGCCAGGATCAGCAGAAAACAAGCCCAGTTATTCTTACGCATATGAATCAGGTTCTCCTTTCTCAACGCTCATTTTATCACAACAGGTTTTTTATGTATACAAAAAATGGTAAAAAATTAGCAATAAAATCTTATATTTTATGAAAATCGTCGGTTACCAGGCCGTTGTCGATCAGATTCTGCAGGGTTTTCAGGATACCGAGCTTGGCGTGGGGGAAGGTGAGGCCGCCCTGGAAGTAGACTGCGTAGGGAGGCTTGATGGGACCGTCTGCGCTCAGCTCTATGGAGGAACCGGAAACAAAGGCGCCGGCGGCCATGATCACCTTCGCGTCGTAGCCGGGCATATCCCAGGGTTCGGGGGTCACGAAGCTGTCCACGGAAGCCGCGGCCTGAATGCCCTGACAGAAGGCGATCACGCCCTCGGGAGAGCCGAAGGTAACGGCCTGAATGATATCGTGTCTGCTCTCCTGTCCGTTCGGCAGGACAGGAAAGCCGATCTTCTCATACAGGCTGGCGGCGAAGATGGCTCCTTTTAAGGCGCCGGCGGTCACTGTGGGCGCCAGAAACAGGCCCTGGTAGAAGGAGGAAAGCACGCCCAGAGAGGCGCCTACTTCTTTGCCGAGACCGGGAGAAGTCAGGCGGAAGGCCGCGTTCTCCACGCATTCCTTACGGCCGGCGATATAGCCGCCGATGGGGGCCAGGCCGCCGCCGGGATTCTTGATCAGAGAGCCGACGACCATATCCGCTCCGACGTCGGTCGGTTCGATGGTTTCCACAAACTCTCCGTAACAGTTATCCACCATGCAGATGATATCCGGCCGGATGTCTTTGATGAAGCGGATCAGTTCTCCGATCCGGGTGACCGAAAGCGTGGGCCTTGTCTGATAGCCTTTGGAGCGCTGGATCGTCACCAGCTTTGTCTTCTCCTGTATGGCGGCCCGTATTCCATCATAATCAAAAGAGCCGTCCGGCAGAAGATCCACCTGACGGTAGGAAATACCGTATTCTTTTAAGGAGCCCTTCGAGGGGCGGATACCGATCACTTCCTCCAGTGTATCATAAGGCTTGCCCACCGGGGACAAAAGCTCATCGCCGGGGCGCAGGTTGCTCATCAGCGCCAGTGCCAGCGCGTGTGTACCGCAGGTGATCTGCGGCCTCACCAGGGCATCTTCCGTATGAAAAAGCGCCGCATAGACCTGTTCCAGCGTATCCCGGCCAAGATCATTATAGCCGTACCCGGTGGTGCCGAGCAGGCAGGCTTCCGAAACCCGGCATTCCTGCATGGCGGCAGTTACCTTGAGCTGGTTGTACTCTGCGGTCTCGTCAATCTGCCGAAAACGCTCCGTCAGAGAGGCAAGGGTTTCTTCTCCAAACCGGACCACCGCTTCCGAAATGCCAAACCGCGCATATTGCGCAGACAACAGGTTGGCAGTCTGCCGCTTTTGTATCATTTGTCCTGTCAATTCTTTCATAAATATATCCATTCCTTTCGCTTCGCTCAGGCACAAAACGTAATGAAAATAGTTTTCTGCCTGATATTTTTTCTTTATAATTCTTCTTATAGGGATCTCGGTATACTACAAATCACGGGGAGGTGAGTGGGCTGTCCGGCTTGCCGGATGACCGCATAAATATATGTGTAGTCCGCCTTTTCAAGCACAAATAAGTATGTCCGTAAGAGCATGAAACCTTATCTTTGTATAAACAATCTCGTTTATGGCTTAGGCGTTCAGTCAATGCCGTCTCTCCCTATCATCTTTAATGAACCGCTTCGGTTCGGAAAGGAGTCCCTATGGCTTTAAAAATCGTGTACAAAATTTGTTGTGGCATTGATGTCCACAAAACTTTTGTAGTGGCCTGTATCGCCTCTACTAATTCCAAAGGCGTGACCACTTACGAGAGCCACCGTTTTTCGACCTACACGAGCGGTCTGAAAAATCTGTTACAATGGCTACTCGACCGGAATTGCAGGGATGTCTGTATGGAATCTACCGGTAAATACTGGATTCCTGTTTACAACATCTTGGAAAATGATTGTTCCATTATCCTTGCCCATCCTAAATATGTTAAGGCTATCCGTGGAAAGAAAACTGACAAGAAAGATGCCAAATGGATTGCTGACCTGTTCAAGCATGA
>ERZ808028.41-NODE-41-length-161152-cov-10.920863_pt1 | contig 161152 bp, 127 predicted proteins | sample MGYA00380184_ERZ808028 | MGnify/ENA primary metagenome ERZ808028 (study PRJEB31490, sample SAMN06133397) | mouse gut metagenome | isolation source: J8_1 | host: mice | place: China: Chengdu | collected 2015-05 ...
TGTTCTGTGAACGGACTTTTCCATGACGGAATAGCAAGTTATACACATTTCCACGGTGCTTGTCTTTTGGTCTTTAGTTCTTTTGTTCGGAATAGTGTGGTGCTGGCGGTCTATCTCTTGTTTTCGGTTGCTTGCTTCTTTACCGTACATGAGCATTAAGAGAAGGAATGACATCGGAGAGGATAATCTGCAGGACGCCCTGCGGGAAGAGCTGCGGCAGTACCGTTTTGTATGCATGAAGGTAAAAGAGCGGGAGTACGTCATATTTGTGGAGGCGCCGGACAGCCATTCCCAGATGGAAAAGAAGCGTTATCTGAGAGAATTCATTCTGTCTGTGCAGGGGGTTTTCAGCAGTCTGCTGGATACACAGACTGCCGTGGCGATCGGTGGGGAAGTGAAAGGCAGCAGAGATATTCCGGCGGCCAAAAAAGCGGGGGAAGAGCTTCTGCAGTATCGGATCTTTCGGAAGGGCGGCTGTATCCTGGAAGAAAAACCGGAGGAATGTCTGGAGGAGCAGAAAGAGCAGATAGCACGGAGTGTGGATGACATAGGCGCCGATGTGGGCAGGGAAGATTATGCGAATGCCAGAGCGAGGATAGAGACATTGTATATTCGTGATATAGCACAGGCCGGCAGTATTGACCTGCTTAAGAGAATGACCGTCAAGCTGTCCTATTATTTCAGACAGAAGGGATATGAGGTGAGGCTGCCGGAATTTGACGAGTGGCTGGACAGGGTGAGCTTTAACATGCTGACAGAGAGTGTAGATCATACTGCGGAGCGATTCGGTTATCTGCTGGATATCCTGCAGGAACATACGGATAGACGATACTCGCGCAAAGTGAGAGAAGCCATGGCTTACATAAGAGAACATTATACAGAGGATGTGGGTCTGAACGAGACAGCTGCCAGCCTGGATGTCAGCCCGATCTATCTATCTCATCTGTTCAAGAAAGAGGCGGAGATCACATTTTCTGCATATATCACCAGACTTCGTATCGAAAAAGCCAAGGAACTGCTGCGGCAGGGGGACAGGAAAATCTATGAGATCAGCGAACTGGTAGGCTATCAGACGGTACAGTATTTTACCAAGGTGTTCAAGAAGGAGACAGGAAAGACGCCGGGAGAATTTGAATGATGTCTGATTTTAGAGAGGAGAAATGAGGATGCAGACGGACTATAAGGCAAAGACGAAGATTTTCTGGAAGATCTCCAGAGTGGTCCTGATCTCGGTAATGATATGTGTGCTGTGCACCAGCGGTTTTATTTATTCTTATATGATACCGATGATAGAGGAAGCTCTTCTGGATAAAAAAAGAGATATGTGCAGGAATATGTGCCGGCAGGAGATCAATGAACTGGAGGAGATCGAGGTTTATGCGAGGAACATAACCTTTGACGATGCTGTCCAGAATTTCCTGAAAGGAAACGACATACAGGGCAGTTATGTGTACTATACCAGAATTCTGGATATGGAAAGACGGTTGAAGGATTATAAGATGATCTATGGCAGCATCATACAAGATATTTTTGTGATCGATGACCAGGGGAAAGTGCTGGAGACAGTGAATACATATTGTGATCTGCCCGGTGAAGCAGTTTTCAGCAGACTTATGGAGGCAGGGGAAGCGTCCGGCTTTACGGAGAGATATTCTTTTAATTACCGGGGGACGACAGGCGAGAAAAATACGCTGGCATTTGTAAATTCCATCTATGATAAGACGGGGGTTTCGGTGGAGTTAGGGAAGCTGGTGATGCTCCTTGATGCGGATGAGATCGACCGGGCACTCTCACTGGATGAGGATATCAGAATCCGTCTGACAAGTCCCGACGGAACAGTGCTGTTTGACGGGCTGAAAGAGGAGGGGAGCGCTGTTTATGTGGACAGGTTCGGTGATGCCGGCTGGGAGGCGGCATACCAGATTGAAAATAAGGCGATCGCGGAAGAAATTGGGCGGATCAGCTCCATGGTGATCGCAGTGCTGGCAACAGTGCTGGCCTGTATGAGCATTGTTCTGATCCTGGTGCTGAGCAGAGTGGTAAAGCCGCTGGAGACATTGATCAGAGGAATGCAGCGGGTAGCCGTAGGAAGCAGAAGTGAACACATTGAGATTCATACGGGAGATGAATGTGAACAGGCTGCCAATGTATTTAATTCCATGGTAGAGAGCATAGATCTGTATACGCAGGAGCTGGTGGAGAGTGAGAAGAAGCAGTATGAGGCCAGATTGAAGATGCTGTCTTATCAGCTGAATCCTCATTTTATTTATAACACGTTGAATGCGATTATCTGTCTTGCCAGGAAGCAGGATTATGAAGGTATCATCGACCTGACCAGGGAATTTATCGTGCTTTTGCAGTCTCTGCTCAGAACAGATCTTTCAGCGATGACTACCGTGGAAAGAGAGCAGGAGCATATCGAGAATTATCTGCGGGTGTTGCAGAAATGTTACAGGAATGTTCCGGATATCATGTGGGAGATCGGGGAGGATATCGAAAGGGAGGAAATTCCGCGGATGATCCTTTATCCGCTTGTGGAAAACAGTATTTTTCACGGGATCGTTCCCAGTGACAGGCTGTGTATGCTGCGCGTCAGCATTACCAGGCAGGATGAATGGACCATGGTCGCGGTGGAGGATGACGGGATTGGATGTAGTGAAGAGGAGCTGGAGGAGATCAGGAAGCAGCTGGCCAGTGAGCGGGTGGGAAGTCATATCGGGCTTTTTAATGTGAACGGTCGGCTCAGGCTGATCTACGGGGACAGCTGTCTGTTTTCGATAGAGAAGAGAGCGGGAGGAGGCACGGTGATTCGTTTTGGTTTCTGCAATGGAAGGCGATGACGGCAAAGACAGATGTGCCTTTCTTAAAAAAGTATAAAGCAAAATAATAAAGTATAAAGAAGGAAGGAACGATGGCAATTTCTGAACAAAGGATGAGAGCTGCCTCGTAAAAAAAGTATAAATTAAATTGAAAATCGCGTGTTTTTGTGGGGCTTCCTGACCGCTATACTTTTAAACATAGCAACAAAGAAGTCATAGATAAATAAAGCAGCCTGACGCGGCAGGACCGCGCGGGGTGACGCGAAGGAGGTATTTATGAAGAGAAAATTATTGACAATTCTTATGGGAGCAGCAATCTGTATTTCCAGCCTGGCAGGCTGTGGCGGTTCTGGATCGCAGCCGCAGGAAGCACCGGCAGCATCTTCCGGACAGGAAGCGGAAGCGCAGCCGCAGGAAACTGAGGGGGACAGTGCTGCGGCGGACAGAGAAGTCACCATCTGGTGCTGGGATACGGGCGACACAAGAAAACAGATGCATGACGAGTTTACGAAGGCTACCGGGATCAAGGTGAATCTTGTTGCGGTAGAGAGCAAGGATATGACACAGAAGCTGCAGACTACGCTGGCCAGCGGCGGTGAGATGCCGGATATCGCGTGGCTGGAAGCTACCTTCCGGGGTAAGCTGTTGTCTCTGGATATCTGGGAAGACATCACTTCCGACCCTTATAATTTTGATACAAGCCAGGTGCTGGATTATCTGATTCCTCTGGAGACGGCGGAGGGCGGCCAATATGTAGGACCGGAATGTCCGTCGGTGGCAGGCATGGCATACAAGAGAGAGCTTGCGAAGGAGTATCTGGGCACGGACGATCCGCAGGAGCTGGAGGCCATGTTATCCGATTGGGATGCTTTTATCGAGAAGGGAAAAGAAGTAACGGAAAAGTCCGGCGGGACTGTGTTTATGCTCTCATCGCTGGGTGCGGCAGGGCAGATGCTTAAGGGACAGTCAACGGCACCTTTTGTGGAAGGTGACAAGCTGAACCTGGATGCTTCCATGCGTCCCATTCTGGAGAAGCTCCTTGAGATGAAGCAGGCAGGTATGGTGGATGTGCTGGATTTCAGCTCGGCGGAGGAAGGCGCCTCCTATGCGGGTGATGAACATATTTTCTATCCCTGTGCCAACTGGTCAGTAGAATTTACGATCAAGTCCAATGACAAGGACGGGCAGGGAAGATGGGGCTTTATGCTGCCGCCCGGCGGTCCTTTCCCCTGGGGCGGAACAGTTATGGGTGTTCCCAGAGGAGCCGTGCACAAGGAAGAAGCCGTGGAGTATATCAGATTCTTCTTTGCGTCGGAGGAAGGCGCTGCACTGCAGAGAGATTACAAAGGCAACTTCTCTCCTTATAAGCCGCTCTATGAAGATGCTTCTTTCTACAGCGGCGAGGACGAGTACTTTGCAGGACAGGATGTACTGCAGGCTATTTCACAGGAAGTATTTCCGAATATCAAGGGTGTAAGACTGCCCAGCAAATATGATCAGGATATTGATGATGTCTATAACCTGGCGTTAAAGACCATCAATGCGTCGGTAGATGGAAGCGTATCGGTAGACAGTCTGATCGAGTCCATGACGGAGGAACTTCTGACCAAGCAGCCTGATTTATCAAAATAAATGTTTGACGACTGAAAAGAGGATCTGCTGTCAGATCCTCTTTTCCAGAAAGGAGAGTGATATCATGTCAAAAAGGAATGCACCCTATGCCATGATCGCGCCTTATTTTATCCTCTATCTTGCCTTTGGCCTTTTTCCGATCCTGTTTTCCCTCGGGGTTAGTTTTACCTCCTGGGACGGCATAGGAGAGGCGGCATTTGTGGGATTGAAGAATTATAAGCGTGTCTTTGTACAGGATAAATTTTTCTATAAGTCCCTGCTCAACACCATGATCCTGCTGGCCATCAGCACACCGATACAGATTGCGCTTGGCCTTTTTATGGCCACCTTCTTAAAAGATTTCTTCAAGAAGACGCGAAATGGTCTGCAGCTGATCAACTTTCTTCCCTATATTACGACGCCGGTAGCGGTGGGTATCATATTCCAGCTGATGTTTGACTGGAAGAGCGGCGTGATCAATGCATTCCTCAATCTGTTAGGGATAGACAGCGTTTACTGGCTGGGAAATGCCTGGCCCTCCCGAGCGGTAGTGATCTTTATGATCGTGTGGAAGAATTACGGTTATATGATGATCATGTTCCTGTCCGGTCTGGCAACCATATCGGATGAACTGTACGAGGCAGCGAAGATTGACGGTGCAAGATGGTGGGACAGTTTTGTCAGGATAACCATTCCGCTGCTGCGCCCGATCTTTATCTTCGTGATCACCACCAGTGTGATCAACGGCTTCAAGCTCTTCGATGAGCCGCAGCTGTTATTCTCTTCCGCGAGTCAGCCCATCGGCGGACCGGACCGGGCGGTAATGACGGTGGTCATGCGGTTCTATGAGGCTTCCTTCCGTAACTTTGAGTTCGGATACGGTTCTGCACTGGCGTATTGTCTGTTTTTGGTGATCGCAGTGGCGTCTCTGCTGCTGTTTAGCCTGATCAATAAGAAAAAGGGGGATTGAGCATGAATACATATGCGAAAGGGATGCGGAAGTCTGGCGTTTTAAGAAAACTTCCCGTCTGGCTTTTTATGATCGCGTTGTCTGTCTGTGCATTGCTTCCGTTCTACATGATGATCGTCATGGGAACGCATTACAGTGAAGACCTGTATACAGGAGTGAAGCTCTTCTTCGGGAAGTATTTCGTGCAGAACTTTCAGACCGTGATGCGTCAGAATTTCCTTCTGTATTACTGGAACAGTATTCTGGTGGCGGTGTGCAATACGGTGGGCGGTCTGATTGTCAGTGCGCTGGCAGGTTATGCTTTTGCAAAGTTTGATTTTAAGGGGAAAGCAGTCCTCTTCGCCATGGTAGTGGCGACGCTGGCAATCCCGCAGCAGCTTGGTCTGATCGGGTTTGTGCTGGAAATGCGCTGGCTTAAGTTGAACAATACGTTGTTCCCGCTGATCGTATCCGGTATGGCAAATGCTTTTGGCGTATTCTGGATGCGGCAGTATATCGGCAGCTCCGTGCCTGACGAGATCATCGAAAGCGGACGGGTGGACGGCTGCAAAGAATTCGGGATCTTTTTCCGGCTGGTACTTCCTATCATTCGTCCGGCGCTTATTACGATCTTCCTGCTTTTGTTCCTCTGGTCCTGGAACAGCTATATGACGCCGCTTGTTATGATCAGTAAGGAGGAGCTTTATACGATTCCGCTGTCGATTGCGCTGATCAGCAGTGAATACAGGACGGACTATGCTGCCAGGATACTGGCACTGTCCCTGGGGACGATCCCGATCCTGATCCTGTTTTCCTTCGGTTCCAAGTATCTGATCAAGGGGCTTGTGGCCGGCAGTGTAAAGGGTTGAGATATGATTCGAGTAAACAGTGAGGAGTAATGGTACATATGGAAGAAAGGATTTTATTGGATAAGGGTTGGAAGCTGTATACCGTGGAGAGGGATATCTGTCTTGATGTCCCATATATGCCTATGCAGGTACATGATATTCTCTTTGCAGCCGGCAGGATTGACGAAGCGTATAAGAGGGGCCGGCAGGATGGTTGTGAATGGGTCGGTCAGAAAAAGTGGATCTATGAAAACCGGCTGCAGATACCGGCAGGAGCAGAGGAGAAGCAGATTAGCCTGATCTTCGGCGGGTTGGACACGGTGGCGGATATCTATATTAACGGAGAGCGGCAGCTGCATGTGCAGGATTGCTATATGTCGGCGGTTCTCGATGTTTCTCCATGGGCCGGTGAGGATGAGATCAGTCTTCAGATCGTCTTTCCGTCAATGGAGGAAGTACTGGGCGGTATCGAGGAGAAATACGGAGAGGTCATCGAAAGGGATAAGATCCCGGCCTGCCGATTCTTGCGCAAGACGTTTCATGATTTCTCCACTTATCTGGGGAATGACGAAAATTTCTGGAAAGTGGGCGTTTTCCGGCCTGTAGAACTGCATATCACCAGCAGGCATTCTCTGCGGGACTGGAAGGTTACCACTGTGTTAAACGAAACGTTGACAAGGGGCAGGGTAAGGATTGAGCTGGAGACAGACGAAACGGCGCAGGAATGGAAACAGGAAGTGACTGTGCAGGCCGAACTGACATTGGACGGAAAGTTGATCGACCGGATACGTGTATCGTGGATGGATGTGGTGACGCTGGAGGAGAAGGCTGTCAGGCTGTGGTGGCCAAGGGGGCTGGGAGAACAGCCGCTGTATCTCGTTACCCTGCGGTTGTATCTGGGCGGAGAGGAAGTCTTTGCCGCAGACAGAAGAATCGGTTTTCGCCGTATCTCCATGCCGGAGCCTTTGCATGTGCTGGTCAATGACCGGGAGGTGAAACTCTGGGGCGCTAATCTGACGCCGGATGAAGGCCATACGATGTGTGAAGATGCAGACAGGGTCCGTAAGATCATGGAGCTGGTAAGAGATGCGAATATGAACACACTGCGTGTCTGGGGAGAGGGCGTGCCTTTTACGGATTTGCTTTATGATCTGGCGGACGAGTGGGGGATATTGCTGTGGCAGGAGTTTTTCTGCGGCCATACACAGTATCCGGATGTGGAGGAGGTAAAAGAAGCTGTTCTCGCAGAGGCGGAATATATGGTGAGAAGGCTGCGTCATCGTCCTTCCATACTTTTGTGGTGTGGTGGAAATGAATGCTATATGAGCCGCGACTTTGCGGAGCCGGGCAGAGAATATCTGTGCTCGTCCCTCTTTGAGTATGATCTGAAAGCATTGACGGCCAGACTGGATCCGGACCGGTGTTATCTGTACAATTCTCCCTTCGGCGGTTCCTACACCAATGACCCGCTGTACGGGGATACGCACAGCTATACCAATTCCTGGTATGTGCCGGGAAGTGCACTGCCGCGTTTTGTGAGCGAGAATCTGCGGGTGGCCTTTCCGCCGGTGCGGTCGCTTAAGCGGTATATGGAAACGAAAGAGCTGCCGGTGCCGCAGCCGATACGTCATGGCGGCCTGCCCTGGCCGGCAGCGTATCAGAAGATCACTTCTGCGGAATCCTGGAAGAAGATTCCGCCGGTGGAGGAATTCTATGATCCGCAGACGCCGGAGGAAATGGTCTATGTGTTTGGTATGGCGGCGGGCAGCTATATCCGGCGGACTGTGGAGCATTACCGCAGGGGCAGGGAGGCGCAGGAGGCCATGGGCAGGAGACGCTGCTTCGGACATCTGATCTGGAAGCTGAATACTACCTATCCTCATCTGTACAGTTCCGTGCTGGACGCGTATTTGGAGCCGGGTATTCCATATTATTTCCTGAAAAGGGCGTATGAACCGCTTTTGCTCAGCGTGGATCTGGGGGATCATCCAGATGTGTGGGTGGTCAATGACACGGGAAGTGAAGTGCGGGGAACCTGTCAGGTAGGACTTTATGATATGGCCGGGGACAGATTAGAAGCGCAGTGTGAATTTCCGGTCAAAGTGGCAGCCGGGGAAAGTCTGCTGGCCGGCAGAGCAGACTGTTTCGGACAGTTCGCCAGGGACAGGATCATCCGCGCCAGACTGGTGGATGAGGCAGGCGGATTGCTGGCAGCAGGTTATGCTTTCGCTGATATAGAGAGACATTTGCTCTTTCCTGAACCGGAACTTGAGATGGAGATGCGGGGGGATACGATTCTGCTGAGAACGCAAAGATTTGCCCATGGAATAGAGTTGACCGGGGAAGAAGAAAAGGATCAGTTTGGCTGGTATTTTTCCGACAACTATTTCGACCTGTTCCCAGGAGAAGTAAAAAGGATCACGGTTGCCGGTACACATGAGAAGGGGCTGATCTGTGCCAGGGCTGCCTACAGCGAGCACAGCGTATCAATAGATTGGAAACGGAAAATGAAATAATCAGCGGCGTAACGCGGAAGGAGATAAGATAATATGCACTATCAGGTATTTGGTAAAACAGGAATGAAGGTATCGGACGTTGGATTCGGGGCGTGGGCGATCGGAGGAAGCGGCTGGGGAGAGGGCTGCAACGATGAGGATTCCAGGGCGGCTCTGGAAAGGGCTTATGAGTTGGGAATCAACCTTTACGACACATGCGATTCCTACGGAAATGGCCACAGCGAGAAGCTGATCGGCGAATTTATGAAAGGCAGAAGAGAAGAGATCGTGCTGGTGACCAAGGGAGGCACCAATTTCAGGCTGCCGGAGCGGAGCAAGGATTTTACCAGAGACTATCTGCTGATGTGTCTGGACGAGAGCCTGCAGCGTCTGCAGACAGACTATGTGGATGTCTATCTGCTGCATGTGCCGGACAGCGCATGGCAGGAGAAAGGCAAAATCTTTGATACCATGAAGGAGATCAAGGCATCGGGCAAGGCGCGTTTCTGCGGTCTGGCCATGTGGGGAGCGGCGGACACCCTGAACGCCTTCGAAAAGGATACGGAAAATGTGATCGACGTACTGGAATGCCCTTTTAATATCCTGAACAAATCCAATCTCGAAGTGGTGAGCATCGCACAGGAAAGAGGAATTCCGGTGCTGACGAGCCAGCCTCTGGCCAGTGGCATTCTCACCGGAAAGTACGGCAGGGATACCGTATTTGAACAAGGGGATAATCGTTCCGGATTCTGGAGCAGGGAGCGGTTTGCATCCATACAAAAAGATATGGAGATCGTAAGTTCCTGTGTGAAGGCGCCGGCGGATACGATGGCGCTGCTGGCTCTGGCATATAATCTGAGTTATCCGGGTATCAGCTGCGTGATTCCCGGGGCCAAGAATGTGTCGCAGGTAGAAAAGAATGCGGCGGCCAGCGGAATCAGACTGGATCAGGAGACAATGGAGAAGCTGACGGCGACGGAAGGATTTGTGTTCTAAATTGCCGGGACGGGAGGCGGAGGATCGTATGAAGAAAAGAATCAATTTGACAGAAGGCTGGGAACTGCGTCAGGCAGAAGAGGATGTCTGGCTGCCGATTCAAAGGATGCCGGCACAGGTGGCGGATGTCCTGTTGGAGAAAGGTATTCTGCCGGAGGAGGTGAAACTGGGCTGGTGTCAGTCGGCCCGGTGGATCCAGGAACATGTGTGGGAATACCGGTTGTCTTTTCCGAAGCCGGAGGGGAACAGGTGTGATCTGGTCATGGAAGGACTGGATACGCTGGCGGATCTGTATTTGAACGGGGAACTGATCGGAACACATGATGATTTCTATCTTCCCTGCCGCCTGGATATTACGGACAAGTGCAAAGCGGAGAATGTATTGTTGATTCGTTTTCATTCCGTGTTGAAGTGGCTGGAACAAAAAGAGATGCCGGAACATTTAAGAAATGCGGTGCTCAAATGTAAGCTGCTCAGAAAGCCCCTGCATGATTTCCCGATGAGCAACGGGGAAGAGGAGGCCGGCTATCAGGGAGCTGTCCCGTCCTTTACACCGGTTGGGGTTTATGGGGATATTTATCTGGAAACCTGGGAGAATGCCAGGATAACGGCGGATGAGATCAGGGCAACGCTGGAAGAGGAAGGCAGTAAGGGTAGAATCAGCTGGCAGATCGCCGGTGAACGGGAGGTATCTTCGACGGAAGAGGCGCTGACTGTCTGTGCGGATCTGCAGTATCAGGGTATTTCTGTGGCACGTCAGACCGTACAGGCAGAAGGCGTGGGTCATTCCTTTACCGTTAGCGGAGATCTGTTGGTTAATGATCCCTGTCTGTGGTGGCCGCGAGGATTCGGAGAGCAGAATCTATACACGCTTAAACTCACTTTGCAGGCGGGTAAGGATGGCCGGACGGTGGACCGGCTGGTAAAGCAGGTGGGATTTCGCGAGGTGGAGATGCCTGTTCCGCTCTGTTTTCTCATCAACGGAAAGAAAGTGCGGTTATGGGGCGGCAGTATGGATCCCATGCAGGGGTATACTCACTGTTATCAGCCGGAGCGGGCCGCCAGGATTCTGGATATGGTGGAGAATGCCAATATGAATACACTCAGGATATGGGGAGAGGGGATTCCGCTGCCGGACGCTTTCTATGAGGAAGCGGACAGGAGAGGCATCCTGATCTGGCAGGAATTCTTCATGGGCCACGGCGCCTATCCGGATGATGAAGCCTATGAGGAAAAATGCGTGGAAGAGGCGGAGGTCCTGATACGAAGACTCAGACATCATACCTGTCTGTTGATGTGGTGCGGCGGTAATGAGACGATCATGGGAGCGGAGTACATAGACGAGAAGCCTTACGGAGAACGGATTGTGAAGGAAGCCTTTCCAAAACTCGTAAAAAGACTGGATCCGGAGCGGCACTACCACGTAAATTCTCCTTATGGAGGCGCATGGGCGAATGATCCGAGAGAGGGGGATACCCATACCTATGACTGTGTGTGGGAATATCCTTATCAGGAATATCCGAATTTCCTGAGCGAGAATATCAGGACCGCTCCGCCGGTAAAACACAGTCTGAAAAAGATGATCCGTGGGGAACTGTGGACGGCGGACACAGATGTGCGTGTGACTGAGCCGGACCAGGGCATCATGCCGGCGAACTGGAGGCAGAGGAGCCATCTGGCGGCCTGCGGAGAGCGGAAATCGGGAGATTACTGGGAATATTATGATGCCTGCGACGCAGATGGATTGCTCTATAATATGGGAGCTTCCTATGGCGCCGAGATCAAGAAGGCAGGGGAAATGGTCCGCCGGGGCAGTAAAGGGGAGGCAGACTATACGAAGCGCACCAAAGGCTATATGTCCTGCAAGCTGCTGGATACCTGGCCAAAGGTCTACTGTGCCGTCATTGATTATTTTCAGGAAGGATTCATCCCTTACTATGCCACGAAGAGAGTGCTTACGCCTGTTCTGGCTTCTTTTGCCAGAGAGGAGAGTATACGGCTTTATGTGGTCAATGATTCTCCGGTGGACTTTGCAGGGACGGTGGAACTTGGCCTGTATGACCTGCGCCGGGAATCGTTCCGGGAGAGAGACAGCATAGAGGTGGCAGTGCCGCAGGGGGATTGCAGGATGGTCTATGATCTTGAGAGATTCCGTTTCTTTTCCAAGGACTGTGTGCTGTATGCCAGAGTAAGCGACAGCAAAGGCGAGGAAGTCAGCACAGATATTGATTATGTAGATATAGAGAGACATCTGCCGTTCCAGGATCCGCTCCTGCATGTGGAGATTGAAGGGGATATTCTGAGCATCCGGAGCGAGCATTTTGCGAGATGTGTGAGCATCACCGGCAGTTGTGAAGGGGATGAGTTCGGCTGGCTGTTTACGGATAATTATTTTGATCTTATGCCCGGCATGGTCAGACGGGTAAAGATCCTGGGCAGACATGATCACGGAGAGATCATCGTAAAAGGCCGGTACAGCAGGGAAGAATGTTCTGTCATTTATAAATAAGGAAGGATCCAGAGAATGAAAAGAATATCGTTGAACGAAGATTGGAAATTATGGCAGACAGGCGGAGAAGAGACAAAAGGTCGTATCTTTGCGATCGAGACGCTGCCCTGTCAGGTGGAGGATGTGCTGATCAGGGAAGGTATCGTGGAAAATCCCAATCTCCGGGGGAAGAATGAGGACAGATGGATCGGCAAAAGCGACTGGCGGTATGAGAAACGTTTTTTTCTGGAAGAGACGGCGGGCAGCTGGAATCTGGTTCTTAAAGGCCTGGATACTTTTGTGGATATCCGCCTGAACGGGCGGCTGCTGGCGCACCATGAAAGCGCCTATATGCCATGCCGGATAGAAGAGATTGAGGGGCTGCAGAAGGGGGAAAACGTTCTGCAGCTGGATTTTAAATCGCCCTGGAAGGTTCTGGAACAGATTGTCTTACCGGGAGAGCAGGAGGAACGGGTGCCGCCATTCTGTCGCGCGCGTGTATTCCGATCCGGGTTTCATGAGTTTTCCGGGCCGCTGCCGGATCTGGTCCGGATAGGCGTCTATGGGGATATCTGTCTGGAACAGGTGGAAGAGAATGGTTTTTCCAGACTGGCGCTGTCTGTGGACGTGGATTCTACGTGCAGACAGGGGCAGATTCACCTGGAAGCAGGGTATTGCCATTCCTGTCAGGAAGAAGAGATGCACTACAGTCTGCGGTCCTCAAAAGGAAAAGCAGTGGCGGAAGGCAAACTGCCCTGTGCCGGTACGGCAGGGACATGGGATCTGGAGATAGAAGAGCCTGAACTGTGGTGGCCGAGAACACATGGAAGGCAGCCGCTCTATGAACTGGAGATCAGGCTTATCAGGCAGGGAAAAGTACTGGATGTGCAGAGAAAACAAATCGGATTCCGGCGTCTGGAGAAAAAGGGAGATATGGATTTCCTGATCAATGGTCATCCCCTGAAGCTGTGGGGAGGCAATCTGGCACAGGCAGATACGGTGAGCGGCTGCTATCACCGGGAGAGAATGGAAGAGCTGCTTTTCCTTGCGCAGACGGCACATTTCAACTGTCTGCGTGTCTGGGGAGAGAGCGAGATCCTTCCGGAAGCATTTTATGAAGAATGTGACAGGAGAGGGATTTTACTGTGGCAGGACTTTTATCTGGGATATAATATGTACAGTGAAGAGGAGAAAATGCTGGATTTGTGCAGACAGGAGGCGGAGACGCTGGTGGATCGTCTGAAATCGCATCCATCCATCCTGCTGTGGTGCGGCGGAAATGAAGTATTGCTTTCACGGGATTATCAGTATCCGGACAGTTACTGCTATGGTGAGCCGATCTTTCAAAAGATCTATCCGGACGTATGTGCAAAACTGGATCCGGGCAGGTATTATCATCCAAACAGTCCCTGGGGCGGGGACTATGCCAATGATCCTGCGGGCGGGGATACGCATGGTTATACACATCTCTGGTATGTGCCGCAGGCGGCATATCCGGTATTCTTAAGTGAGAACTGCCGGGTTTCCACACCTGTGATGAGAACGATGAAACGGATGATGACACCGCAGGAATTGTGGCCGGAGGGATATCGGGGACAGAATACAAAGAAGGTACGCAGGGCGTGGCCACAGACGTGGGAAGCGCACAATTCCAACCAGGGTGTGATCAAGTTAGGGCCGGTGGAGCATTATTACGATGCAGATGACGTTGAGTCATTGATTTACAATATCGGAGCGGCGCACTGCGAGTACATTAAGAAGGATGTGGAACGGTTCCGCAGGGGAAAAACGGCCCTGTACCCGGAAGGAGAACGGCGGACCAAAGGTCATATTCTCTGGAAGTTCAATAATTGCAGCAATATGATCTCCTATGGTGTGGTGGATTATTTCAATGAGCCGCAGATGGCTTACTATGCTTTGAAGAGAGCTTATGAACCGGTGCAGGTATCCTTTGATATAGGGGACCGGATTTCTGTGTGGCTGGTGAATGATACGATGGGGCAGCTGCGCGGCAGTGTGGAGACAGTACTTTTCTCCCTGACACAGAATAAAAAGACGGCCAGTCTGACAAAGTCCTTTGAGATCAGACCTGACGAATCCTGTCTGATCACGTTTCTGGACGAATTCGGCCAGTTCCGGCGGGAGAATGTACTGCTTGCCCGGGTGCTGGATGAGAACGGCCGGCTGCTGGCGGAGAATATTGATTACGTGGATATTGAGCGTCATATGGATTTTCCGCAGGATACCGGATTGCAGATATGGCAGGAAAGGGATGTGCTGGTGCTTACCACAGAGCGGTTTACCCGTTGTGTTGAGCTGATCGGAACGGAAGACGGAGACGAGTTCGGCTGGCTGTTCGAGGACAACTATTTCGATCTGGCGCCGGGCGTGGAAAAGAGAGTGCGTGTTCTGGGAAGACATGATGAGGGTATGATCAGGGTGAAACCTTATTATGACAGCGCTGAGGCGACGGTGTTCTGGAGACGAAATCTTACACAATGATCTGAAAGGCACATAAGAAAAATGTCTTTACCCAGGCGTCACACAGGAGAACCGCTTCACAAGCCTGGCCGCGATCTCCACTTTAGACGTATGCACGACTTTGGAGTCGATCTGCTCCACCAGCAGCTTGGCGGCAGTCTTGCCGATATAGAGGCGGGGCACGTCCATGGTGGTCAGCGCCGGTTCGATGATTCTGCCCTCGGAGATATTGTCGAAGCCGATGAAGGAGATATCCTCGGGAATCCGGTAGCCACGCAGCATAAGCGCCTTCATGGCGCCGATGGCGATGATATCATTGTCGGCGAAATAGCATTTGGCCAAAGGATCTCTGCGGTCGATAATTTCCAGCATATCGGCCATGGCGGCTTCGATGGACGGAGACAGTTTATGGATAATGGAACGGGATGGAGACATCCCGTTCTCTTTGACTGCCTTGAAATACCCTTCCTGTCTTTCGACAAAGTTGGGGATCAGATAGCTGGACTGCAGGTAACCGGGCTGTACTCTGGTGCCGGCGATCAGATAGTTGGTGGCGATATAGGCACCCTGCGCATTGTTGATCAGCACGCTGGTGCAGTCGAGGCCGTCAAAGTAGGTGTCCAGCAGGATCAGCGGATATCCCAGAGCGAGAAACTGCCGGCATACGTCCTGCCGGATCTCCGTGCCGATCAGGATGATTCCTTTACAGTCGGAGAGACGAAGATCGGAGAAACAGTCTTCCAGCACGTCAACCTTCTCATAGAATTGCATCATCTTTACAGTAAAGTGTTCTTTCTGACATTCGCTTTTGACCCCGTCATACAGCTCATTGAAAATAGGCGAGTAGGAGAGGATCGCGTTGTGGGTCCTGTAAAAGATGATATAGATGGAGCCGCTGTGGTTCGGGTCGTGTTTTACTTTAGTAAAGTCGTATCCGTATTCTTCGGCGGCTTTGATGATCCGGGCGCGGGTCTCGGTGCTGACGCCTGCTTTATTATTTAGCGCCATGGAAACGGCAGTGGCGGATAACCCCAGTTTCTGTGCTAATTCTTTGGCTGTGACGGACATGTTGCGGCCTCCTTGCCTGATTTCATCACAGTTTTCCTGTGATGTATCATGGTATCGGTATTTGTATACGGTTTATCGGCCGGTCAGGCCGTGAACGGTAAATTTTTCTGTTATTCTGACTTTCCTTTTAAAGAAAGAATCCTCTTTTGCTATCCCATCATAAGTTTAGTAGAAAAACTAAATATTTGCAATAAATAAAGCAAAAATAAAGTAAAATACACTTTACTATTTATTGAAATAAAGCTGTATCTGCCATACTCTTATTTTATCAAGAAGAGGAAAGGCAGAGGCTGATGCAGTAAGCATATGCAGAACGCCTCGGAATGGAGGACGATATGGCAAAGATCAGACTTGGGTTTGCTCCGACCAGACGGAGTATCTTCAGTGCACCGGCGGCAGTAGAATATGCTGATTACACGAGAGAGAAGCTTAGAAAAATGGGGGTTGATTTCGTAGATATCGACGATATTGCGGAGGACGGCCTGCTGCATGATGAGAGCGACAGGATCAGGATCGAAGAGAAATTCAAGAAGGAAAAAGTGGACGGCCTTTTCTTCCCGCACGGTAATTTCGGCACGGAATACGAGGTGGCAAGACTGGCGAAGAACTTGAATCTTCCGGTGCTGCTCTGGGGTCCCAGGGACGAATGTCCGGATGAAAAGGGAATCCGTCTGCGCGACAGTCAGTGCGGTATTTTTGCCACCGGTAAGGTCTTGAGGAGATTCCGGGTGCCCTTTACCTATCTGACAAACTGTAATCTGGAGGATCCGGAGTTTGCAGAGGGTGTTAACCGTTTCCTGGCAGTATGCAATGTGGTAAAGACATTCAGAGGCATCCGTATCCTGCAGATCGGGCCGAGACCTTTTGACTTCTGGTCTACCATGTGTAACGAGGGCGAACTTCTGGAGAAATTCAATATTCAGCTGGCGCCGATTCCCATGCCTGAGCTGACGGCAGAGATGAAGAAGGTGAAGGAAGAAGGCACGAAGGCGGCTGAGGTAGTGGCTTACTGCAGAGAGCATTTCAACATTGCCATTAAAGAGGAGGAGCTGTTGAATGTGGCCGCCCTGAAGGTGGCGATTCGGAATCTGGCGGATCGGTACGGCTGTTCGGCGGGAGCGATCCAGTGCTGGAATGCACTGCAGGGTGAGATCGGCATTATGCCCTGTGCGGCCAATGCCCTGTTGAATGAGGAGGGCTTCCCGGTAGTATGCGAGACGGATATCCACGGTGCGATCACGGCGCTGATGGTGGAAGCAGCCGGTATGGACAAGAGCAGAGGTTTCTTCGCAGACTGGACTGTCCGCCATCCGTTCAACGACAACGGTGAACTGCTGCAGCATTGCGGGCCGTGGCCGCTCAGCTGTGCTTCCTGCAAGCCGACCATCGGTTATCCGCTGGCATTTTCCCATCCGGGCGCTGTGGAGGCAGAGGCGAAGCACGGCGATCTGACGCTGGCACGTTTTGACGGCGACAATGGCGAGTATTCCCTGCTGTTGGGGAATGCGAAGGGGATCGAAGGGCCGTACACGAAGGGAACGTACCTTTGGATCGAAGTGGAGAACTGGCCGAGACTGGAAGCAAAGATCGTGGAAGGGCCTTATATCCATCACTGTGTCGGCATTCATCAGGATGTGGTGCCGGTACTGTATGAAGCATGTAAGTATATCGGCGTGAAACCGGATCTGTATGACGATGTGGAACAGCAGGTGATCGATACGATCCATGGCGTTAAGAGAAAGTAAGGATTTGCAAAGAAGCCAGGGTATTCCGGGAAGAATCGCCTGGAGCGATTTTTCAGCAGGAGCTTAAGCAGTATACGAGGAATGGAGGCAATAATGAATAAACAGGAATTTGATGCAAAAGCGTTAACAGTCAGATCACTTGAACTTCGCAAGGTGGTGCTGGATATGATCATGAAATCCGGCGGCGGCCATATCGGCGGTGACTTTTCCGTTATGGATACGCTGGTAACCTTGTATTTTGACCAGATGAATATAAGTCCGGAGAATCAGGACGATCCGGATCGTGATTACTTTATCATGAGTAAAGGGCATTCCGTGGAAAGCTATTATGCGGTGCTGGCGGCGAAGGGATTCTTCGAGACGGAGACGGTGGTCAACGAGTTTTCACAGTTCGGCTCCAGGTTCATCGGCCATCCGAATAATGAGCTGCCGGGAATCGAGATGAACTCCGGTTCTCTTGGCCACGGCCTGCCGGTGAGCGTGGGTATGGCGCTGGCCTGCCGGAAGGAGAACAGGGCAAGCCGCGTCTATACGGTGATGGGCGACGGCGAAGTGGCGGAAGGGTCCGTCTGGGAAGGCTTTATGGCGGCCGGACATTATAAGCTGGCCAATCTGTGTGCGGTGGTGGACAGGAACCGTCTGCAGATCTCCGGCACCACGGAGCAGGTGATGACGCATGAGAATCTGCACGCCCAGATCGAGAGCTTCGGCTGGAACGTGATCGAGACGGACGGAAACGATATTGCGAAGCTGCATGAGGCATTTGAGCAGGCGAAGACAGTGACGGATCGGCCGACCTGCATTATCGCGAATACGGTCAAGGGCTACGGCGGCGGTGAGATCATGGAGAATAAGGCCGCGTGGCATCACCATGTACCGAATCAGGAAGAGTATGATCAGATCGTAAAAGCATTAGAGGCGAAGAAGGAGGGCGTACTTCATGAATAAGATTCCAAACAGGCAGGCAATCTGCGAGACACTTATGGCACATGCCAAAGAAGACAGACATATTTACGCTTTGTGCTCCGACTCCAGAGGTTCGGCTTCTATGACGCCTTTCTTCAATGCTTTTCCGGAGCAGTCCATCGAGGTGGGCATCGCGGAGCAGAATCTGGTGAGTATCGCGGCCGGTATGGCGCATTGCGGGGAGAAGCCTTACTGCTTTTCTCCGGCATGTTTTATCTCCACGAGGAGTTATGAGCAGGCCAAGGTGGACGTGGCGTATTCCAACACCAATGTAAAGCTGATCGGCATCAGCGGCGGTATCAGCTACGGGGAACTGGGTATGAGCCATCATTCGGCACAGGATATCGCAGCCATGTCTGCGATCCCCAATATGAGAGTATATCTGCCCAGCGACAGATTCCAGACGGCGAAGCTGATCGAGAGCCTGCTGCAGGATGAGAAGCCGGCGTATGTGAGAGTGGGACGCAATCCGGTGGAGGATATCTACAGTGAGACGGAGTGTCCGTTCGAGATGGATCGGGCTACCGTACACGGAGATCTGGAGGCAGAGAACGACGTGGCGATCATTGCCTGCGGCGAGATGGTGCGCCCGGCCCTGGAAGCGGCGAAGCTCCTGCAGGAGAAAGGCATTAAAGCTGTGGTGGCGGATATGTACTGCGTGAAGCCGCTGGATCAGGATACGGTGATAAAAGCGGCGAAGAGCGCGAAGCTGGTGATCACGGTGGAGGAACATGCTCCTTATGGCGGCATGGGAAGCGCCGTTGCGGTGACGGTGGGCGAAAACTGTCCGAAGAAGGTAATGACCATGGCGCTGCCCGACGATCATGTGATCACGGGAAAATCCGCTGCAGTGTTTGATTATTATGGTTTGAACGGAGAAGGGATTGCGAAGAAGGCGGTAGAGGAACTTAAGTAAGAGCGGGCCGGTTTGATTTATATATGAATTCAGATGAAGGGTCGGGGCTGGCCTTAACGGGTATGGATAATAGAAAGATGTAGTTTGGAGAAGACATATGGGGAATAAATATTTGATCAGCATTGATCAGAGCACGCAGGGGACGAAGGCACTGCTTTTCAGTGAAAAAGGAGAGCTGTGCGCGCGTGCGGATCTTGCGCACAGGCAGATCGTCAACGAGCAGGGGTGGGTTTCTCACGACGGCGAGGAAATCTATCAAAATACGATGCAGGTGATCAGGGATGTGCTGGAGCGGGAGCAGGTCAGCCCGGAGGATGTGGCGGGGATCGGCATCAGCAACCAGCGGGAGACGGCCATTATGTGGGATCGGGAGACGGGACAACCTCTCGATCACGCGGTCGTGTGGCAGTGCGCACGGGCAGCTGAGATTTGTGAGCGCAAAGAGATACAGGAGATGGCGGAACAGGTCCGGTTGAGAACAGGTCTTAAGCTGTCACCGTATTTTACGGCGGCTAAGATCTGCTGGCTGCTGGAAAATGCGGCGGGTGCCGGGGAGAAGGCGAAGCGGCATAAGGTATGCCACGGGACGATAGATTCTTATCTGGTCTACAGGATGACGAAGGGCGAGGTCTATGCGACGGATTATTCCAATGCTTCGCGGACGCAGCTCTTTAACATCTTCACATTAAAATGGGATGAGGAGATCTGCAGGGCGTTCGGTATTGACGCGGACAATCTGCCGGAGGTCAGGGATTCCAACAGCTGTTTCGGCTATACGGACTGCGAAGGGCTTTTTCCACGGCCGGTGCCGATTCATGCGGTGATGGGAGATTCCCATGCGGCGCTTTTCGGCCAGAATTGCCGGAGCGACGGCAAGACGAAAGTGACTTACGGGACGGGATCTTCTATTATGATGAACATTGGCACCGCACCGATCCTGAGCAGGAACGGGCTGGTGACGTCGCTGGCCTGGGGACTGAACGGCAGGGCGGAATACGTGCTGGAAGGGAATCTGAACTATACGGGGGCGGTCATCTCCTGGTTAAAAGATGATGTGAAGCTGATCGGGAGCGCGGCCGAGACGGAAGCGCTGGCGTATGAAGCGGGTAAGGATGATGGGCTGTATCTGGTGCCGGCGTTTACCGGTCTGGGGGCGCCTTATTGGGACAGCAGCGCCAGAGCGGCTATGATCGGCATGGACAGGACGACGGGCAAGGCCGAACTGACGCGGGCGGCATTGGAAAGTATCGCTTATCAGATCACGGATATTGTCCGGGCGATGGAGAAAGACTCGCAGAAGCGGATCGAGGTTTTGCGTGTGGACGGCGGCCCCACGAAGAACCGGTATCTGATGCAGTTCCAGAGCGATATCGCGGGCAGCGAGGTTGCGATCTCGACGATCGAAGAACTGTCGGGCACAGGAGCGGCCTTTATGGCGGGTATGGCATTGGGCTTGTGGGGGGAAGAAATTTTTGATACCATAAGCTGGAAGCAGGTAACGCCGCAGATGGCGCAGGAAGTTCGGGAGAAGAAGTTTGCGGGGTATCAGAATGCGGTAGGACTGATCAGGACCGATAAATAAGAGATAACAGGTGAAAAGCGAGGAGGTTGTTTTTATGCAGCAGGTAGAGAAATGGGGACTTTTTGAAGTCAGCAGCAGGGGTAAAAGCGACGGGAACCCGTTTCGCGATTACGAGATGACGGTTACGTTTAAGGGAGAGAAGGAAGAGATCCGGGTTAACGGCTTCTACGATGGGGACGGTGTCTACAGGGCGAGATTTATGCCGTCTTACGAGGGCGCTTATACGTATAAGGTGGAAGGAAATTTTGCAGATGTGATTGAGAATGCGGAAGGCGCCTTTGAGGTAGTGGCGCCGTCTGAGAAGAATCACGGACCGGTAGTGGTGGTGGATAAGACGCATCTTGGGTATGCGGATCATACGCCCTACTATTCGATTGGGACGACCTGCTATGCGTGGGCGAATCAGCCGATGGAGCGGCAGGAGCAGACGCTGGAGACTTTGAAGAACAATGCGTTTAACAAGATCAGGTTCTGTTTCTTCCCCAAGTTCTATGAGTTTAACAGAAAAGAGCCGCTGACTTACCCTTTTGAGAGAGGAAACGGTGAAGGACTGGATCCGGAGCGGGTGGAGCAGGAGAAGTCCTGCCGCATGAGATTTCCGGGGATGCAGGAGACGGAGCAGGATTACGGCTTTGACTATACGAGACCGAATGTGGAGCATTTCAGACGTTATGATATGCGGATCGCACAACTGATGGAGCTGGGCATCGAGGCGGACATGATCCTGATGCACCCTTACGATAAATGGGGCTTAAATGAAATGGACAAGGATGCCTGTGACTGGTATTTGAGATATGTGGTGGCGAGATACGGCGCTTACCGGAATGTGTGGTGGTCGCTGGCCAACGAGTTTGACTTTATCAGGATCAAGACACTGGAGGACTGGGAGCGTTACGGTCAGGTGGTGTCTTCCAATGACCCGTTCCACAGGCTGTTGTCGGTACATAACGGCGGACCAAACTATGACTTTTCCAGGGATTGGGTGACCCACTGTTCTCTGCAGAGAGTGGATTTCTACCGGACCACCGAGGATACGGATCAGTTCGTGGAGAAATACGGCAAGCCGGTTGTGTGGGATGAGATCTGTTATGAAGGCAATATCGGCCTGGGCTGGGGCAATATCACCGGTGAGGAACTGGTGAGAAGATTCTGGGAGGCGTTCGTGCGGGGCGGCCACTGCGGCCACGGCGAGACTTTTATGGATCCGGAGGATATTCTCTGGTGGTCCCACGGCGGTATCTTAAAGGGAGAGAGTCCGGCGAGACTGCGGTTTCTGCTGGATGTCCTGCAGGATGTGCCGGGCGGTTATCTCACCAAGGGCGAAGGCATCTTTGATGAGGTGGTAGGTTATGCCGGCGGCCATGTGGGCGAAGGCTGGGGCATCTGCTATGATTATGCCATTCATTATCTGGGTGTCTGCCAGCCGACGTACAGACAGCTTGTGCTTCCGGAGGATACGGATTATGAGGTGGATGTGATCGATACGTGGAATATGACGATCATGCCGATGGGAGTGAAGAGAGGAATCTGTAAGATCGAGCTGCCGGGGAATCAGTATATGGCACTGCGGGTTCGTAAGGTGACTTTTTGATTTTTCAAAGAGTTTGACATATTTTCTAAAATTGCATATAATAATAGTACAAGGCAGGCAACGGCGTGTGTCTGCCAAAGCGTTGAAGCATAATAGCGTACCGGAATGCCTTGTTATGCAGAGCTTTCAGTAGGGGTTGTGCAGTAACCTCAAACCGGAGTAGGCTGCAAAGCCGAAAGAAAATGCGCAAAGCCGTCTTGCATCGCAAGGCGGTTTTCTTTATGTCTCTATGGACAGAGAGGTTTTATGGATAAATTACTAAAGTGTGCAAAAGCATTTGAAAAATTGTTAGAGATACAGTATCGGATTATCATTGGCCGAAAGGGAAAAAACGTAGAGTTAGTGATTGGCTTTTCCAAATTGGACTTTCATCATCTGATGGGGCTTGGAAAGCTGAAAGATTTGCGGATAGCAAAACAAAATCGTGGTTCTGTGTTTGATGGAATCGTAAGCGGAAACACCACCTGTGAAACTTTAACGAAAAGCTGCTATCTGACCCAAATTGAGAACCGGTTTGAACCATTGGCTTTGATTGAACAACTCTTGGATGATAACCGTTTGGTGTTTCGCTACAACGCAAAATTAAATCAGTTTTCGTTAATCGAAGCCGATTATTTGCTATTGACACCTTTGGAAAACAGCGATATTTATATTTTTATTGCAGAACACAAAGACAGTGGAAAATATTTTTGCAGGTCTTTCTTCCCGAAAGAGAAGAAAGATTACGCAGCGGGGCAGCCACGCTACACCATGCTCTATAAAGAAAAGAAAAACCTGAACACTGGAGAGATTACTGTCCAATATGACAGGTTCACTCTGAAAGATCAGCCGTAATTTCCAAAAGGGGGTTCGCTTGTCGGCAGAGCAAATATTATGCTGCTTGTCAAGACCGCAGGTTGATAGGAATGAGTGGTCGTAAAAAGTGGCAGCAGTATTGTATGACGGTTTGCAGGAGACAGGAAAATATTGTATAGTAGATTTTAAGACAGATGGACAATATCCGACTGGCTGTCAGGGTATCTCAATGGAAACTATATTGCAATGGAATGAGAAAGGGAGGAGCATCTATGGATACGGATCATAACCAACAGGAGATGCAGGAAATCTGGAAAAAATTCAATAAACAGGGTAACGGTGCAGGTGGCGTTAAACCCGCGCCGAAACTGACGCCCGAGGAAGAAAAGAAAAGGAACCTTAAGCAGATCGGCCTCTATCTTTTGATCACGTTTGCGCTGACCTATGTTGTGGAGATCTTTGGCATTATGCCCATGGCGAAGAATGCAGATGCGCAGCAGGCTTATATTGTACAGAGTGTGATCGCCAGTGTGATGTTTCTTCCGGCGCTGGGAGCCCTGCTCACGCGTCTGCTGACGAAAGAAAGACTTACGTTGAGAAGTCTGATGCTTACGATCGACCTGAAAAAGAATCTGCGATATTACGGATTGGTGTGGTTCGGTTTTGATCTGCTGATCCTTTTTGGCGCGGCATTGTATTTCCTGATCTTCCGGGAGCAGTTTGATGTGGGGTTTGGATCTATGAAAGCGCTCTTTGAGGCGCAGGGACTGGAATCTACACAGGCGCAGGTGCAGCAGGTAGTGGTGGTACAGCTTGCGATGGGAGCGGTGATTGCACCTTTTGCAAATCTGTTGAACTGTTTCGGCGAGGAATGGGGCTGGCGGGGATTTCTGCTGCCGCGGATGATGAAACAGTTTAAGGTGGTGCCGGCCGTGCTTCTAAGCGGGGTGATCTGGGGACTCTGGCATCTTCCGCTGACCGTTATCGGACATAACTATGGCGTCGATTATGTCGGCTATCCTTTTACGGGAATCCTGGCTATGTGCCTGTTCTGTACTGTGATGGGGATTATCCTGTCCTATGTTACGATCAAGACGAAAAGTTGTATTCCGGCCGTCATGGGACATAGCACCCTGAATGGATTTGCCTCTGCGGGAATTTTGTTTACCTCGCCGGAACGTCCCTACAATGTCTTCCTGGGACCGGCGCCCACGGGGCTGATCGGCGGAGCCGGGTTTATTGCAGTGGCGGGAATTCTTTTGTACCTTTTGTATAGGGAAGAAAAAGAGGCGGTGACGAAATGGGAACTTACCTGAATCCCGGCAACAGCGGATTTGCCGGAATCAGAAATGATATTTATATAGATAAAAGCGGCCTTATCAGTCTGGTCAATGAGACGATCGAGACGCCGAGACGTCTGACTTGTGTCAGCAGGCCGCGCCGTTTCGGGAAATCTTTTGCGGCGCAGATGTTATGTGCCTATTATGACAAATGCTGCGATTCTGCGGGACTGTTTGATGATCTGGAGATTGCGGAAAATAAGAACTTCAACGGAAGTTACAGGAAGTATCTGAATCAGTATGATGTGATCTATCTGGATCTGACGTATGTAAAGCCGTTTACGGATGGATACCGGAATGTGGCCGCTTATGTCAGTGGGAAGATCACGGAGGAATTGAAAGCGGCCTATCCGTCGCTGGAAGTGAGTAATGAACTGCCCACGACCATGATCCGGGCCACGGAGCTGACAGGGAATAAATTTATCATGATCATTGATGAATGGGATGCGCCTGTCCGGGAAGCGCCGGAACTGCAGCGGGAATATCTGGAGTTTCTGCGGATGCTGTTTAAGAGCAGTGGTACGACGAACAGGATTTTTGCGGCAGTGTATATGACGGGGATTCTGCCGGTTAAGCGGGACGGTTCGCAGTCGGCAATTTCTGATTTCATGGAATTTTCGGTAATCTCGCCGGGTAAATTTGCAGATTATGTGGGATTTACGGAACAGGAGGTGCGGAAACTTTGCACAGAGAACCAGTGTGATTTTGCAGGAATGAAGCGCTGGTATGACGGTTATGCTTTTTGCAGTGCCGCTTCTGTGTATAATCCCAATTCAGTTATGAAAGCTGTTCATAATAAGAGTTTTCGCTCCTTTTGGACGCAGACTTCGACTGCGGAAAGTCTGATGGGGTATATCAGCCTGGATTTTGACGGTATGTCGGAAATTGTGGCGGAATTGATCGGCGGCGGCACCGTCAGGGTGGATGTGAATGGATTCAATAATGATTTCGTGACATTTAAGAATCGGGATGACGTGCTGACGCTGCTGATCCATCTCGGTTATCTGGCCTATGATGAAGTGACGGGCCGGGCCCGCATACCCAATGAGGAAATACGTCAGGAGTTTGCCAGAGTCGTCCGTGATGTGAGGCGTGACGATACCATCCGTCGGATTCGGGAGAGTGATCAGCTTCTTTTCAATACCGTGGAGGAAAATGCGGAGGCGGTGGCCGCGCAGATCGAGAAGATTCATGCAGAAGAAGCGCCGCTTTATTATAACAATGAGCAGGCGCTGCGCAGTGTGATCAAGCGTGCGTATTTCAGTTACGGAGATGAGTATGTGCTGTTCGAGGAGTTGCCGGCGGGCAGCGGTTATGCGGATCTTGTATATCTGCCGAAAAAGGGGTCTGTGCTTCCCGCACTGGTGATCGAACTGAAGTGGAATCAGTCGGCCGAAAGTGCCATCGAACAGATCAAGAAAAGGAACTATCCGGCGGGGATCAGGGAATTTGGCGGAGATATCCTGCTCGTGGCGATCAGCTATGACAGGAAGGCGCCTGCCGGGCAGAGGAAGCACAGTTGTATGATAGAAAAAGTAACGGTACAAAATGAAAGTAAAGGCTTGAACGGAGCAGGGGCCGACGCGGCGGAATGGGAGCGGACATGAAAGTTGTATTACAGAACCTGACGAAAAAATTTCCCGGCAGGGGGAAGAAGAACGCCGGAGAGGTGACGGCAGTAAGCGGTCTCACTTTTGAGATCCCGGACGGGGAGCTGGTGGGGCTTTTGGGGCCTTCCGGCTGCGGTAAGAGCACTGCGCTCAATCTGATCAGCGGCCTTTTGAAGCCTACTGCCGGGCGGATCTTTTTCGGGGAGGACGATATCACCGACCTGCCGCCGGAGGACAGGGGTGTTGGGCTGGTGTTTCAGAATTATGCGCTGTATCCGCATCTTACGGTGCAGCAGAATATTTTGTTTCCGCTGCAGAACCTGAAAGGAAAAGACAGGCTGTCGAAGGCGGTCATGTTATCGAAGGCAAATGAGGCGGCCAGGCTTGTACAGATAGATGAGTTGATGGATCGCAAGCCGGGGGAGCTTTCCGGCGGGCAGCAGCAGCGGGTGGCTATCGCCCGGGCGCTGGTGAAAATGCCCGGTGTGCTGTTGCTGGACGAGCCTTTATCGAATCTGGACGCCCGTCTGCGTCTCCAGACGAGGGAAGAGATCAGAAGGATTCAGAGGGAGACCGGTATTACCACGGTTTTTGTGACCCATGATCAGGAGGAGGCCATGAGCATTTCCGACAGGATTGTGGTGATGAAAGAAGGGGTGGTACAGCAGATCGGGAAGCCGCAGGCGGTCTATGACGATCCGGCAAACCTGTTTGTGGCCAGGTTCCTTGGCACGCCGCAGATCAATGTGTTTGCCGGGCAGTGCAGAGGCGGCAGGCTGTATCTGGGAGAGGATGCCGTGCTTGGCGTTTCGGGCATTGCCGATCAGGAGGTTTATGTGGGCGTGCGGCCGGAGGGCTTTGTACTCTGCGAGACGGGCAGCCTTAACTGTGAATTTGGCAGCGTGGAGGTGATGGGGCGCGATATCAGTGTGGTCTCCAGGCACGGCTCATCCTTAAATCCGATGGTCCGTTCGATTATCAGTGCGGAGAACCGGGTGGATGCAAAGGATGGTACAGTCAGATTTTCCTTAAAGCCGCAGAAGGTGTTTCTTTTCCGTAAGGAGACAGAGGAGCGGCTCTACGGTGAGATATAGTAAACGACATAACAAATTTCTGTTTCCGGCTCTTGCAGGATCCGTATACGGCAGCTCCTGCAAGGCCGAAAACGAAATTTCTAATGTCGTTAACTATAACAGAGTGATGTAATGATATGTTGTTATGGATAACGGAATCATGAGCTGTATCGCATAGAGACAGTGTCATGATTTTCCGGAAAGGAGTGCGGAAGAGATGAAGAAGAGATGGAGGGACAGCGGCCTTAAGGGATGGCTGTATCTTTTGCCGGCGATTCTTTTTCTGGGGGTGTTTATGGTATACCCCCTGATCGATGTTTTCGTCTATTCCTTCGAGGAGGGGTACAATTCTGCATCCCAGACGCATTTCGGGATCGGCGCTTACAATTATGCCTATGTGCTGCATGATCCTTATTTCCTGCAGGCAGTCCGGAATACATTTCTGCTGGTGATCATCACGGTGCCGCTTTCTACCGTGATCGCGCTGTTGATCTCTGTAGGGCTTAATGCCATCAGACCGCTGCGGAATCTGTTTCAGACGGTCTATTTCCTGCCTTATGTGACGAATACGCTGGCGGTGGGGCTGGTGTTTATGATCCTGTTTAAAAAGACGGCCTACTCGGACGGGCTGATCAATCTGCTGCTTGCTTGGTTCGGCGGCAGTTCCGTCGATTTTATCGACGGACCGTACTGGGCGAAGATGTTTGTTTTGTGCCTGTATACGATCTGGGTGGTGATGCCCTTTAAGATCCTGATTCTGACCAGTGCGCTGGCCTCAGTAAATCCGCAGCTTTATCAGGCGGCCAGAGTGGACGGTACTCCGGCGCTCCGGATCTTTATGCGGATCACACTGCCGATGATCTCCCCGATGATCTTTTACCTGGTCATCACGGGCTTTATCGGAGCATTTAAGGCGTACAGCGACGTGGTGGCGCTGTTTGGGACGGATTTAAATGCCGCGGAGATGAATACGATCGTGGGATACGTCTACGATATGCTTTACGGGGACAGCGGCGGATATCCTTCCTACGCGTCCGCGGCGGCAATCCTGCTGTTTGCGATCGTGCTGACGATCACATGTATCAATCTGCTGGTCAGCAACAGGAATCGAAATCATCTGCAGGGCAGATAAACAGATTGAGAAAGCATGTGGATGCAGTAATTTTGTAATCGGCAATTTTAGATTTCCGATACAAGTCATCGCAGTGAATTGTTCCGGCAGGGCGGATGAGAGTAAGACTGTATCAGAAGACGAGGAGAATCCCGATATGAGTGGTGGCAGAAACTATAGCAATATGAGCAGTGGCAGAGACTATATTAGAATAGAGAAGGCGGCCAAAGCCCGCAAAACCACGGCGAACGCGGTCACGTATTTCCTGCTGGCAGTCTGGGCGGTGATCGTGCTGTTTCCTTTTTACTGGATGCTCTTAACTTCCGTCAAGAGCTACAGCGCCTATAACGCGGAGAGCATTCCGAAGTTTTTTACCCTGTCGCCTACGCTGCAGAATTATGCGGATGCGTTTACGGCGGTGCCGCTGGGCCGCTATCTGCTCAATACAACGATTTTTACCGTGGTGACGACGGCATTGATGCTGGCGGTGATCACGCTGGCGGCTTTCGCCTTTGCAAGACTCGATTTCCGGGGAAAAAATGTGCTGTTCGTGCTTTTCCTTTCCCTGATGATGATTCCCAGTGAGCTGGTGATCATCACCAATTTCGTCACGATCACCAATCTGGAGATGCGCAATACATTTCCGGGGCTGATCCTGCCTTCCGTCACTTCCGTCTTCTATATTTATCTGTTAAAGGAAAATTTCGAGCAGATACCGGACAGCCTTTACTATGCGGCCAAGGTGGACGGGACTTCCGACTTGAAATATCTGTTTAAGGTGATGATTCCGATCTCGAAGCCGACTTTAATTACGATCACCATTCTGAAAGTCATCGAGTGCTGGAATTCTTACGTCTGGCCGCGGCTGATCACCGATGACGAAAACTATTATCTGGTGTCCAACGGTATTCAGGAGATCCGGGAAAACGGATTCGGCCGGGAGAATATTCCGGCTATGATGGCGGCAGTGGTGGTCATTTCCGTGCCGCTGATCGTGCTGTTTTTGATCTTCCGGAAAAAGGTTATGGCCGGGGTATCAAGGGGCGGAACGAAAGGATAGCCGGCGGGAGTATCAAGGGCGGAATCAAAGGATAGCTGGCGGAAGACAGAGGTCAGGAGGCAGAAGTCAGGAGTGTCTGCGCTGCGAATGATGCAGGAGCGGGTTTGAAAAGGAAATGAGTTTGCAAAGGGAATGGATATCGCTATGAAAAGAGGACTTATGAGAAGTCTGTTTGAGGAACGATACAGATATGGAATAAGCAGACTGTTGGGGGAACGATACAGATATGGAATAAGCGGTCTGCCGGGGGAAGCATACAGACACGGAATAAGCAGAGTGTGTGCGGCGGCTCTTATGCTGTACGGTTCGATTCTGCTCACAGGCTGTCACGGCAGCGAGGGGATGAGCAGTTTTGCCGTGCCGGAAGAGTTCGATCTTTCCAGAGAATATGAAGTCACTTTCTGGGCCAAAAATGATACCAATAAGAACCAGACGGCCATCTATGAGAAAGCGATCGAGGATTTTGAAGAGCTTTATCCGAATATCACCGTGAATCTGCGTCTGTATACAGATTACGGCAAGATCTATAATGACGTGATCACCAACATCGCCACGAATACCACGCCTAATGTGTGCATCACCTATCCGGATCATATCGCCACCTATCTGACGGGCGGCAATCTTGTGGTGCCTTTGGATGAACTGTTTGCGGATGAGCGGTACGGCTCCGGCGGGAGCGAGGTACGGTTCGATGCGCCGCGGGCGGAGGAGATCATCCCGAAATTTCTGGAGGAGTGTTCCTTTGGCGGCCATTACTATGCCATGCCGTATATGCGGTCCACAGAAGCCTGCTACGTCAATAAGACTTATGTGGAGGCCATGGGCTATACGCTGCCGGAAACGCTGACCTGGGATTTTGTGTGGGAGGTATCGGAGGCCGCCATGGCGATGGACGGGGAGGAGAATTATCTGGTAAACGGCCAGAGCGTCATGATCCCTTTTATCTACAAGTCCACCGACAATATGATGATCCAGATGCTGCGGCAGAAAGAGGCAGGTTACTCTACGGAGGCCGGAGAGATCGAGATTTTCAACGATACCACGGAGGAACTGTTGTATACCATAGCAGAACATGCGAAAAACGGGGCCTTTTCCACATTTAAGATTTCCAGTTATCCGGCCAACTTCTTCAATGCCGGACAGTGCATCTTCGCGGTCGATTCCACGGCGGGAGCAACCTGGATGGGGACGGACGCTCCTCTCTCCGATATCAGTGAGGACAAGATCGTGGAGTTTGAGGCGGTGGTGATGCCGGTTCCGCAGTTTGACCCCATGCATCCGAAGATGATCTCGCAGGGGCCTTCGGTCTGTATTTTCAATAAGGAGGATCCACAGGAAGTGCTGGCCTCCTGGCTGTTTGCGCAGTATCTGCTCACCAACGAGGTGCAGATCGCCTATGCGGGGACGGAAGGCTATGTGCCGGTCACTTCCAAGGCGCAGGAGTCGGAAGAATACAGGGCGTATCTTGCTGCCTGTGGCGAGGATGAGGCGCACTATGAGGTAAAGATCGAAGCGGCCGGTCTGCTGCTGGATCATATGGAAGACACCTTCGTGACGCCGGTATTTAACGGTTCGGCATCTCTTCGTGACGCCGCCGGACAGATGATCGAGAATACGGTGAAGTCGGTGCGGAGGAAGCAGACGGTAGATGATGCCTATATGGAAGAGCTTTATGCGGATGTGTCTTCGCTGTACCGTCTGGATCAGATCGAGCGGCAAAACGGCATGACCTCCGGCAGAAGTGATCTGGGGAAACTGCCGCGGACAGCGGTGATCCTACTTGCCAGTCTGGGCGGGGCGTGGGGGCTGATCCTGCTGTATGTGGGAGCCGGGATTGTGAGGAAGAAGAGAAATCACTATTCACGGTGACACGCAACAATAAGAAAAAGATCATAAACGTTATAAAAAGGAAATGATTGACATATCAGAAATAACGCGTATAATTTATGTCGGAATGAAATTCATATGGCAGAGTAATGTCATGTAACAGTGAAAATAGTGAAGAAACGGTTACTGTTTACTCTGCGAGGCACCTTAGATAAGGTGAAAAAGGAGGAGAATTATGAAGAAAATGACAGCGTTATTGATGGCATTCGCGCTTGCGTTCGCATGTATGGGCTGCGGCTCGGACAATGCAGGTGCGGCAGAGGAAGCAGCACCGGAGCAGGCGGCGGCAGAGGATGCAGCAGCGGAAGAGACTGAGACAGAGGAGGCAGCGCCGGAAGAGACAGAAGCAGAGGACGCAGCAGAGGCGGAGGCTGAGACAGCAGAAACCGAGAGCGAAGAGCCGGCTGAGGCAGAGAGCACCGGTACAGAGGAGAAATCCGAGGGTGTTATGACTTATGCAGAGTATGCGGCAGCAGAGCTTGACACGGAAGTGGTGGTTGAGACCTATGTGCAGGCGAAGCAGTCCTGGTGGGAGGACAAGGCGACTCTCTATACGCAGGATCAGGACGGCGCATATTTCATCTATGAGATGGCATGTTCCGAAGAAGATTACGAGAAGCTGACACCCGGCACGAAGATCAAGGTGACAGGTTATAAGGCAGAGTGGTCCGGTGAGGTGGAGATCATTGATGCGACATTTGAGATCGTAGAAGGTAATTACGTAGCAGAGGCTATGGATGTTACCCCTTATCTCGGGCAGGATGATCTGGTGGATTACCAGAACCGTTACGTGTCCTTCAAGGGTATGACCGTTGAGGCGGCAGGCCAGGATGACGCGGGCAATGACGTGGCGTTCCTTTATAAATGGGACGGTTCCGGTCAGGAGGGAGACGACCTTTACTTTAACGTATCCCTTGACGGAGCAACCTACACATTTACCGTTGAATCTTATCTGTGTGACAGCTCGACAGACGTCTACAAGGCGGTGAAGGAGCTGCAGATTGGTGATACGATCGATATGGAAGGCTTCCTCTACTGGTATGAAGGCGCTAACCCGCATATCACAGCGGTACAGGCAGCAAACTAAGTTTACTGGAAGCAGTGGAAACGTGCAGGCGTTTTGTACACGAATCTGAGATTCTGCAAAGCGGGCGTTTGTACGATACAGGAAATAAAGAAGATGTCATATGCAGTGATTTGGCTGTATATGGCATCTTTTTTGTCGGTGTCTTATGCAAAATTTTAGATTGATCGAAAAAACGTTTATAAATTTGTGAAAATCATATTGCCTTTGTGAAAATGATGTGCTATACTTCCAGTAACAAAACAAATCTTGATTCTTAAATGCGCACAGTATGCAATGTTATATTCTTGTCCTTCTGCAGTATTTTGTGCGTGGTCGGGCGGTTCTGCCGAAGATTCACATTTGTTTGGCAGGACGGTTATATATATTCTACTCAAAAGGATCGTGGAGCGGGTAAACTTTTATAAGATTCAGCGAAAAGGAGTGGACATTATGTGTGAAATAACGGACAGAATCAGGAGAGAAGGCAAAATAGAAGGTAGAATAGAAGACATTATGCAATTACTGGAAGAGCTGGGGAAGATTCCGGCAAAGATTGCGCAGCGGATCACGCAGGAGACAGATCTTAATGTTTTGGCCGGATGGCTTAAATGTGCAGCGGCAGTATCCAGCATATCAGAGTTTGAGGCGAGGATGGCAGGAATTACATCAGAAGCAGGAAGTGAACCATACTGAGCCCAGTGCCGTGCAGGCACGGGCACCGGGCGAATGGCCGTGGGGTATTCTGCTTGCAGTGGAAACCCGGAACTACCAGCGTTTCATATTTTTGACAAATTTTTCTGTATAGGCCTGTTTTAATTCCTCAGCGGTTATTCCATAGCAAAGCAGCGCATCATTGTAGTACATGAGAACATCGGCCAGTTCCTCGACCAGGTCTTTTCTTAAAGCGGCGTTTGTGGAGGCACTTGCGCCGCCGTGCTTTTTCACGATATCAATGACTTCGCCGATCTCACCGACCATCCATAACAGCTTGTTCTGTCCTGTTTCCGGGCAGATGGGTTCCCATTTGTGTTTATATTTGTCCTGCAGAGTTCTTTGCATTTCCTTCATTTCGTTTATGCTAAAATCGTCCATCTTGTTTTCCTCCGTAAATGCCATTTTTGATTGCATGATCTCTGAATGGGAATCTCAGTCATTGCAGAAAACGGCATGATGAATTATGATTCGTGATATATTAATGTGAACCGGTATCCGGGGCAGTTGTATGCAGTTTATCTTCCAGGACATTGTTAAGTTCGTCTATGCCACTTTGGTACGATGCATTTATCTCCTGATACAGTTTGTTATAAAATGCAACGGCAATATGCTGGCGCTCCTTGGCGATGGCCGTAGCTTTTTCCGTATAAAAGCTGGAATATAAATTTTCCAGTTTATATTTATATTCCTGGAAGAAAGATGGTGTGCTGTCATTTTCGCCTGTTGAAACGATTCCATTTGGCAGCACAGAATATAATGGCTCGGAAACGATGCCTTTATAAAGCAGTGTCCTTGCAATTCCGATCGCTCCTGCGACATCTAATTTATCGGCGTCAAATAAAATTTTTGCCTCTAAACTTTGAGGAGGTTCCTCTTTTCTGTATCTGTGTGTTCTGATGCACTGCTTTACCTGTTCTGCATAGAATGCTTCAAAACCATGGGTTACAAGAAATTGACAGGCTTTTTCGCTTCCCACGATTGCATGACATAAAGCGGGATTTTCAAATTGTTCTTTTCTTCCGATGTCATGTAACAGGCACGCCGCGATCAGGACGTCATAATTCACATCCTTTTCGGTCTTCGCAATCTCCAGTGCATTGTACAATACGCGATATATATGCTCCTTATCATGGGCGGCATCATCCATTGAGCAAAGCATAAATTCTTCCAGCAGACAATAGGTTTCTCTGTTCATATATTACCTCCCGGCAAAGAGACTTTCTGTTATGGCCGTGGTTTTCTGAGGGGGCATTCGGACACGCTGATCTTATCTTTCAGCACACCCAGTCCGCAGTCCTCCAGATAGTCCTGCAGGATGGGCAGGGATTGGGAGGAGGTGGGACCGATGATGATCTCGCCCACCAGGTCGGGCAGGCTAAGGCCCAGCTCGCCGCATATCTCACACAGATCAAGCGGATAATACTTTTTGATTCGCTCCGAGGATACGTGGTACTTTGGTTCCATGGTAAAGCCGCATTTTGCACACGATCCGGACGAATGGTTGACCATCTGGTCAAGAAAGGGCGATACCACGAGGCGGACTTCCTTTTCGCTTGCAAAAGAGGGATGCTTGAAGGCGGCGGACTGCAGCCAGGCATCATTCATCAGATTCTGCAGGGAGGGAAAGCAGGCCGAGAAAGTATCCGCATCTTTGACCATTTCATAGAAATCGTCTACAAGTCGGTGTTCCCGCATGTCGGTCTGATAGTATACTTTCTGGAGGGATATGACGCCGCCCACCATTTTCTGCATCAGGTCTTCGTGGAAGGCGATACATACACCCTGTCCGAGATAGCCGTACCGCTCCCACTGCGCGGCGTCATCCCGGTATTCGGAGAAACAGGCCGCATAGGCGGAATAATGGAATTCTTCTTCCAGCTCCTTCTGAAAGAAGGCTTCGACTTCACGGCATTTATCTTGTGCCCCGCTCTGCGCAAGCCTTTCGGTCACAGCCTTGCATATGCCGTTCATGAAAAGCCGCATCTCGGAAGCATCGTTCATATTCAGGATATTATTGAGCCGCAGCTGCGCACAACGGATGATACCGTCGAAAGCGGCAAAGGTGGTGTAGTGGTAAAGCATGTGGCGCCTCCATGGGATGATGTAAAATACAATAGTATTGTACTCTCTTTTTTATATGGACACAACTTTTAAAACATAATAAAATAAGAACAAATATAGATTGAATTGTAAATACTGCAGCAATATGTGCAGATGGCAGAACCGATGCAGGAACACAGAGTTAGAGAGGGTTAAGAATGGCGGCGAAAGCAGGACTTCCGATGGGGATTGAAGATTTTCAGGAAATGCGGACATCGGGATATTATTATATTGATAAAACGGGGATGATCAGAAATCTTCTGGAAAATATGGGTAAGGTGACACTGTTCACGCGCCCGCGGCGCTTCGGTAAGACTTTAAATATGAGTATGCTGAAATATTTTTTCGAAGTGGGAAGTGAGCGCGAAATATTTGACGGACTGGAAATCTCTGCACATAAGGAACTCTGCGACAGGTATATGGGAAGATTTCCGGTTTTATCCATCAGCCTGAAAGGTGTAAGCGGGACGGATCTGAATGGAGCAAAGGGTATGCTGCGCAGTATTATAGGAAATGAAGCGCTGCGTTTTCAATTCCTGCTGCAGAGCGAGGCGCTGTCAGCAACAGAGCGAAAGCAGTACAGGAAGCTGATCGAGCTGAATGATGCAGGAGAGTTCTCGATGTCGGATGGGCTTTTGAAGGAAAGTCTGTTGATGTTGACGCGTTTTTTGCACAAATATTATGGGCAGAAGGCGATAGTGCTGATCGATGAGTATGATGTGCCGTTGGACAAAGCGTACCAGGGCGGATATTACGACGACATGGTAGAGTTGCTCAGGGCTTTGTTCGGTCAGGTTCTCAAAACAAACGGAAGCCTGTATTTTGCTGTACTTACCGGGTGTCTGAGGATCTCCCGGGAGAGTATTTTTACGGGGCTGAACAATCTGAATGTTTATACGATAAAAAATGTACAGTATAATGCTGAATTCGGCTTTACGGACGCGGAAGTCAGAGAAATGCTTTCTTATTATGAGTTCATGGAAAAATATGAAGAGATAAAAGAATGGTATGATGGTTATCGGTTCTGTGGTTTGGGAATCTACTGTCCATGGGATGTGGTGAGCTACTGCCATGCGCTGAAAATGAATCCATCTGTAGCGCCGCAGAATTATTGGGTCAACACAAGTGGTAATGATATTATCAGAAGATTTATTGAGAAGGCGGACGCAGCCTCCAGAGATGAGATCGAGCGGCTGATCGCCGGAGACAGTATTGAGAAAGAGATACACCACGAATTGACCTACAGAGACTTGGATCTGGACATGGATCATCTGTGGAGCATGCTTTACACGACCGGTTATTTGACACAATGCGGGGAAGACGATGGTGGTTTGACGAAGCTTTTGATTCCGAACAGGGAAATACAGTGGATTTTTACACGGCAGATTCGTAAATGGTTTCAGGAGGACAGCAGAAAAGACGGGCGGAAGCTGGAAGATTTTTGCAGAGCATTTTTGGAGAAGGATGCAGCAGCTGTTGAGGCGGGATTTACATCCTATTTGAGGAAGACGATCAGCATCCGTGATACCAGTGTCAGGAAGGAAAAGAAGGAGAATTTTTACCAGGGGATTCTGCTGGGGCTTCTGGGGTATATGGGCTGGAAAGTCAGGTCGAATGCCGAGGCGGGGGACGGGTACAGCGATATCATAGTGGAAGTGGAGGACGCGGACATCGGCATTATCATTGAATTGAAATATGCCGAAAACGCCCGGTTTGATGCTGCATGTCAGGAGGCGATGCGGCAGATCGCGGGCAGGCGTTATGAGGATATCCTGATAGATGACGGTATGAAAACAATCTACCGATATGGTATTGCGTGTTACAAAAAACGGTGTAGGGTTATAGTGGAACAGGGCACAACAAATCCTGCCTGTATGCACAGCCAGCTTTTGCCACCTAATCCGGACAGCTCTCCCTTGCCACATAACTGACCGGAAATTTGCGGTTGTCCATATCAAATTCATAGGCAGTCAGCTTCTCATACACGATCTGCAGGCAGGCGGCCGCCATCTGCTCCATGGGCAGCTGGATGACGGAGAGGGAGGGAATGGAGAATTCCTGCTGTTCGATATTGCCGTTGCCGACACTGATGATCTCGATCTGTTCCGGCACCTTAATATGATTGTTGTAAAAAGCCTTCAATGCACCGCGGGCAATGGCGTCTGACGTGCAGAACAGACAGTCCGGAAAGGGATCAATGCCGCAGAGGCGCATAGCTCCTTCGTAACCGCCGCGCATACTGTCGTTGACCAGAATGGAAACAGGAGGTTCCATGCCGGCCTGATTTGTCTCATATTCGAATACATTAGTACGGATATTCATGCCGTTAAAGGTGGCGGGTGCTTTCAGAAGCGCCGGCCGCTTTTTCTGATGCTTTGCAAAAATCCGGGCAGGAAGTGTGCCGATCGTGCGGTCATCCATATTGACTGTGGCGTAACGTTTTGAGTAACGGTTGTACAGGACGGTGGGAATATAAAACTGCGCCTTTTCCAGATATTCCATGTCGATCTCCGAGGCGTTACAGATGATCATGCCGTTGCTGCCGAGCAGAGTCCTTGAAGTCAGGGCTTCATGCAGGCGGTTGACCTTGTAGGGCTTGATCTGCAGTTCGCAGGCATATTTATGTTCCAGCAGCGCGGACTGCAACCCGTTCAGGAAACGGGACAGGATATTGGCGCGGATATCGGTAGCCCAGAAAAGGGTGATCACAGCGCTGGAACGACTGCCGCCGCGCAGGATCTTCGCCTGGGTGTTGGGTGTGTAGCCCAGCGCCCGTGCCGTCTCAAGCACCTTTTGTTGTGTTTTCTTTGATATTTTTCTTACATCTCCGTTGCCTTTCAGGACGATGGATACCGTGCTGGGAGACAGGTTGGCAGCAGCGGCGACGTCTTTGATCGTTACCATGGAATACCTCGTGCGTGTTCGGTCAGTCTTTCACACGTCACTTTCCTTAATTTTTTATAGTAAACTTCCATCATTCTCAGCCCGCCGTCTGGCAGGCCGCATGGCCATCTACGCTATGAAAGTCGAAGACTTTCATAATATTATTATATGTTAACTCACTGTGCTATACAAGTAGTGCAGTGGTATTCAGAGTTGTATATAATCCATAAAAAAGGCGATCAGGTTTTGTCGATAATTTATGAAAAATAAAATTACAACGTTGTACTATTGACAAAAATTATATGCAGTAATAGAATGGCAATAACAAGTACAACGTTGTACGAAATAAACCGAATAGGAGGAAGCGTATGAGAAAGAAAGTAATAGCGATTTTACTGTCTGTGACAATGACGGCAGCTCTGCTGGCAGGTTGTGGTAATTCTGGATCCACATCAGAACCGGCGCCGGAGCAGACAGAAGATGCAGCGCAGACGGAAGGAACCGACGCGGGAACGGACGAAGCGCCTGCAGAAGGAGATTCTGCGGCAGCTGAGGGAACCGAGACCGCTGAAAGTGAGGTCGGGGGGGGGGGTGAAATCAAGCCTGGCGGCACCCTGAAAGTGGGCACCGTACAGAGCCCTTCTGTTGTAGGATTTACCCCTGAAATTACCAACAACTCTTTTATCCAGTATCTGAGATGTGCCTATGAATCTCTGCTGTACTATGATGAAGCCGGCAACATAGTGGGACAGCTGGCAAGCGAATGGGAAGCAGATGCCGACACGGCGACTCTTACCTTTAAACTTGTAGACGGAGTGAATTTTGCAGACGGCACGCCTTTTAATGCAGAAGCAGTAAAATGGAATATTGAGAAGTATATCGAGACGGGCAGATCAGAGACAAATAATATTGATTCCGTAGAAGTGGTTGACGATTCCACAGTCAATATCAAGCTGAAAGAATGGAACTCTTCTTCCCTTGAGATGATCGGATTCTTTATCTATTATATGTCCCCGACTACATTTGATGAGAAAGGTATCGAATGGATGCGCGCGAATTCCTGCGGTACAGGTCCCTTCGTGGTCAACAGCTTTGATCAGGGTGTTTCCATCAAATACACGAAGAACGAAAACTATCATGTAGCGGGACAGCCTTATCTGGACGGCATTGATTATACAATATTCGGTGATTCGACAACTCTTACGAATGCGCTGAAGGCAGGAGAAGTAGACGTCCTTACATACGGTAATGACTGCGATGTCATGAAAGATCTGGAAGGTATCGCAAATATCGTAACTGATAAGAACGGTAATGGTCTCGGTGTGGAATCCGTAGGTATCATCCCCAGCAGTGCGGATGAGAGTGATCCGTTCTATGATGCGAAGGTAAGACAGGCTCTTTGCTATGCAGTAGACTGGGATCAGATCGTAACGGCATTAAGCTATGGTTATTATGAGAGGACGAACCAGTGGGCAGCTCCGGGCGCAGTAACCTATAATACGGATCTGAAAGGATATTCCTATGATCCCGAGAAGGCGAAAGCACTTTTGGCAGAAGCGGGATATGCAGATGGATTTGATACTGTGATCTATGCAGGAAATGCAGGCTTCCAGAACAATGCGGCAACAGCGATCTCTGCAAGTCTGGCGGAGGTTGGCATCAATGCATCGGTAGAGATCATTGACGGAGCGAAAGGCAATGACATGATGGCCAATGGCTGGAGCGGACTTTACTGGCATTACGCTTCCATCGGACCGGACCTTGGTTTATACATGGGACGCCATCTGGATGTCAACGGTGCGTATTATGCAAAGGGAATACAGCATCCGCAGGATTGTCTGGATCTGCTTGGCGAGATCAGAGTAGCCAAGGATGAGAAGACAAAGATAGATCTGGAATGGCAGCTTCAGGAGAAGATTTATGACGAATATGCTTTGTTTGGTATACCGCTGTATGTAAATGCTCCTGTTCATATGAGATACGATTATGTAGAAGGCGCCGATCTGGCTAAGGTTCATGCTACAACATGGTCCCCGGCTACGACCTGGCTCAACAAGTAACCGATGTAGATAAGTTCATGCCGTGCGGGATACTGCACGGCATGATCAGATAATGGAGGCTGTTTTATGGGAAAATATGTATTAAAGAGACTTGGGCAGTCCCTGATCGTAGTCTTCATCGTTACTGTGATCGTGTTTGGCCTGATGCATCTTCTGCCGGGTGATCCTATTCAGATCTACCTTGGGGATACGGCGACAGAAGAGCAGATCGCATATTATACGAAACAGTTCGGACTGGATCAGCCGCTGCCTGTGCAGTATATACGTTGGATCGGCGGACTTTTTAAGGGGGAGATGGGGAGATCTATTACCTATTCTATTGACGTGAAGGAGCTTCTTTTGAAAAGAGTTGTCTCTACCTTATCCGTTACGTTTCCTGCGTTTGTTCTGGCGCTGCTTATTGGTATCTGCCTGGGGGTTATCACTTCGACACACAGAGGAAAGACATTGGATTCACTGCTTACTTCGATCGCCAATGTAGGAATTGCCACACCGGCTTTCTGGATCGGCATGATTCTGGTCTATATTTTCGGCCTGCAGCTGAAATGGCTGCCGGTGCAGGGGTATGTGCCTTTTTCGGAGAGTCCGTCCGGCTATATCAAGTGTCTTGTGATGCCGGTCATCGTATTGACGCTGGGACATCTGTCTTCCAACACCAGACAGACCAGATCTTCCATGCTGGAAGTGATCTCGCAGGACTACATCCGCACTGCAAGATCCAAAGGATTAAATGAAAAGACGGTTGTCTATAAACATGCATTGAGAAATGCCCTTATTCCGATCGTAACCATGATGGGCGGCGCGGTAGGCGCTCTGCTGGGTGGTACGGTTGTCATCGAGAACCTTTTTAACATACCGGGAGTCGGCGCCCTGATGCTGACGGCTATCATCAACAAGGACTACATGGTGGTGCAGAATGTGACGTTCATGATAGCAGTTGCGGTAGTAATCTGTAACCTGTTGATCGATATCCTGTACGGTTATATCGATCCAAGGATCCGGGTAGAATAGGGGGCGGCGATGAAGAAGGAAAAAGAAGCGAAAGTTTTGACGCCGGCGCAGGAACGGCGGAAACAGTTTTTGGATACTTTTTTTGCAACGACACCGGTCCGGATCGGATTCGGTATTATTACAGTGATGGTCTTTTGTGCGGTTTTCGCACCGCTGGCAGCTCCATATGATCCTTATGCGCAGGATCTGACCAATATGTTGAAGGGGATGTCAGGGACACATCTTTTTGGTACAGATGCATTGGGAAGAGATCTTCTCTCCCGCATTATCTACGGAGCCAGAGCATCTCTTTCGGTCGGGCTGGTTTCCACCCTGATCGCCGGTTCCATCGGTATTTCACTGGGGCTGATGGCCGGATATCTTGGAAAATGGGTTGATGCGGTGATCATGCGCGTTATGGATGCCATGATGTCTATTCCGGTAGTGATCCTGGCACTTTTTATCGGTTCCATTCTGGGAAAAGGTCTGGGAAATATCATGCTGTGCATCGGTATTGTCATGATGCCCGGATATGCGCGTATGACAAGAGGACAGGTATTGTCGGTCAAGCAGCTTGATTATGTGACAGCCGGTAAGATCAGCGGCGCCACGAGAATGAAAAATGCAGTGAAGCATATTCTGCCGAACTGTATTGCGCCGAATCTGGTATTGGCGACAATGAATCTGGGAACGGCGATCCTGACGGAGGCCGGCTTAAGCTATTTGGGTATGGGTATTAACCCGCCGACCGCATCCTGGGGTGCGATGGTCAGCGACGGTTACCGGTATCTGCAGGACACTCCGCATATCGCACTCATTCCGGGTATCTTTATCATCCTTACCGTGTGGGCATTTAATGTATGCGGCGACGCGCTGCGTGACGCAACCGACCCGAGACTCCGGGGAACAAGATAAGGGGGAGAGCAGATGGAACATTTAATTGAAGTCAAAAATTTACATACAGAGTTCAGGCAGTCCAAAGGAATTCTGAAAGCGGTGAATGGCGTTTCCTATTATCTGGATCCCGGAGAGATCGTCGCCTTTGTGGGGGAAAGCGGAAGCGGCAAGTCCGTGACACAGTATTCGGGGGTGCAGCTGATCGCCAGTCCGCCGGGCAGGATCACGGAAGGCGAGATCCTGTTTGAAGGGCAGAATCTCTTAAGCTATGGGCCCAACAGCGAAGAGCTGCGAAAAGTACGCGGCGGTAAGATCGGCATTGTTTTTCAGGAGCCGATGACGAGCTTAAACCCGGTCATGACGATCGGTAACCAGTTGACAGAATCCGTTATGCTGCATCTGCACATGACGAAGGCACAGGCCAGGGAGCGGGCGGTGGAACTGCTTAAGAAAGTAGGGATTCCCGATCCGGAAAGCCGGCTGAATGCCTACCCGCATCAGTTTTCCGGCGGTATGCGGCAGCGGATTGTCATTGCCATGGCGCTGTCCTGTAATCCGAAGCTGCTGATCGCGGATGAGGCCACTACGGCGCTGGATGTGACGACGCAGGCGCAGATCCTTGATCTGATGCAGGATATCGTAAAGGAGAGCAACACCGCCATGGTGCTGGTGACCCATAACCTGAGCATTGTGGCCAGATATGCACAGCGGGTCTATGTCATGTATGCGGGAGAGATCGTGGAGCACGGCACAACGGAGGAAATCTTCAAGAATCCGCACCATCCCTACACGATAGGATTGATGAATGCAGTGCCCGGATTGAATGACCAGAAGGACAGGAAGCTCATTCCCATTACAGGATTTGTGACTAATCTGGTCAACAGAAAAGACGAATGTGCCTTTATGAACCGCTGCCCGTATGCCACGAAGGAATGTGCGTCCGGCACGACGCCCCGGCTTAAGGCTGTACCGGGAGAAGACGACCACTTTGCAGCCTGCCACAGGACGATCACCAAAGAGACGAAGGTGGAGAAAATATTTGACGTAGCGGACCGTACTTATACAGCGAAAGCGTATGATAAGATGACAGAGGCGGATAAGATCCTGAAAGTGGAGGATCTGAAAGTTTATTTCCCGGTCTACAAAGGTCTGATGCGCAGGAAGATTGCAGATGTAAAGGCAGTTGACGGCATTACGTTTGATATATACAAAGGAGAGACCTTCGGTCTGGTGGGAGAATCCGGATGCGGAAAGTCTACGGTAGCCAGAACCATCTTAAGACTGAATGATTCCACCGGCGGGAAGATCACCTTTAACGGTGTGGACATTACCCATTTGGATGACGTGAAGATGCGGGAGCACCGGAGAAATATGTCCATGATCTTTCAGGATCCCTACGGGTCTCTGGACCCGAGACAACGGGCCGGCGATATTGTGAAGGAGCCGATGAAGAATTTCAGGATCGGGTTGTCCGAAGCGGAGATGGATAAGAGAGTCGATGAGTTGTTTGCACTGGTGGGACTGGATCCTGCCTACAGGGAACGGGTGCCCCATGAGTTTTCCGGCGGACAGAGACAGAGACTTGTGATTGCACGTGCAATCTCGACCAATCCCTCATTTATCGTATGTGATGAGGCGATCTCGGCACTGGATGTTTCCATTCAGGCGCAGGTGATCAATTTGCTGGAGGAACTGCAGCAGAAGCTGGGACTGACCTATCTGTTTATTGCGCATGATCTCTCGGTAGTGCGTCATATCAGCGACAGAGTGGCAGTGATGTATCTTGGGCAGATGGTGGAGTTTGCGGACTGGAACAGCTTGTATTCAAACCCGCTGCATCCCTATACCCGGTCGCTTTTGGAGGCGGTGCCGGTGCCGGATCCGTTTACGGAGAAGACCAGAGAGAGACAGATCGTGCAGGGCGAGGTGCCAAGTCCCATGCAAAGACCGGCGGGGTGTGCTTTTTCCACCAGATGCCCCTACGCCACAGACCAGTGCCGGACACAGATGCCGCTTCTGAAAGATCAGGGAGACGGCCACAAAGTTGCCTGCCATTTGATGGAGAAGTGATGGTTGTGTAAACCGGGCGCAGGAAGGAAGTGCTGCCGGCAAGGAATAACGGCAGCAAAAAGCATCGACGGCAGTAAATTATATCACCAGTAAAGTTATGCTGCTGTCCAGAGCAGTAGCGGCAACAGCAACGCGAAATGCAGGAAGGAGTGGAGTGTATGGCAGAAGACATGTTTGAACAACTGCTCCGGCGTACCAGGGAGGATTATGACGCTCTGGGCATACCGGTGACGGAAGGGGAGGTGACGGCTGAGGAGATGATGCTGCCCATGCCGGATGGTGTGGAGTTGAAGACTTATCTATTTCATATGGCGCAGGATGACCTTTGGGAAGGTGCACGAAGTTTTCCGGTGATCCTGCAGAGAAGTCCCTATTTTCATGCGATGGATTCCTACCGCCTGCATGGCGCGGAACTGGCAAAAAGAGGCTTCGTCTACATTGTCCAGTGCTGCCGCGGCACAGGAGAATCGGAGGGCGCGTGGGAACCAAACGTCAATGAGAGGCAGGACGGGCTGTGCACGGTCAGGTGGCTGGCGGAGCAGCGCTGGGTGAAGAACATCGGCTACTGGGGAGATTCCTATCTGGCGCTGACCGGATGGTGCATGGCGGATGCCGTGCCGGAGAAAGTAAAGGGCATGTATCTGGGCGTGTACGGCACGGACCGCTTCACATCCGCGTACTGCAAAGGACTTTTCCGGCATGACGTACTGACTTCCTGGGCAATGGAAAACGCCGGCCGCCCGGTGGATGCAGATTATATGGAGAGCTGTCGGTTCAGACCCCATGACCGGGTGGATGAAGCGCTCTGGGGCGGTGCGCTGCCCTGGTACAGGAACTGGATCTATGCCACGAAAGAAGACGATCCCTACTGGCAGGAAGGTTTCTGGCAGCTTCTGCGGGATATCCCGAAGCAGGTGAAGACTCCGCTTTTGATCCGGGAAGGCTGGTTTGACCATCATCTGGGAAGTGCGCTGAAATCTTACGAGACGCTGAACGATGCAGTGCGGGAAGCGTGTACGCTGCAGATCGGCAGCTGGAACCACTTTTCCATGAACTGTCTGGAGTGGAGTGAGCCGGAGAACCTGCAGAACAGCGAAGTAAAGTCCATGGTCGAATGGTTCCGGCAGCTTCTGGTGGAGGAAACGGTGCCGGAGAAGAAGATCCACTTCTATATTATCGGTGCGGATACATGGGTGGAGGCCAAAGAGTGGCCGATCTGTCCCGATCATGTGAAGAGATGGTGCCTGTCTGCAAAGCAGGCGGCGGATGCGGCAGGAGCGCGCAGGCTGGAAGTATATATAGAAGATGAAGTGCATAAAAGCGCAGCGGCAGATGAAGCGACATGTGAGGAAGCCGCCGGGGTGGAATACACCTATGACCCTGATGATCCGGTGCCGTCTCTGGGCGGGGAATCCATGTTAAAGACGATGGAGCATGTAGGCAGCATGATACAGCCGAAGATGGGCTGGCGGGAAGACGTGATCTCATTCCTTTCGGAGCCGGTGCAGGAGGCGTTTGTGATCGGCGGTAAGATCAGGGTGAACCTGACGGTGGCCAGCGACTGCCAGGATACCGCTTTTACCGCGAAACTGATGGAAGTGCGGGAGAATGGCGAGAGCATCAATATCCGCTCTTCGATCACCACCATCGCGGCGGATGCAGCAGGCGGTGTATATGAGCCGGGGACGGAGGCAAAAGTACAGATAGAAATGTGGGATATTGCATGGCAGGTGAAAGCCGGATCAAGACTGCGGCTGGACATTTCTTCTTCTGATTTCCCGCAGTATGCGGCGCATACGAATTATCCCGGCGTCTGGTCCAGACAGGAGCAATGCCGCATCGCACACCAGACAGTTTTCTGCGGTAAAGGATCCACATTGGAGATTCCGGTGATCAGATATCAGGAGTGCGCAGGAGCAAAAGTCAAAGTATAAAAAAGATAGTAGGAACTGTCCGTGGATATCCTGCTGTGCGGTGGCGGGCACGGATATCTGTACAAGGAAAACCATTGGTTTTATTATAAAAGACAGAGCGGCATTCCGGCTGACGGCGTGCCGCAGGGCAAAGTGAAAGGAGGATATGCTGTGAAGAAAATAGCGATAGGAGGAGGACAGGGATTCTGGGGCGATTCCCCGGATGCTGCGATCCATATGATCAGGAAAGGGGATATCCAGTATATGGCCTGTGATTTTCTGGCCGAGCTGACCCTGTCCATTATGGCAAAACAACAGTTAAAGGATCCGTCAAAAGGCTATGCGCCGGACTTCGTGACGAGGATTTTAAAAGAAGCAGGCAGGGAAGCCTGGGAGAAGAAGATCAAGATCTGTACCAACGCGGGCGGCATGAACATTCAGGGCTGTGTGGATGCGATCAAAGGCTTCGCCACGGAACAGGATATGAAAGGATACAAGATCGGTTATGTGACCGGTGATGATATTAAGGATAAGATCCCGCAGCTTTTGAAGGACGGATGGACTTTCCCGAACTTCGACTATGACGGGGATTTCACACAGATTCTGGATAAGATCTACAACTGCAATGCATATATCGGGCATGAGGGTGTGGAGGAAGCGATCGCAGCGGGCGCGGATGTGGTGGTGACAGGACGTGCGGCTGACAGTGCGCTCTTTCTGGCTCCTTTTGCTTACGAGTTCGGCTGGGCGGACGACGACTGGGATAATCTGGCAAGAGGCATCATGGCGGGTCACTTGCTGGAGTGCGGCGGCCAGGGAGCAGGCGGCAACTACATGTATGACTGGAGAAGCGTGCCGCGCATGGAAGATCTGGGCTTCCCGATCGCCGAGATCACGGATGACACTTTCGAGATCACCAAGGCGCCCGACTGCGGCGGCATCATCTGCGAGCAGAGCTGTAAGGAACAGTTCCTGTATGAAGTGCTTGATCCGGCCAACTATATCACACCGGATGTAAATGTGGATATCAGCAGGGCTACGATCACACAGGTCGGCGAGAACCGCGTGCGCATCGGCAACATTCACGGCAAACAGCGTCCGGATACCCTGAAACTCTGTGTGGGTTATCACAAGGGCTGGAAGACAGTGTCCATGCTGAGCTTTGCATGGCCGGATGCCTACGAGAAGGCAAGATACTGCGCAGACATCATCATGAAAAAGATGGAAAAGCGGGGCATGAAGGCGGACGACGTACATATCAGCTTTATCGGTGTCAACAGCCTGCATCTTGGCGTTGCGGACATGAGCGAAGAGACGTTGAAGAATCTGAATGAGTGCGTGATGCGGATTGCCGTATTCTCGGAGGACAAGAGCGAATGTATGAAGATCATACCGGAGATCAGTCCCATGCAGCTGAACGGACCTCCAGGAGCCTCTTTCTTCGGCGGCAGAGCACATGTGCAGGAAGTGATGGCGCTTTGGCCGACGACGATTCCCCGCGAAGCAGTTGACGTTCAGACACACATGATCGAAATATAGGCAGACGAGGAGGAAAGATGATATGCGCGAAATATATTTGAATGATATTGCACACGGCAGAAGCGGTGATAAGGGAGACACGAGCAACATCTGTGTGTTTGCCCGCAGGCCGGAATATTATAAGATCATCGAGAGAGAAGTGACGCCGGAAAGACTCCATGACTTTTTCGGCGATATGGTGAAAGGCGAGATCGTCCGCTACGATCTTCCCAGCCTGGGCGGTTTTAACTTCGTGATGCGCCATGCACTGGGCGGCGGCGCTACCATGAGCCTGCGGCTGGACAGCCTCGGCAAATCCATGGGCAGTGCGATCATGCGTCTGAAAGTTCAGGTGGAGGATGACGAAGTCTGAGGCACAGTCGCAGCAGAAGACAGGGGCGTTCCTATAGATTCGCCGACTGGGAAAGGAGCAGAACTATAAAATGGAGACTCAAAAGGAAATGCAGGCGCTTCAAAATCTGACCGTGCTGGATCTGACCAGAGTGGTGTCCGCTCCCTATGCGGCTTCCGTTCTGGGGGATTTTGGAGCAAATGTCATTAAGATAGAGATGCCGGGCAGCGGTGATGACGCCAGAGGCTACGGTCCTTATGAGAATGGGGAAAGCATGTACTATGCCAACCTGAACCGCAACAAAAGAGGCATCACGCTGAACCTGAAAACACAGGAGGGCAAAGACATCCTGAAATCTCTGGTAAAGGAGGCGGATATCCTTCTGGAGAACTACCGTCCGGGGGTGATGGATAAGCTGGGGCTGGGCTATGACGTCCTCAAAGAAATCAATCCCAGACTGATCTACGGAGCGCTTTCAGGATTCGGCTCCTACGGGCCATACTCCCAGCGTCCGGGGTATGATATCATATCACAGGGCATGGGCGGCCTGATGAGCGTCACCGGCGCCAAAGGAGGAGAACCCACCAGATCCGGCAACGCGATGGGAGATATTCTGGGCGGCATGAATCTGGTGATCGGCGTGCTGATGGCGGTGAATGCCAGAAATATGACCGGCGTAGGCCAGCGGATCGACGTATCCCTTGTGGATTCGGTGGTGGCAAGCCTGGAAAACGCCTACATCCGGTATTTCAAGTCAGGGGAACTTCCGGTGCGAAACGGCAATGCCTATGCTTCCATAGCGCCCTACGACACTTACCGGGCGAAGGACGGACGGGTCATCATCGCCTGCGGCAACCAGAAGCTGTATGAGCGACTTTGTAATGAAGTGCTGGATATGGCGTGGATGATCACCGACGAACGGTTCTTGAATGTGCCGCTGCGGGTGGCCAACAATGAGATCCAGAAGCAGTATATCGAGGAGTGGACCATGCAGTATACGGTGGATGAGATCGTGGAGAAGGTGCTGGCAAAGGGGATACCGGCAGCGCCCATCTTCAACGTCAGGCAGATTACCGAGGATGAGCATATCGCGAAAGCGAGAGAGATGTTTATCGAGATCGACCATCCCACGATCGGCAGGATGAAGGTGAACGGAAGCCCCATCAAGCTGATGGATATGATGCCCAGGATCAACTGCCCCGCGCCTACGCTCGGACAGCACAATGAGGAGATCCTGGAAGGACTTGGCTACACGGCGGAGCAGATCGCGGACTTTAAAGAGCGGGGCGTGATCTAGGAAGGGATGTAGAGCATCTTAAAACAGTACAGGTTTCTCATTCCCTGCTATTTTGCCTGTATATAGAAGGTGTCATACCGGTTTCCGAATGGAAAAGCTTACTAAAGTATTTTTCGTCCGGATAACCGGTTTTTTCTGCCACTTCAGAGATGGGCAGGGAGGTGCGGACGAGAAGTTCTTTAGCTTTTGAGAGACGCACATTTCTGAGGTAGCGGTTGAAAGACTGATGTGTCATCTTCTTAAAAAGCTGGCAGAAGTAGCTGCGACTTAGATGCACGCGCCTGGCCAGATCATCAGATAAGAGCGGACGGTCGTATTCCGTGTGGATGATAAGGAGCGCCTGACTTAAGCATTCTATGAGATAGGGCGAGCAGGATTGCCATTCTATTGCCTGTCGAATTTTATCAGCTGTTGTCTCAAACCATTTAGAAGCATGATAAAGAGTTGGAAAGAAATCGGGCATGACAAAGGTAGACTGTTGGAAAAGAAACCCGTAGCAGTTGTTGATTTCAGTTTCTACTCTGGAGAAGAGACTGATCAGTTTCACATAAGGAATCCGGTTGGAGCGGAAGGAATCCATAATAGATTGAAACTGATTTCGATTGAAGATCCATTTCAATGAGAGAAAGTCCTGCTTTGTATCCGCATAATATTCATAAGTAGTGGTGACGTTGTCTGACATCAGTTCTGCAATATTTTGTATGGAGTAACCTTCTCTAAAAGTATAGAAATAAGCCTGACGATCAAAAGGCGGCACAGACTGCAGGGTTTCATCGGTGAAATAATCCGCATCTTCGAGTTTAACTGTCATTACGTCGGAGGGAGGCAGAGAAAGGGCATCTTCCCATTTTGTTCTGATGGAAATTGAGGTGTCATCCAGATAATAGAGACAGGCATGTTCGTGCAGTGTTTTTTCAACTACGGATAGCGTAATGGAGAGCGTGTGAAAAGGAGATACAGTCGAACAGGGATAGAGTACTATGTAACAGGCGCCTTTTCTCTGGAAGCTGCCCGGGGAAGGAAGCGCATGGGAAACGGTATCGTATCGTTCCCTGATCTTGCCAATGATCTTCGCTACATCATCCTGTTCGAATTGGCTTTTACATATATAGTCTAATGCACCAAGACGCAGTGATTCCTGAATGTAGTCGAAGTTCTGGTGCATGGTCAGGACAGCAAACTGAAGGGAGGTCAGGAATTTCCTGGCTTTTTTTACCAGATCCAGACCGCTCATGACAGGCATGGAAAGATCCGTAAGGAGCAGATCAGCTCCATGCTCTTCCATATATTCCAGAGCTTTCTGCGGATTACCTGTATCAAATATGATTGTCATGCCATAGTTCTCCCAGGATATGGAAGAGATAATGCCCAGTCTGGCGAGTTTATCATCTTCTACAATTACTACTCTGATCATTTTTTGATGTAACACAATTTTTCCTCTTTTCCAATATCATTTATTCGGACGGTATGTGCAGCAGTATGACAGTACCCTCAGCGAGCGTACTGTCTATTTTCAAAAATGCATTTTTTCCGTATCTGTTTTGCAATATCTTGATCACATAATTGATGCCTATTCCCATTTCGTGCGGACTTGCGGAGTCATTCTGTAAGTCCATCAATGAATGAACGGTCTGCGGAGACATACCGCATCCATTATCTTTTATCTCGATTTCCAACCCGTTTTGCCGGTGAAGCGCGATAGTGATCAGCCCGTTGTCACCTTTTAAGCCGTGCAGGATGGAATTTTCCACCATAGGCTGCAGGATGAAACGAGGTACGATGAAATCCTGCAGAGAGTCATCGTCGCAGAAAAAATGGTAATGAAAATCATAGCGAAGCTGTTGGAGCAGGATGTACTGCCTGATGGCATCAATTTCTTCTTTCAAACGTACCATGGGCTGTTTGTGATTCAGGTTGTACTGCAGCAGCTTGTTCAGCGCGCTCACACTTTTGCCGATTTTTGGCTGTTTGTTTAATGTAGTCATCCAGTAAATGGTATTTAAGCTGTTCATCAGAAAATGAGGGTTGATCTGATACATCAGCTTTTCTATTTCAAGCTGTCCCTGTTTTGCCTCCTGACGTTTGGTCTGTGCGATCAGATTCGAAAGTTCCTGTTTCATATAAATAATTTCTTTTACCAGATGGTCGTATTCTAATACGCCAGTGAAGCGTGGTATTGTATCGAGATCGCCAATTCGTATAACACGGATTTCGTTTTCTGCTTGTTTGATAGGATGAATAATGCGCTTCCATAGGCAGTAGAAGCTGATTACGAGAAACAATCCGTAGAGCAGAACCAGCAGGAAAATCTGGGAAAGCCAGGTATATTTTTCTCGGTTATATTCCGACTTTGGCACGAAGTAGGCGATTTGGTAGCCGGAAGAATCCGCGTGCTGATAGGAATAATAGGGAAAGTCGGCAGGCAGAACATCGGGAAATGATTCTCCCGGCGTGAAAAAGGTGTCATTTTCACTGAAAAGTACGGTTCCATCAGAACCTGTTATTACGAAGAAATCTTCCTGCGCAAAAAGTTCGGAGCGTTGCCCTGTATTTCTACAATTAAAACCCATCTCCACATAAATATACATATCAGAAAGATTAGGGTGATTAATCTTTTTTAACAGAGAGATGACAGGAGTCTCATGATAGGCATACTGGTCTATGCTGACATGGGGAGCAGAGTAAAAAAACTGATTTTTCTGCATCAGCACTGGAAAATCTATCGGAGAGATAAGCTGGTTAATATTTTTGTTGGGGTAAAGGTATTCTTTGCTTTCTGCCAGATAGAAAGTGATCACCCTCAGGTCGCTGTAGGTAAAGGAAATCAGCTCAGTCTGTTCCCTGATCCGGGAAACAATCTGGGTTTTCTCAAAAGGTGTAGCAAAATCCAACAAGATGATATCTTCTCCGATAGCGCCTTCCGTAAACTGATAGGCAACCTGGTTTAAAGCAGCCACAGTGTCGTCTATATTGGTTGAAAAATCAATGAGACTGTCATGGATAGTAAGTTCGATTTTATTGGTCATCAGCGCATTGATAGAATGAAAAGACAAAATGATGACACAGATGATCATACCCGCGGGTCCCAGCAGGAAGAATTTAAACAACAAAGGCTTCAGTGATTTTGATTTTTTTATGTTTGTGTTCAATATGGAACCCTCCCTTTGAAGAATTATACACGCAATGTTTGAAAAAGAAAAGTTAAGAGAAGACAGGACGAAAAAAAACAACAAATGAAGACGAATACACTACCTGAAAAAGAACAAAAACAAAAGAACATACATATTGCTCGGAAAAATGAAAGAGAACTGACATAATTAAACAAAAAAAGAGTTTTTTTGGAAGAATGTATGTTGAGAATGCACAAATCGGATGCTATCATTGGCTCACGTTGGAAGGTCAAAGGAGGGGAGATATGAAATTTTTCGATGGATGGAGTCCCAGGAAAGACATGAAAGTCTGTGCAGCTTTAAGAGTGGAAGAAGTCAATCATGACGATTCCTCGATGAGTGCATGGGTATGTCTCGATCGTGCCAGGGCAAAACACAGGCCGGTTGACGGTATCATGATGACTGTGCGCTATTCCTTTCCCATAGAAGGGGCGGTGCGGATAAACATGGTTCACCATAGTGGAAGTCTGCTGAACAATCCGGATTTTCTTCCGGAGGGGGAGCTGCCGGCTGAATTTTCTGAAACAAAAGAGTATTATAACCTGACTTCTGGAAAGATGTCGGTAAGGATTTTCAAAGGAGAAGGGTTCAGGGCAGAATACTGGTGGAATGGTAAGTTGATTACAGGTTCAGCGGCCGGTAAGATGGCCTACATTCAAGAAGGGAACGAAAGAACCTATATTAAAGAAGAATTGAAGGTAGATATCGGGGAATACCTGTATGGATTGGGAGAACGTTTTACACCATTTGTGAAAAACGGACAATCCGTAGATATTTTTAATATGAATGGGGGCACCAATACCGATCAGGTGTATAAGAATATACCTTTTTATATCAGTAATAAAGGATATGGAATGCTGGTCAATGATTCGGGAAAGGTTTCATACGAGATTTGTTCTGAAAATGTAGAACATGTACAGTTTTCCATCAGTGGAGAGAGCATGGAATATTGTGTGATTGCGGGCCCCTCGCTTCATGAAGTGATGAGGCGTTATACGGATCTGACCGGAAAACCTGCGTTGCCGCCCGCATGGACATTTGGACTGTGGCTTACCACATCTTTTACCACGGATTATGAAGAGGGAACGGTTACAGGTTTTATAGACGGAATGAAGGACAGGCGCCTTCCATTAGAGGTATTCCATTTTGACTGTTTCTGGATGAAAGGGGGAGAATGGTGCAATTTTGAATGGGATAAGGATGCTTTCCCTGAGCCGGAAGCGATGCTCGGAAGAATTAAGCAGAGGGGGTTAAAAATCTGTCTCTGGATCAATCCTTATATCGCACAGAAATCCAGATTGTTTGAAGCGGGTAAAAAGAACGGCTATTTTATCAAGAATGGAAAAGGAGGCGTATGGCAGACAGATACATGGCAGCCCGGTATGGCTATCGTGGATTTCACGAATCCGGCAGCATGTAAGTGGTATAAAGATGAGTTAAGGAAGTTGATCCGTATGGGAGCAGATACTTTTAAGACCGACTTTGGCGAGCGGATTCCGCTGGACGGTGTATATTATGACGGTTCTGATCCGGATAAAATGCATAATTACTATACTCATCTTTATAACAGGTGTGTATTTGAAGTACTGCAGGAGGAGCTGGGAGAGAAAGAAGCGAATCTTTTTGCCCGTTCGGCGACAGCAGGAGGGCAGCAGTATCCGGTGCATTGGGGTGGTGATAATGAAGCGACCTATCCGTCCATGGCCGAGTCACTGCGTGGAGGCCTGTCGCTTTGCTCCTGTGGATTTGGTTTTTGGAGTCATGATATCAGCGGGTTTGGTAATATGGCCACACCGGATCTGTACAAACGTTGGACGGCATTTGGCATGCTTTCCACGCACAGTAGATTACATGGCAACTCATCTTACAGGGTGCCCTGGTTATTTGATGAAGAGGCAGTGGATGTGCTTCGTTTCTTCACACATCTGAAGAACCTGTTGATGCCTTATTTATACAGGAATGCAGTGGAAACTCATGCAACGGGAATTCCCATGATGCGTCCGATGGTAATGGAATATCAGGATGATGTGAATTGTGCGTGGCTGGACAGACAGTATTTTCTGGGTGATTCTCTGCTGGTTGCTCCAATTTTCAATGACCAGGGTATGGCAGAGTATTACCTTCCGAGAGGCGGATGGACGAATTTGATCACGAATAAGAGATATGAAGGTGGATGCTGGGTAAAAGAATATCATGATTACCAGAGCATTCCTGTGATGGTTCCTGACAACACTGTTGTAGCGATAGGCTCGGAGAAGGAAAAGACAGATTATGATTATGCTGCCGATGTGACATTTCATGTGTTCGGACCGGCAGAGGGTAAGGCGACAGGCACGGAAGTATATGACAGGAATGGCATAAAGAGGCTCGTATTCGCATGTGAACGAAAAAGGGATGAATTGATGCTGTGTATCTCGGGAGAAGGGACTTTTAAGATATGCCTTAGAAACTGTAAAGTGTCAGAAGTGGAAGGAGGTACCTTCCACAGATTACAAGATGATGTTCTTGTCATTCCGGATAACGGATGTACAGAGCTCAGGGTGAAGTTTTAGGAAGAATTGAGAAGGGGGTTATGCGATGAAGAACAGAAGAAGGAATAAATTGTTTAAAAGAATGGCAGCAGCGGGACTTGCAGCGAGTATGGTATTGGCAATGGGCTGCGGTGCACAACAGGAAGAAGCTGCAGACCCAACATCAGTGGCAGCAGATGCGGAGAGTGTACAGGCAGCGGATGAATTCGATCCTTTTGGAGCGTATGCAGAACCGGTAACTTTGAAAATCGGTATGTCCATAGATCCAAACCAGACATATCCTGAAGGCCAGAGTCCTACGGACAACCAATATATAAGATATATCAAAGAACAGTTGAATATCGATGTAGAAGTGGTATGGACAGCATCTACCAGCGATTACAACCAGAAGGTAAACCTGGCGATCGCCAGCGATGATCTGCCGGATGCACTGGTAGTAAATGACACGCAGTATCATGCCATGCTGGAAGCAGATCAGCTGGAACCGCTTACCGACGCTTATGAGAACTATGTATCGCCTGTTTTAAGGGCAATGATTGATTCCAGTAATGGGCTTGCAATGAACAACATGTGCAAAGACGGCGTACAGTATTCCATGGCCACTGTATCTGGAGGTGATCAGCATACGGTCTGGGTGAGAAAAGACTGGATGGATAAACTGGGTTTGGAAGAACCTGAAACAATGGAAGATGTTGAGAAAATTGCGCAGGCGTTTATTGACAATAAAATGGGTGGCGAGAATACGATCGGTATCGCAGGCCCCTCCAGTGGACAGGCATTGTATTCTACATTTTTATCCAGCGGAACCAATAATTTTGGGCTGGCTCCTGCATTCAATGCATTCAAATCCTATCCTGGCTGGTGGGTTGAGAATGAGGACGGAGAAGCAGTATATGGTTCTACCACGTCAGAAACAAAGGAAGCGTTGACTTATCTGGCAGGACTGTATGAAAAAGGCATACTCGATCCAGAGATGAGTATCAGAAGTGACGCCGCGGAAACCGTGGTAAGCGGACAGTGTGGTATCCTGTTTGCCGGCTGGTGGCTGGGCTATGCTTTTATGCCCGATATGCTTGACAACGATCCGACAGCAAACTGGAGGGCTTATCTGGCACCTGTAAATCAGGACGGTGTGTATGCTTATGAGGCATCTTCGGCATCCACAGCTTATGCAGTAATAAGAAAAGGTTATGAGCATCCTGAGGCATTGATCAAGATTCATAATCTGCTGATGCGGGATGAATCTACATTTGATACCAATGCGCTTTCTATTGGCAATTATCCGTTGAGAATTGCTTTTGGTATGCGGAATGAGAAAGAAACCATGATCACCTGCTTAAGAAAGGTTATGAGTGGCGAAGCGCAGGCTAACGATTTTACGGGAGAAGAGTGGAAGGTTTATAAGACGCTGAAGGAAGATGCGTCGAAGATCAAACAGATCAAGCTTCCTCCGTATGATGATCTGGATATCGAATATTGGGACAGAGAAGCGGATCCGGCAGTATTTAACAGAGTGTGGTCCTGGATGGTAGGTTTTAGTCCTTACCTGGATTATCCACATACCCCTGTATACAGTCTGACTTATTCTCAGACGCCTTCCATGGAAGAACGGTGGCCGATTCTGCAGAAGTTAGAGGCTGAGACATTCTTAAAGATTATCATGGGCGCTGCGGATATTGATACTTTTGATCAGTTTGTGGAAGATTGGTATGCACAGGGCGGGGATATCATTACACAGGAAGTAAGAGACAGTTTGAAATAAAATGGTTGTTAGAAAGTTGTATCAGTCCGTCTCTTCTGCCAAAAGGAGGAGGCGGCCGGTATTTTTAAGTATGGAAAACGGGAGCGTGAACAAGATGAAGATTAAGAGAAAATCACTCGTCGCTTATTATCTGATGATGCTTCCTGGACTGATCATGCTGATCATGTTTAATCTGGTGCCTTTGTGCGGTATTGTTATGGCATTCCAGAAATTCAGTCCCGGGAAGGGTATTTTGGGGTCGCCGTGGATCGGGCTGGAGAATTTTCAGTATATGTTTTCTATGAGAGATACATGGAGTATTTTGTATAATACGATTTATATCGCGTTCTTTAAAATAATTGGAAATCTTCTCGTACCGCTGGTTTTTGCCCTGCTCCTGAACGAGGTGAGGCATCTGTGGTTTAAGCGGGCAGTGCAGACGATCGTATATCTGCCACATTTTCTCTCATGGGTTATCCTGGCGAGCATTGTTCTGAATATCTTCGGATATAACGGACCGGTTAACGAAGTAATCTCTGTACTTGGCGGAGAACGAGTGATGTTCTTTGCAAACGAGAAATTGTTTCCCTGGATGATCATCATTACGGATATCTGGAAAGAATACGGATTTAATGCGGTCATTTATCTGGCGGCGTTGACCGGAATTGACCAGTCGCTTTATGAAGCGGCTATGGTGGATGGTGCAGGGCGCTGGAAGCAGCTTTGCCATATTACGCTTCCTGAGATCAGGACAACCGTTGTTCTGCTGGCCGTATTGGCCCTTGGCAATGTGATGAATGCTAATTTTGATCAGATTTTTAACCTGTACAATCCATTGGTGTATTCCACCGGTGATATTATTGATACGTGGGTTTACAGAACGGGACTTGTTAATCTTCAATTTAGCCTGGCAACTGCTGTAGGCGTACTAAAGTCGGTAGTAGGGTTTGCATTGATTTCTATCTCTTACTTCCTGGCCTCGAAATTTGCCGATTATCATATTTTTTAGGAGAGAGTGAGAAGAAAAAGATGATCAGATATAAGACGACGAAATCTAAGATGTTTGACACTTTTAACATAATATTCCTGATTTTTTTATGTATACTCTGCCTTATGCCGTTATGGTATACGTTCTGCCTTTCACTCAGCAGTAAAGCAGCGGCTGCGGCCGGCACGGTATCCTTATGGCCGGTGGATTTTAATCTGGAGGCATATAAGGCGTTGATTCAGGATATGAATTTCTTCCGCTCCTTTTGGGTTTCGATCCGAAGAGTGCTGTGGAGTCTTGTAGTTTTGTTCTTCACAGTGATTATCATGGCGTTTCCATTGTCACGATCCAAAAAAGAATTTCCCATGAGAAACGCGTTTATGTGGATTCTTGTTTTCTTCTGGATGTTTCATGGTGGCCTGGTACCCTGGTTTATGACCATGAAGAATTATGGACTGACAAACAGTGCGCTGGGTCTTGCCCTGGCAGGCGGCCTTCCCATCTATAATATTATACTGGTGATGAATTACTACAGAAACCTGCCGAAGGCCATAGACGAAGCGGCAAGGATTGACGGGGCCGGAGCCTGGGCGGTTTTGTTCAGAATCTATCTGCCGATGTCTCTTCCGGTCATAGCCACCGTGGTGCTTTTCACAGTAGTAGGGCAGTGGAATGAATTTTTTCAGGGATTAGTGCTTACTTCCTACTCAGCGGATTATCCATTACAGACTTACATACAGCAGATGGTAGTGACAATGAATACGGAGATTGTCAGTGAAGCAGAGTTGGAGAAGATCAGCCAGCTTTCCAATAAAACCTTGAATGCGGCCAAAGTCTTTGTGGCGATGGTTCCGGTGCTTTGTATTTATCCTTTCCTACAGAAATATTTTGTGCAGGGCATCACGCTGGGGGCTGTTAAAGAATAAGGATGAAGCCACATTTTTATAGAGTGAAAGGGGAAGAATGTAGGCAGAAGGCTTGAAAGGCGGGAGAAGTATGGACAGCGTTTTGGCGAAGAAGTTGATTGAACAGATTTCAAAGTTTACAGATTATAACGTAAATATTATGGACGAGAACGGGGTTTTGATAGCCAGCAGGATGGCAGAGCGTGTAGGCTCCTTCCACGAGGTTGCTTTTGACATCATGAAAGGCGATCAGGATATAGTCATTGTGGAGGTGGACATTCCGGAAAGCGGTGTTAAAGCAGGGGTGAATCTGGCAGTTTACAGGAATAAGAATAAAGTAGGCGTGGTGGGTGTGACGGGCAATCCGGAACAGGTACTGCCAATCGCCAAGATCATTAAGATGTCTGTAGAAGTGATGATGGAATATGAGATGTTTAAGTATGAGAGTATGAAAAAATATAATCTCAAAGAACAACTGATGCATCTGATACTCTATAACGGTAACTTTGAGCGGGAGGATCTGGAAAGCTACTTTAATGCCCTGAATCTTGAGGTGAATGCTTTGCGGGTGCCAGTACTTCTCCAGCTCGAAAGTGGAACGGAACATATTAACAAATTAAAGGAACTGCTGGATAATAATACTGGTGACGCAAGACAGAGTTTGCGGGAGGGCACCAGAGAAGGATTTCTGTTCCTGTTTATCACACTGCCGAGGGGAATGAAAAATGTTATGCAGGAGTATAAATATGAAGTGGGTGATTTCCTGTCGCCGTTATTGCGTTATGCCAGGGATCATCATCTGTGGTATAGCGTATTTGTTGGACCGGTAGTAAACGACATCATGTATTACAGAAGAGCGTACCTGAACTGTGCATGGATGCAGAAAACTTTGGGGGATGAGGAAAAGAGGAGTTACTATTTCTATGATCATATTGTGCACTTTCTGGAATCGATGCTGTCCTGGCAGGAGTTCAATACGATGTTCCAGGCCCTGAAAAATGAACTGGGAAAGAAATTTATAGATAATTATACGGAGGTTATGAGCGCGCTGATTGATAAAGGATATAATCTTAACAGTGCCAGTGCGATGCTCCATGTTCATAAAAATACGTTGATTTACAGGCTGGATAAAATCAGGGAGACATTAAATATGAATCCTCTGAATTTTAATTCCGACAGAGAATTTATGGAATGCTTTTATTATTACCTGTGCAGGAAGTAAATTTGTATCGGGAATACAAAGATTAATTGTGAACTTTGTTGCGTCAGCTGATTTCAGGACCTTTCTGTTTGGTTATAATGTACTCATAAATCTGAACCGGAAATCCGGTAAGAAAACATTATAACCAAACAGGGAGGTATTTTTATGGGTAAGATTAAAAAACTTACGGCATTACTTGCATGTACGGTAATGGTAGCAGGCAGCCTTGCAGGCTGTGGTTCAGCCGCAGAACCGGCAGCAGAGGAACCGGCAGCAGAAAAGCCGGCGACAGAAGAAACGGCAGCAACGGAAGAGCCCGCGGCAGAAGAAGCAGGTGCTGAAGAGACGGCAGAAGGCGGTTCTGAGGTGATCAGTGACGAAACGGCAACCTTAAGAATGTATGGTCCTGGTCTTTTTGCAGCAGTTGGTGAAGAAGGAACCACGGATATCATCACGGGTCTGACAAGGCCGGGTTACAATGTAGTTGTTGAACGTTGGAATGAGCTTTATCCAAATGTAACATTGGAGATTGAGCCGATTCCGTGGGACAACTGGAAGGCGGCAATTCAAACAGCAGCTTTGTCAGGAGACTATGACATTCTGATTCATGGTAATGGTAATGCAGACTATTGTCTTGACCTGACCGAGTATCTTGAGAAGGATCCAGAGGTAAAAGATGCGCTTACTTTCTATCCTTACAGACGTAATCCTGAAAATATGACAGAGGTCAGACCTTATGGTCTTTCTTACACTTTGAATCCTGTTACCTGTATTATTGATAAAGAAATTCTGACAAACTATGGTGTAGAGATTCCGGATGCATCATGGACGCTGGAAGATATGACAGCTATTGCGGAAGCTTGTACAGGTACAGATCCTGTAAGCGGGAAAGCTACATATGGAATCAGTATGGTCAAGGCTTCCGATGCATATAAGAACTATATTCTGATCGGTAGAGCGATGAACAATGAAATTTTCGAATTCTCTCCGAAACTCAGTGAAACAAAGGTGAATTTTGACACACCTGAAACACAGGCAGTGTTTGATTACATGGCTAATCTTGGCAAGTTCAGCAGTCCTGACTACCTGGAGGGACTTGATCTTGCAAATGCATGGACAGTCGACCACAACCTTGCCATGGTATGGGGAGAAGATGTATTCAACATATACAATAAGATCAAGGCGGCAGGTCTGGAGGACCGTTTCCTGATGCTTCCTCTTCCTAAGATGACAGAAGGTATACATCAGGGTGTGACCAGCAGTAACATGGGTGATTCCAATATCTGTATTTACAAAGAGACGGAACAGAAGGAGCTCGCATGGGCGTTCCTGAAATTCCTTGTAACTGATCCGGTTGTTCAGGATTGGTTCATTGAGACAAATTCCATTCCGGCTAATGTAAACTATACAAGCCTGCTGTATGATGCAATGCCTGCAGAGTATGCGGATGCTGTAGCGGAAATCATTGAAACAAGCCCGGAGGGATACAATTCATCTGCGTCAGTATGGTATGACAGTACATGGTTTGGTACATTCCAAAGTGATATTGTGACAGAGTTTGACTCCTTGTTGAAAGGCAACGAAACTTCTGCCGATGTCACAAAGAATATTCAGAATACCGTAAATGGTTATCTGCAGTCTCTGGAGTAAGAAGTACAAATTGCATAGTATAGAGTGAACTGGTGACAGATAAGGAGGGAAGACGAAAGTTACCCTCCTTATTTCCTCTAAGATTTACGCTAAAGGTGAACGTATATGAAGAATAAGAATGCTTTTAAAGTAAGGATGAAAAGAGAAGTGCAATGGTACTCTTTTCTGATCGTAAGTATAATCACATTGATCGTGCTTACCTATATCCCAATGTTTACAACAATAAAATACAGTTTTTACGATACGAGAGTACTAACTTTCGGAGGAGAATTCAACGGACTTACAAACTTTAATGTATTGATGAGCAACAAAGCGTTTTCTACATCTGTTGTTAATACGATCGTGCTGGCTTTTTTGAGCCTGCTGCAGATTCCGGTAGGTTTTATTCTGGCATCTTTGATCAATGGACTGGGAAGAGGAAAGCTGCAGAGTTTTTTCCGTGTCAGTTATTACCTGCCAAACATTATCACCGGTGTCAGTGTGGTGTTGATCTTTCAGGTAGTACTGAAAGAAAATGGCGGCCTGTTAAATAACCTGCTTTCTTTCCTGACAGGACAGCAGGTGGCAGTTGGCTGGTTGAGTGACGCCAGATTTTCCAAGTTCGGTGCGACAATCCTGAATCTCTGGCAGAATATGGGATATGCTATGCTGATCAATCTGGCCAGTATGCAGTCCATTCCCACCGAGATTTATGAAGCGGCAGAAGTGGATGGAGCCGGGAGCTTTAAAAGATGGATCTATATCACGATTCCTCATATGAAAAGCTGTTTCGCATTTTTGTTTATCACAACGATCATCAATGGACTGTCCAGATTTACAGATTTGTTTGTTATCGGAAACAACTCTGCGACAGGCAGACCGGGCGGCTCGCTGCAGACTCTGTTGATGTATATTTATCAGTACAGCTTTGAGTATCCACAGTTCGGCATAGCAAGTGCAGGCGCCATGATATTGTTCCTGTTGACTTTTGTGGTCACTCTTGTGAATTTGAAAATGACTGGATTCTTTAAAAAAGATGTGGGTTGATGCAGGATATTTGAATGATTTGAAATGGAGGAAAATATGAAGAGAAAGAAAATAAAAAAGGCGCTGGTGGCAGTAGTGCTGCTGATAGTTCTTGTTATTATATTGACTCCGCTTTTTTGGGGTATATCCCTTTCTTTTGATAGAAGAGCGGTCAGCAACCTGCCGGAATTTTCATTGATTCCACACGAACCGACCACATTTAATTATGAGGTTGCATGGAAAAATGTTCCTTTGGCCCGCTATTATTTTAACACGTTGTGGTTGACTATAGTGAATACTGTGCTCTCTGTTTTTTTTGCCATGATGTGCGGTTACGCCTTTGCAAAAGGTAAGTTCGCTTTCAAAAATTTTTGGTTTATTTTCATGCTGGCGGTTATGATGATTCCTTTTGAATCGAGAATGATTCCGCTTTATATTCAGTATAAAAACTGGGGTATGCTGAACACCTATTTCCCGTTGATATTCGGAAGTTTTGCTTATGTGTATGGCATATTTTTCTCCAGGCAGAATATTGCAGCCATTCCGGATTCTTTGCGCGAGTCAGCATTTCTTGACGGGGCGGGAGAATGGACGATCTTTTTGCGTATTATTATTCCGTTGTCCAAGCCTTTGATTGCTACTCTCTCTATTTTGCAGGTACTGGCGCAGTGGAACTCCTATCTCTGGCCGATGATCGTTCTGCGCAGCAGAGAAAAGCAGGTGATTTCGGTAGGTGTTGCAATGTTTAACGCGCAGCAGGAGAATCAGGTGATCTACGGACCGAAACTGGCAGTAGCTGTTATCAGCGCGGTGCCTTTGACGATTGTTTTCCTGTTTCTGCAAAAGTACATTGTACAGAGCATTGCTTTAAGCGGTGTAAAACAGTAGTGAGGAAATACTGAGAGGACTGAGGGCAAAGATATGAAAATGACAAGACCGGAGAAGAAATTTGAAATATGGAAAGAGGCTGATGTGCTGGTAGTTGGCGGCGGTCCGGCGGGAGTGGGCGCGGCTGTAAGTGCGGCCAGGCAGGGGAAAAAAGTTTTGCTGTTGGAAAAGAGAGGTTTCCTGGGTGGTAACATTACAGCCTGTTATGTGGAAAACTGCAATTATTTCCTCAGAGGTACTCAGTTTAGTGCGGAGGGACTCTATGCTGAAATCGAAGCAGGATGTTATGAAGAATTTGGCAATGGCAATACCAGGGAGAAGAACAGGAAAGCATTTCACAGCGAATATCTGAAAATTTATCTGGATCGTCTGATGAAGAAAAATGGTGTGGAAGTTCTATTTCATTCGTTTGTCAACGAAGTGATCATGGATGGACAGAAGATAGCTGCTGTGCTGATACAGACCAAGCAGGGAACCAGGGCAATAAGTGCGAGGATGATCGTAGATGCCACCGGAGATGCAGATGTTGCCTTCAGTGCAGGGGTACCTTTTGAACAGGGACGGGAAAAAGATGGTATGTGTCAGCCGGGAACAGTGAATTTCAGAGTGACTGGTGTGCATAGAGAAGAGATGGAGCAGTTCGAAGGAGATCGATTGACCCAGGTCAGCCATATATTCACGGAGGAATCAAGAGCGGGACGGACGGGACTTTCCTGCTCCAAACAGGATATTCCGTTTGGAAGGGTAACTGGTGCCGGACAGATCAGTTATGTGAATTATTCCTGCGCACATGGTATAGATCCTACTGATGTAGAAGGTCTCAGCCGTGGAGAAATGGAGTGCAGGGAGTATATTTTAGAACTTTATCATTATCTGAAAAGGCAGTTTCCGGAGATGAGAGACATTGAGATCACCTCCATTGCGCCGGAGATTGGCTTTCGTGACAGCAGGCGTATCAAAGGTAAATATTGTGTGACGATTGATGACCTGGAGAGCGGAAAACAGTTTGAAGATGTGATTGCTGTATTCCCCAGATTCTATGATATGCTTTCGCCCGATGGAATCGCAGGCGGGGACGGTAAAGTGGAGGGTAAAGGTTATAGCGGACATATCTTTGAACCTGTTGTGGATGACCGTACTTTTCAGATACCCTACCGTGCATTACTGCCGGAGGGAGTTAATAACCTGTTAACGGCCGGCAGATGTATCAGTGCGGATCACGTGGCGGAAAGCGGTATCAGGGCAATCTCCTTATGTATGATGACCGGTCAGGCGGCAGGTACTGCAGCAGCGTTGGCCGTAGAGATGAATGTAATACCGGAGCATGTGGATGTCAAAGCGCTTCAGGAGAGTCTGAGAGAACAGAATTTAAATATTCCTTCTTATTAAATAAAAGGAGCAGAAGCAATATGAAAGAAACGATTTCACTTTGCGGTATGAAAAATGCCGTATGGGAGTTGAAAAAAACCGAAGCTGTACGGCAGATTGATGCAGAAGCCTGGGGAAAAGATAAGGATGAATGGATTCCTGTGGTACATATGCCGGCACAGGTGCATGATGTTCTATACGAGAACGGGATGATTCCCGAAGAGTACAGGGTTGGCTGGTGTGAAAATGTGCTTTGGACAGCAGAGTATGACTGGGTATACAGATGTTGTTTCGGACTGGCTGCCGGACAGGAAAAGGCAGAGTTTTATTTTGGTGGACTGGATACCTGTGCAGACATTTATCTGAATGGAAAATTGATCGGAAGTCATGAGGATTTTTATTTACCACAAAGAGCAGATGTTTCCGGCTTATTGAGGAAAGAAAATACACTCCTCATTCATTTCCATAGAATCTGTGACATATTGGATGGCATGGAGCTGAATCCGGAGTGGGATGGTGCCGTGATGAAGTGCAAGATGATCAGAAAACCGATTCACGATTTTGCACCGGACGAAGTGAAAGGGAGCAACTATCAGGGAGCAGTACCATATTTTACACCAACAGGTGTCTACGGGGAAATAGGGCTCGATCTATGGGAGAAAGCCAGAATCAGAGAGACGCTGGTGAATGTATCTGTGAATGAAGATTATGACGGCAGGATTGACGTGAAAATAAGCGGAGAAGATACTGTCGGCGGAGAAAGGCCTACAGTAGGGTACAGGGTCTGTCTTGGTGAGCAAATGGTGACGGAAGGTGAACTTGCGGTTTCCTGTGCGACGGGAGTGTGGGAAGCAGAAGGAGAGATCACCGTTTCACAGCCTGAACTTTGGTTTCCAAGAGGATTCGGAGAACAAACAAGATATGATCTGTGTTTTGCGCTGAAAAAGAATGGGGATTGTCTGGACACGTGGGATAAGTTGATCGGGTTTAAACGTGTGGAGATGCCGGCGCCGTTAGAATATTTTGTAAATGGGAAAAGGGTACGCCTTTGGGGCGGCAGTATGGATCCTCTGCAGGGGTATACGCACTGTTATTGTAAAGACAGAGCTATGCGTTTATTTGATATGGTGGAAAATGCCCATATGAATACTTTAAGGATTTGGGGTGAGGGCATTCCGCAGCCGGATGACTTTTATGAGGAGGCGGATAAGCGAGGTATCTTGATCTGGCAGGAATTTTTTCTGGGACACGGGGCTTATCCGGATACAAAGGAAATAGCAGATGCCTGCGAACTGGAAGCGAGAGAACTTGTGAAACGTCTGCTGCACAGGGTATGCCTCCTGATGTGGTGCGGCGGTAATGAGACGGTTATGGGAGCAGAATTCATTGGGAAGTATCCATTCGGCATAAATATACTTCTGGAGAACTTTCCAAAGGTAGTGAAGGAATTAGATCCGGGCAGATACTACCATCCCAATTCTCCCTGGGGTGGGGAGTGGGCAAACGATCCAAGAGAGGGAGATTATCACACATATGATTGTGTATGGCAGTATCCGTATCAGGATTATCCGCTGTTTATCAGCGAGCATATTCGTACAGCACCGCCGGTGGAGCATAGTCTGCGCAGGATGATTAAAGGAGAGTTCTGGAATGAGCAGGCGGCAGAGAAGGGGATGCTCAGTACCTATTCGAGTCCATCCACCATGCCGGATAACTGGTTGTACAGAAGCCATCCGGGAGCTAACGGGCAACGGAAGTCAGGACCTTATTGGGAGTTCTATGATCCTGCAGGACCGGATGATATGATGTATCGGTTTGCAGCTTCCTACGGACAGGAGATTCGCAGATATGGGGAGCAGATCAGGCGTGGGACAAAGGTTCCGGGATCAAAAGCACGCAGCAGAGGGTATTTTTCCTGTAAACTTCTGGATACGTGGCCAAAAGTATACTGTGCATCTATTGATTTTTTCCAGGAAGGATACATACCTTACTACTCGCTGGTAAAACTTTTTGAACCTGTGATGCTCAGTTTTGAAAAAGGAGAGAGTATCCGTCTGTGGATGATCAATGATTCGGCAGAAGATATTGAGGGCAGTGTGATGCTTGGCATCTACCATCTGGAGGAGGAGAAATTTTTAAGACAGGACAGAATAGATGTAAATGTGTCTCAAGGCGATGCGGAGATGATATTTGATCTTGCAGTCTATCGTTTCTTCCCGAAGGATTGTATTCTGTACGCCAGGTTTACAGATAAGCATGGCAGTGTGATATGCACAAGTGTGGATTATGTGGACATAGAAAGACATCTCAGATATAAGGAAGCGGAAATTTCTGTGACGCTGGAAGAAAATACGCTTGCTGTTCGCTCCAATGCTTTTGTACGGTGTGTCGAGTTAAAAGGAAAGTGCGGTGAGGATGAATTTGGCTGGTTGTTTACAGATAACTATTTCGATCTGATGCCGGGAGATACGAAGTATGTAACGATTGTCGGCAACAGGGACTGCGGACAGATCAGTGTGAAGGGGCATTATCTGAAACAGGGTATTACCATAGATTTTAAGCGCACAGAATAAAAGATCTGCAGAAATGTGCGGACAAAGATGGTGAAAAGGACAAGGATAAAGATATGAGCGCATGGTATAAACAAATCTTTCTGTGGGGGCAGACAAACCTGACAGAGGATGATCCGGAAAAATGCGATCTGGGTTTCTGGATCGATTACTGGAAGAAGACCGGAGTGGAAGGAATCATTATTAACTGCGGCGGTATTGTAAGTTATTATCAGAGCCGGTTTGAGATGCAGTACAAGGCTGCCATGTTAGGGGATAAGGACTATTTCGGAGAGTGGAATAAGGCGGCGAGGGAAGCCGGGCTGGCAGTAGTGGCACGTATGGATATCAATGCCACTACAAAGAAGATGTATCTGGAAAACCCCTCATGGTATTGCGTGGATAAGGAGGGAAACCCCATACTTTCCCAGGGGCGTTACGTGGCTTGTGTAAACGGAGGATACTATCAGAAATTTCTGCCACGTGTTTTTGAAGAAATCATTGAAAAATATCATCCCAATGGCTTTGCCGACAACAGCTGGGCAGGGCTGACGCGGGCGACTATCTGCTATTGCGATAATTGCCGCAGAAAGTTTCGGGAAGAATGCGGTCTTGACCTTCCAGAGCAAGTGGACTGGGAAAACCCGACATACCGCAGATGGGTGAGATGGAACTATGAACTGAGAGTCAGGAACTGGAATTTTTATAATGAGGTAACAAGAAGTGCCGGTGGAGAGGACTGCCGCTGGTTTGGCATGTTGAATGCCGATCCTTTTGACACTGGTGGTCGTTTCTACGATATCAGAAAACTGGCAGAGCATTCCGAATTCATTTTCTGTGATCATCAAGGAAGAGAAGATCATTACGGGTTTGAACAGAACAGTGTGAATGGAAATCTCTTTCGAATGATAGCGGGAGAAGATGTGACAGTTGCAGAGAGCATGGCTCATTACTATAAGGGTGTCCGTACTTTTCGCCTGTCTGCTGCACCCAGGCAGGAAGTCAGGAACTGGATGTTAAGCGGTGTGAGCGGAGGTATTGCGCCCTGGTATCATTTTGTTGGAGGCCAGACGGCAGACAGGAGGAAATTTGAGATTTCTGATGATTTGTACCGTTGGCTTGGAGAAAGAAAGTCATATTTAAGCAATCGGCGAAACTGTGCTTCTATTGGGTTAGTGTGGAACCAGGAAAGTGCGGTCTATTATGGCAGAGATAAAGGGAAAGTATACAGCGGATATCCGTTCTATGGTTTTGCAAAAGCATTATCCAAAGCAGGCATTCCCTTTGTACCCATCCATGCGGATGATCTGGATAAGTATGCGGATCGTCTGGAGGTATTGATTCTGCCAAACGTAGCGATCTTAAGCAGGGAGCAGGAAGAAAAAGTAATCTGCTGCCTGGAAGCCGGTAAGGGTCTGGTGATGACAGGTGTGACTGGATTGATGGATGAAGATGGAGAAGAGAGGGTAGAAGAAGGTCTTCTTTGGCGTTATCTTGGTCTGAAGAAAACAGGCGGTATGATTGGAGCAGGTGATGATACGAAAGCGGACTGGATGCATCATGATGCGCATAACTATATGAAAGTAGATGGAAAGTGTCAGTTGCTGGAAGGGCTGGAAAATACGGATATTCTGCCTTTTGGCGGCAGAGTGGTCAGAACGGAGAGCTGTGGATCTCTGAAACAGGCGATGCATTTGATTCCGTCATTCCCTATTTATCCGCCGGAATTTGCGTGGATCAGGGAAGAAGACGAGCATTTTGCCATGGTATATACAGGAACGCTCTCAAGCGGAGCAAGGGTAGTTTATATGCCGGCGGATTTGGATCGCTGCTATATGCAATATGTACTTCCGGATCTGAGAGAGCTGCTGGAGAATGCTGTGCGCTATGTGGCAGATGGAAGGATACCGGTACAGGTGGAGGCTCTCGGACAGGTTCATTTGGATGCTTATATGCAGGAAGATCGGCTGATCTTACATTTGCTCAATTTCTGTGGGTGTGATGGACCGATTGGAAGCGTAGTGGAGAATTTGCCTGTTGGTCCCGTGAAGATCCGTATTCAGAAAGACGTGGCGGACAGGGAAGCAGTATCTTTGATAACGGACAGGAAGTTTAACATATGCAGGGACGGAAACGAATTTTGTATCAGTCTGGACCGGTTGGAGGAACAGGAAATGCTGCTGATGCGGATAAACTAAAAGTTCTTTTTGTATCGCAAATACAAAAACTGCATTGTAATTTGTAGCAGCAACCGTTTGTTTATTTATAAAACTTTTGTACAGTAAATACAAGGTGGCAAAGAAGCCTATAAAGCAAAAAAAGGAGAGGCAAAACTATGAAAGCAGTCATTATTGGAGGATGTGGACACATCGGAACTTATCTGGTACCGAAACTTGTAAAAGCAGGGTACCAGGTGATCAATGTAACAAGAGGCAAGAGTCAGCCCTATCTGCCCGATCACACATGGGATGAGGTGGAAAATGTGACTCTGGATCGTGAGGAGGAAGATAAGAAAGGCACATTCGCGAAGAAGATTGCCGCGATGAATGCTGATATTGTGATCGACCTGATCACATTCAAGGCAGAAAGTACTTATCAGATGGTGGAAGCATTGAAAGGAACAAATATAAGCCATTATCTTTTCTGCTCTTCTATCTGGGCGCATGGACATGCTACGATCGTACCGGCAACGGAAGACTTGCCAAGGCATCCGCTTGAAAATTATGGAGTCAATAAAGCAAAGAGTGAGGCTTATCTGCATGAGCAGTATAGAAAGGACGGATTCCCGGAGACAGTAGTAATGCCCGGCCATATAACAGGTCCTGGTTGGAACTGCATCAATCCTACAGGCAATCTCGATCCTATGGTATTTCAGAAAATCGGAAGAGGGGAAGGCATCGTGCTTCCGAATCTGGGAATGGAGACCGTACATCACGTACACGCAGATGATGTGGCGCAGGTATTTATGAAATCAATTATTTTCAGGGGACAATCTCTTGGTGAGAGCTTCCATGCAGTAGCGCCGCATGCGATGACACTGGTTGGTTTCGCAGAGGCGATGTATGCATGGTTCGGTAAAAAAGCAGATATTTCATTTTTACCGTGGAAAGAGTGGTGCGAACATACGGCGGTGGAGAGCTTCATCAACAGCACATGGTCTCATGTGACACACAGCGACAACTATAGTATAGAGAAAGGCCGGAGACTGATCGATTATAATCCTCGCTATACAATTCTGCAGGCTGTGGAGGAAAGTGTTAACAGTATGTTGGCAAGAGGCGTGATCAGCGTATAAGAGGCTGGGAATGGAGAACAGGATGAAATATACGAAACTTGGAAAAACGGATATTAAGATTTCCAGTATAACACACGGCTGTATGGAGCTTGGAGGTGGGCGCTGGAAGACGCTGGATAAAGAGACAAACATCAACTTACTGCGTACAGCGATGGAAAATGGGATTACCAGTTTTGACACGGCGGAAGGCTATGGGGCAGGCGCTTCTGAACTGATCGTAGGAGAAGCATTGAAAGCCTGCAGGAAGGATTGCGTGATCGCAACCAAAGTTCTGCCGGATAATCTTCATGCTGCAGATGTTCGCAAGGCTGCGGAGGGCAGTCTGAAAAGACTGGGAACAGATTATATCGACCTGCTGTATGTGCACTGGCCCAATGTGGCAATTCCGATTGAGGAGACACTGGGAGAATTCATTAAACTGAAAGAAGAGGGCAAGATTCGTGCTATTGGTGTGTCAAATTTCAGTCTGGAGCAAATAAAGGAGGCAATGGCGATCGTACATATTGATGCGCTGCAGCCCGAGTACAATCTGTTGCAGAGAAAGATTGAAGATGGATTGCTGTCGTATTGTGCGCAAAATGAAATCAGTGTGCTTAGTTACAACTCTATTGCAAAAGGTATCCTTTCCGGTGTATTCCATTTCGGAGGCGTGAAACTGGATCTTGAAGATTTCCGAAATGAAAAGCCACTGTTTATGACAGACAATATGAAGGCAGAGGTGCCGCTGCTTGAGAAGCTGAGAGAAGTGGCAGAAGCACACAGCGCAACGATTTCCCAGGTTGCAGTAGCATGGGTGATCGCTCAGAATGGTATGAGTTCTGCGATCGTCGGAACACAGAATGCAAAACATTTTGTAGAAAATATCAAGAGTGTGGATATTGAGCTGACAGAGGATGAGATAGCCGATCTTGGAAGTGTCAGCAACATGGTGATCGGGCAGCTCGTAGGAGTTTGAGAAATGAGGGGCTATTGCAAAACGGATTGATTCTGTCGTTATGCAACGGCCCCTTAAGGGATGGATAGTGAGGTTATGATGGAAAAGGGAGTTGTGCTGGATATAGATCATTTTGCCGTACATGATGGACCGGGTATCAGAACCAGCATTTATCTGAAGGGATGTCCGCTGTGCTGTCAATGGTGTCACTCTCCGGAATCTCAAAAGATGTGTCCGCAGATCATGTATGCGCAGAACCGATGTATTTCCTGTGGAATGTGTGTGAAGGCCTGTAATCTGTCGGCTCAGACAGTTTTTGCGGACGGCACACGATTATTTGACAGAGAAACCTGCACAGAGTGTGGAAAATGTGTGGTGGAATGTCCATCCGGAGCATTATTCATATCTGGAAAAGAAATGTCTACAGAGGATGTGAAGAGAGAGGTTTTGCCGGATAAGATATTTTATGACAACAGTGGCGGGGGTGTAACGATCAGCGGCGGAGAGTGTCTGATGCAGGCACAGTTTACGTTGGAACTGTTAAAGGAACTGAAAGCGGAAGGGATTCATACGATCATAGAAACCAGTGGATATGGAAGACAGGATGATCTGCTTTCCCTGGCAGAGTATACAGATACTTTTTATTATGATTTTAAGCTGGGAGACAAAGAGCTTTTCAGAAAGTATACAGGGGGAGATTTGAAGATCGTACTTGATAACCTTGCAGCTTTGCGTATGGCTACTGAGCATATCGTTCTCAGGGTTCCTTTGATTCCGCGTATTACGGATACTCTGGAAAATGTATGCATGGCATATGATACAGCGGTCAGAATGCAGATTGGAGAAGTTCACCTGCTTCCTTACAACCAAAATGCGGGCGCTAAATATGAATGGTGCGGAAGAGAATATGGGTTGGGTGAAAGGATGCAGGAGAAAGAGCTTTTTGAAAGGCTTCTGGAAGCGGCACCGGCGGAACTGACAGTGTGGGTGGTAAAGTGAGGCAGACAATGAATCAGATAAATATAGAAAAGTATTCAGAAGAAATTGTGAAAAGCAAGCCTACGGAAAGAGTAGTGAAACTGATCGATGCGATCAGAGAAAATATGCTGGTAAAGAATAAGAAAGTTTCTTATCCTGCTTCTGTTCTAAATGGGCAGACTGGAAAACTTCCCGTTATTATCCGCAAGGCGATGGCGGAGCGGGCTAAGTTGTCCAATGCTCCGGCAGGGATCTGGGACGGGCAGATTTTTGCAGGATGTTTTACACTGCGTGAGGAAAAGCTGGTAAATACATATGCCTTACCGGAATTTGCTTTTCCGGAGGAGCAAAAGGAAGGGGAGAAGTATGGGTTTGGAATTTATTCCATGTTTGGTCATATATCTCCAGATTACAGGAGATTGTTAAAGCTGGGTACAGATGGTATCCGCAGGATGGTGCTGAAAGCACTTGGTGAATCGAAAGATGAGAGGGCGAAGGCATTTCTGGAAGCGGTATTGATTTCCCTGGAAGGGTTGGAAAATTTTGCATCTTCTCATGTACAGATGCTTTTGTGCAAAAGCAGAGTGGAAATGGATAAAAAGAGAAAAGCGGAACTGATACGTGCAGCTGACGCATTAAGTCGTGTACCGAGATATCCGGCGCAAACTTTTTTTGAGGCATGTCAGTCGGCCTGGCTGTTACATCTTGCGCTGCAGTTGACGGATAATTATCTTGCTGTCGGAAGACCGGATCAGTATCTGTATCCTTTTTTGGAGGCTGACCTGGCAGCAGGCCGAATCAGTGTAGATGAGGCACAGGAGATGACAGATCTTTATATGCTCAAGTTCAACGAGAGATCACAGGACAATGAAGTCGCAGCGCAGATGATGGATCTGGAACTGGAGAGCAGGAAGCAGGAAAAGAAATGGAGGGAGCGGAAGCTCTATGATATCGGGCAACAAAGATATAATGTACGGGACACGATAGATGCCATCAATCACTGGAATCAGAATGTGATGATCGGCGGATGCGATCCTGAAACCGGAAAGGACGCTTCAAATCTGCTGACAGTGATGATGCTGGAGTCTTTTCGCAGGATGAGAATGACGAATCCTGTATTGTCTGTCAGACTGGCAAAAGACACGCCGGAATATCTGAAAAGACAGACGGCTGTTACCTTGAAGACCGGCGGAGGGCTTCCGGCGCTTTACAATGATGAGACTGTGATTGAAGGCTATACCGGATTCGGTGTACCGTTGGAGGATGCAAGAGATTATGCCAACAATGGCTGCTGGGAGTGTATCCTGCCCGGAAAAACGGACTTTTATTTTATTAAACTTAACAGTTTAAAATGTATGGAATGGGCATTGAATCATGGTAGATGTCATATTGATGGCAAACAGGAAGTACCAGATCAGGGAGATGCCGGACTGATCACAAGCTATGAGGAACTGTATGACAGAGTGCTTGAAAACTTCCGCATTGTGATGGAGGAAGCTGCCAGACATATGGTAGAGACACAGCATTTGCGATCCATTGTGGCGCCGGTACCCTTGCTTTCTGCTTTTCTGGAAGGGCCTGTAGAGCAGGGAAAAGATATGACGCAGATGGGAGCCAGATTTATTCTGGGAGGAACCATTGCAGAGGGAATCAGCCACGTGATCGACTCGCTTTGTGCGATACGAAGAGTGGTATTTTGGGATAAGGCAGCTACCATGCAGGAGGTTGTGAACGCTTTAGATAACAATTTTGCAGGTTATGAGAATCTAAGAAATCGACTGGCTTCCTGTCCGAAATATGGAGCCAATGAAGAGGAAGCAGATGAAATCGGTATTAAGCTTACCAGGGATTATGCGGAGCTGATGCGGAAGATTGATGAAAAATATCCGGAGATGAAGTTTATGCCGGGTATTGGCACATTCTCCTGGTATATAGCAGTGGGTAACGGGACGGGAGCCAGTGCCGACGGAAGGGGATCTGCAGAGCCGGTTGCGAGCAATTTCTCACCTTCTAAAGGAGCTATGACAAGAGGAGTTACGGGTGCGTTGCTGTCCTTTGCGAAGATGAATCTGAATGTTATGCCGCTGGGATCGCCTCTGGATCTGGGTATGTCGGGACAATATGTGCAGGGCGAGGAAGGCACGAAGCGCTTGATGGGATTGATGGATTCCTTCATACAGTTAGGCGGTAATCTGCTGACGGTGAGTGTTGCGGATGTGGAGACACTGCGGGAGGCACAGAAGCATCCGGAGAATTACCGCGATCTGCGCGTGCGCATGGGAGGCTGGTCTGCTTATTTTACCATGTTAAGCAAAGAGCAGCAGGAGCATCATATCAGAAAGAGTGAAGCAGGGTTTTTCTAATATTATGAGAAATGAGGGAATGACATGAAAAAATGTATGAACAGCAGTGATGATTTTGTGGATGAAAGTCTGGAAGGGATCTATACCGCTTATGCACCTTTTTACCAGAAGGGAAACGGAAACAATAGAGCGGTGGTACATCTTGGGAAAAAGGATAAAGTGAGTATCGTGACAGGCGGAGGATATGGTCATATTCCGGTATTTCTTGGTTATGTGGGAGACGGGTTGTGCGATGGTGCGGCAGTGGGGAATGTATTTACATCCCCATCCTGTGAAGCCATCCTGGATGCGACAAGGGCCGTCTACAACGAGAAAGGCGTTCTGTATCTGTTTGGAAATTATTTCGGGGATGGCATGAATTTTGAAATGGCTGTGGAAATGGCAGATATGGAAGGAATCCGGACGGAGATTGTAAAGGTGTCTGATGATATGGCAAGCGCGCCACGTTCAGAATATGAGAAGAGAAGAGGAATCGCGGGAATCTGCTATGCCTACAAACTGGCCGGGGCATGTGCAGAGAACGGCGGAAGCCTGGATGAGGTAAAGAGAATCGCACAGAAGGCCGTAGAAAATACGTCCAGTTATGGTGTTGCATTCTCATCCTGTACGCTGCCTGGAGCAGAGCGGCCTATTTTCGAGATCAACGGGCAGGATATGGAGATAGGTATGGGAATTCATGGCGAACCGGGTATAAAGAGGGTACGTATGATGAGCAGCCGCGATCTGTCCAGAGAATTAGTGCCTGCCATATTAAAAGATCTTTCTGTCAGAGAAGGTGAGAGAGTATCTGTACTGGTAAATGGTCTTGGCATGACCAGCCGGGAAGAACTGTTTATTTTCTATAAGGATGCGGCTAAGCTTTTGGCAGAAAAAAATATTACGATCGTAAAAGCGATGGTAGGGGAATATGCTACTTCTCTTGAGATGGCGGGGTTATCCTTAAGTATACTTCGCCTGGATGAAGAGACGGAACCACTGTTAATGCAGCAGGAATTTACACCGTTCATACGTTACTGAATAATTTAGGGAGAACGTCCGCTGGCTGTGTGATAAATATTTGCGAGGAGGGCGTTTGGAATCTGAAAGGGTGATACATATATGAAATATTGCAGAATGGGACAAACAGGACTTTATGTAAGTAAGATATGTCTGGGGACAGCAAACTTTGGAAGTGGTAAGTCCTCCGGCGTCGGTGATTGGGGTGTAGTGGATGAGAAAGGTGCGTTCCGCATCATGGACTACGCTTTAGACTGCGGTATCAATTTCTTTGATACGGCAAATGTATATGGCGGAAAAGAGAGCAGAGGTTTGACTGAGACGATTATCGGTAAATGGTTTAAGCAGGGCGGTAATCGCAGAGAAAAGGTTGTTCTTGGCAGCAAAGTGGGACGCATATTTGAAATGAGTGATCTGGACGGTCCCAATAATGTAGAAGGTCTTTCCATTTATAAGATCAGAAGACATGTAGAGGCTTCCTTAAAAAGGCTGCAGACTGATCATCTGGAATTGATCCAGATGCACAAGCATGACCCGGTCACAAGTTGGGATGAAATCTGGGAGGCATTTGAGGGCTTTGTAAAGAGCGGCAAAGTAGATTATGTAGGTTCCAGCAATCATGATGCATGGCAGATCATGAAAGCGCAGGAAGTGGCGAGAAGACGCAATTACATGGGGCTTGCAAATGAGCAGCACCTTTACACACCTTTAAGCAGAGGAGCCGAGCAGGAGCTTCTTCCTATGGTAAAAGATCAAGGCATCGGTGTCACGCTCTTTAGTCCTTTATTCCGTGGGTTTTTCGGTATTGATGCTTTTCATCCGGAAAAGAGAGAGATGAATGCAGAAAGCAGGCGACTCTTTGAGCGATACCGTCCACAGGCGGAGGCATTCTCTGCCCTGTGTCGGGAAATTGGAGAATCGGAAGCAAATGTGACGCTTGCCTGGGAACTGAGTCATCCGGAAATCACCAGTGTAATTGTGGCGCCGACCTGCATTGAGGATCTGGAAGAGCTTCTCCACAGCGTGGATATCGTGCTGGAACAATCGGTGTTTGATAAGATTGATGAAATATTTCCCCCCGCGGTGGATGCAAATCCTTACATATGAAAGGACAGGTAAAGTATGATAGATGTGATTAAATTTCAGGATAAAGCAGATCAGATATTTTCTGCATCGTCATCTCTTGAAACGATTGCCTCCGGCTATCATTTTACAGAGGGACCAGTATGGGACAGTGTGGAAAAATGCCTTTATTTTACAAATTTCCAGGATAATACGATTTATAAATGGTCGGAAGAGGAAGGATGTGTTCTATTCCGCAGAGAAAGTGGTCGGGCAGTAGGTCTTAGTCTCTTTTCCGATGGCAGAGTTGTGTCCGCAGAGACGAAATCCCATGCAGTGACCATCGCGGGACCGGAGAAAAGTCAGATATTGGCGGGCAGTTATGAAGGGAAAATATTGAACAGTCCCAATGATGTAGTCGTGTCTTCTACCGGATGGTTGTACTTTACGGATCCCTATTCTGTGGCTATGAACGATATACGGGAGCTTGATTTTAACGGTGTATATGCGGTGTCTCCGGAGAAGGAGATTTTTCTGCTGGATGACAGGATGGAACGGCCCAACGGCATTGCTTTCTCACCGGACGAAACAATCCTGTATGTGAACGATACCAACAGGCAGCTGATCCAGGCATATCAGATGCGTGATAAGAAGGAGGCATCGTTGACGGGTGTATTTGCCAGATTGGATGTAAGCTATGGCCCCGGAGCAGCGGACGGTATGAAAGTGGATGTGGAAGGTAACGTATATGTGACAGGACCGGCCGGTATCTGGGTAGTAGATAAAAACGGTGATCCGGTAGCGATTTTAAAATCCCCTGAATTTGTAGGTAATTTCTGCTTTGGCGGAGAGAACAATCAGACATTATTTATCACGGCCAGCACAAGTGTATACCGGGTGCCTGTGGGAATCCCCGGTATCATTCCGGTTCGCAGGCAGGCAGAATAACAGAAAGGGCAGTATTTATAGAAGGGCGGTAATATGATACAGATAACACAAATAAAGGAAGTGTTGAGCCGCATCTGTGATGTCATGATTCGGGAAAAGGAAGCGCTGACAGAAATCGACAGCAGACTGGGTGACGGTGATATGGGAATTTCCATGGAAAAAGGCGCTGTTGCAGTAAAACGTGTATTGGAAAACGGACAGGAAAACAGTATTTCAAACCTGCTTCTGACCGCAGCTTCGGCATTTAACCGGGCGGCGCCCTCTACGCTGGGGACTCTGATCAGCTTTAGTATTATGTCCATTGCGAAAGAGACAAAAGGATGTGACGAGATCACGGAGGAACAGGCGATCAGTTTTCCGAAAATAATGGCGGACACTATATCGGCAAAGGGCAGGGCGAAGCAGGGGGATAAGACGATTTTGGATGCATTTATCCCTTTTGCAGATACATTGCAGAGTGTATATGACGGGAAGAAAGATGTTCAGGCAGCGCTGGAAGCAGCCCTTGAAGCTGCAGAGAAAGGGATGGAAAGTACAAAAGGTATGCTTGCGAAGACGGGCAGAGCGAGCTGGCTGGATGGAAGAAATAAAGAGTTTCCTGATGGCGGAGCGGTTTTATGTGTGAAGATTGCACGGGAGCTGTGTGCAGGGAAAGGAAGGCTCAGGGGAGAATGATAAAGGAATGTGATTTTTACGGGATTCGGGCAGTGGTTCTTTCCAATGATAAAATGCAAGTCAGGATACTTCCGGGTAAAGGAGCAGATATTTATCAGATTCTTTTATTACCTGAAAAGGTGACTTTATTATATAACCAGGAAGAGAATCTGCCATGTTATCAGGAAAGGAATCTCTATCAGGAAAGATTACAACACTATTCTCAGGATAATATTGGCGGATGGCAGGATGTCGTACCCGGATATGGGCGATATGGAAATACGGTGATCAGCGAGAAACCGGTTGGCATTGCAGCTACTGTAGGGTGGAAAGTTATGTGGGAAGGGGAGGCAGAAGATGCTGAGGAAGTATGTCTCAGTGTAGATATTCCTGATTTTCCGCTGCATTTGACAAAGTGGATCGGTTTAAATGAGGAAGGTTTGTATGTAAAAGAACAGATTCGCAATGACGGAACGGACGAAGCGGCTGTTACCTGGACACAGCATTCAGCATTTGGAGGCAATTTTCTTGCACCGGAAGTGGCAGTTACCTATCCAGGGGAGAAGATTCTGCTTTCTTCGCTGTATGCGTCACACGGGGGATGCATAGAAGAGTATATCAAGCCCATCAAAGCCGTCCCCATGCCTGACGGAACGGTATATGATATGACCCGTATGAGACCGCAAATGGATGATGGACAGTTGGTATTTACCATGAAGGCAGAAGAAGGATGTTTTGGTATGTTCCATGAAAAGGAAAAAGTGGGCTTTAGAATGAAATGGGAGAAGGAAATCTTTCCTTATATCAGATGCTGGTATCGAAATGATCCTCAAGGTTATGCACTGGCAGTAGAGCCCTGTAATTATTACTACAGCTCCTTTGCGGATACAGATAGAGACGATATGTATCTTCACTTGAAACCCGGGGAGGTAAAGGATACAACAGTATTACTTGAAATTGTAAGAGAGGGATGATAGAGTATGGAAAAAATCAGATATTTTTGTAATGGAGAATACAGAGAATCGGAGACAGAAGTTTATTATGAACTTCACAATCCCAGTACGGGAGAAGTTACGGGGCTTGCACCTAAATGTACAAAAAAAGAAGTGAGTGAGGCGATCGAGGCGGCTAAAAAAGCATATCCGGCATGGAGTGCAACGCCGGCGGCAAAGCGTACGCAGATTCTTTACCGTGTCAGAGAACTTTTGATGGAACATATGGAAGAGTTGACTATGCTGGTAGCTTCTGAGAATGGAAAGACGTGGTCAGAAGCAGAGGGAGATGTGCTGAAAGCTAAAGAAGGTACCGAACTGGCGACACAGGCTACCTCGTTGATGATGGGAGAGAGTCTGATGGATGCGTCCAGCGGTTTTGATACGGTACAGTATCGTGAACCAATAGGCGTCTTTGCCGGTATTGTTCCGGTGAACTTTCCGGCGATGATCCCCTTTGGCTGGATGACACCTGTGTGTCTTGCCTGTGGAAATACTATGGTATTAAAAGCAGCCAGTCTGACGCCCAGAACGGCACTGCGTATCGCAGGCCTGTATAAGGAAGCCGGACTTCCGGATGGTGTATTGAATGTAGTAACCTGTTCCAGAGATGAAGTGGGAGTTATCCTTGATCATCCGGATGTAAAGGGGATTACTTTTGTTGGTTCCACACCGGTTGGGAAGAAGATTTATGAGCAGGCGGCCAGAAGCGGTAAACGTGTACAGGCTCTCTGTCAGGCGAAAAATCATGCACTGGTCATGGCAGATATTCCGGTAAAGCGTACGGTTGCCGGTGTTATCAATTCCGCTTTTGGCTGCGCAGGACAGCGCTGCATGGCATTGAGCTGCTGTGTTGTAGAAGAAAAAATTGCAGATGAATTTGTAACGGAACTGGTTCGTCAGGCAAAGACATTGAAGATTGGCCCTGCCTGGGAAAAAGACAGCAGGATGGGACCTGTTACTTATGAGGCGCATTATAAGGAAATCATTTCGGATATTGAAAAAGGTGTGAAGGAAGGTGCAAAGCTGATACTTGACGGTCGGGACTGTGTTGTAAAAGGCTATGAGAACGGCTACTTTATCGGTCCTACTGTGCTGGATCACGTAACGGAAGAGATGAGCATTGGTCAGGAAGAAATCTTTGGCCCTGTACTTTGCATTAAGCGGGTGAAGAACTTTGAGGAAGGTCTTGCGGTAATGAATGCCAATGCATATGCTAATGGTTCCGTAATCTTTACGCAGAATGGTCATTTCGCAAGAGAATTTGTCCGTCATACTCACGGCGGAATGGTGGGGGTAAATGTTGGTATTCCGGTACCGATTGGATTCTTTCCTTTCGCTGGACATAAGAATTCTTTTTTTGGTGATCTGCATTGTCTGGGTAAGGATGCATATCGTTTCTTTACAGAGAGTAAATGTGTCACAACAAGGTGGTTTGATGAAGAAGAAATCAAAAACACTGAAGTTTCAACCTGGGACGGAACGATTTAAGGATTTTTAAGAACATCGGAGAGAAATACGACATATAGGATACCCTGTGCGATCAATTTTGAGACCGCGCAGGGTATTTCGAGTTTTATTTCAGAACAGCATTATTCATTGATTGTACAGCGTAAATGTGCTAGGCTTGGAAAAAAGACCAAAGGAGGCAGCCGGCATGCACAGAGCAGGAAAACAATCATTTGTCCAGATGATGAATCTGATGATGGGAATCCAGATGGCGGCAGTCTCCGTGCTGCTCATTATCTTCGTAGTATCGGTCTATTCTGCGGCCCGGAAGGAAACAGACATTGCGGCGGAGAACTTCCTGCATATCTATGCGACGCAGATCGAGAACCGCATCCAGAAGGTGGACATGCAGCTGACGACGATCATCAATGAGGACGCAGATCTGCAGTTGCTGGAGAGCGAAGACGAGACGAAGAGACATTATGCTTCCGTGCGGCTGGCCCAGAGTATAAATGACATCATCAACATAGACCAGAGCGCGGATATTTTTGTGATCACGGAGGCGGACCATAATATCTGTATTGATGCGAAGGCGGACAATCTGCTGTACAGTGACAAGAACAGCATCCGCAATATGTTCATGGACTATGTGGAACTGGGGCAGCACACAGACGGGTGGAAGTTCCAGAAGATCGGGGACACCTTTTATCTGTACAGGGCCATCGTGAGAAACCGGCGCGTCACGGCGGCGGCCATCGCTGCGGATTCGCTGCTGAAAACGGTTTCGCTGCGCAGTGTGGATACATACGGCTTCGTGCTTACCGATGAGAATGATATGGTCAAAGCGTATGCGGGCCAGCCGCTTTATGACCATGAGAAGGATATCAGTATCGCCGCGCTCCGGGCAGGCCGTAACCTGGAGAACAGGGAGGAGCTGCTCGGCGGCCGGGTGCGGCTGTACTCTTATGAGAGCCGGACGAATGTATTCCGCCATTTATACAAGAACGCCATTTTTATTCTGGCGGTCATTGCGCTGCTGTGTATCTTCGACATGTATTTTATGCGGACAGAGCGCAGGCAGATCATACAGCCGATGAAGGGGATGATCGGGGATATGGAGCGCATCCGTGGCGGCGATTATGAACTGCGGGTGGAGGAGCGCGGCGACAATCAGGAATTTTCACTGCTGTCCCGGACTTTTAACCAGATGATGGATGAGATCGTGAATCTGAAGATCCGCTTTTATGAGAAGCAGCTGGCCTTAAGCGATGCAGAGCAGAAGTATATCCGCCTGCAGATACGGCCCCATTTCTTCCTGAATGCGATGACGACGATCGCGGGGCTGAGCGCGAAGAAGAAAAACACGGAGATCGAGAAGTACATCAACGCGCTGTCCAAAAATATACGCTATATGTTCAGTTCCGGGCTGCATACGGTTTCGGTGAAAGAAGAGCTCCACCATGTGGAGAATTATTTTGAGATGCAGGAAATGCGGTATGCCGGCTGTATCTTCTATTTTATTGAGATGCCGGAGGAGCTGGAGGACTGGCAGATCCCGCAGATGCTGATCCATACGTTGATCGAGAACGAGTATAAATACGGGATTTCGCAGGGGCATTCTCTGATGGTGTTGATTAAGGTCAGCGTTGTGGCGTATGATGGAGAGGAGATGCTGCTGATCGAGATCGAGGATGACGGCAGGGGCTATCCGGAGGAGGTGCTGACGGCCATCAATCAGGACAGGGCGCAGCAGAAAGAGGACGGGACGAGAGTAGGACTGTGGAGTGTGAAGCGGCTTCTGGAACTGATGTACGACAGGAAGAATCTGTTTCTGATCTCCAATGTAGAACCGCACGGTGCGCTCAATCAGATCTACATTCCGCGCAGACCGGTCAATGAGCGAAGTATGGAGTACATGGACGAGCAGGGGATCCGATAGACAAAGGAGAAGGTCAGGATGCGTATTTTGATAGTGGATGACGACACGGCGATCATTGAGGTGATCAGGGATACCGTCGACTGGGACAAGCTGGGAATTGATGAGATCGATGTTGCCTACGATGCACAGGGCGCCAGAGAGAGTCTTACGGACAAGGCGGCGGACATTGTGATCAGCGATATTGAGATGCCGGGAGAATCGGGGCTGGATCTCCTGAAATGGTTCCGGGATGAGGAGATGCCGGGCAAATTTCTGCTCCTGACTTCCCATGAGAATTTTCAGTATGCCACGCAGGCCATCAGATACCATGCGGAAGAGTATCTGATGAAGCCGTTTAACCTTGATGTGGTGGAGATGACGCTGTGGAAGATCGCCGGAGAGATCAGGAAGGAATGGCAGGAGCACAGACTGACTTATGAGGAGTGGGCGGAGCGGAACAGAAGGGAGATCAAGCGGACCTTCTGGTTTAACCTTTTTTCCGGCGGGACGATGCATACAAAGCGGGAGATCGGACGGGAACTGGAGAGGATCGGCCTTGCCATGGATCAGGACACGGAATATCGACTTGTTGTTTCCAGAGTCACCAACATGGAGGGGGATATGGAGATGTACGGGCGGGAGCTGGTCATGTTCATGTTGGAGAATATGCATTCGGAGCTTTTGTGCGGCGTGCCGGACAGCGAGGATATTATCAGCTTCGAGCACCGGGAATACGGGAATTTTGTGGTGATATGCGAGGGGACGCAGGCTGATGTGCTCAAGGAGCGGTGCGGTGAGCTGATCAGGAAGATCGAGAACCTGCTGGAGTGTACCTTGACCTGCTGCATCTGCCGGCCCTGCACGATGGAGGGATTCTACGAGGCTTATCATGCAGCCGGGGATCTGCTGTCCAGAAATATTGTCTATTATGGAGAGGCGTTTTACGAAGAACAGGCGGTGGAGATGGAGCGGGGACCGCAGCAGATCCTGCAGCTTGCCCAGATGGAAGAGTATCTGGAGTCCGGAGACAAGAAAGCCTTTCTGGATTTTCTGAAAAAGGTGATGAATACCAGACTGCGGCAGAAGTGTTTAAGCCGCGAGATGCTAAAGCAGATCTCCGGCGAGATACAGCAGGCGGTCTATGCGCGCCTCGCCAGACAGGGCATACAGGTATCCCAGCTGCTGGGGGATGAGACCTCGCTTCGGATTCAGGAGAAGGCGGATCAGTCCGTGACGGATATGCTGCGCTGGGTCAATTATCTTCTGGACCATGTGTTTGCCTATGAGGAGGAGGTCAGGAAATCCCAGACCATCATCGACAAGATCAATCTGTATATTGAGGAGCACTACAGAGAGGAGATCGGCAGGAATGAGATCGGCGCATTCTTCTATCTTGCGCCGGAATATCTGGCCAAGATGTATAAGCGGAAAACAGGAAAAAGCCTGAAAGACCAGATCAACGAATACAGGCTTGAAAAAGCCCGGGCACTGCTCAGCGAAGAAGGAGTAAGGGTCAGCGACGTGGCGGCGGAGGTGGGATTCAGCAATTTCTCCTATTTTTCCACGTTGTTTAAGAAATATACAGGCGTGACGCCGAATGAATTCAGGCGAAAATGGGAGACGGATGCGGTCCGCTAGAAGGGGTGCACGGCGGGCGGATCGGAAGCAGATTTGGAAGGCAGGATTTTCAGCAGGACGGGAATCCTGCTTTTTGCATGTCCTGTTTTTGAAAAAGGGAATCTTGTTTTTGAAAGAGAAAAGAAAGCTGTCCTGCTATACTGATAACATCAAATACGGGGACAGAAAGCTGCCGGCGTTTGGAAGCGCCATGCCCGGCAGTCGGAAGTCCGATAGAAAGGTGAGGATCAGATTTATGAAGAAAAAAGTTTTGTGTACTTTACTGGCAGCATCAATGATGATCGGTCTGTGTGCCTGCGGCGGAGGTGACGCGGCAGGGACTTCGGCGGGAGGTTCTTCGGATGGCAGCGGCAGCGAGGAGGCGGCTTCGTCCGCAGACGGCTCTTACGACCAGGTGACTTATGCGTATTCCACGTTCAACAATATTCCCACGGAAGAGACGCTGGATACGATCGAGGAGGAGATCAACAAGATCACGCGCGAAAAGATCAACGCAGAGATCACGTTAAAGCCGATCGGGATCGCGGATTATTCCAGCAGTGTCAGCCTGGCGCTGCAGGCAGGAGAGAAGATCGATGTCTTCGAATCTCTCGGTGATTTCAACAACTGTGTGGCAACCGGTATGGCAGCGGATATTACCTCTTTGATCGACAGCTGTGCGGCAGAGACGAAGGAGCTGGTGGGCGAGAACTGGCTGGATGCCTGCATGAAGGAAGGCGTGCTCTACGGAATTCCCACATTGAAGCCGATCGCGCTGACGCCCATGCTGGTTTATCGTGCCGATATCGCGGAAGAGCTGGGACTGGATATGAGTAAGGTCAATACGTATGAAGATATTACGGCGGTGCTTACTGCGGTGAAGGAAGCATACCCGGATATGACACCGATGGCGCCGGTTGATTCAGGCGATCTTGGACTGAGCAGAAGCTATGGTGACATTGACTATCTGTCAGACGATTTCAATACGCCGGTGGGCGTGCTGCTGGATGGAGAAATGACGGTTGTGGATCTTTTCTCCTCCGATATCTTTGCAGAGCGCTGCAAGCTGGCAAGAGAATGGTATAACCAGGGCCTTGTGATGAAGGATGCGGCGACGACTACCAGTATGGCGGCGGAACTGATGAGCTCCGGCAATTATTTCTGCTACAGTGCGTCCTACAGCTATCCGGAGGAGGATACGGCGGCAGCGCTGGCCGTTCAGTGCGGTAACTTTAAGCTTGGCGCCAAGATGCTGGACGATGCTTACCTGAGCACGGCAGGAGTCAATGCCATAACCTGGATGGTTGCCTCCAACAGTGAAGTGCCGGAAGCGGCCCTTAAGTTCCTGAATCTTACTTATACGGATGAAGAAATCGTCAATCTGCTGATCTATGGTATCAAGGACAGAGACTATGTGCTGGATGCAGAGGGTTATATGTCTTATCCGGAAGGACAGGATGCGACGACCGTTCCTTATACGGCACAGCTCAGCTGTGGTACGCTTGGCAATTATTTCATTATGTACCCCATGGTAGGCACCAGCAAAGAATCTCTTGACTGGGAGCTGGAACAGAACCAGAATGCGGACGTATCTCCGGCAATGGGATTCTCCTTTGATTCGTCGGCCTTCAAGACACAGTATACGGCAGTGACCAACGTGATCAAACAGTACCTGCCGGGTCTGATGTGCGGAAGCGTCGATCCTGAGACAGAGATTCCGAAGTTTGTAGCGGATCTGAATGCGGCGGGCTATCAGGATATCATAGCGGCCAAGCAGGAGCAGCTGGATGCGTGGAACGCGGCGAAATAGGATGCCTGTCACGATAAGACAACAGAATCATGCATGACCATTTTCTGTCCGGTATTCCGTAAGGGGTGCCGGACAGAAAATATAAAAAGCGTAGTTTGTGCGGAGGAATAACAAATATGGCAAAAACGAAAACTGCTGAGGGGAAGACAAAGGGGCATTTCGGGAAGTCGGTTCCGCTGCTTCTGATCGCACTCCCGGGCATTGTGTATCTGCTCATCAACAATTACATACCGATCATGGGCCTGTTCCTGGCCTTTAAAGACTTTAACTTTATGAAGGGTATCTTTAAGAGCGACTGGTGCGGGCTTGACAATTTCAAATTCCTGTTTCTGACGAAGGATGCCTGGATCATGACAAGGAATACGCTGCTTTACAATATCGTATTCATCATTCTCGGAACGGTCGTGGCGATCTTCCTCGCGGTCCTGTTATGTGAGCTGGGCGACAGAGTGCGGGTGAAATTTTTCCAGGCATCGCTGCTTCTGCCCAATCTGCTGTCGTGGGTGGTGATCGGTTTCGTGGCCTACGCCTTCCTGAACGCAGACACCGGCTTTATCAACAATACCGTGATGAAGAGTCTGGGAAAAGAAGGAATCGCGTGGTACACCTTTCCGAAAGCGTGGCCTTTTATCCTGGTCATTGTGAATCTCTGGAAAAATGCGGGTTACCAGTCCATCGTATATATGGCGGGCATCTCCGGCATCGACAAATCCTTATATGAAGCGGCGGCATTAGACGGCGCCACCAAGTTGCAGCAGATTTTTCAGGTTACGTTACCGCTGTTGAAGCCGACTGTGATCACACTTTCCCTGATGTCCATCGGACGGATCTTTTACTCGGACTTCGGGCTCTTCTATCAGGTGCCCCAGAATTCCGGCGCACTGTTTGGTGTGACGCAGACGATTGATACCTATGTTTACAGAGGTTTGATGGAACTGAACAATGTCGGCATGTCGGCGGCGGCAGGTTTCTACCAGTCGATCGTTGGCTTCATTCTGGTGCTGGCGGCCAACACGCTGGTCCGTAAGCTGGATGCAGACAATGCACTGTTCTAAGGGAGGGATAAAAAATGACAGAGAGTAAATCTTTTAACCGGGTGGCGACTATTATTCTGACCTTCCTTGTGATCGTCACGCTGCTGCCGATCGTGCTGCTTGTGATCGCTTCCTTTACGAAGGAGCAGGTGCTTGTTCAGAATGGGTATACCTTTTTTCCGAAGGCGCTGAGTCTGGATGCATATTACTACATGGTAAAGCAGGGGGCCGTGATCGTGCGTTCCTACGGCGTCTCTTTTCTGGTGACAGTTCTCGGTACGGTGATGAGCGTGGTAGTCACGACGACGCTGGCTTATCCGATGGCCAGAAAATCGTTCCGCTATAAGAATGTACTGTCCTTCTTCGTGTTTTTTACGATGCTGTTCAACGGCGGTATCGTTCCGTCTTATATTATGTGGAGCCGTTTCTTCCACATCAAGAATACGCTCTGGGCGCTGATCATTCCCAACTATATGGTGACAGCGTTTAACGTGATCCTGGTGAAGAATTTCTACCAGAACAATGTGCCGGATGCGCTGGTCGAGGCGGCGCAGATCGACGGGGCAAGCGAGCTTAAGACTTTCTACAGCATCATGTTCCCGCTGTCCAGGCCCGTGGTGGCGACGATCAGCCTTTTTACCGGTCTGTGCTACTGGAACGACTGGACGAACGGCCTGTACTATGTGGACAACGAGAAGCTGTTCAGTATCCAGCTGCTGTTGATGAAGATCATGAATAATATTCAGGCGCTGAAAGCCAACACGGCGCTGATGGGAACCGGGACTGTGGAACTGCCGGGTACTTCCGTCCGTATGGCGATGGCGTTTGTCGGTATCCTGCCGATCTTGATCGTGTATCCTTTCGTGCAGAAATATCTGGTGGAAGGTGTTGTGATCGGGGCAGTCAAGGGCTAAAATAGAATTACAACGGCAGAACACAGAGGTGCCGTAAAAGACAGCAGAGGTATAGAAGGAGGAAGGATTATGGCAAACGGAAGATTTCAATTTTGTTCAGACTGTTTAAGAAGGATGGTGGAGTTTCATCTGGTGCTCCCCAATGACCTGCCGAAGGAGTGGACGGCGGAGAATCCGCATTACAAACGGCCCATGAAGACTTTGTTCTTACTGCACGGGTACACGGGCGGCAGCATGGACTGGATGACGGGCAGCGCGGTCTGCGAACTGGCAGGGAATTATAATCTGGCAGTGGTGTGTCCTGCGGGGGAGAATTCTTTCTATCTGGACGGCCCGGAGACAGGGCGCCAATATGCAACTTATGTAGGAGAAGAACTGGTGCAGTATGTGAGGAAAACCTTCGGGCTGGCGCAGAAGATGGAGGATACTTATATCGGCGGCCTGTCTATGGGCGGATTCGGCGCGATCCATACCGCGCTGCAGTTTAACCATCAATTTGCCAAAGCATTCGCGCTTTCATCTGCATTGATCGTGCACGAGGTGGCGAATATGAAGCCGGGTCAGGGAAATCCGGTGGCCAATTACGAATATTACCGGCTGATGTTCGGGGAGCCGGAGAAGCTGCTTACAAGCATCAATAATCCCGAGGAGCTGATCCGCAGGCATCAGGCGGCGGGCGAGCGGATACCGGCACTTTTTATGGCCTGCGGGACAGAGGACTTCCTGCTGGAGAACAATCGGGAACTCCGTGATTTCCTGCAGGAGAAGGGCGTGGAGCATGTTTACCATGAGAGCCCCGGTATCCATAACTGGGCTTTCTGGAATCAGTATCTGGAGCCGGCAATCCAGTGGATGCTGGAAGCGTAGGGACAGACGCAGCACCCGGAACAGAGGGCGGTAGTGGATTCAATCAGGAAGTTGTGACACTTCCGGATGGAGGAGAACATGACAGTAAAAGAAGTGATAGAGAAGATAAAAAAGGAGTCCGGCGCATCCATACCGGACGGGCAGACCTGTGATATCCTGATCTCCGGGGAGCCGGACATGGAAGTGAAGAAGATCGGCTGTACCTTTATGGCCACCGTGGATGTGATCAGGGAGGCGGCCGCGCAGGGGGTCAATTTCCTGATCACCCATGAACCGACCTGGTTTAACGGCCCCGACAAAAGCGCGTGGGTGGAGGCGGACCCGGTCTATCTGGCGAAAAAGAAACTGATCGAGGAATGCCATATGGCGATCTGGCGGTATCACGATCATATGCATATGGGACAGGAGGACCAGATCTACACCGGATTCGAGGAGGCCTTCGGATGGCAGAAATACCGGGTTGCGGTGGAGGATGTGAAGAAGTACAACGAGGCGGATGCCGGCGCAGAACAGTTCTGGGCGCATTTCGGCGGCCTCTATGAGATCCCGGAGACGACGCTGCGGGAGCTGGCAGCATTTTTCAAAGAACATGCACAGATGGATGTGGTGCAGATCGTGGGCAATCCGGATATGAAAGCAAAGAAGGTGTCCGTGCTGGTGGGCGGCGGCAGCCTCGGCCTTGGCAGGGAAGAGGCGCCTATGATCCAGATGCTGCAGGAGAATGTGGATGTAGTCATCTGCGGGGACATTACGGAATGGACTCTCTCCGCGTATGTGCGGGATGCGGCGATGCTGGGGATGAACAAAGGTATGCTGGTCCTGGGCCATGAGAGAAGCGAAGAGTGGGGCATGAAGTACCTTACCGGATGGGTGGAGCGCATTACGGGCGGCATCCCGACGGTATTTCTGGATGCAGGAGAGCCCTTTGCCTATCTGTAAAGGAGCGGCCTTGTACAGGAAAGATGCGAAAGGCGGATCCGGGTAACGGCAGGGGGATAGCATCATGACGGGAAAGGAAGACAGATTATGACGGCATATCATGACAATATAGCAATACTGGAGAAACTGGTCGCGGAACATGCTTTTATCATTCCCATCGCGCGGCACCGTTATCCGGACGGCACTGTCAATACGGAACAGTTCAAGACGAACTGGGAAGAGAAAATGGAGCGGTTTCACAAGATTCCGCTCTGGGAGAAGACGCCCGGATTTGACGACAGGGACGCGCTGCAGAGAGAGCCTTATATGGTCTTTCTGCCGGCGGAAGTTCCGGGAGAAGTCCGGGGCACCATCGTGGTGGCGCATGGCGGCGGATTTTCCATAAGAACCGGCTGTGAAGGGCCGAATATTGCCCTGTATTTTCATAAGCTGGGATACAATACGGCAATCCTGTCCTATCGCCTGAAACCGTATACAAGAAGGGACAGTATCGCCGATATGCAGAGGGCGATCCGCATTCTGCGGGCCAGAAAGGAAGAGTTTGGCATCAGCGACAGGGTAACCGTGATGGGATTCTCGGCCGGCGGTATGCTGAGCGCCAACTGCGCGACCCATTTCGATCACGGGGATCCGGGAAATGAGGATCCTGTGGAACGGCAGTCATGCAGGCCGGATGCGGTCGTGGTCGGCTATGGAGCGATCACGGCAGTCTCCTTTCCGAAACCCTTCGGCATACCGGAGGATTTTGACAATGACCTGTGCGGTGCAGGTATGCAGGAACGCCTCTACCTGGCGGCGGAAAAAAATATCAGGTATGATTCCCCGCCCTTTTTTATCTGGCAGACACTCAGCGACGACGGCCGGCTGGGCATGAATCTGGCGAAGGAACTAAGTGATGCAAAGATTCCTTATGAGCTGCATATTTTTGAGGGCGGCGTCCACGGGCTGGGTCTGGCGGACGGAGAGAACGACCTCGGAATGGATGTTCCGCATATTACGCACTGGGCAACGCTGTGCGATGAGTGGATGCAGATGCATGAAGTAAAGTAAACAGGAAAAGCAAAACTTTGCAACAGAAAAAAGAAGACATTGGGGGTATTGATGGCGATAGCTCCAATGTTCTTTTTGAATTACGTAAAACATTTCGGAATGGAGGTAAAGATGAGAAAAGAATTTGAAAAAGTGACGCCGGAATCGGTGGGGATTCCGTCCGGTGCGGTGATGGAATTACTGGATGAGCTGGAGAGCGGCTTTACCGAGCCTCACGGGCTGATGATCATGCGGCACGGAAAATTATGTGCGCAGGGGTGGTGGGCGCCCTACGCGCCCGGGATTCCGCATGGACAGCAGTCACATACAAAGACCTATGCCGCCACGGCAGTGGGAATCGCATACACGGAAGGCATTCTTTCGCTGGAAGAAAGGATCATTGATATTTTCCCGGAAGAGGCACCGGAAGCGCCTTCGGAGAACCTGCAGAAGCTGCGCGTGAAGGACGTACTGTGCATGGGCTGCGGCATGAAAAAGATGCCGGAGCCGTCCGTTCACTGGATCCGGGACTTTCTGGCGGTTCCCGTGGAGGATGAGCCGGGTACGACTTACATGTACAACAGCGTCGGCTCCACGCTGCTGGGTGCCATCGTGCGCAAAAAAACGGGACTGGGACTGCATGATTATTTGAAGCCGAGACTGTTTGACAAGATCGGTATAGATGCGGAACGGCTGTGCTGGGCCCATATGCCGGACGGCATGGAAGTGGGCGGCGGCGGACTGTTCGCCACTACGGAGGATAATCTGCGGTTGATGAAGCTCTATGCGGACGGCGGCGTCTGGGACGGCGAGCGGATCCTGAGTGAAGAGTATGTGAAGCTGGCTGTTTCCCTGCAGAACGAATCTGCCACAGAGAGCGAAGTGAACCCGGAGGCATACGATAATTTTGTGGGCTATGGATATCAGATCTGGATGTGCAGACCAGAGGGTGTATACCGCGCGGACGGCGCCATGGGACAGTTTACGATCGTGGACCCCGGCAGGGACCTGATCCTTGCGATCACCGAGAATGCCAGCGGCGCACACTGGGCGCAGCGTTCGCTGGATGTTATCTGGGCATTTTTTGAGAAGATCAAAGAGGACAGTCTGCCGGAGGATCCGGAGGCGTCCGGACGGCTTGCAAGACGGATGGCCTCATTGTCGCTTGCCAATCCTGTCTTCCAGCCGGAGAGTCCGATGAAGGAGAAAATATCCGGCAGGGCGTATCGCGTGACAGAAGGGGAACTTTGCTTTTATGAGAATGGAATGCTCCTGCATATGGCGGGGATGCCGGCTCTGCCGACCGCAGAAAGCATCCGCTTCCAGTTTGAGAAAGGCGGCGCCGTCCTGCATTATGTGGAAAAGGGACAAAAGAAGCAGCTGGCCATTGCTATGGACGGCAGCAGACGGGAAAACAGCCTCTCGAACGGGGTGATATCCCGTGCGCTTGTCAGCGGCAGATTCGCAGGGGAAGCGGAATTTGAGATGACCATGCGCTGGGTGGAGACCTGCGGCGCCAGAACATACAGATTCATTCTGCAGGAGGACGGCGGACTGCTGATCAGAACTGTGGGAAGCAGTATGGCCAATGGCGGGGAGATCGTGATTCGAGCGGCGGCTGTGTGATGCTGGGTTGCGGCTGTGTGATGCTGGGTTGCAGATGTGGGTGCGGGTTACAGATGCAGTTGCGGGTTGCAGATGTGGGTGCGGGTTGCAGATGCAGGTTGATGATGTACGTGCAGGTTGGGCCGCAGGGCGGGTCGGCCGGTGGCAGAAAGGTATGATTTAGAGATGAAAAAAATTGAAATAAGAGAGTGTATGGATAAAATGCAGATGCTGGGAAGGACATTTGCGGCTGAAAACGGTGGTCTGTTCTGCAACTGGACCTGCTCCGGCGTGCGGTTCTTATTCCGTGGCAGCAGTCTGGCGGTCAGAATACGGGCTTACGCTTCTGCAGAACAGGAACTGCGGCCCATGACCGGAGCCTTTGAGAGCCGGGAGACATGGCCCTGGGCGGCGGTCTTTGTAGATGACGGGGAAGAGCCTGTGCGATATTTTGAGGCAGACCGGCCGGACGATGTCTACCCGCTGTTGGTATTTGGGGAAGAAGAGGTGCATACCGTGACGATACGCAAGATCACGGAGAATGCCAAAGGCAAACTGTGTCTGATGGAATTTTATACGGACGGAGAGATTCTTAAGCCGGACCGAGAGATTTTTGAGTCTGATGAAGAAGCGGAACACGGGACAGGGCGAAGAAAAGACGTCCTGCATCTGGAATTTATCGGGGATTCCATCACCTGTGGTTTCGGCAATATGGTCAATGACGCCAACCGCATGTTTTACTCCGCAGATGAAAACAGCTGGATGGCGCACCCTGCAGTGGCGGCGAGAAAGCTGCAGGCGGATTTCAGCGTGATCGCCTGTTCCGGCATTGCGGCAACGGAAGGGATCGGAAAATTTGCGTATGCGCTGCCGCCGATGAAATATTACTATCCGTACCGCGACCGTATGGCGCAGGAGATGGAAGGCGCGGTGGACGAGCCTGTTTTGTGGGATTTTCAGGAGCATGTACCGGATGTGATCGTGCTTAATCTGGGCACCAACGACGCTACCGTGATCGATCTAAACGGCGATACGAAGGCCGGTGTAGAGAAATTCGAGAAGGATTATTTTGAATTCCTGCAGCTGCTGCGCAGATACAACGGGCCGTCGCCCTGGATCATCTGTGCGCTTGGTAGTCTGGATTATTTTCTGTATGACAGCATTCAAAAGGTGGCGGAGCAATTCGCCGCAGCGTATCAAGATGACAGGATCAGCTGCTTTAAATACGGCCGTGTCCGGGTCAACGACGGACTGGGTGCGTGCAGACATCCTTACGTGACGACACAGGTGCGTATGGGTGAGGAGCTGGCGGCGTATATCAGGGAGACGCTGCAGGGCGGCGCGGGGAAAGTGTAAAGGATGCAAAGCCGTGAAGGGTGGCTGGGCCTGCAGGAGTCCGGGCGGCATATCAAGGCAAGTGTAAAGGATGCAAAGCCGTGAAGAGATGGAGGAAAAGCGTGTAAAGTGGTGTCGGGGTGAAATAAAATCTGAAGTATGTTGTGAAAAAATACAGTTTGTAAGGCGGTATGGAAATGGAGTGGAACGGGAAATGGGAGAATGGAAGAAGGCATGGGGCTATGTCCCGGTTAAGTGGGGAACAGAGATTGGAACGGTGGAAAATATCACGCAGAAGCTGTGGTTGAGAAATAATCTGAGCGGCACAGCGCTAAGAGTGAAGTTTTCAAATTTATATGATGAACAGCCCATGGTTTTGGAGCGCGTTACGGTGGGAAAATGGGATCGCGAGACGGAAGAGATAACAAAGATCAGGGAAGTGACCTGTCTGGGAGAAGGACGAATAGAGGTTGAGCCGGGCGGCTTTTTGCGAAGCGATGCCATACCGTTTTCCGTAGAGGCGGCGGATGATCTCGTGATCTCCATTTACTGGCGGGAGGCACATACTTTCCGCGGCTTATGCCAGACATGGAATGCAAAAAGCTGGCAGAGCAGTTTTCAGGAGGGAGACCATACGGACACCGGAGAGCTGGCGGGAATGGCTACGATTGACTTCCTGCCCTTTTTCCGATTTGACGAGCATGTAAGCAACGGTGCACTGGGAATTGCCGGGGTAGAGATATTGACGGAGGAGCAGGTGATGACGATGGCCTGTTTCGGTGATTCCATTACGCATATGTCCTACTATTTTGATCCCTTACTGGAGGAGCTTTACCGGCGGTATCCGGGGCAGGTTACGCTGTTAAACTGCGGCCTTGGCGGTAACCGGGTGCTCTATGATGCCTGTCATGTGGAGGAGATCCCGGGACACGGGCAATGCTTTGGCGAGGCGGCGGTCAGCCGGTTCGAGCGGGACGTGTACGAGGATACGGAGCCGGAAGTCGTATTTGTGATGGAAGGGATAAATGACTGCAGCCATGGATTTGCCTTTCACGTGCCGGGAGAAGTGCCCACAGGCGCACAGCTTTTTGAAGGAATCAGGAAGATCGTGCAGACAGGGCGCGAAAAGGGAAGCAGGGTTTATGTCAGCACGATCATGCCCTTTGGATGCTATGAGGAACCGTTCCGCGATGCGGCGGAGACGATCAGGCAGGAGTGCAATCAATTACTGAGGGACAATCGGGATATGGCTGACGGGTTCCTTGATCTGGATGCGGTCATGCGAAAGGAAGAGAACCCTCATTTTATGAAGGATGGTATGCATCTGGGAGACGGTGTGCATCCCGGGCAGGCAGGCGGCCGGGAGATCGCGGCGGTGATCTTTGAGGCGATTTTGCCGATGCTTTCTGCCCGCGCGGCGGCCCTTCCGGATTCCTGAACCGTTCTGTTGTGGTTTGGCCTCTTTTTGTGTATACTATAGGAAACGCCATAAGGAAAAGTCTATGGTGGAAGAGTCTGTGGAGGAAGAGGCATGTATTATTTGAATACGAATGCACAGATCATATTGTTTCAGGATACGCTGAACAGTGAGATTTATGTGGATAAGAGTATGCTGATCGAGAAAATATCGCCTATGATCCGGACAAACAGTAAGTATATCTGTATCACCAGGCCGCGCCGGTTTGGCAAGACGGTGAATGCCAATATGCTGGGGGCGTATTACACAAAAGGATATGATACGCATACTCTTTTTGCAAAATTAAAAATTGCCGGTTCAAAGAACTTTGAAAGCCATATCAATAAGTATAATGTGATACATATTGATTTCAGCAGCATGCCCGATTTTTGCGATCAATATCGTGTTTATATAAAAAGCATTGTCAGAAAACTGCAGGAAGATCTGCTTGAAACCTATCCTGCACTGGCAGGAAGAGAGTTTGCCGGAGTCAGTGAAATGCTGCAGGCCACAGGCGACTCGTTTATTTTTATTCTTGATGAGTGGGATTCCATTTTTTATGAAAACTATATCACCAGTGAAGATAAGATTCATTTTATGAAGTTTTTGAAGGCCTTGTTGAAAGACAAACCGTATGTAGATCTGGCATATATGACGGGTGTGCTTCCGATTGCCAAATATTCCAGCGGGTCGGAACTGAATGTATTCTGGGAATACAATTTCATGAATGACCGCACCTTTGAGGAGCAGTTCGGACTGACGGAAGATGAGGTAAGGGAACTGTGCGGCAGATATCAGAATATCAGCTATGAAGAACTGGAATGGTGGTATGACGGTTACCGTATGGGAGACGGCAGACATTTATTTAACCCGCGGTCCGTCAACAGGGCGTTGACTGACGGGCATTGTCAGAATTATTGGACAGAGACAGGCCCCATGAATGAAGTTGCGGATTGTGTGGAGCATAACGTGGATGAAGTGCGGGAGGACATTGTCCGCATGGTCTCAGGCCTGCCGGTCGAGGCTGATCTGACTGGTTACAGCGTCATTGAACAGGAGATGAACAGCAGAGACGAGATTCTGTCGGCTATGGTAGTATATGGTTTTCTCCTGTATCATGACGGATTTTTGAGCATCCCGAATCATGAATTGATGGAAAAATATCAGGGGGTATTAGCGCGGGAAAGCATGGGAGCAGTCAAGCAGATCGTGGACAGCTCCAAAGAAATGCCGGCAAAAAACATCAGGGCTTGATTGAAAGATTGTCAGAGGGAGATTGAATATGGCGAGAACAATTCGGATTGGCGGACAGGACTTTGAGAGAATCAGGGTAAACAATAATTTCTATATCGACAAGACCGATTTTATCAAAAAATGGTGGGAGGCGGAGGATGATGTAACCTTGATCACGCGCCCGAGACGGTTTGGCAAGACGCTGAATATGAGTATGCAGGAGCAGTTTTTTTCCGTGAAGTATGCCGGACGCGGAGAGCTGTTTGAAGGGCTTTCCATATGGCAGGAAGAAAAGTACCGGCAGATGCAGGGAACCTGGCCGGTGCTTTCCATCAGCTTCGCGCGGGTCAAGGAGAATACCTTCAGGGAGGCAAGACGGAGTATCTGCAGAATCATTGAAGAGCAGTATAACAAGAATGAGTATCTGCTTAAGGGTGATCTGCTCAATGAGAAAGAGCGGGCGTTCTATCAGGAGGTTACCGCCGATATGTCGGACAGCACGGCGGCGGCATCTCTGCGGGCAATGGCGGATTTCCTCTGTAAATATCATGGGAAAAAGGCGATCATTCTTCTGGATGAGTATGACACGCCGATGCAGGAAGCGTATGTGAGCGGATATTGGGAAGAAATGGTGGCTTTCATAAGAAGTCTGTTCAATGCTGCGTTTAAAACAAATCCTTATCTGGAGCGGGCGTTGCTGACAGGGATTACGAGAGTCAGCAAGGAGTCTATTTTTTCCGATCTGAATAATCTTGAGGTAGTGACAACGGTCGCAGAGAAATATGAGGAATGCTTTGGATTTACGGAGAAGGAAGTTTTTGCGGCTTTGGAGGAGTATGGGCTGTCGGATCAGAAGCAGAAGGTCAAAGACTGGTACGATGGTTTTACGTTCGGAGAAAAGAGCGATATCTATAACCCATGGTCAATTATCAATTATCTTGACAAAAAGAAAGTCGGTGCTTACTGGGCCAATACCAGTTCCAACAGTCTGGTGGGAAAGCTGCTCAGAGAAGGAAATGCAAGTATCAAACAGGCATTTGAAGATTTACTGCACGGTGGAAAGATCAGTATGGAGATTGATGAGCAGATTGTCTATAATCAGTTATCTGCGAAGAAGAATGCGGTTTGGAGCCTGTTGCTTGCCAGCGGTTATCTGAAGGTGGTGAGTACGACGCTGATGGAAGAAACAGGGCGTACCTATTATGATCTGGCCCTGACCAACAGGGAAGTCACTCTGATGTTTGAGATCATGATCCAGGACTGGTTTTCCGGGAGCGGGGATTATAATGACTTTATCAAAGCGCTCCTGCAGGATGACGTGGATGCCATGAATGAGTATATGAACAGGGTAGCTTTCGATTCTTTCAGTTATTTTGATACGGGAAGGAATCCGGGAAGGACAGAGCCGGAGAAGTTCTATCATGGATTTGTTCTGGGGCTGATGGTGGATTTATCGGATCGCTACCTGCTTAGATCCAACCGGGAGAGCGGCTTTGGCAGATATGATGTGATGCTGGAACCGAAGCGTGCCGGGGATGACGCTTTTATTCTGGAATTCAAGGTTTTTCAGCCAAGGAAAGAGAAAGATCTGGAAGACACGGTAGCTTCCGCACTGGCACAGATAGAAGAGAAAGGGTATGCCGCGGAATTACTGGAGCGGGGGATTCCGGCAGAGCGTATCCGCAGGTATGGATTTGCATTCTGCGGGAAGGAAGTGCTGATCGGCGGGGGAAAATAAGTAGAAGTCAGGAAAATTATTTTGAAATGGAAATGTGGAGGGATTTTCTGTGGAGGGGATCAAGGCTTTTACGATCATGATGAAGGATACCGCAGTCCTGCGGGTTGATTTTGATACGCTGTGCTATGAAGTGTTAAATGAAAAATATCTGCCCTATCCGATTAAGGGAAAATTGCAGAAGATACCTGCTTCGGACACCATTAAGACCGCTTATGATATGTCCCAGTCTCTGCTTGCCGTCCGTAAGAATGAGGAGGCGATAGTTAGCTGGCTGACGGGGCGGGTGTTGTTGCTTAGCCGGGCCAATGCCAAGTGGATCTATAACCTGTTCCACTTTGAACAGACCGGGACGGCCGAGCAGCATATGAAGATTGCCATGGTATGTCGGGCGGTGTCCGTGCTGGATCCGTATTGGCTGAAGTTCGATGATGACGGGGAAATCAGCTGGAGCAGTGTGGACGTGAAGCGCAATCCGCTCAATGAGATCGTCGCGCAGGTGGCGCTGCACGGTAAGTCCCTGACTTTTCAGGGATCTCCGGTGACGCCGGAGCTGACGACAAACGGCGCCTATGCCAAGGCGTGGAGGCGGCATGAGGACGGCAACCTGTGGCTGTATAAGTTGGGGGCAAACGGCAGTACGGAGTCCCGGATCGAGGTGATGTGTTCTAACCTTCTGGATAAGATGAATGTGGAGCATGTGCATTACGAAGCCGGGCAGGATGAGGATCAGTATGTGTGTATGTGTCCCTGCATGACGACGGAGAGGGAGGCTGTCCTGACCGGGATGGAGTTTATCTCTTACTGCAATGTCAACGGCATTGATGCGGATGCCCGGATGATGGAGATTGACGGGGAGAGTATTTACAAAATGTGGATCGTAGATTTCCTGATCAGCAACCGTGACAGGCACGGGCAGAACTGGGGATTCTATTATGACACGGAGACCATGGAGATTCTGGGCTGTCATCCGTTGTTTGACCATAACAACGCTTTCGATATCGACTTTATGCGGGATATGGACGCGCCCTACCAGTTTGGGGAGATGACGATCAGACAGGCGGCGAAGAAAGCGATGGAGAAGGTGGATTTTCATTTTACGGCTCCCATTACCAGAGCAGATTTTATCACGGACAGGCAGTATCAAAGTTTCTGTAAAAGGGCAAAGTGTCTGGGACTTAAGATGGAGTAGAAGAATAGGGTATGTTAATACAGGAAAATCAATATGCAATGATGAAATGGAAGGGAGTTTATACAATGCAGCAACTGTCAAAGGAAGTCACAAACTTATTTTCGTATCTGAGCGCCGGCGTATCGGCCTATCATGTAGCTGCCCACAGCCGGCAGCTTCTTTTAGAGGCAGGATTCGAGGAATTGGCGTTGAAAGAGACGTGGAAGCTGGAAAAGGGCGGGCGTTACTTCTGTATGCCTTTTGGCACGACGCTCTATGCGTTTACGATCGGCAGCGCGTGTGAGCCGGCGAACGGGATTCATATCGGCGGCGCCCACACGGATTTCCCGGCGATCAAGATCAAGCCGAAGCCGGAGATCTTCACCCAGGGATATATGCAGTTAAATACGGAAGTGTACGGCGGACCGATCCTGAATACGTTCTTTGACAGGCCGCTCTCCCTGGCCGGCAGGGTGGTGACCCGCGGGGAACGTTACGACAGGCCGGTAAGCCATCTGGTGGATTTCAAGGAGCCGGTGCTGTATCTGCCGAATCTGGCAGTGCATATGAATCGGGAAGTGAATGAGAAGGGCGTACCGATCGACAACCAGAAGCATCTTTTGCCGCTGCTTGGCACTATAGGGGAGGAATTGAACAAGGAAACCACATTTACGGAATTGCTGGCGGAGAGATTTGATCTTAAGAAGGAGGATATTCTGGATTATGACCTGTGTGTCTACAATACTGAGCAGCCCTATAAGGCGGGCATCACGGGCGAATTTATCTGTGCGCCGCGGCTTGACGACATCACTTCCGTCTGTGCGCTGGTGCATGGCCTGATCGAGAGCGGGAATACAGACCGTGTTAATCTGGTATGCCTTTTTGACAATGAGGAGATCGGCAGTCTCAGCAAGCAGGGGGCGGACTCCCAGCTGCCGGCCGTTATCATCCAGAAAATATGGCAGGCTTTTGGCAAAAGCGCGGTAGACTGCATGGCGGATATCACAGACGGCATGATGCTCTCTGTAGATGTTGCCCACGCCTACCATCCGAACTATCCGGGAAGTCAGGATATTACCAATTATCCGGTACTCAATCAGGGATTTGTGCTAAAGACGGCCAGCAACCAGAGCTATTCCTGGGATCCGGAGATCCTTGGCGCAGTGATGGCGCTCTGCGAAGAGAAGGAGATTCCTTATCAGCGTTTTGTGAAGCATTCCAATACAAGGGGCGGCGGGACGATCGGTTCTATCATTTCTTCCCATCTGCCCATGAAGACGGCGGATCTGGGTGTGGGCCTGCTGGCAATGCATTCTTCCTGTGAGATGATGGGGGCGAAGGACCAGGAGGCGCTGGAGCGGTTTGCGCGGGCGTTTTTCGATGCATAAGTATCCTGGCAGACAGCGTCTGTATGTCTTTATGATCATGTGAGGTTGACTTTTTTCTGGTGAAACGCTTTCCTGTATTGGGTGGGAGTGATGCCTTCATAGCGTTTGAACAGCTTCATGAAATACTTTTCATCCGAGAAACCGCATGTATTTGCGATTTCGTAGATGGAAAGCGTGCGGTTGGCGAGCAGGTTTTTGGAGACGGCGATCCGGATACGGTTGATATAGGTCAGGATCGGATAGCCGGTATATTTTTTAAATACGTTGGTCAGGTAGGTAGGGTGGTAGCCGAACTGCTCTGCGATATAGGCCACGCTGAGCGGCCGGTCATAGTGGGTGCGGATCCATTCGACCACATCCAGAATATAGGCCGGTACGCTGGCATTCAGAAAATGGCTGATCTGGAATGACTCGCAGGTCACTTCCATAAGGAGCAGATTGAGGGCATAATGACATCTCCAGGTTGCCACATAGTTTTCACGCTTGTTGATATCAAGCAGTTGGACGAACAGCAGTCTGGAGCGTCTTTCCAGAGAAAGGCAGCCATATTCAGGCAGCAGAAAATTCTCCGAGGGGGGGGGTAAAATCGGAAGACTCTGTAGAGAACGGCCGGTTTCGCAGAAGACTCCCCTTGTTATAAATGGAGTAGTTCGGGTCATTGACCTGGAAATGAACCCAGTAGTACGAGAGTTCCCCGTCAGAAGGACGATATCCGTAATGAAGCGTATCGGGGAACAGAAGAATAAACTCATCTTCTTTCACATCAAAATTTGACATGTTCTGGCGGATATGCAGGATTCCTTTGATGACAATGATCAGGACAAAGGAGTCGATGTTTCTTCGTGGGTGTACGAAGCCGTCTTTGCTTGTAAGGTTGCCGCAGGAGATATATTTCATCGGTTTACCTGCATCCGAAATAAAATAAAGCATATCGTCACATCCTCTCCAAATTCCCCATGTACCTGCCTTTGTGGTTGGTTTTTCGTCAGCTGTGCACAGCACCTGAATCTATGTTTTTCATACTAGCACAAAAATTCCCTCCCGAGATGATTCCATCGGCATGAAATTGGATATGACCACTTTTTCTTGTGTATTGTACGTTGTTTGGAAATCCTGAACTGATATCATTGATATTGTAATTTCAGTCAAACTACTTGCAAGTAAAAACGTACTGAGGATAAAATACGTGAATGGTCACAAGACCATGGAGCGAGGAGGGTTTCATTCATGAGAAAGAAAAGAGTAATGGCACTGATTTTGGCCGCGGTAATGACTGTTGCGGCAGTAACGGGCTGTGGCGCGCCATCCAGACCGGACGGTGCGGGGGAGACGGCGCCGGCGGCAGATACGGGAAGTGCGGATGATGCGGCAGATACCGGGACAGCGTCCGGAGGTGACATCGTAGAACTTACCTTTATGGGTTGGGAGGCATCTCCGCTGGAGACGCAGGCGGTCAAAGACGGTATTGCGGCGTTTGAGGCGCAGTATCCGAATATAAAGGTGAATTATACACCTGGACTTGCAGGTTCTGAATACAATGCGAAGCTGCTTTCCTCTGCGGCGGCAGGTTCTCTTCCGGATGTGATGTTTGTGGCGGCGGAAAGTTATCGTACCATCGTGTCAAAGGGTGCGTTGTGGGATATCACGGAGCAGTTCGACGAAAATTATCCGTTGGATGATTTTATAGAATCTTCCCGCACGATCATGGAAGTGGACGGTCATGTATACGGTATCTCTTCCTGTACGGTATCACCCATCATTTATTATAACAAGGACGTATTTGACGCGAAGGGAATCCCTTATCCCAGCGCGGATCCGGAGAACTGCTGGACCATCGACGAGTTCAGAGAGGTCGCAAAACAGCTGACGGATGAGGATATCTATGGTGCATATGGGTTGGAGACGGTGGCCGACACCCTGAATGCGCAGCTTCTGTCCAACGGCGGTACCAGATATAATGAGGACTTTACGAAGAGTACGATGAACTCACCGGAGAACAAAGAAGTGTTTGAGATCATCAAGGCAATCCGTATCGAGGACGGCTCCGCGCCGGATGCCTCCACACTGGATGCGGTAGGCATGTCTGCCAAGCAGATGCTGCAGACAGGTAAGGTGGCGATGCTGATGGACGGTTCCTGGGCGCTTCAGGAGCTGGCAGCTTCCGGCATGAACATCGGTATGGCTCCGCTGCCGGCATACGACAAGGTGCTTACCACAGGGCAGGCGCATCTGCATTGTATCGCAAATACAAGCCCTCATAAGGAAGAGGCATGGCTGTTCCTGCAGTTTTTGTCCGGTATGGAATATCAGGGCGCACTGGTAAAGAGCGGGCTGTGGATGCCGAACCGTTATTCCATGTACGAAGAGGACGCAGTGGCACAGTGGTATGATGAGAAGGTACACGGAGACAGCTATAAGCAGATGCTTACCTATTTCAGGGATGCGGCAGTTGACCCGACAGCGCTGCAGCTTTCTTCCCAGGCCAGAGATATTATTGCAGAAGAGACGGATATGTACTTTAAAGAAGATCAGGACCTTGATGTGACATTACAGAATATGGATACCAGAATAGATGAAGCGATTCAAGATATATTGGGGCAGTAAGTGATCGAAAACGATGCATCCTGCATTGCGCGAGCTGTGCAGGATGTGTCGTTTTTTTACGGGGCAGCTTTCGCCGTAAAGCAGGGCATGGAAAGTGACATTATGGAGGGTAGTATGCAAAATACAAAGAAAATAAGCAAATTAAAAGACGACGGTAAATGGGCATGGTTTATGCTGGCGCCGAATATCATCGGTTTTTTCCTGTTTATGCTGGTGCCGGTCGTGGCAACCTTTGTCTTAAGTTTTACCAAATATGATATGCTGACAACGCCGCAGTTTATAGGGCTTAAGAATTATATTGATATGGCAAAAGATCCCATCATATGGGAAGTAACAAAAAATACGGTCATATACACGGTTATTACAGTGCCGGTCGGTATGTGCTTTTCTCTGCTGCTGGCTGTCATGCTGGATCAGAAGATCGGATTCCGCAGATTCTACAGGGCAGCGTTTTTCCTGCCGGCGATCACTTCCATGGTTGTGGTTGCGATCGTATGGCAGTGGATCTATAACCCGGATTACGGTATTTTGAATTTCGTGTTATCCATCTTCGGTATTCAGGGGCCCAAGTGGCTGCTGGAGTCTTCCACATCGCTGCTCTCTCTGGCGATCGTAGGGATCTGGAAAAATGCCGGTTACAATATGATCATTTTCCTGTCGGGGCTGCAGGGTATCTCCACGAGTCTGTATGAGGCTTCGGAGCTGGACGGAGCAAATAAACTGCAGCAGTTCCGCTATATTACGGTGCCTATGCTGCGGCCGACGACATTTTTTATCTTCGTGATGTCCATCATCGGTTCCTTCCAGGTATTTGATCAGGTCATGCTGATGACCAAGGGCGGGCCGGGACGGTCTTCTTCGGTGCTGGTACATTATCTGTATCAGAATGCCTTCCAGTACTTTAAACTGGGTTATGCCTGTGCGATCGCTTATCTGTTGTTCTTTATCGTTATGGTGATCACGGTGTTTAATATGCGCATGGAAAAGAGCATGCGTGAGATTTATTAAAGGAGGAGCATGTGATGAGCAATTCGAGAAAAAAACTGATCACGAAGATCATAGCGCATACGATTCTGATTCTGGGGGCGGTAATCATGCTGGTGCCGTTTTTCTGGATGCTGTCGTCTTCATTCAAGACACTGGGAGAAGTGTTCGTGTTTCCGCCGACCCTGTTCGGAGAGCGGCTGGTGTGGGAAAACTATACACAGATTTCCAGCAGGTTTGACTATTTTGCCTACTTTTTGAACAGCATCAAGGTTTCGGCGTGGGTGGTGTTTTTTCAGGTCTTTACTTCCGCCACGGCCGGCTATGTTTTTGCCAAAATGAATTTCAGGGGCCGGGATAAGATTTTTACCCTGTATCTGGCGACGATGATGATTCCCTTCCATGTAACGGTGATCACCAACTTTCTGCAGATGTCAATGTACGGGCTTGTCAATACACTGTGGTCGCTGATGCTGCCGGCTTCCGTGTCGGCGTTTGGTACGTTCCTGATGAGACAGTTTTTTATCACAGTGCCGACCGAACTGGTGGAGGCTGCCAAGATTGACGGATGTAATCCGCTCTATACCTTCCTGCGGATCGCGTTTCCCATGGCAAAATCGACGATCGCCACGCTGTGTATCTTCTGTTTTATGAATGTCTGGAACGATTATTTCACGCCGCTTATCTATATCAATGATGCAAGAAAATATACACTGCCTCTGGGACTGGCGAGTATGAAGGGCATGTACTCTACAGACTGGCCGGTGCTTATGGCCTCTTCCGTGATCGCAGTGCTGCCGGTGCTGATTGCCTTCCTGTGTGCACAGGATGCGTTTGTGAAAGGCGTTATGATGTCCGGTCTGAAAGACTGAGTGTTGCAACAGATATGAGGGCGGGTATGATAAGATAGAGACGGTAAAACCGGTAAAGAGGACGAGATAAGAAAGGGGTACAAATATCATCATGGGCGAATTGAAGATGGCGAAAGGACAACGCGTGCGGATTTTGGATGAAGAACTGGTACGGCGGAGAGAGGAGAATCGTAAGTATCTGCTGGAACTGCAAAGTGAGAATTTACTGCTTCCGTACACGCTGGAGGCGGGACTGTATAAGTCGTCCGAACTGCCGGAAGGGATTCACGGAGGCTGGGAATCCCCTACGTGTGAGCTGAGAGGACATTTTCTCGGACACTGGCTTTCTGCGGCGGCGATGCATTATGAGGTTACCGGAGACAGGATGCTGAAGGCGAAGGCGGATGAGATCGTGGATATGCTGGAGCAGTGCCAGAAGGAGAACGGCGGTAAATGGGCGGCTTCCATTCCGGAGAAATATCTGCACTGGATCGGCAGCGGCAAGCGCATCTGGGCACCACAGTATACGATCCACAAAACTTTTATGGGACTGCTGGATATGTATGAGCTTGCCGGCAATGACAAGGCGTTGGAGATTGCGGAACGTTTCGGGGAGTGGTTTTATGAGTGGAGCGGGCGTTATACAGAAGAACAGTTCCAGGGTATTCTGGATGTAGAAACCGGCGGGATGCTGGAAATCTGGGCGCTGTTGTACCGCTTTACCGGGAAGGAAATGTTCAGGGAACTGATGGAGCGGTATTACAGGCAGGCGCTGTTTGACGGACTTTTGGAAGGACGGGATGTACTCAGCAACATGCATGCCAATACCACGATTCCGGAGATTCTTGGCGCGGCGGCGGCCTATGAAGTGACGGGCGAAGAGAAATGGCTAAAGATCGTTAAGGCATACTGGAAGATGGCGGTCACACAGCGGGGCGCTTATGCCACCGGCGGGCAGACCTGCGGAGAGATCTGGAGCCCCAGGATGCAGCTGGCCAGCCGTTTGGGTGATAAGAATCAGGAACATTGTACGGTATACAATATGATGCGGCTGGCTGATTTCCTGTTCCGTCAGACAAAGGATGCGGTCTATATGGATTACTGGGAGAGAAATCTTTATAACGGCATCATGGCACAAGGGTACTGGAAAGGCAGCTTCACGCATGGCAGAAAGTCGGCTTATCCTACGGAGGGACTTTTAACGTATTTCCTGCCGCTGCGGGCAGGCGGTCAGAAGGCGTGGAGCAGCAGGACGCAGGATTTCTTCTGCTGTCACGGTTCGCTGGTACAGGCCAATGCAGCCCATAATAAAGGGATGTATTATGAAGGGGAAGACAGCCTGTACGTATGCCAGTATTTTGATGCATCTTATGATGGCAGAATACTGGATACCGGGGTGAGCCTGCGGCAGAAGGTCAATACCTTAAACGGCAGCGAACATCTGGCCAGCGATTCTCCCGGCAGGCAGAAGATTACGGATGTGACGTCGAAACAGCTTTTCCATCCTGACAGGCTGGTGTTTGATCTGAATATTGAGACAGAAGAGGAAAAAGAGTTTTCCCTTTATATCAGGCTGCCCTGGTGGCAGCAGGGCGAACCTGTGATCCGGGTAAACGGAGAGGCAGTGGATGTGCAGACGGCGAAGAGTACGAAGGATGGTTTCGTGGAGATCAGAAGAGTCTGGAAGCAGGACAGGGTTCATGTGGAACTGCCGAAAGGAATCTATGTGGATTATCTGCCGGGCAGAGAAGATATGGCGGCTTATATGGATGGGCCAGTGACACTGGCCGGATTGTGCAGTGAGGAACGCAGCCTGTATGTGGACAGGCAGAAGCCGGAAGAAGCACTTGTAAATGACAATGAAAGAGAGTGGGGCTATTGGCAGAATACCTACAAGACAACGGGACAGGATCGGGGAATCCGTTTTATGCCGCTCTGGCAGATCGGGTATGAAGAGTATCAGGTTTACTTTCCGCTGCGGCAGAAGTAGCCGCCGGATGCCGGGTTGAAGAAAGGTGTATATGGTATATAAAGAAACAACTTACCGGATAAACGGTAAGTTGTTTCTTTATAATACGTAGTTTCAATCCAGTAAATATCCAGCTCTATAGGAGCACTCCAGATAGCTGGTATTTCCCTCATTCTAATCGAAAATTCCGCTGAAAGCAAGGAAGATGTTGATCAACGTATAAATATGTTGACACACATATTCGGCAAGTGTAGAATATAAAACAGATATTCGGCAAATGCAGAATAAGAAAAAGGAGGCGGAAATGAAAAGACTACCGGATTCGGAACTGGAAATTATGATGATCATATGGGATTTGGATAAACCGGTGACAAGGTTTGAGATCGAAGCGCAGATGGATCAGGACAGGAGGCTTTCGCCCACGACAGTGCTTTCTTTTCTGTCAAGATTACAGGAGAAAGGATTTCTTGCTGTGCAGAAATCGGGAAAGAACAATGTCTACATAGCTTTGATCGACCAGGAAAGCTACATGCAGGCGGAGAGCAGAAGCATTTTGAAGCGTATCTACAGGAATTCCGCCAGAAATTTTATTGCGGCGCTTTATGACGGCGACAGTCTTTCCGATGAAGAAATGAAAGAACTGGAGGATTATATCAGTGAGAAAAGAAAGGAACGCGGGAAATAGAAATGAATTGCAGGAGCAAAAAGAGCATTATAGGTACAGTGGGAATCGCGGCAGCGGTCATGCTGCTTGCAGGATGCGGCGGGAACGATATACAGAGTCGGTCTGAGGACACAGAGAAGGATGACGCTTTGCAGTTACAACAGAATATAGAAGAACAGGACAGAGCGGAAGCGGGATCAGAGGAACAGCCGGAGCAATCAGGACAGTCCGGGCAGCAGGGACAGGCGGAAGAGCAGGGACAGTCAGGGCAGCAGGGTCAGTCAGGACAGCCTGCGCAGTCAGGGCAGCAGGGTCAGTCAGAGCAGGCGGAGCGATCAGACAGGCAGGGGCAGCCGCCACAGCAGTTACCGGGCGAAGAATCCGGTGGTCGGCTGCCGGGCAGGCTGGATGCGGGCAGAATCCTGGAGGAGCAGTCTTTTCAAGTGAAGCTGAATGACTGGGGAGAAGTGCGGTTTGTATCCTATGAACCTGATCATACCAGTGAAAACCCGTTGGAAGATGTGACGTTTTATTTATTGAGAGGTGAAGAGATCCTGTATCAGTTTCCGTATATCGGTACGGAGGATATCAGTGATTATGGTATGTATTATGATGTGAAGTTTGTGATGTTTACGGATACGAATGCGGACGGAAAAGAGGATGTCGTCATAGGAGCGGAATATATGACAGGGGCAGGGCCGCAGGGCTCGATTCCGCATGTGGTGGTGCGGATCTATGAAGACTATGGAGATCACTTTACCTACAACGAGGGGTTCAGCGATAAAATAAACGACTATCTTCCGTGGGAGAGCAATGTGCTGGCAAAAGATGTAAAGCGGTTGATCCAGCTGACCGGTGGAAACGGGCAGCTCACGGATTACGAGAGCTACTCGGGCAAATGGCGGGTGAGTGTCGGCTATGTGGCGGCATATGAAGAAACTGCTCCTGTCAGCAGGAATGAGCTCATCTGTCAGATTACCAACGGCAATGAATTTTCCGGAAGTCTGTTTACGGAACAGGGAATGACGCAGCGGATCGCTTCGGTGGACGAGATTACCGGCACAATCCAGAATGGTGAATTATTTTACGATTTTACGGATGACGGCTGGGGAGGGACGGGGACGCTGCACATTATGTTTCTGCCCAACCAGATTAATGTAGATGTCCTGAATTATCAGATGGCAGAAGAAAATGCGAGCGGATACGGGATATCGGGAATGTATGAGATGAAAATAAGAGAGTGAGCGGACAGGACGGTAAGCGAACAGACTAAGATACAAAACAATCGGGGAGGAAGGCATCACTGACGATTGCATCAATCGTATAAGGGGTAAGGTAAAACAGTATGGGAAATATTCAAAATATAATGGGCAGAATGATATTTGATATATTGGAAATGAATATCGTGGTTTCTGTCGGAATTGTCCTTTTGTGCCTGTTTGCGGGGAAACTGCGCAGAAGGTACGGTGCAGGATGGATGAAACTGGCCTGGCTGCTGCTGGCAGTACGGCTTTTGATTCCTTATAATTTTTCCACATCGTTTACGGGCGTTCAGCTGTTAAATTATGTCGGATTCGAGCAGGAGCGAGAGGCAGCAGAAAGCAGCTGGCCAGGGCAGGGAGACAACGCCGCGCCGGAAGGCATCCAGACAGGGCAGGGAGACAGCGCCGCACCGGAAGGCATCCAGACAGGGCAGGGAGATGGCACGACGGCGGATAGCAGTGCACAGCAGGAAGGAAGCATGTTGACGGATACTGGAGACGGCGTGGAAAATGCAGCAGGCATTCAAACAGATCATGCCGGAGCCTTGCCGGTAGAGGGCCTGACAGGGCAAACGGGGAACACAGCCACGGGTACAGTGGAAGGCCAGACAGGGAACACAGCCACAGGACAACTCGGCCTTTTCTATACCGCACTTTTGATAAAAATATGGCTGGCAGGAGTGGCAGCAAGTGTGCTCTACCTGCTGATCGGTTATCTAATCTTCTATGGCAGATGCAAAAGGAGTCTGTGCCCGATCACAGATTCTCGGCTGCTCAAGGAAATATGCAGGCAGCAGCGCAGACATATCGGACAGGTCAGGATTATGGCCTGTAAGAGCACGGCAGTTTCCAGCCCCATGATCACCGGGTTGATTCGTCCAAGGCTGATTCTGCCCGCCGATGCAGAACAGTGGCATACACGGCAGCTGGAGCTGGTCATGGCCCACGAGCTGTGCCACTACCGTAAAAAGGATCTCTGGCTGAAAATGCTGCCGGCAGCGGCCTGCTGCGTCAACTGGTTCAATCCGATGGTCCATATAATGAAAAGGCAGTCGGCCTACGATATGGAGCTTGCCTGCGACGGCATTGTCCTTGCGGGCAGAAATGAGGAAGAACGGGAAATCTACGCCAGAGTGATGCTGCGCTTTGCGGGCGGCAGACGGAGTGCTTCGGTCTTTTCCACCGGATTCAGTGGGAATCAGAAAAGGATGAAAGCGAGGATCGACTATATGCTGGATACGGGAGCAAAGAAAAAAGGGATCGTGAGTATCGTGCTGGCGGCAGCTTTTATTCTGGTTATGGGAGTCGCGGTCTCCTGCGGTTATAAAGCGGGAGAAGGTGGCACAGCCGTGGAAAATAACAATACAGAAGACGGCAGCGGAACGCAAAACGGAGAGGACGGTCTGTATGATGAAGACAGGCAGAGCGGCAGTGAAAGCGGATCACAAGACGATGGACCTGGCGGCGAAATGGCGGAAAGTGGGGCAGACCGGAACGGATTCGACTACAATCATGTTTATAATGATGTGATCAGGTACTGGCAGGGTGACCTGTATCTGGCGAAAGAAGACGGCATCTACTGTCTGCAGGGCGGTCAGGGAGAAGAACAGCTTCTCTACGAAAGCTCCTATGACGATTACAGGAGCAGAGGCATGGAGATTGACGGTAACTATCTTTATTTCTGCGGACAGGCGTCGGCGGAAAAGGAGGATACGGTGACGGTCTGCCGGATGGATCTGGAGACGCATGAGGTAGTGGATGCGCTGGCGGGATTTGATCTGGGATATGAGGATGTCCTGATCACCAATATATCGGTCTATGAAGGAAACCTGTATGTGGCGCTGGGGGCAGCTTCGGAACGGCTTGGTTTTTCTTTAAATGAAAACGGGCAGGCGGTCAGTCAGCTGGATCAGCAGGCGGAGGACTTTCTTTACCGGGAACATAATGAGTATATGCGAACAGAGATCGAAAGGCTGAATGCCGAATTTGCTTCGGAGGAATACTGGGAACTGTGCGAGGTGCAGAACCAGCGGTATCAGGCAGTGATCGATGTGGCGTCCTGCAGGAAGCTGTTAGGCGGCAGACAGGTGGTAAGCCAGTACAAGGATGAATCCCTGCGCAGCATCTATCTGGAAAATGAGGACGGAACTTATGATTATCTATGTGATGCCATGAGTTCTCCGCCGCTTGTGACAGAGTCGGGGGTATATTATGACGATATCTCGGGTGATATTGTGACAGAGTCGGGGGTATATTATGACGATATCTCGGGTGATATCTGGTATGCGGATTTTGCGACAAAACAGACGGCCGTATTTTATGCGAGGAAGGACAGAGAGCCGGTGGAACTTTCTCTGATGACGTATGATGCGGATTACGTTTATCTGCTGCAGAATAGAAACATCGGTGATGACAGGGAAAACAATGAGGTGACGGAGACCTATATCGTGCGTGCTCCCAGAGATGGCGGCGAGGCGCAGAAAGTATATCGTTTCGAGGGGCAGGTGGATACATACGGAGCCGACGGCTGGTACAGGCACTGCGGCGTGTATGACGGACGGATGTATTTCGACAACCGGGAATCCTTCAGTCTGGATCCGGAAGCCAATGCCATGCAGGCAGTGAACAGTGGAGAACCCTGTGCAGATGCCGTGGCGATCGCAGACACGATTCGGGATTTTGCGGATGCTTATTTTGGGAATGATGCCGATACGCTCCGTGGACTTTTGACAGAGGACTTTGAAGGACGCGTGGAAATGTATGCCTATCCGGAGCAGGCAGATCAAATCTGGGAGAGTTATATCGGCGGGCGCGGTATGCCGGATGAAAATGTAGAGGTCGGCGTCACCTGCTATGTGTTCTATGAGGTCGGCGGCCACGCGGAAACCGGCGAGGCGCTGGCACATCTGTCTCTGCAGATGACGAAGACAGAAGAGGGCTTTCGGGTCAGATGGTACGGGATCGAACTGTAGTGCAGAGGATTTATCTGCCGGTTACACCTGGGTGCAGGATGCGGCGGCCTGCACTCAGGTGTAACCATTTAATCTGACATAGACAAAGGTATCTTTCCAGATAGCTTTTCCGTGCTCGTCTTTCCAGAAGTATACGTTTTCTCTGAAACAGGCTTCCTTCCGGAAGCCTAATGTTTCCAGTAATTTCCAGGAACGCCTGTTGCAGGGGTCACATTCCGCATAGATCCTGTGAACACCATTGGCAAACGCCTGCCGGATCAAGGCGTCGCAGCTTTCGGCAGCATACCCGTGGCCCCAATAATGCCGGTTAAATACGAAGCCGATTTCCAGTGCTTCAAATTCCCGCTTACCCAGATATACGTTCCCGATCATTTTATGGGAGCGTTTCAATGCAACGGCGATCATTTCATCTGTGCCGATCCGCCACTGGAGATTTTCTTTTGTTTCGTCAAAAGTCAGAGGCTTATAAGGTTCATATTCCACCACTTCCTGATCAGATAAGTATTCGTATAAATCCTGCAGATCTTCCTGTCTGTATCTTCTTAGAATCAATCTTTCTGTTTCGGCTAAAATCATTTTGCACTCCTTTCTGTTTGCTGTCTGCTCCTGCTGCCTTCGGGCTCATGGGTATCATTATAATTTATTTCCGGCAGATACACAATGGTATGTTCGCGTACAGTTTGTTGACGAATGGGCTGTGAACTGTAACATGTTTGCGTAATCAATGGTTATATGCTAACATTTAGACAGACCAGTGTGAAAAGCAGACGGAGGTTGGTATAATGGGAATCTATCTGAATCCGGGCAACAGGGGTTTCTGGCAGTCGATCCGCTCCGAAATCTATGTGGATAAGACGGGACTGATCGCGAAGACGAACCAGTATTTGAATACGGAACAGCAATATATCTGTGTCAGCAGGCCGAGACGTTTCGGCAAATCCATGGCGCTTAAGATGCTTGCGGCTTATTATAGCCGCGGTTGTGATTCCGGGGAATTATTTGCAGGTTATAAGATAGCGCAGGATAATACCTTTAAGGAATATTTGAACCAGTATGACGTGATCTGTCTGAACATGCAGCAGTTTTTGATCGAGGCTGATCCGGGGAATGTAACGGAATATCTGGAGCAGGAGGTTCTCAGGGAACTGCGGAAGGAATATGCGGATATTTTGGAGCGGGAGGGCAGGGGGCTTGCCGCCGCGCTGCGGGATATTTTTGTAGAAACGGACCGTCAGTTTATCTTCCTGATCGACGAGTGGGACTGTGTAATGCGGGAAAGACAGGAGTGTGAGGATCAGCAGAAGCAATATCTTGATTTCCTGCGGAACCTGTTAAAGGATCAGCCTTATGTCGCGCTGGCGTATATGACGGGAATCCTGCCGGTAAAAAAATACGGGCAGCATTCGGCATTGAATATGTTCTGGGAATACTCTATGACAGACCAGTTTGACTTTGAGGAATATACGGGCTTTACGGAAGCGGAAGTGAAGGAACTGTGCAGGCGTTATGAGATGGACTTTGCAAAAGTCAGCGACTGGTATGACGGGTACAGATTCCGCCGGTTTCGGCATATCTATAATCCAAGGTCTGTTGTGGCGGCAATGAAGAGCAGCGTTTTCTCAAATTACTGGACGGCCACGGAGACCTATGAAGCGCTGAAACTGTATATGGATATGGATTTTGACGGATTAAAGGCGGATATTGTGCAGATGCTCGGCGGGGAGCGGGTAGAGGTCAACACTCTCAGCTTTCAGAACGATATGCGCAATTTCAGGACGAAGGATGATGTCCTCACATTGTTGATCCATATCGGGTATCTTGGCTATGACGCCGAGACGAAGGAGGCGTTTATTCCGAATAAGGAGATCAGGGGAGAATTCGAGAATGCCATGAGCGTGAGTGGCTGGCCGGAGGTGATGCGTGTCCTGAAGGCATCGGCAAAGCTGTTGGAAGATACCCTGAACGGTGACGAAGAAAGTGTGGCCAGAGGCCTTGACCGGGCACACTCGGAAGTGGCGTCCATCCTGACCTACAATGACGAAAACTCCCTTGGTTGTGCGATCGGGCTTGCCTATTACAGTGCCAGGAAGGATTACAAGCTGATTCGGGAAATGCCTGCCGGGAAGGGCTTTGCGGATGTTGTTTTCCTGCCGCTGCCACATGCGGACAAACCGGCGCTGGTGGTGGAACTGAAATATGATAAATCGGCCGATACTGCGATCAGGCAGATCAAAGATCGGCAGTATACGCAGGTGTTTGACGGATATCGCGGAGAAATCCTGCTCGTGGGGATCAACTATAACAGCGGGGACAAAGATAAACCCCACAGCTGTGTGATAGAAAAAATTGAAAAACAATAGACAGAGCACTATATATCGGCTTGTCAAAAATTATAAAGACTTCTATAATAGTATAAAAAGTTATAAAAAATTATAAAAATATATAAAACAAATTCGAGGTTATAAAAAGTTATAAAATCATAAAAGCATAAACGAAGCAGATTGAGGAGCCGTGTTATGAATAATCCATTTACTCTGTCCTTTGGAAAGAAACCATTACAATATGTATCGCGAATTTCCCAGAACAGCGAGATTCTGGAAAATTTTACAGCGACAGAGCCGTCTAATCAAATCTATATGATCACGGGGGTTCGAGGCTCGGGCAAGACTGTTATGATGGCCGGCATTGCCGGTGAACTTATGGAGAAAGAAGAGTGGGTTGTGGTAGAATTGAATCCCACAAGAGATCTTTTGCAGAGTCTGGCCGGTAAATTATACAGCCTGCCGGAAATGCATGCGCACTTTGTACAGGCGAGGATCGATCTTACGGTTTTGGGGCTGAATGTATCGTTGGAAAATGCGGTTCCCGTGACGGATATCGAGAGCGCGATCGCATTGATGCTGAATGAACTCCGGAAGAAAGGTAAAAGACTGCTGATCACGGTAGACGAAGTTACAAATTGTGACTCTGTCAGGGTGTTTGCCAGTTCTTTTCAGATTTTTTTACGGCAGGAGTATCCGATTTTTCTGTTGATGACAGGATTGTATGATAATATCTATGACCTGCAGAATGCGGATGCACTGACATTCTTATACAGAGCGCCCAAGATGGTGCTGGAACCGCTGAACTATACTGCGATCAGGAAACGGTATATGGACATATTTGAGCTGGACGTGGAAGCGGCCGGGAAAATGGCCGGATTGACGAAAGGCTATCCGTTTGCATTTCAGGTATTGGGCTATCTGCGTTGGGAGAATAGAACGGTAAAGTCTTTGGAAGAGATTCTGCCGGAATACGACCAGTATCTGGAAGAATATGTTTATGGAAAGATCTGGTCGGAACTTTCTGATCTGGACAGACAGGTTTTGATCAGAATGTCCACAGGCGGCGAGACGAAAGTCAAGAATATCAGGGAAGGTATTGGGATGAAACCGGAGCAGTTCTCGGTGTACAGGGATCGTTTGAAAAGAAAGGGCGTTCTCGATACAAGTAAGTATGGGGAGGTATCTTTTGTTCTGCCCAGATTTGCGGAGTTTGTTTTAACGAGAATCCTCTGAATGAAAAATAAGACGAACCAATATTTGAATCCGGAACAACAATATATCTGTGTCAGCAGGCCGAGACGCTTCGGAAAGTCTATGGCGCTTAAGATGCCTGCCGCTGCCGCATACAGACAAACCGGCGCTGGTGGTGGAACTGAAATATGATAAATCGGCCGATACTTTAATCAGGCAGATCCAAGACCGGCAGTATACGCAGGTGTTTGACGGATATCGCGGAGAAATCCTGCTCGTGGGGATCAACTATAACAGCGGGGACAAAGATAAACTCCACAGCTGTGTGATAGAAAGAATTGATAAACAACAGGGAATCATGTAGAAGGAGGAGGCGACAGCTATGTGGCAGTTTACATTTCCGTTTTTCCTGATCGCACTTTTTATCTTCATGGGGATCATGGTGCGTGATGCCAGAACTTTATGGAGCGGGGTTTCCTTTTTCTGGCTGATGCTGTGGTCGGCGGTGACTTTATTCCTGTTTCTGTCCGAATATGCGGCGAGTCTGATGACAAATGACGTTATAATCGGCATCCTGCTCTTCCTGATCATTCTGGCGGTGGGCAGTATCGTGGCCTTTCCGGCGGTCCTGATTCTGGTGTTTTTTGTGGAAGGCATCAGAGTGATCAGACATGAGGGGGCCAAACCGTCGAATCTGCTGTCTCTTCTGTTTTCCTTTTTGCTGTATGGTTATCTGGCAATCTGGCCGTCGGTCGGTAACTTGAAGAAGAATACGCCCGGCACGATGTTCTATATGATCGTCAGTTTTGCAGCAGTCTATGTATTGTCGTTGATGGCCATCTATTGTCTGTCAGCCGTTCTCAATCTCATCCATCTGAAAAAAAGAAGAAACGCGGACTATATCGTGGTACTGGGGTGCGGGATCGCGGGGGAAAAGGTAACGCCGCTGCTGGCGGCGCGGGTTGACAGGGGGATAGCGCTGCTGCGGCGCAACCCGAAAGCCGTGCTGATCATGTCCGGCGGGCAGGGACCGGGCGAGAAGATACCGGAAAGTGAAGCGATGGCGGATTACGCGATCGAACAGGGTGTGGACGCCGCCAGGATCATCAGGGAGCAGAAATCCGTATCAACCCGGGAAAATCTGCAGTTTTCCCGGGAACTGATGGCAGGGGAGAAGCCAAAGATCATCCTGGTCACAACAGCCTACCATGTATTCCGTGCCCTGCTTCTTGCGCGGCGGCAGGGGATAAAATGCGTGGGATTCGGCGCCAGAACGAAATGGTATTTTACGCTGAATGCCCTGCTCCGGGAGTTTATCGGCTATCTGCACCTGACACGTAAAAGGCATGCGATGGTGATTGGCGTGGTGGCGGGATTTGCGGCACTGGCGGCCCTCTTTTGAGTTAGAGGAAAAGAGCTTTGGACTTTCGAGTGCGCCTGTTTTGTTCGTTGAAGAAACAGAAGAACAAAAAGTAACAGAAAAATCGAGTAAACAGAAGAAAATAAAAAGTATCACAGGAGAGGAGCAATATGGACTATTTAGCAAAAGAGGGGAATGCCATTGTATTTGAAAATGACGGCGAAACGCTGCGGATCGAACCCTGGGGAGAGAATTCTCTGCGGGTGAGGGCCGCCGTCATGCGGGAAATCAAAGATACGGATTACGCACTGCTTCCGGCTGCCGAAACGCCGGCGAAGATCCGGATCGACGATGCGTTTCACGGTTCGATCACCAACGGGAAGATCACGGCCCGGCTGGAAGTGTGTCAGTGGAGAAAACGCTGCCAGATCAGCCTTTATAATCAAAAGGGCGAACTGCTTTTCCGGGAGGAAGGGCATGGCGGAGCGCTCAACAATCATTCCCGGCATTTCAGGCCGAGGCTCGGCGGGGATTATGAATTGACGGTCACCTTCCACGCCGATCCGGAAGAAAAGCTCTTCGGTATGGGGCAGTACCAGCAGGAGCTTCTGGATGTGAAGCATTGTGTGCTGGAACTTGCCCACCGGAATTCTCAGGCTTCCGTGCCTTTTGTTCTTTCCGATAAGGGGTATGGCTTCTTCTGGCATAATCCCGCCATTGGGAAGGCGGTCTTTGGCAGGAATCTGACCCAGTGGTATGCGGAGAACACGGAGCAGATGGATTACTGGGTGACGGCAGGGGATACGCCGGATGAGATTGAGCAGGCTTATGCCCGGGTGACGGGCACCGTTCCCATGATGCCGGAGTATGGTATGGGTTTTTGGCAGTGTAAGCTGCGTTACTGGAATCAGGAGCAGCTCCTTGGCGTCGCCAGGGAATATCATAAGCGCGGGATTCCGGTAGATGTGATCGTGGTGGATTTCTATCACTGGCCCAAGTGCGGGGACTTCCGGTTTGACGAAGCGGATTTTCCGGATCCGAAGGCGATGGTGGAGGAGTTGAAGGAATACGGCATGGAACTGATGGTATCCATCTGGCCGCAGATCAACCTTACCAGTGAAAATTATGAGGAGATGCGCAAAAAGGGCCTGTTGATCAAGAATGAGCGCGGGGTGGAGATCGCCATGCGGTTTGAAGGGGAGAACAGCTTCTTTGACGCCACCAACCCCAGGGCAAGAGATTATGTCTGGAAACTGTGCAAGAAGAATTATTACGATTACGGCATCAAGGTGTTCTGGCTGGATGAGGCGGAGCCGGAATTCTCTACCTATGACTATGACAACTACCGTTATTTTGCGGGGCCGGTAACTAGGGTGGGGAATATCTACCCGCAGCTGTACGCAAGGACTTTTTATGACGGACAGATGGCTGCCGGGATGGAAACGGCGGTGAATCTGCTTCGCTGCGCGTGGGCGGGCAGTCAGCGGTACGGCGCCCTGGTGTGGTCAGGCGATGTCCACAGCGACTGGGAGACCTTCCGCAGACAGCTGTGCGCGGGCCTTAATATGGGGATTGCAGGCATTCCGTGGTGGACTACGGATATCGGCGGCTTCAACGGCGGCGATCCGCAGGATCCGGCGTTCCGGCAGCTTCTGGTGCGGTGGTTCCAATGGGGGACTTTCTGTCCGGTGATGCGCCTGCACGGCGACCGTTCTCCGCAGACGCCCCTTACCCACGCAGACGGTTCTCCGACGATGGCTACCGGAGCGGACAACGAGATCTGGAGCTTTGGCGACGAGAACACGCCGATTCTCGAAAAGTACATTCGTCTTCGGGAAAAGATGCGGCCCTATATCCGGGAGCTGATGAAAGAAGCCCATGAGCTGGGACGTCCGGTGATTCGACCCATGTTCTATGAATTCCCCGGCGACAGGACATGCTGGAACCTTCAGGAGCAGTATATGTTTGGCGGTGACCTGCTGGTGGCGCCGATCGTGTATGAAGATACCTATGAAAGAGAAGTGTACCTGCCGGAAGGGGCAGGCTGGCAGCTGCTCTACGACGGCAGCGAATTTGCGGGCGGACAGACGGTGAAAGTATCGGCTGAGATCGGTCAGATTCCGGTATTTACACGGGATGGAAGACGAAGCGAGCTGATTGGCGGTATCTGAGCGCTGTTCCATGCAGGAGAAAGGATTCGGGACGGCCGGCATGATCGTCTCGAAGGGGCGGCAAGGATGGCAGAGTAGAAAGGATAGCAGAATAGAAAGGATGGAACAGATTAATGAACGAGCCAAAGAATGAACCGATCATGACATTTCAGATATTTGTCGATGATTCACAGATTTCGAATATGGAAGGGCCCTATGGGGCAGTGACCATGATCCCTTTTACGGGCAGAGTGGAGTCAGAACTTTTCACCGGCGAAATCCTGCCGGGCGCGGTGGATGTACAGGTGGAAAATCCTGCCGGCAGCAGGAACATGTGCGCAAAATATATGTTTCAGGGAAAAGACCGGGAAGGCAATGCCTGTCATCTCTTTGTAGAAAACAATGGTTACTTCTCAAAGGCAGACAGGCAGGCGGCGTTCTTCCATGCCTGTCCCGGATTTATGACGGACAGTCCCGTGCTGGGCGACTTTCTGTGTCAGGCGAGATTTCGCTCCGAAGTCTGGCCCACAGGCAACGGGATTGAGATCCGCATCTATGATGTATTACAGTAGGACGTGATAAGTCCGGCGGTTTTGGCCTATGGCAGCACATTTCGTTTCAGGCTGCGATAGGCCATCACAATATAGACGGCATAGATCATGAAAAACAACGCCAGTGTCAGGCAGATGATGTTAAACGGCCGGTAAAATCCTTCCGTGACGCCCGGGTCCGTGGCATTGCACAGGCTCAGGAGAAAAGGGATACTGACAAACAGAGGCGGAATGGCCGGCATCGCATAGTAGATCGTAAACTGCAGGCGCAGCGCCCTGTGCATTTCCTGCCGGTCCATGCCCAGCTTCTTGAGCAGCAGGAACTGCCGTCTGTACCGGTCCGTCTCGGAAAGCTGCTGGATGGTCAGGATCGTGGCCGCAGTCATGATGAGGACCAGGGCCAGATAATAAAGCGGAAGGACCAGCATTGCCGTTGAACTTGCATACTCTGCCTGTACCTGCGGCGCGGTGTAGAGCGTAATATGACGATAGAGCTCACGGTCATCCCGGATCCGGCACAGGGCGGCATATTGCTCTTCGCTGACAGGCTCTTTCGTCATGGCAGCGTACAGATTGTGGCTGACAGGACGGGAGAGGGCGGCTTCATCCGGCAGGATGAGGATAAAGTCCGTCCCGTTGACATTCCAGAGACGTTGATTAAGAGTCTCCGTATGGATACTGCCCGGCTGCAGCGTCGCTCCGTCAACGGTGACCGGCTGTGCGCAGGCCGTCACGGCGCTCTTCTGCCATGGTACGCAGTGGATCAGATATTCGCCTGGCTCCAGGGTAACGTCAGGGTATCCCAGCATGGAGCGCAGGGCGGCGTAGTCGCTGAACTTCATCCATGTATCATAAGGATAGCAGGGATAATAGTCTGTATTTTCATTCAGATAGTCCGTGATACGGGCATCCGTTCCCTGATAGATACTGTAAGAATGCGCGGCCGTGACGGGGATGGAAGATTCTATATATGCGATCAGGTCACTGCCGTCCTGCGCCGGGGTCTCCGTGCCGATGAAGATATCGAAACAGGTTTCGGCAGTCTGCGGGCTCTCGAAGATGGCGCCAAAGATCAGGCCGGTGCCCTGTGAGATCAGCACGGCGGTGAACAGCAGCGCGATCGTGGCCATCACGATTCCCATGGTATTTAATTTGGCGGACAGCGTGCGGAAAATGAGCAGCGTCTGTCCCTGATACTTACGGCCGGGCCGCCGGTCAAACCAGGCCGGGACGCCGGAGGAGAAGCTTAAGAAGAAGCCGTACAGGAACACGATGATGCAGGCGGCTCCCAGAATGCCGGTGGGCAGGCTCCTTGTCAGGAGCAGGAGCGTTCCGGCCACTCCGAACACGATGGAGGCGGAGAAGATCTTCTTCCGCCGGCCGCTCTTCGCAAGGGCGGCATTTTCATTGAGCCGGTCGAAATAGATCAGGTCGTATATTTTCATGGAACGGATCCGCCTGCGGCTTCTAAGCTGCGCAGACAGATAGATCAATACGAAGTAAAAAAGCGTCAGCGCTACGGCTCTGAAAGAAAAGGTAAAGGCAAAGGTGTAGGGGATACCAAACAAGGCCAGCAGGATGGCCCGCAGCGCCTGAAAGACCAGGTTGCCAAGCAGGATGCCGAACAGCAGCGCAAAGGCGCCCACGATCAGATTTTCCAGGAAGAAAAGCCGCGCCACCTGTCTGTTTTCCAGCCCGATCAGGATATAGGTCCCGAATTCCCGGCTGCGCTTCGTGAACATGAAACCCGTGGTGTACTGGACCAGCCAGCCCATGATACAGACGACCACGATGCTGGCGAGAACGATCGTTACGGGGAGCGATCTCATCAGCGTGGACAATTTCAGGATCTCCGGAGAGAAGATCAGGCCGTTGCAGGCATAGAGCAGGGCGGCCGTTATCGTGATCGTGACGAAGTACACCAGATAATCGCCGGTCTGGCGTTTTGCGTTGCGCAGGGAGATTTTAGATAACGTCACTGATATCACCTCCTGTCAGGGCAAGCACATCCAGAATCTCATGATAGAACACGGAGCGGTCCCTGCCGCCGCGGATCAGCTCGTTGAAAAGCCGGCCGTCCTTGAGGAACAGGATGCGGGAGGCATAGCTGGCGCTGTAGGCGTCGTGGGTGACCATGAGAATGGTAGCGTGCATGGCCCGGTTCATCTGCGTCATGATCTCCAGCAGATTTTTGGACGCCCTGGAATCCAGCGCGCCGGTGGGTTCGTCGGCCAGAAGCAGGGACTGTCCCGCCACCATGGCGCGGGCACAGGCGGCGCGCTGCTTCTGCCCGCCGGATACCTGATAGGGGAATTTGGGCAGAATATCGGCGATGCCCAGTTTCATTGCCACGTCCCGGACCTTATCTTGTACGGCCGCCGGCTCCGTGTGTGTCAAAGAGAGGGCCAGGCCGATATTTTCTTCAATGGTCAGCGTATCCAGAAGGTTGAAGTCCTGAAATACGAACCCCAGCTTCTCGCGTCTGAAACAGGCCAGCTCGGCGGAAGAAAGGGCAGAGACGTCGGTGCCGTCCAGACAGATCCGTCCGGCGCTTATTGTGTCGATGGTGGAGATGCAGTTGAGCAGCGTCGTCTTACCGCTGCCGGACGCTCCCATAATGGCGATAAACTCACCGTCCTCCACGCGGAAACTGATTCTGCACAGCGCCTTGGTGACGCTCGTGCCGTTTCCGTAATATTTTTCGATATTTTCTACCTGCAGCATGTGCTACCTCCTGTTCTGTCTGTAGTCTTTTGACTTCTTCTTTTCGTCGGCCCCGGTTGTTGAAGGGAGCCGATATCGTCCGTTGTTACCCTCGTGAACAAAGGTACGTGTATTCTTTTGTTCAATGAGGGTATATCCAGTATAGAGAAACAGGAAGAAGAAAGGTATCGAATCAGTATGGATTTGTCTTACAATCCTGTAAGGTTTCTGCGGCCTGCCTGGCCGGAAAAGTGAGGGTCACGGCAGTGCCTTTCTGTTCTTCGGAAGAGATCTGCAGGTCGATTTCCAGCAAAGACGCCAGTTTGCGGCACAGATAGAGGCCCATACCGGTGGAACCGCCCCGCGTCCGCCCGTTGCTGCCGGTAAATCCACGGTCAAATACACGGGGCAGCTCATGGGCCGGGATGCCGATGCCGTTATCGGAGACAGTAAGTCGTACCTGCCGGCCACAGCGCGTGGCGGTCAGGAGGATGGAAGGGGAATTGTTATTTCGATAGCGGGATGCATTCTGCAATAACTGTCCGAGCATGAATACTGCCCATTTCCTGTCGGTGTAGACCGTAAAGTCCAGATCGCCGGTCTCGATCTTCATCTGACTCTGGATGAGCAGCGTCCGGTGGTTCCCCACAGCCTGTGAGACGATGTCGGCCAGGTCAGTCTGGCGGATGATACAGTCCTGCTCCGGGCTTTTGACCCTCGCATAATAGAGGGCGCGTTCTACATGCGCCTCGATCTGTGCCAGTTCCGCGGAGAATTTACGGCGGCTGTCGGGCTCCAGATGCCGGCAGGTAAGTTTGGCGGCAGTGAGCGGCGTCTTGATCTCATGTACCCAGCTTTCGATATACTCCCGATACTCCTGCATGGAAGCCTGGGCATCCGAGACGGCGCCGATCATGGCTCTGCCGGAACAGCGCATCAGCGCAAAAAGCTTCTGTTCATAGACAGTACGGGGCGGCGGTGCACACTCGCTGAACAGATATTTCTGATCCAGCCCCTGCATCAGCACATTCAATTCCGATAACCGGCGGCGGCATTTCAGATATTCGGCGGCCTGTGTGGTAATAAAAATTAGAAGCAAAAAGAGCAGCAGGAGGACGATCACGCCGGAAGAGGTGCCGGTCGCCAGCAGAAAGAGCGCAGCGGCGACGGTGCAACAAAGCTGCCCGGTGATCTTACCCAGCCTGTCGGATAGAAATTCGCGTATGGTCATAGCTGATACCCCATTCCCCGCCTTGTGCGGATGCAGTCCGGCATTCCCAGATCTTTTAGTTTGGTGCGCAGCCTGGTGATGTTCACACTCAAGGTGTTGTCGTCAATATAGATCTGGTTTTCCCACAACACGTCAATCAGATCGGCGCGGGAGACGATCTTTCCGGCATGCGTCATCAAATGGGCCAGAATCTTCAATTCGTTGCGGGTGAGTTCTTCGCTGCGGCCGTTTAAGGAGACCGTGCCTCTGGTCAGGCTGACCTGCAGATCGTTTACCGCAAGCACATCGGTGTCCGGTACGCCGGCGCTGCGGCGGAGCACGGCTTTGATGCGGGCCAGAAGAACGGGCACGTCATAGGGCTTGGTGATATAGTCGTCGCTGCCCAGGCTTAAGCCGCGGAATTCGTCCGCGGAGGAATCCCGGCTGGTGACGATGATGATGGGAAGGGCGGAGCTTTTCCGGATTCCGGCACATAACGTGAGCCCGTCCTGCTCCGGCAGCCCCAGGTCGAGAAGGAGCAGGTCAGGGGCACAGTCCCGGATCTGCCCGGGTATATCGGTAAAATCGGTGACGGAGACGACCCCGTACCCTTCGTTTTCCAGAAGGAGAGAAAGTTCCTCCCGGATCAGCGGATCGTCTTCAATGATCATGATCTTCTGCATGGCAAACCTCCGTCGGTATCCGTCCCGCGGGCTTTTTGCCTGTGTGGAAATGGATGCCGTTAACTATAGGTATATTAGAATTCCGATATTTCAACCATAAACTGTTCTATCAATTTATAGACACTTGTATATGGATTCATATCTTTGATGCTTGTAAAGATACTTTTTCCCTCAGCAGCATACTGCTTTTCCAAAGCACTTGCATTATCAATAGCTTTTTCTATATTGCCGTTCTGAACTATTTCACGGATTTTGCCCTTATGTCCTTTAGAATAAGCATCGTGTAGATGGAATGATAAGCGCCGATAAATTTCTTTCTTTGATATTTTCTTTTCTACATCCTCAAAATGCATAAGCAGCCATGTTTCAAACAGATGGTTAGAAATCAGTAATTCATATTCATTAGCGGCCAACACCACAGACTGGATATCCGGCGGCGCATCACAATCAAAGGCCAGATATTTACCATAAGTACTGAATTTCTGATTGTGTTTCTCATTATTCATAAATTTATTTGCAAAATTCAGGACAGTCTGTGCATTTCCGTCAGCAGTTTCCAGGATGACTTCTACGTCAGTATACTTGTTTTTCTTAATAATCTCTGCAAAATAATCAAAATAATATTTCTCGGTTTTTCCTTCACAAAATATGATGATGCGTCCTATATTGGTTTTCTTTGTTTCTGAAAGCCGTTGCGGTGATAATTGTGTTCTACCCATTTAACTCACCACCAATAATGTCATCATAATTAAAGATTGGAATAGCTCCGTACTTCCCTTGAAGATAATCTTTATTAAAAGTTGCATCCTCACGCACTTTTAAGTCAGAAAGAGCATATAAACTGGATTCCCCACGTTCATTTTTATCTACAAATACCACCTCATCACGTCGAAATTGATTATTGTTTAACAGTGAAATATCATGAGTAGTAAAAATCAACTGGGCTTTTTTATTTTGACTTGAGCAGAAAATATCTACAATCAACTTAGTTAACAGTGGGTGCAGCCTTGCAGACATTTCATCTACAATGAATACTCCACCATTTGAAATCATTTCAATTATATTTTGGATATAGGCCAGAAAGCGGAGTGTACCGGTAGACTCCTGACGTAAATCAAACAGTTTTTCTCCAACTATATTACCAGCTTCATCATAAATATCATGTACAGTACGGACAACTTTTTCGTCCCTTTTTTTACCGGTATGTTCGTCAAAAATCGTTTCTGTCTGCACATCCAGCCGTTTGATCCCGACATCAATTAAGCGGAGATAATGTTCCACTTTATTTCTATATGCTGTATTACCAACAAGTTTTTTAGAAAGTCCGATGATTCCTGCGAGCCCTTTTACTGTAGATTCAAAAAGAATCTCAGTAAACACATTGTATTCCCTGCTAAAGAAAGCAATAAAATCGCCGAGCACCGCTTTTTTAGCTTCGTCGTCCAGAAAATATTCCAGTACAGCAACATAAAGTCTCTCAGCAGGTAATTTTTTATAAGCTCCCAGCATCTTTTGATATTTAGTTCCAAAAGAAAGTTCCGTACCGGTTCGTTCAAAGACTTTTTTATCGTTAATAAATAACCATTCATTTAAAACTTCCTTAGATGTGCACTCAAAACCATATTGTATCTGGTTATCATTGTGCAAAAATATAATATCAAACTCCGAAGCATTATTTGTATCATTTGATAAACCAAAGGGTTCCAGTTTCATTTTCATGCCGATTTCGTTGGACTCAAAATCTTCGTTCTCATTTTTGTTGATAAACTGAGAAAATATATATTGTTCAAAAAAGAACATTGCCGAGATTAAATTAGACTTCCCGGATGCATTTGCACCATACAAAGCGGTTGTTTTTAGAAGATCAGGTTTGCCGTTTACACGTATAACATGAGTGGGATGCTGCACATACGCAGTTGCCCTCATATCAAGTATAGATTCATTTTTGAATGAGGTGTAGTTCTTTACTTTAAACATTACTAACATTAGTCTTTACCTCCAAAAACAGAACATTTCTATATTATAATATATCCATCAATTCCAAAAAGTCAACGCGATTACCGTATTTTTCGAAAATATAAAATTTGTATGTGGAGTTATGAGTTAATTATTGATAAAATTATTGAAATTATCGTTTTGGAAGAACAAAAACATCTGTCTGTACCAATGTTGAACGGATGTTTGCAATCCCACAAGGACACTTCCTTATGTGAAGTACTCCTTATTCGTTTTTTTCGACTATTTTCCAGCATACAGCGCGGGAAATTTCACACCAATTTCACACCGGTCTCACGTCGACTTCACCCCCGCATCATAAACTTACCTCAACAGGCGGGCAGAGAGAACCCGCAGACAAAGGAGGGAATCGTTATGACATTTTCAGGACTGGAATGGTACTGGTGGCTGGTGATCGTGGCGGTGCTGGCAGTTGCTGTCCCGTGCAAGATTAAATTTGTGAAGTGGTGGAGCAGGCGGGAGCAGGAAAAGAAACAGGAGCAGCGCGGGAAATGGGGTGATGATGCATGATTGAAGTAAAGGAGCTGACTTTCTCCTACGGCAGGGACAAACAGGCGCTGCACGGTCTGGACTTCACGGTGGAAGACGGGGAAATCTTTGGTTTTCTGGGGCCTAATGGCTCCGGGAAGTCAACGACCCAGAAAATCCTGACCGGAGTTTTGAAGGGACACGGCGGCAGAGTATCGCTGTTCGGGCAGGATATTTCCGCGGCACATACGCAGGAATTTTTCCGAAAGATCGGCGTCCTGTTTGAGTTTCCCTATTTGTATGCCAATTTAAGCGCCGTTGACAATCTCAAATATTTTGCCTCGTTCTATCCGAAAGAGCAGGTACGCGGTATCGAGGAAATTCTGGAGGAACTGGAATTTAAGACGGACTTTATGAAGAAGCCGGTTTCATCTTACTCTAAGGGGATGCGGCAGCGGGTAAGCATGGCACGGGCGCTGATCAGTAATCCCAGTCTGCTGTTTCTGGACGAACCCACCAGCGGGCTTGACCCCTCCGGTGCGGTCCTGTTTCGCCGGATCATTGAGCAGGAACGCAAAAAGGGCACGACGGTATTTTTGACAACCCACAATATGCTGGATGCCGATCTGCTGTGTGACCGGGTGGCCTTTATATCCAACGGTGATATCGTAGCGCTGGATACGCCCAAAAACCTGAAAGAGCGCAACAGCGATCACCGTGTGGTGATCGACTATCTGTATCAGGGGAGGCGGGAAGAAAAGACGATGGAGGCTCCGGAACTGGCGGCCGGCATCCCTTTTGCACATGACGAGATCGTGAGCATCCACTCCCAGGAGCCGACGCTGGAAGATATGTTCATCCAATATACGGGAAGGGGGCTGTCCTGATGTGGAAAACCTTTTGCTCCTTATTCAAAAAAGACTGCCGGATGATGCTGTCCGGAAAATTCTTCCTCATGTCGTTTGGCTTTCTGGCGGCCTACACCCTGTACGTGAACTTTGGCTATGTCAGGGTTATGGATGCCCGGCTGTACAACGTATATCTGTATGATCCGGCAAAAACCCAGACAACGGTTTCAGCCCTGGTTCAGCAGGTGGCGTCAGAAGAAGCGCTTGCTGCGGTTTTACGCGATGATACAAGCGGCGTTGGCATTGACGCCAGCTCCGGAGAGCCGCAGCTTGTGTTTTATGAGATGGAAGAAAGTATGGACCGGCACCGGGCCGACTACGCGCTTTCTCTCCTGCGGCCGTCAGGGCATCACAGCGTCGAGGTGATCGGCTCCAATACGCCGGAACAAAAGGCGCGGAAAGAGATTACCTGTGAGCTGCTGTTTTTTGAAATAGCGGCGGTCGGATTTCTGGGGATTGCCTCTGTGCTGTTTCAGGAAAAAAGTATGGGAATTATCCGGGTCCATGCGGTTCTGCCCATGCGGAAGAATCTGTTTCTCCTGTCCAAGCTGGCAATCTTCCTGCTGTCCGATCTGGTCTTTGCAATACTGCTCACCGTGCTGAATGTGGGCGTTTCGGATACCGCATCCCTGCTGCCCGGGGTGCTGCTGCAGACAGCGCTCCTGTCCCTGATCATGGCTCTGACCGGACTGATCTGTGCCCTGCTTTTAAAAGACTTCCGACAGTTCACACTGGCCTATCTGGTGGTTGCCATTTTTGTGGCGAGCCCGGTGTTCTTGTCTGCAAATACGGCGTTAAAGCCGGACTGGGTTTACTTCCATCCCTTTTTTCATATCTACATGGGACTGAAAAACGCCTACTTTGAGACGCCCCTGCACAGCCCTGTCTATTACCTGGGTTGTCTGGTTGCGATTGCAGCATTATTTGCGGGAGCACAGTATGTGTTCCGCAGGGAGATGAGGAAGGAAGGCTGAATTAAGAGCAAGGCGCTTCGGCATGGAGGGAAGATTGAAAATTAAAATTTTCAATCGCGAGATTTGTGTCTGCGCGTTACTTGCCACAAACTCGATATGCGCAAAAAGCAGCGCAGAAATGGAGGAAATATGAAAGGATTATGGTATCAACTGAAAAGTGTGCTGCGTGACAGGTTTTGCCTGATGACTTTTCTGTTACCGGTTGTCGTTGCGGCAGCGCTGCATTTTGTCGGTGCAGTCGATTTCTCTGTACTGAGTGAGCTGCGTTTTGGGGTCTGGCAGGGCGATTTACCGGAGCAGGCCGTTTCCTGGCTGGAACGGTATGGACCGTTGACGGTGTATCCGACGAGGGAAGAACTGGCGGAGGCCGTCAAAGAGCCGTCTACGAATGTGATCGGTGTGGAAGCTGCCGGAAACAGCATCAAAACGATGCTTGCCGGCGACGAGCTGGAGCTGTTTCGCCAAACCGCCGACACGCTGCCCGACCTGTACGAACAGCGAAATGCCGCGGGACAGACAGCGGTTCACATTTTAGAACGCCCCGATGTGCTGGCCGGACTACAGGATATGTTTATCGCTGCCGTACTGATCGTCGCCATGTTTATGGGATGCACCTTTAACGCGATGAACATGATTTCTGAAAAGGAGGACGGCGTTGCGCTGATCAACGAGATTCTGCCGATGACCCACAGCCAGTATATCATGCAAAAACTCTTTGTGGGATTTATCTGCGGTTGCCTGTCCTCCATGATTACGGTCTGCATCTGCTTCGGGTTTTCTTTGCAGAATGGGGCGCTGATGCTGGTGATGCTGGTGCTCTCCGCATTTGTGGCGGCGCTGATGGGCCTATTCATTGGCCGGATTTCCAGTGGGCTGATGGTTGGCGTGGTCTATATCAAAATCGTTATGCTGCTGTTTATGGCCGTACCGATCCTTGGTTTTCTTGTGGGGACAAGTCAGCCGCTTCTTATGGCGGTCAGCTACCTTGTCCCCTCGCAGGCGGCATTCGAGGGTATCATGGACTTGTCAACCGGCAGCGGGACGGCGGCGGTCAAAGATATTTTGATTCTTTTGGCCCATTGTATCGGATGGTTCCTGCTGTATATTGGTCTTTCCGTATATCAGAGGAAAAAGGCATGACCGTGCACTTAATAAAGTCATCGACACTTGAAGCAATATAGTGAAAAAGAGTCCTGAGCGTGCTATAATATTTTACAGACGCGGCGGGGCTCTTTTTTCAGGGAGCAGGCAGAGGCAAAGAATAACAGAATAACGAAAGGGGAAAACAGATGAGCACAGTTGTCACAACCAAAAAAGGAAAGATCAGAGGATGCGCGGAAAATGGCTGCCTTGTATTCAAGGGCATACCTTACGCAAAACCGCCGGTGGGGGAACTTCGCTGGCGGGAGCCCCAGGAGACGGAGAACTGGGAAGGGGTCTATGAAGCGGTGCGGTTTTCCGGCAAGGCGGTGCAGGGGGAGCAGAACGTGGGATTCTACGGCAGGGAATTCTATGCGGATCCGGCGTATGATGTGGAGATCAGTGAGGACTGCCTGTATTTGAATATCTGGACGCCGGAAGAAGCGATGAGGGAAGATGCGAAGGCAGGACTGCCGGTGGCATTCTGGATCCATGGCGGAGCGTTTATGAGCGGATACGGGAGTGAGCAGGAGTTTGACGGCGCGGCGTATGCGAAGCGGGGTGTGATTCTTGTGACCATCAATTACCGCCTGAATGTGTATGGCTTTCTGGCGCATCCCTGGCTGGATGAGGAGAGCGGACGGGGCATATCCGGGAATTACGGTATACTGGATCAGATCGCCGCATTGCAGTGGGTTTCTGATCATATCGCGGCTTTCGGCGGTGATCCTGACAATATCACGATCTTCGGACAGTCTGCCGGTGCGATGAGCGTGCAGACGCTTCTGTCTTCGGAGCTGACCGGCAACAGGATCGCCAAGGCAATCCTGCAGAGTGGCGGCAGTTATCGCGTGGGAGTGCACCGGGATATGCCTTTGCGGGAAGCGGAAGAGTACGGAGAGAGATTTGTGGAGCTGACCGGGGCCAAAGATCTGGCCGGGCTTCGGGCCATGTCCACGCAGGAACTGGAGAAACCGCTTGGACAGATGATGGCGGAGGCTTTTACTTCCGGCAAGGGGCTGTTTTTCGTCCCCAATATCGACGGTCATGTGCTGAAACAGGGCTACAATGCAACTATTGAGGAGAAAAAGCTGAAACATATCCCTTATCTGCTGGGCAGCACGAAGAATGATATTATGGTGACGAAGGAGCAGCTGGCGGCAGGTGAGAAGGGAACCCTGTATGAGGGCTGCATGGCGTTCAGCCATAAGATGGAGGAGCTTTGGGCCGAGCCTTCCCATGTCTACTATTTTTCCAGACAGATGCCGGGCGACGAAGAAGGCGCCTTCCATTCTGCGGAATTGTGGTATGTGTTCGGCACGGTAAAGCGCTGCTGGCGGCCGCTTACGGAGGCGGATGTGCAGCTGAGTGAACGGATGCTGGATTACTGGACCAATTTTATGAAAAAAGGAGACCCCAACGGGGACGGGCTGCCGCAATGGCGGGAATGCAGCGCGGCGGATCCTTTTGTCATGGAATTTGATGTGTAGGCGGATGCAGGCAGAATCAATATTCCCGAAATATATCTGCATGGGTTCGGATTAAAGAGGAAAGGCGGCATAAAGCGCCCGAAATAGCAGAAGGACGAAAATCGGATCGGAGAAGGACACGAGTCCTTGTAAAAAGGGTGTATAAGAGCTATGATGACACTGGAAACGACGGTAAAAAGGGCAGTCCCATAGAAAATCATAACGATACAGGAGGAAAGAGTATGCAGAATTATTCGGGAGAAGCAGGGTTACAGTATCATTTACAGATCAGGCCGGGGGACGTGGGCAAGTACGTGATCCTGCCGGGGGATCCCAAGCGGTGCGCGAAGATCGCGAAGCATTTTGAGGATGCAAAGCTGGTGGCGGACAGCCGGGAATTCGTCACTTACACGGGATATCTGGACGGGGAAAAGGTAAGCGTTACCTCCACGGGTATTGGCGGGCCTTCCGCCACCATCGCCATTGAGGAGCTGACGCTGAGCGGAGCGGACACTTTTATCCGGGTGGGCACCTGCGGCGGCATTGATCTGGATGTCAAGGGCGGCGATATCGTCGTTGCCACCGGAGCGGTGCGCATGGAAGGCACCAGCAGGGAATATGCTCCCATAGAATATCCGGCGGTGGCTGATTTTGAGGTGGCCAATGCGCTGGTGGAGTCCTGCAGGGAACTGGGGCTGCCTTATCATGTGGGTGTGGTACAGTGCAAGGATGCTTTCTACGGCCAGCATGAGCCGGAGCGGATGCCGGTGAGTTATGAACTGTTGAACAAATGGGAAGCCTGGAAGCGTATGGGCTGTAAGGCTTCCGAGATGGAGTCGGCGGCGCTGTTCATTGCGGCCAGCCATCTGAGAGTGCGCTGCGGTTCCAACTTCCTGGTGGTGGGGAATCAGGAGAGAAACGCGCAGGGGCTGGATAACCCGATCATACACGATACGGAAGCGGCTATTACGGTGGCAGTGGGAGCGCTGAGAAGGCTGATCAGGGCGGACCGGGAGAAGCATTGACAGCGCCGGTAGCAGAAGACGGACGGATGTCGGATCTGCGCAACAATATCAGGAGGAGTGTTGAAATGGCGGAAAGAAAATATAAGAGAATCTTTACGATCGTGATCGACTCGCTGGGCGTGGGAGCATTGGCGGATGCTGCCGCTTACGGCGATGAAGGGACGGATACTTTAGGGCACATATCCCGGGAGATGGAGGAATTCAAGATTCCCAATCTCCAGAAGCTGGGCATGGCGAACCTGCATCCTTTAAAACAGGTTCCGGTGGTGGAACAGCCTCTGGGATATTTTATGAAAATGAATGAGGCCAGCACCGGCAAGGATACCATGACGGGTCACTGGGAGATGATGGGGCTTCATATCACAAAGCCTTTTCAGACGTTTACGGAAACGGGCTTCCCGAAAGAACTGCTGGAGGAACTGTCCAGACGGACCGGCCGCGTGATCATCGGCAATAAAAGCGCCAGCGGCACGGAGATTCTGGAGGAACTGGCGGAGGAGGAGATCGCCACGGGTCATATGATTGTCTATACTTCTGCGGATTCGGTGCTGCAGATCTGCGGCAACGAGGAGACCTTCGGTCTGGAAGAGCTGTATCGCTGCTGTGAGATCGCAAGAGAGCTTACCATGAAGGATGAGTGGAAGGTGGGGCGTGTGATCGCCAGACCTTACGTGGGAAAGAAGCGGGGCGAGTTCAAGCGCACCAGCAACCGGCACGATTATGCGCTGAAACCTTATGGCCGAACGGCCTTAAATGCCTTGAAAGATGCCGGACTGGACGTAATTTCCGTGGGAAAGATCTTTGATATCTTTGACGGCGAAGGCCTGACGGAATCCAACAAGTCCAAAAGTTCCGTGCACGGTATGGAGCAGGCGATTGAGATCGCGGGCAGGGATTTTGAGGGGCTGTGCTTCGTGAATCTGGTGGATTTCGATGCGCTATGGGGGCATCGGCGTGATGTGGCAGGATATGCCGGGGAGCTGGAGAAGTTTGATGTAAAGCTGGGAGAATTCCTGCCGCTGCTTAAGGAGGACGACCTGCTGATCATTACCGCGGACCACGGAAACGACCCGACCCACACGGGGACGGATCATACCAGGGAGAAGGTGCCGTTCCTGGCGTACTCTCCGTCCATGAAGGGCAGCGGGAGGCTGGAGGACACCCGGACCTTTGCGGTGATCGGGGCCACCATTGCCGATAATTTCGGAGTTGCCATGCCGGAAGGCACGATCGGAACTTCCCTGCTGGAGAAACTGGTGTAACGGGAGACGGAATATACAAGAACAGAATAAGAGTTAAGAAGGAGAACGTTATGGACAGGAAAGACATTTTAAAGACAGTGGATCATACGCTGCTCACGCAGACGGCTACCTGGGAGGAAATCCGCGGGATTCTGGATGACGGGATCAAATATCAGACCGCATCCGCCTGTATTCCGGCGGCCTATGTGAAGCAGGCGGCGGAGTATGTGGAAGGCAGGCTGCCGATCTGTACGGTGATCGGGTTCCCGAACGGATACAGCACTACGGCCGTGAAGGTTTTTGAGACGAAGGATGCCATAGAAAATGGTGCGGAAGAGATTGACATGGTGGTCAACATCGGCTGGGTGAAAGACGGGAAATATCAGGAGATTGAGGACGAGATCCGGCAGATTCACGAAGCCTGCGGCGGAAAGATCTTAAAGGTCATTATCGAGACCTGCCTGCTCACCGAGGAGGAGAAAATCAGGATGTGTGAGACCGTTACCAGTGCCGGGGCGGAGTTTATCAAGACCTCTACGGGATTTTCCACCGCCGGGGCTACCTTTGCGGATGTGGAACTGATGCGGAAGCATGTCGGCAAAGAAGTGAAGGTGAAAGCGGCAGGCGGCATTGCGTCGCTGGAAGATGCGGAGAAATTCATTGCGCTGGGAGCAGACAGACTTGGCACCAGCAGGATTATCAAGATCATCAAACAGACAGATGACGGGGCGGGGTATTAAGACAGCGGATAGAGAAAGCTGATATGCACAGAAATGTGCAACGCTTCGGAATGGAGGAAAAATGACCAACGAAGAATTGATCCTGGAGGCGAAAAAAGCCAGGGAACATGCATACACGCCGTATTCTCATTTTCAGGTGGGAGCTGCGCTTGTGACAAAGAGCGGTAAAATATATCACGGCTGCAATATCGAAAACGCTGCCTACACGCCCACAAACTGTGCGGAGCGGACGGCCTTTTTCCGGGCGGTTTACGAAGGGGAGCGGGAATTTACGAAGATTGCGGTGGTGGGAGGTCCGGAGGGCAGCGATGCCGACGAACTGTGTGCTCCCTGTGGTGTCTGCCGGCAGGTCATGATGGAATTCTGCGATCCGGAAACCTTTCAGATCATTCTGGCGGACGGCAGGGGCCGGTGCCTGCAGCGTACCTTGAAGGAAATGCTGCCGTTCGGGTTTGGGCCGGAGAATTTGGGAAATTCGTGATTTTGTCTGTCATTTTACTGATCAGGGCGGTCTTTGCCCTGATCAACTTTCTTTTTAAACAGGATATAATAACAGTTTAATTCAAAATCACTGCAGGGCTTCTTAGACACTGGCAGACATGCCAGCAGCTTTTCTTTCGCGGCAGGATTCTGTAATTCCGCGCGGAGAGCATCCTGTATTCCATTGACGGTGAGGAAATGATGGACTTGTGTCATGGCTGCATCCAGTTTTCTTTTTTCTACAAGAAAATCCATGTCATACCGGGCTTCTGTCTCCCATTCACTGAGCATCTCCGCATGATCGTCAATCCAGTCTGTCAGGATGAGGTTTGCGCTGTGATCGGTGATCATTTTTATAAGTTTTGAGATTTTATGGGTATTGGGAACTGTGATGCCGACACATTCTAATGCACCCTTCAGAACCTTTTCAACAGCCTGCTGCAGATGATAAGCGGCGTTGTTGAGGATCAGTTCGTCGTGACAGGCGCTGTTCCAGATCATTTCTGCTGTTTTATAGTCCATCCGCGCACTGCGGAATAATCTAATATCACACATTTTAATCTCCAATACGAAATTTTCATTTCAGGGCTGCCTGAATAGTTTATATGTTGGTAGAGCTATTTTCGCTCAAACAGGAGAAGGCCGGTTTTCATTATTTCCTGATATAGTCGATTGTCCGGCGGCAGGTTTGTAATAATGTCTGTTTCGCAGTCAAGATCGGGGAAGAAAGCCAGCTTCTGATCGGGGTCGTATTTCTCAATGTAAAGATCGATGTCGCTTGCGCTGTTGCAGTGAAATTCCAGAGAACTGCCGTAGAGGATCAATTTGTGCACATTTTGATCCCTGCGGATCCCGAGAAGTATTTTTTCGACTCTGTGCTGCATCAGAGGGTGAATGCGGTTTGCATTTGGAAAAGTAACTCCGTCCATAACAGGAAAATCCCACATCATATCAGTGCTTCGCATAGAAACTGCAACCTCCTTTGGTCTCTTATTCTATCATGAGAGCAGTAAAAAAACCAGCTTATTTTTGTCTTCACGTCCCATCATGGAAATACTGAAAAACTAATTGATTTTCCGTACAATTCTTACTATAATATATGTTCAAACAGGGTGATATTGCGATCTGAGATTATAAAAAATCCAGGAAGAAATCAGCAAACTATGAAGAAAATCAGAAATAAGGGTAAGGAGCCGGCATTTATATGGAAATATTCGATATCCACAAATTTGATAAATATCGGGAAGATAACCGGCGGGAGGTAAAGAAGGCTAAGGGCGGTCTGCCAAACAGTATCTGGGAGACGTATTCCTCTATGGCAAACTGCTATGGCGGTGTTATTATTCTTGGTGCAGCTGAGAATTCAACGGGCGGATTTTATACAACGGGTCTTCAGGATGCAGCTAAAATAAAGAAGATATTCTGGGATACGATCAATAATCGCACAAAGGTCAGCGTAAATTTGTTAATGGACGATGACGTCAAAACTTATGACATGGACGGCGATTTGATCATGGTGATCCATGTGCCGCGTGCCAAGCGGGAACAGCGGCCTGTCTATATCAACAATGATATATGGAATGGCACTTTTCGGCGGAATTGGGAAGGGGATTACCATTGTACAAGATCCGAGATCAGAGCAATGCTGCGGGACGAACCTGAGGAAACCATGGATATGATAGTATTAGAGGACTTTTCTCTGGCTGACCTGAATGATGAAACTGTACAGGGATACCGTAATTATCATGCTGCAGTCAGACCGGGCCATGTATGGGAAAAGTTGCAAAAAGAAGAATATCTGGAAAAAATTGGCGCTGTCGGTCGTTTGAGAGAAAGTGACATACTGCGCCCTACTGCGGCAGGCCTTCTTATGTTCGGAGAAGAATATCGCATTGTTCGTTACTTCCCGGAATATTTTTTGGATTATCGGGAAGTGCTTGATCCTTCAATTCGTTGGACAGACCGTATTCAATCCAGCTCCGGGGATTGGACGGGAAATCTGTTTGATTTCTTTTTTCGAGTATACAATAAACTTACAAGGGATTTTGAGAAACCCTTCGCGCTGGACGGTGTGGCCCGCATCGAAGATACGTCTGTTCATAAAGCGGTTCGTGAGGCGCTTGCCAACTGTATCGTTAATACGGATTTTTATCTTCCGAGAGGTATCGTTATTTTAAAGGAACAGGACCAAATTGTGATGCAGAATCCGGGCAGCATTCGTGCCGGAAAGGCGCAGATGCTTCGGGGTGGAATCTCTGACCCGCGGAACAAAGCCATTATGAAGATGCTGAATCTGATTTCTATTGGGGAACGTGCTGGAAGCGGAGTTCCGGATATCTACTCGGTTTGGGCGGACAAGGGATGGACAACACCTGTAGTCGAAGAGCAGTATGGCCCTGACCGTTCAATTTTAACGCTTGCTTTCAGGAAAAAACAAGCGGAAAAAACAAGCGGAAAAAACAAGCGGAAAAAACAAGCGGAAAAAACAAACCAGATCACCCGGACTGCCAAGACGGCTGAAAACATGAATCGGATTTTTGCTTATATTCTGCAAAACGGCAGTGCGGGTTCTTCTGAGATCGCAGCGTATCTTGAGCTCAGTGCTGCCAGAGTCAGGGTGCTTTTGGCGGAACTTACGGCAGAAGGAAGAATCATCCCGCAGGGGAATGGACGTTCCCGGCGTTATTGCGTGACATGCAAAGAGTAAAGTTTCTTCATGCACACCCAGTAATTCTTCTCGCTGGTATAGCGTGCGGTCTGGATATGCCTGTCAAGGATTTCCGGCGGCAGCTTCCAGTCTGAACGGACACAGCCGAGCAGCAGACAGCGCTTTGCCTCCTGCAGCGTGGCAGCGTCTGCGCCGTTTTGCTCCATTTCAGATAAAAGGCGATCAGCTCTGTCGTCATAGGCAGAATTGAAGAAACTTTGTGTTTCTGCGTCATAGGAAAGCTCAAACAGACGGTGTTCTCCGGCGTCCGGAAGATAGCAGGCCTCCTCGACGGTTTCCGTGATATGAAGATAGTACAGTGCTGCTCCTGCATTCGTTTCCTTCCGGCGGATGATCCGGCCCAGTCTCTGGATGCGCTGGCGTTTGGTGGAGGTACCGGAGAGAATGATGCCGACGGTTGCATCGGGCACATCAAATCCTTCGTCGATTGCTTTGCAGGCGATCAGGATACGGATGCTGCCTGTGCGGAAGCGTTCCAGCACATTTTTATTGGCCTGACTTCCCATTTTAGAATGAAGGCGGCCTGCCTTTTCCGGAAAGACTTCCTGCAAAAGACGGTACAGCTCTTCGGCCTGACTGATTCTTTCGCCGAAGATCAGGATCTTCTCGTGAATGTCCAGCCGTCTGATCAGATCGCAGACACAGGAGACCCGTGCGGATGCCAGACAGACGAGACGCCTGCGCTTAAAGGTGAGATTCATATAAGTGGCGGCGGTTTTGCTAAGGGCATTCTTTTTGCTGCCGGCAATACTTTGCAGCTCTTCGAAACGTTCCTTCTGGGTGAGCGTGCGCAGGGCAGGGTATGCTTTGAGCAGTTTTCCGTACAGGAGAGTCATCTGGTCAGTGAATTCTTCGTACTCGTCCCGTTCGTCCGCCCGGAAGGACAGGCTGATGTGATAGACGTCGTAGGGTGAGATGGTATTTCCCGCGGCAGCTTCTTTCATGCCGTAATGGTATATTTTCCGGCCAAGCACGGAGGTGAGACAGCGCTGTGACGCTCCGGCCGGCAGAGTTGCGGACAGACCGAGGGAGAAGAAGTGGCTTTCGTATTCACTTATATAAGGCAGAAATTCAAAGATCAGCTGATTCTGTGCGCTTTCATAATGATGGCATTCGTCCGCGATCAGCAGGATGTCTGCACCCTGCCGTAATTCGGTCAGGATCTGTCTTGCCAGTTCGTAGCGGGCCGAGTTGATGACGTAGATCATATATTTATGGTCGGGCGTGGACTTCGAACCGGCGCCCCGCAGGCCAATATCGTTGCGGATACTGCTACTGTCCGGCAAGAGGGCAGAATGAGGCGCGTTCAGGCCGGCAGTGCCGTTGGCGGCGGCAGAATCGCTGGAGGGAGCAGCAGCCAGATATTCCCGCAGCGCCTGATTCCATTGCCGCATAAGGGCGCCCGTGGGAACGACGATCTTTACGCGCAGACTGCCGTTTAGCTTTTGGTTCAGTCTGTCCATGGCCGACAGGGCGAGCAGTGTCTTGCCGGAACCGGTCACTGCCTGCACGATCCCTCTTCCGTTATGCTCAAACCAGCGTTCCAGGCATTCTTCCTGCCAATCATAGAGTTCTTTGTTCATCGGTTGTTTCTCCTGACTTTTCCAGTGTCGTTTACTATGAAAGTCTTCGACTTTCACAGCATGGATGGCCATGCGGCCCGCCCGACGGCAGGCTGAGCATGATGTAAGTTTACTATGACTATAGTTTACGTACTGTGGGGCTTTCTGTCAAACAGCGGCTGTTTATCCGTATTCCCGCGGGCAATGGGCCGGGTGCAGTGTCTGACTGCAGCGCCTGCATGAGAATCTGGCGTTATAGTTTGCGGCCGGTTCGGCCGTGAACTGTAATCATTTGGCGAAGGAGGCATAAATTTATCTTGATATTGGTTTACTACATATAAATATAATGCTATAATTATACAATAATATTGATATATTAATATACGGAAAAAATGCAAAATTACACAGATGCACTGGTTTTTCAACCGGGAGTCTGCGATGTATCGGAATGGAGGAAAACATGATAATCAAGGCTTCGGCATCTTTAAGGAATGATTATACGTCTATTTCAAATCTGGCAAAAGAAACAAAAGAACCTATCTATATCACGAAAAACGGGGAAGGTGATCTGGTACTCATGAGTATTGAGGCTTATGAGCAAAGAGAACAGATGCTGAAACTGCGGGAGAGAGTACTGCAGGCGGAACAGGAGCGGGTGGACGGGATGCCAACACTCAGCCTAGCGCAGGCAAGGGAGAAGTTAAGGGAGCGGATAAATGAAATGTAAGATTGAAATACTGCCTGCTGCGTGGGAGGATCTGAAACAGATAGAGGATTGGTATCTGGTACAGTTTGGAGTGGAGACGGCTTTAAAGGTAACAGACAGTATACTTGCCGCGGTAGAGCGGCTGGCGGAATTTCCTGATTCCGGATCCCTGACGCCGGATGCGTGGCTGAATCAAAGCGGATATCGAATGATCATTTGTAAAAAGCACGTGGCTGTTTATCGAAGAATAGAGAATGTAGTATATCTGTATCATATCGCGGACACACAGACGGAGTATACGAAATTGTTTTATTCCTGAACAATAATCGGGCACAGGAAGACGTTTCATGGTGCCAGTCTGTCGATTTATGTAAAAAAAGGCAATAAATGATTGAAAACATACATGAATTCCTATATACTTTGTATAGTATTTATGCCATAAAAATAAAGAGTTTTCACCTGTACTGCGGCCGACAGGGCCGGGTTTTCAGTGCAAAACAAACAGGCAGGTGGCAGCGCGGAAATGAGGAAGAGAATGAATTACGAAGAGATGTACCAGAACCTGCAGCCTGACCAGAAAGTCCTGAAGGACTCACTTGCCTCGCTGCAGAAATTTTATAAGGCCGTATGTAAGGAGACGGAGAGCGGCGATGTGAAGAGCCTGCTTCGGGATCTGAACACGATGAAAGAGTCGGCGGATCTGCTGGCTTCGGCGCTTGAGAATCTGGCGGACACGGCTGCGGGTTTTGACGCGAAGACCTATTTCGAGAGCGGTGATTTCGCGGAGCAGATGCTGGCAGCCTGTGAGGAGAAGGGCGTGGATGTGCGCGGCGAGTTTCCGGTTTATGAGATGTTCCCTTACAAGGTGAAGGTGGATGCGGAGAATCAGGATCTCTATCTGGATCGTAAGAAGGTGCAGTGTATGAGGCCGCAGAGTTTTGTCGATACGGTAAAGGCCGGACAGGAGAAGCTCAATAAGGCTTCCTTTAATGCGGCCACTTTTGTCAACGAACTTTCGGATGCGTATGATCTTGCGCTGTTAAAGATGGGCAAGCGGGCAGGGTATGACATGTACCTGAAAAGTTTATATAAGTTCCTGGCGCCCATGAGCCGTTTTCGGAAAGAGTATGATCAGCAGAGCTTCGCCTTCGATCTGGCGAGACTGTATACTTCCGGTATAGAAGAGACAAAAAACGGCAGGAGATTTCAGTTCGGGCCGAGCCGTAAGCCGGAGCAGGCCATCCGTATTCTGGATAAAGACGGTATAGAGCAGTTCCTGTCAACCATATGTTTTATTGATCCTGAGAAGGAATAAAAAGATTTTAGGAGGGCGATCATGCCAGAGTATAGTGCAAATCCGGACAACCCGGAATCATATGGATCTCTGCCTGCGGAACAGCTGACCGACGGGATCGGATTCCTGGCAGATTTCTGGCGGGAAAAATACCTGCAGGAATATATCCGGAACGGCGGCAGCAAGATCAAATTCGTGACGGGGCGTACCGGCAGCGGCAAGACCCATTTCCTGCGGCTGATGATGGCCGTTGCGCGGGAAGAGCATTATAAGACCGTGTGGTTTTCGGCAAAAGATATCTGGATGCATGATTTTAAAGAAATCTATGTGGAGATATTTCACCAATGCGACCTCCTGTCCTGTCTGGAGGCGGCCAGCGGCAGCCTGATCCGGGAGATGGGCTATGACCCGCAGGATATTCCGGCGGGGATGAAGTTTATCGACTATCTTTCCCAGAACGGCGAAGGCGACGCGGTGACGAAACGGGAGATCCGCGCGCAGCTGCGGCGGTTTTTCCTGGAAAATCCGATGATGGACAATAATTTTGCGCTGGCCTGCAGTATGCTGACAGGCAGTATTTTAGGCTATCCCATTCTGGAAGAGCAGAATCAGGAGCTGCTTTTGTCGTGGCTGGAGGGGGATCGTTCCATTAAACTTTCCCAGCTGCGGGCGCTGGATTTCTATCCGAGCCGTATCACGAAATACAATGCGAGACATATGCTCCGCTCTCTGGCGGAAGTGGTGCGCATGGGCGGCTTTTCCGGCCTTTTTATCGCGATAGATAACATGGAGATCCTGACCAGCCGTTCCAGTCTGGAAGCAGTACATTATACGAAGATGAAAAGAGAAGATACCTACGAGAGTATCCGGCAGCTGATCGACGATATTGACAGCATGAAGAATATCATGTTTGTCTATGCGTTTGACCGGGAACTGATCGACAATGAAAATGCCGGATTAAAATCTTATCAGGCTTTATGGATGCGGATACAGAATGAGATCGTGGGAGAGCGGTTCAACCGTTTTACGGATATGGTGGATCTCGACCGGCTGGCGGCGCAGGAATATTCGCCGGAAGTGATCGTTGCCATATCGAAGAGCCTGGCCGATTTGCAGCTTAACCGCACAGCCGAGCCGCTAACCGAAGAGCAGGCGCAGGAGATTGTATCCCAGGCACGTACGGGAGCCGTGGGGGTTCCGCGATTGATCCAGACTGTGATGAATGACAGAAATTTTCATGGGGAGGTGAACACCGGTGTATGATGTAGAAGCCAGACATATTATCGAGGCGCTGCGGTCGGGGATTCCTTCCCGTGCCGTGGGACAGTATTTTTCGGAGGCGCGGCCCAGGATCATGCGGGAGATATCGGACCGGCTGGATCTTGTGTGCGAACAGGGAAAATCGAGCGGCATGATCATCAGTGGCAAATACGGAGAGGGAAAAACACATCTTCTGAATACCGTATTTAATCTGGCGCATTCCAACAATATGGTGGTTTCCTATCTGTCTCTCAGCAAGGAAACGCCCATGGACAAGCTGTATCTTGTCTATCAGAAGTTGATCGGCAATACCTATCTGCCCAGACGGCAGCAGCCGGGCTTTATGCATGAGCTGGAGAAGATATCCGCCAACAGCCCGGTGGCCAATGAGATGCTGCTGTATGCGGCCAAGCAGCTGGAGACGGATAAGCTGTATTATCTGTTCCGCTCCTACTTAAATACGGAAGATTCGGATGAAAAGTTTCTGCTGCAGGCAGATCTGGAGGGTGACTTTATCGCCAATGCGCCGTTAAAGAAGATATACAAAAGGATTTTTAACCAGACTGTAAAATATAACGTGAATTTCACAAAGACCAGACACTGCCGGGACTATTTCTCGTTTATGAGCCATCTTTTTACGCAGACGGGCTATCATGGATGGGTGATTCTGATTGATGAGACAGAGCTGATGGGACGGCTTTCAAAGAAAGCGCGTTTGAATGCATATCGCAGCATGGCGAATTTCCTGCTGCCTGACCGGTGTCCGGAATCCACATTCAGCATCTTTGCCCTCAGCGCCTCTTACGCGGAGGATGTGATCGAGGCGAAGCACGAGTATGAGAATCTGGCGATGATCTATCCGGAAGAGCAGGAGCCGGCGAAAACGGTGCTGGATCTTCTGGCGAGAGCGCCCCAGCTTGTGCCGCTGACGCGAGATGAGATTCATGAGATTTTATATAAAATACAGGACTTCCACGGCAAAGCCTATGCATGGACGCCCAGCCTCTCCATTGATTCACTGGCGGAAGCCACACAGTCGGGCGGCTATCTGCTGCGGACCAAGATCCGGGCGGCCATCGAGTTTCTGGATCAGCTTTACCAGTACGGCAAGGCAGGGAAGACTACCATCAATGAACTGGGAGAAGAGGTGTACACGGAAGATGTGCCGGTGATCGAGGAGTGAACGCCTGCACAAAGCGTTCTGCCTGCAAACAGGCGCCGCCCGTTTTGCTTAACTCCGGCATTCTCCGTCATGACTGATACAGTTGACCTGTGTTAGAAATTCCATATCATCAAGAGCCTGCAGCAGCGGGTTCTTTTCTTTTGCACGGATCTCGATGATCAATTCCGTCTCGCCGCTGCGGGTGGAGCGGGCTTTTTCCTTATAAGAACGGCAGTGTCCGGCGAGGGTGTCAAACAGGACATCATAGTCGATCTCTTCCCGCGGGCCGCGCAGCACGAGCAGTTCCGGTGCCTTCGTGCCGGGCAGTCTGTCCAGACCGAAGAGGAGGAGCGTCATCATGAGGGAAAAGACGATCACCAGCGTATAGAGACCGACGCCCGCGATGATGCCGGCGCTGATGGACCAGAACAGGTAGAGCAGATCCAGCGGATTCTTCACCGCATTGCGGAAGCGCACGATGGACAGCGCGCCCACCATGCCGAGGGACACGAGCAGATTGGACTGCATGGCGATCATGATGGCGGCCACGATGACGGGCATACCGGCCATGGTGATGTTCAGGTCTTTGGAATAGAAAGCCGTCCGGCTGGAAAGTTTGTAGATCGTGTAAATATAGATTCCGGCCAGGCAGGCCAGCAGCAGGATCAGGATGACCGTTTTGGCATTCATGGTGGTTCCGCCGCCCAATGATTCATAGACACTGTTTTTGATGACATCTTTTACTGACATTTCTGTGTTCTTCTCCTCTTTTCATCTTCTGTTCTGTAAGCTGGTGTGTGTCACCGGTTGTTCGTAATTTTTATCCGCAGGACTTGTCCCACTCAGATTCCCGCATACCGTTCCCGGCACAGCTGGTATTTGGAAAAAGACGTCTGCTGCAGGGTGTTGAGTTCCAGCAGCTGTTTCAGGAAGGCCGGCAGGAACTCGTCGTATTTTACTTCCAGCACCGCGTCCGGTCCCGTCAGGGCGTCGTAGGAGATGCCCGTCGTGCCGAAGCGTTCCGTCTGGCGGCTGGCCCTGACATGCCGGTCCAGGGTAATGCGTACATTGCCGGGGCCGTAGAGGTATGCCTTTCGCTCATAGGCGACGATCACTTTCGGAAGAAGCGTCCGGGTGGCTGCCGCCAGATGAAAAAGAAAGACGGGGTCTTCCGGGGAGACAGTATCTGTCTGGAAATTGCCGGCCATAATTTCCCGCAGCATCTCCGGTGTGATCTGCCGGGAGCGTTTGCGGGTCATTGCGTCCAGTTTTTCTTTTACCTCGAGTTTGATGACGGCAAGGGAATCGTTATAAATACGGATCCGGTATTTGCGCCGTCTGCTGCAGCCGTCCCTGACAGCCAGCAGGCAGGTATCCGCCGGATCGTCGAAATACAGGCTGCTCACCAGATACCCTTCGTCGTTATGTTCATTGTCGTCCGCCCGCAGTACCCCGTCCAGCCGCCTTTGCAGACTGTACATTTCCCGGGCGGTGCAGCAGAATTTTTCTTCCACACGGTACATTCTGCATCTGCTCCTTCTTTTTTTAGTCATTCTTTTCAAAGACCGCCCGCAGTGTGACATCTCCGTCCGCCAGAGAGACCGAGAGCGATTCTTTGCCGCCTTCCGGGACATCGCCCTGCCAGCCGGCAAAGTGATATCCTTCCCGGGCATGGGCGGTCACCGACAGCGGAAAATCACTGTAATAGTATCCCTCCCATGTACCGCAGTCCTCCAATACAGCCGTGTTGACGGTGATGGTGCCGCCTTCCGGAGTATCTGTGACGATCCGGATTTTGTGGAGTGCTCCGGTCAGTCCGAAGGTCTTCGCCAGACTTTCCATGGCAAAAGGCAGCCTTCCGGCAAAAAATGCATCTACCTGCTCTACATCCGCCTGATAATCCGCGGCCGTATAGCCGGCATCATAGAAGCACCGGTGGTCTTTAATGATCTGCGCTTCACAGCGGCTGCTCCATTGTGCCAGCATGTCATGCATCTTTTCATAAGAAAAGACAGTGTTCGCGATATCCATAAAGGAAAGGCAGAACCGGCGGCGAAAACCCTCATTGTCCAGCAGGCTTTTGACTGCAGGTTCGTTGAGAAGCGGGTGCTGCGCCATCCAGTCTTCCCGGTTTTCCCGGATGTTGCTGTCGGCGTGGGCGCATTCGTCCAGGTCATAGAGCATAAAGCGCCATTTTCCGTCGCTGTAAGGCGTTCCCTCCTGAGTGGTGCGCCAGGCGGCGGTATTGTAACCGAAGGCCACGTCCCGGTTGTCCAGATAGAGGTTGATGCAGCAGTAGTCGATCAGGCTCTGGATGTCCACCAGTTCATCGGCGAGGGCGTAGGTGTCGTCATAGACAAGATCGCATTGCGTGACCACGTCCAGCATATACTGCCAGGCAGTGAAGGTCTCTTCCGGTGAAGTGACCGCATTGCCGGCCTTTATAAGCATGATATCATCCGCCTGCAGTCCGTAATGCGCGGACAGATATTCGGCGTTATAGCGCTCGCGCAGGTTATAGAGGCCCCAGTATTCCCCGTTCAGGAAAAGGGCGCATGGCCTGTGGGCCTGCGTGGTGACACTGCGTCCGCGGGCAGCCTCCTGCAGAAGGGCGTCCAGAAATTTCACGCCGTCCATATTGCCGCCGCCGTTGCGCAGCTTCACGGAAGCGTAGAGGATATCGTTGTCAAAAAAAGCAGCCGGAAGGATCTCGCTCTCATCATAGATATCTCTTGCGAAAAGATGGAAGGACTTCTGCCTGGCGCTGCGGGTGGAGTTGCCGGAGATACGGACTCCTGCATTCTGCGTAAAAAGGAGCGTATGGCTTTCGTCAAAATAAGACAGAGAAGCCTCCCGCTCCCACTCTTTTCCTTTATAAAAGGCGTTGGAAGCCATGTAGCGGTAATGGATCTCTCCGCCGGCATCCGTGTAGCTGTCCAGTATCTGCCCGCCCTGCATACCGCCCTGTGAGAGATAAGACTCAAAGGCAGCGCCGTTGCCGTAGATGCCGGTACTTGCATCGAACAGAGCTTCCGGATCCACAGACAGGGACAGGATAGCCAGATCGTCGTATTCTGGCTTTGCATCGTAGCCTACGAAATAGGTCTGTGTGACGGTCTCGCTGATCTGACCGGTGACGGGATTGCAGCAGGCTGCCCGCACGACGACGGCTTTGTCTACCGGAAAAGCAGGCGCATAGTCCTGATTGGGTGCCAGATCGTCCCGGTTGATGTAACGGTTTTCTTCTGCGGTGCGGTCAGTGATCCGGATCGGCTCCCGATAGACAGGAGAAGACGCGTCCGGTTCGCTGCCGTCCAACGTGTAATATATTTTCTCCCCGGCGGGGGAATATAGATGCAGATCAAAAGCCTCCTTATAAAAGCCGCCGGCCGTTGCAAAGACGGGACTGGCCAGGGATACGGCTGGGAGCAGGCCGGCCTCCTGATTGGAACCGTTCAAGGTGGTACTCATAACGGCCCACCGGTCGCCGCCGTCCTGTATTCTGCCATAGCTGGTATCGTGGTCAAGCCGGGGTACAATGACCTGATCGAGAAAAACGCCTTCTTCGGAATCGGTCAGAAAAAGTCTGTCCCCGTCTCTGGAAATGCGCAGCGCCGCATTCTGGTCCAGCCAGACCAGCGCATACCCGCCGGCAGGCACCATGAGTCCTTCCAGAGAGTATTTCTCCGGTTCCTTCTCATCGTCTGTGAGGAAACAGCCGTCCAGAGAAATATCGGATTTCCCCGGATTGTACAATTCAACACAGTCGGAATATCGACCATTTTCATCTTTTCCGGCAGAGAAATTACAGCTGCAGATTTCGTTGATGACGACCTTCGGCTCCTTCCAACGGTCGCTGCAGCCGACGACAGCCAGCGCCAGAGGTGCGAAAAACAGGATTATCTTTTGTAAATGTCGTTTGTTCATGCCAATTTCCCTTAATGACATTTAGTGAGTGTCAACTAAGTACAAATAATATCATATAGTGTTCTAAATGACAAGCAGTGAATGTCATTTAAGGGGGATTTCTGTTATACGTTTCAGGCGCTGTACACGGTAAACCGTATATGGAAGCCGTTCATGGCAGGTGCTTATGAGGGAAAACAGTCTTATGGAGGGGGAACATGTACAAAAACAGAGCGAGTTCAGGAAAAAACAACATCTCCGGGGATAATATTGCCCGGATCCGCAAGCAACTGACGCCCAAGGTGTCGCAGCGGTTTCTTGCAGACAGGATGCAGCTGGAAGGAATCGAGCTGGACAAGAATGCAATCCAGCGCATCGAAAGCGGCGCCAGATTCATCACGGATATTGAGTTGAAGGCTTTTGCAAAGGTACTTGCGGTGAGTTATGAAGAGCTGCTGGAGGAGTAGTTATTATTCACGGTGCCCTGCACCTTGCTGCAGAGCATCCGGCCGATAACTTTACGGTTTCAGGCATCCAGCCCCTCGCCGAAGGCGACTTGGAATGGGCTGGATGCGTTACAGTTTGCGGCCGGTTAGGCCGTGAACTGTAACGAGGAGTAGACAAAGGCCTGTACCCTGAAAGGCTTTTATTTACATGAGAAACCGGGGATGATAGAATAAGGCATAGAGGAAGGAGAGAATCTCATGCGGAGCGATCGCTATTTTAACACAGAAGGAGTATGTATCCCGCAGCTGCATTATATGGTAAGGATTGATGACCGACTGAAGGAGATCAAACGTCTTTTTGTGGACAGGGGTAAATATTTTGTCATCAACAGAGGGCGGCAGTATGGAAAAACCACAACATTGCAGGCGCTGTCGGCGTATCTGAAAGCAGATTATCTTGTCCTTTCCATGGATTTTCAAGCGATTGGGACTGCGGAATACAGGGATGAAGATACGTTTGCAAGGACGTTTGCGAAAGTATTGATGAATGCCCTGCGCAGTGCCGGCAGTGTGCAGAAGGAGGATGAGAAGGAACAGGCGGCTGGCAGTATGCCGGAGAAGGAATGGGAAAAATCAATCGACGATTTTGTGGAGACGGATAAAGAGGCTACGCTGAGAGAATTGTTTATTCTGATCAGTCTTATATGCGGCAGGGCGAAGAAGCCTGTCGTGATGATGATCGACGAGGTGGACAGTGCGGCAAACAATCAGGTGTTTCTTGATTTTCTGGCACAGCTTAGAGGGCATTATCTCAATCGGCAGAATCAGGCGACTTTTCATTCTGTTGTGCTTGCAGGCGTTTACGATATCAAGAATTTGAAATTGAAGCTGCGGCCTGATTCGGAACATCAATACAACAGTCCGTGGAACATTGCAGCAGATTTTGATATTGAGATGAGTTTCAGTGCCGGACAGATAACGGGTATGCTGCAGGAGTACGAGGCAGACCACCACACCGGGATGAACCTGGAAGAAATGGGAAGAGAAATCTATCAGTATACAACAGGCTATCCCTATCTTGTTTCGGCACTTTGCAGGTTTCTTGATGAAAAGATTCCGGGCAGCAGAGGATTCGAGGACAGTGCCTGTGTGTGGACGAAGATGGGACTTGCGGAAGCGGTCAAACTGCTGTTGAAGAAGAATACGCCTCTTTTTGACAGTATGGCCAAACAGCTGGATGCTTACAGCGAGCTGCGGCAGATCATAGAAGAAATCCTCTATCAGGGGAGGCAGATTACATTCAGCCCCATGGAGAAAGCGGTAAATTTAGGCGTGATGTTTGGCTTTTTAAAAGAAGAAAACGGATATGTGGCGGTGGCAAACAGGATTTTTGAAATGGCGCTTCTGAATATGTTTATGACAAAAGAAGCGTTGGACAGTGAGGCGTTTCGTTATGGCCAGCGCGACAGGAATCAGTTTGTCAGAAATGGCAGGCTGAACATGGAACTTGTGCTGGAAAAGTTTGTGGTACATTTTACAGATATTTATAGTGGAAATGATGACAGATTTGTAGAAAAGTATGGACGGAAATTTTTTCTCCTCTATCTGAAACCTGTCATCAACGGTGTGGGGAATTATTATCTGGAAGCACAGACCAGAGATGCAGGGCGAACGGATGTTGTCGTCGATTATATGGGTGAACAGTTTGTTGTGGAACTCAAGATCTGGCACGGCAATGAGTATAATGAACAGGGAGAAGAACAGCTTGCGGCTTATCTGGATTATTTTCATCTGAAGAGAGGATATATGCTCAGTTTCAATTTTAATAAAAAGAAGGAAGCCGGCGTCAGAATTGTTAAACTGGGCGACAAGGAGATTGTGGAAGCGATGGTGTAGAAGAGGACAAAGGGGGGCAGGTGGGAAGACCAGGGCAAATAAAGAGCTGGCATACCATGTGCTTGATGTGATCGATACAATGATGAAGAGCAGTGACAGCGGGCGGTTCGAGGAAGTCAATTCGACGTGCGAACGGCCGCTGTCACTGACAGAGAAGTTATAATCCTGCTATGCTTTCCTGACGACAGGAATCCATACCTCGTATTGTGCATTTTGCGGGTCGGGATTCAGGTAGACTTCGACATCGGGTGCGCTGCCGTATTCGTATCCCGATGTCGGCAGCCATTCCGTCACAATGCGTCGTTCCAGATCCTGGATAGACTGGTTGGTGCCCGTCCCGGGGAAAATAGCCCAGGTGGCCGCCGGTACAGTATATTCTTCCAGATCCCTGTCTGTCTGTGAAGATGCCACTGCAATGTAGTAACGCCATGGCTCCGTATCATTGCAGGTGCTGACGCCGAGTACACCCATAGGTTGGGTGTCCATCAGGCCGGTCAGTTTCTGCAGCGTTCCGTTCATGGCAGTCTCCTGCCATTTCCGGGGAATGACTGTGAAATTTTTTTCGATATCCTTTTCCAGCGGTACAGATACGCCCACGATGCGGAAGGCGTCCTTTGTTTCAATTCGATAATTCATTTCTTCCACTCCTTTGACTATGATCTTAAACGAGACAGGGGGAAAAGATTTGACGGATACGCCTTCGTTTTTGACGGCAGAAGGGGCGATTCCGTGAACAGACTGAAAAGCCCTGTTGAAGGCGGTAGGGGAATTGTAGCCGTATTTGCCTGCCACATCAATGATCTTCATATCGGTACTCTGTAAATCTACGGCGGCCAGTGACATTTTCCTCCTGCGGATATATTCGGATAAAGGAACGCCTGCCATATAAGTAAACATCCGCTGGAAATGATAAGAAGAACAGCAGGCGATCTTCCCGAGCCGTTCATAGTCTATTTCCTCTGTCAGATGTTCTTCGATATAAGCTATCGCATCATTCAATCTCTCGATCCATTCCATAGTTCTGATCCCCCCTGACTGTTTTATAGTTAACGACATTAGAAATTTCATTAATTATAGTATATAGTAGCATTTTTCCCTTTTCCTCTCAATATTTGCACGAAAAAGAGAGGTCAGAGAGAATTATTAACAAAAAAGTATCCATAGGCCAAAGGATGGTGCTATAATATTTAGAAATAAGTTGGGGACTAATAACCGTATTAAAAGGAACATTCAGGAAGGGAAAATCATGGTAAAACATCTCATTTTATGGAAGCTGAAAGACGAACTCACAACAGAAGAAAAGCAGAAGATCAAAGAAGAGATCAAAACAGGACTGGAGGGACTGCATGGAAAGATTCCCGGCCTTGTGGAGATCAGAGTGCAGATTGAAGGACTGGAGTCCTCCAACGCGGATCTGATGCTGGATTCCACTTTTACGGACGAGGAAGCGCTGAAAGGTTACAGCGTACATCCCGCACATGTGGAGGTGGCGGATACGAAGGTAAGGCCCTATACGCAGATCCGCTTATGCCTGGACTTCAACCAGTAACAGGATAAAAGAAATGCCAGGACAATATCAGCTGGAGGATTTGATATGAAAGCAGTCATAGCCATAGATTCTTTTAAGGGCAGCCTGTCTTCGCAGGAGGCGGGACAGGCTGCGGCGGCCGGGATCAAAAGAGTCTTTCCGGACGCGGTCACAGAGGTTTGTCCGCTGGCGGACGGCGGTGAGGGAACGGTGGAAACGCTGATCAGCGGCATGGGCGGCACCATCCGGTATCTGTCCGTTACGGGACCGCTGGGAGAGAGCGTGACAGGGCGGTATGGCGTTCTGGAGGACGGCGTCACGGCAGTCATGGAGATGGCGGATGCGGCGGGCATCACCATGGTGGTGCCGGAGAAACGGAATCCCCTGTATACCACGACTTACGGAGTGGGGGAGACGATCCGGGATGCCGTCAAAGAGGGATGCCGGAAATTTATCATCGGTATCGGCGGCAGCGTCACCAATGACGGCGGTGTGGGAATGCTGCAGGCGCTGGGTTTTGAATTCCTGGACGGGGCAGGGAAACCCGTCACTTTTGGTGCACAGGGGCTGGAGAAGCTGGTCTGCATCGGCACGAGGCATGCCATGGAAGAACTGGCTGACTGCGAGTTTCATATTGCCTGCGACGTGAAGAATGTGCTGTGCGGCCCCGAAGGATGCAGCGCGGTGTTCGGTCCCCAGAAAGGGGCTGACGATGCCATGATACGTCAGATGGATGCATGGCTTGCCGACTATGCGGCCCTGTCTGCCGCGACCTGCGAGGGAGAGGTGGTGAATCCCGATCATCCCGGCGCCGGTGCGGCTGGCGGTCTGGGTTTTGCATTTCGCACCTTCCTGCACGGTTCTCTGGAACCGGGCGTGGAACTGATCCTGCGGGAGACGAAGCTGGAAGAGAAACTGCGGGATGCCGATGTAGTAGTCACAGGAGAAGGCAGGCTGGACGGTCAGACCGTTATGGGCAAGGCGCCTGTCGGTGTAGCGGCGCTGGCGAAAAAGTATGGAAAAAAGGTGGTTGCTTTTTCCGGCTGCGTGACGGAGGACGCTCGGGCGTGTAATGCCCATGGCATTGATGCTTTCTTCCCGATCGTGCGCGGCGCGGTGTCGCTGGAAGAAGCGATGGACCGGGAGAATGCAGCGCGGAATATGACGGATACGGCGGAGCAGGTGTTCCGGCTGATGCGGTAAATAAAGGAAACCGACAATGCGTAAAGAATTCAATATCACCGGTTTATGTGTACCCGGTAAACACTATATGGTAGACTTGGGAAGCCGTCTGGAACAGATGAAGAAGATGGTGGATCAGGGGCAGTACTTTACGATCAACAGGGCGCGCCAATATGGAAAAACCACCACATTGGCAGCTCTGGCGGAGTATTTAAAAAGAGAATATATCGTGGTTTTCCTCGACTTTCAGATGATCGGCAGTGCGATGTACAGCAGAGAGGATTCTTTTGCGCGGGCTTTTGCAGCCTGCTTTTTGGATGAATTTCGTTCAGAATGCGGGCAGGAAACGAATGCACTGCATCATGCTGCGGAGGCGCTGGAAAAGTCTTTGACGGACAGGGAAGAGCCTTTTTATCTGCTGCAGCTTTTTAAGGGGCTGACAGCTGTCTGTCGGGCTGCCGGCCGGCCGGTCGTGCTTATGGCGGATGAAGTGGACAGTGCCGCAGACAATCAGGTTTTTCTGGACTTTCTGTCCCAGCTTCGCAAGTATTACTTAGAGCGGGCCAGAAAAGGGACGGTGACCTTTCACTGCGTGATTCTGGCGAGCGTCTATGATGTGAAAAATCTAAAAAGAAAACTGCGCCCCGGAGAAGAACACCAGAGGAACAGTCCCTGGAATATCGCCGTGGATCTTACGTTGGACATGAGTTTTTCCGGAAATGATATTGCAGGGATGCTGCGGGAATACGAAACGGATGTGCATACGGGTATGGATATAGACGGTATGGCCGGTCTGCTGGCGGAGGAGACCTCGGGGTATCCGTTTCTTGTATGCCGTCTGTGCCGGATCATGGATGAGGAACTGCCGGGAACAGAGGGATTTCCAGATCGCCATGCGACATGGAGCCGGGAAGGATTTCTGGAGGCAGTGAGAATTCTGGTTTCGGAGAAGAACACGCTGTTTGATTCACTTAACCACAAGCTGGAGGACTATCCTGAGTTGGAGCGGGTCATCTGCAGGCTGTTATTTAACGGTGAGCGGATTGTCTATAATCCGGATGTGGAAGAAATCGAGACGGCGATGCTGTTTGGATTTGTGAAACGCGACGGGGCGGCGGTGGCGATCGCCAACCGGATTTTTGAGACGCGCTTGTATGACCGCTTTTTGACGTCGTCAGAGTGGAAAGAAAACAGCATGACGCAGGCTTCTTTTTCTGATAAAAATGGTTTTGTGGTGGACGGTCATTTGAATATGCGCAGGATTCTCGAGAAGTTTACACAGCATTTTCAGGAATTATACGGAGAAGAGGATGAACGGTTTGTGGAGGAATACGGAAGAAGATTTTTCCTGCTGTATCTGCGTCCGATCATCAATGGAACCGGGAATTTTTATATAGAGTCACAGACAAGGGACAGGAAGCGGACAGACGTTATCGTAGACTATCACGGGGAACAGTTTGTGATCGAGATGAAGATCTGGCATGGCAGGGAATATCACGAGCGCGGAGAGCAGCAGCTGATCGGTTATCTGCAGAATTACCGGAAAACAACGGGCTATCTGTTGAGTTTCAACTTCAATCAGAAGAAGGAAACAGGTGTGTTTGAGAGAGTCATTGGCGAGTACAGGATTATGGAAGCGGTGGTGTAAGTTGTATCAAGCAGAAAGGAGCAGGCCACACGATGGGAATCTATTTGAATCCACCGGCAGACGGATTTGAGGATATCTTGAAGGACGGTCTTTACGTAGATAAGACCGGACTGATCACCTATACGAATCAGGTCATGGGGACGTCGAGAAAGCTGACCTGCTTCAGCAGACCGCGGCGTTTCGGGAAATCCTATGCGGCGCAGATGCTGGTTGCCTTTTATTCCAGAGGGGCAGAGGCCGGAAGGCTGTTTGAGAAGCTGCGGGTTGCCAATCCGCCGGAAACGGATACGGCAGAAGAAAAAGACAGGAAACTGGCGGATTATGCACAGTATTTGAACAGATGTGATGTCCTGTTCTGGGATATGACATGGTTTGTTTCCAATGCGGTGCATAAAGAAGATGTTCTGCGCAATCTGCAGTCTGTCATTGTGAAAGAATTGAGAACGGAGTTTCCGGGCTGTATTGACGAAGATGAGGTTTCCATACCGGAGGCGTTATTGCATATCAGTGCACAGACCGGGCGCAAATTCTATATCATTATTGATGAATGGGACGCGCTGTTTCGTGAGGCGCCGGAAGATGTGGCGCTGCAGAAGGCATATATCAATCTGCTGCGGGCGCTTTTCAAGGGCGGGCAGGTTTCCCGCTTTCTCTGCGGCGCCTATGTGACAGGCATCCTTCCGATCAAGAAATACGGCACACAGTCGGCCCTGACGGATTTCCGGGAGTTTACGATGCTGGAGCCGAAGGCGCTGGCAGAGTATGCAGGTTTTACGGAGCAGGAGGTAAAGACATTATGTGAAAAGCATGGTCTGGATTTTAACGAGGCGTGCAGATGGTACGACGGCTACCAGTTTGACCAGATTGGTCATATTTTCAGTCCTAATTCGATCATTGAAGCGGTCGTAAACCGCAGTTTCAGTCACTATTGGACACAGACGGAGACCTATGAGTCTCTGCGGCTTTATATGGAGTTGAATTTTGACGGATTGAAGGATGCGGTGCTTGACATGCTGGGCGGAAACAGATGCAGGATAGATACCGGTTCTTTTCAGAATGATATGACTTCTTTGAGAAGCCGGGATGACGTGCTGACCCTTCTGGTGCATCTGGGCTATCTGGCCTATGATGCCGATCAAAGAGAGGTCTATATACCCAATGAAGAGATCAGGGAGGAGTTTATCCGGGCGGTAAAGAACGGCGGGCGGAAGGAACTGGTCAAATCCATTGAACTGTCGGACCGTCTGTTGGAGGCGACAATCCGTATGGAGGAAGACAAGGTGGCAGAGATGATCGGTGAGGCGCATCTGGCAGGTACTTCCCAGAAATTTTATAATGATGAACAGGCCCTGCGGTCTGTAGTCATTATGGCATATCTGAGCGGTGTGGATCATTATATGAAGTTTGAGGAAATTACGAGCGGGCGCGGCTATGTTGATATTCTGTTCCTGCCGAGACCGACATCCACCAGGCCTGCGCTTTTGATCGAACTGAAATGGAATAAGAGTGCGGAGAAGGCTATTTCACAGATAGAGGCCAGAGACTATACAAGACTGGCAAGACAGTTTGCTTATAAAGGAGAAATGCTTTTGGTCGGGATCAGTTACAGTGTAAAAGGCCGGAAGCACAGCTGTAAGATCAGAAAAATAATGATATAGATTCACAGCCTGTGTTCCGCTACTTTCTGCTTTTGATACTCGGACGGCGTGCAGGCATTGAACCGCCGAAACACCGCAGTGAAATAGCTGCTGTTGCCCCCAGTTCCATGGCGATATCGGGGATCGGCTTTTGGCACGTAATCATCGAAAAGGTCAGGGAAAAAGCCTGCGCCGGTCGGCGGAAACCGGAGCGGCAGGAACAAAAAGGAACAGTCCTGAAAGGAAGAAAAGGAGAAGCAGCATGAAAGTAATGCATTCAGAGTGGACGGACCGTCTTCATCACTGGATACGGACGTTAAAAGATGATTTTTATGAGCCATTGGGGGAAATCGCCTGGGAGGCGTTTCGGACGAAGGAGCACAGGACGCCGGAGGAGGTGGCGCAGTGTGCGTTTACGAGGGTGGAGCCGGGATTTACCTGGGGTGAGACCTGGGAGTACTGTTGGTTTCGGGGAACGGTTACGCTGCCGGCCGAGGCGGCGGGAAAGCGTATCGTGATGCGTCTAGCGCCGGGCGGTGAGTCTACCCTGTTCGTTAACGGCAGGAGTTTTGGCACATACCGGGCTGACTGGGTGAGTGAGGCGCACCACTATATGGAGGACAATGTCCTGACGCGCAGCGGACAGGCAGGGGAGCAGTACAGCATTTTAATGGAAACCTATGCGGGTCATTATTTCCCGGAGATACACAGCTGTGCTACAGGGCCGGTGCTGCCGGGGGCTTATCAGGATCCGCTGCAGGAAGGGAAGAGAAGGACGCTGGGCGTGTGCACTTACGGCATCTGGAATGAGGATGCCTATCAGCTCTATATGGATGTGGATACCCTGTATAAACTGTTGGAGACGCTGGACGAGACTTCCCTGCGGGCATCTAAGATCGCGGAGGCGCTGGAGCAGTTCACGCTGACCGTGGATTTCGAGCAGGACAGGGAAGACAGGACGGCCACTTACCGGGAGGCCATACAGAAGCTGCGGCCCGTCATGGAAGCGGTGAACGGCACGACGCAGCCGGTGTTCTATGCGACGGGCAATGCGCATCTGGATCTGGCCTGGCTGTGGCCGATGGCGGAGACCCATCGGAAGACCGCGCGTACCTTTGCCGCCCAGCTCCGTCTGCTGGAGGAATATCCGGAGTATAAATATCTGCAGAGCCAGCCGGCAGCCTATGAAATGTGCCGGGAGCATTACCCGGAACTGTTCGAGCGGATCAAAGAGGCGATCAGGCAGGGACAGTGGATCGCGGAAGGCGCCATGTGGGTGGAGCCGGATACCAACATGGCGGGCGGCGAAGCGCTGATCAGGCAGCTAATTCATGGCAAACGGTATTACCGGGAAGTGCTGGGCGTGGACAGCGTTATCCTCTGGTTGCCCGACACCTTCGGCTATACGGCAGCTCTGCCGCAGATTCTGAAAGGATGCGGCGTCAAATATCTGGTAACGCAGAAGATCTTCTGGTCCTACAATGAGGGAGACGAGTTCCCCTGTCACTACTTTACCTGGCAGGGGATGGACGGCTCGGAGATAGTTTCCTTCCTGCCCACCAGCTACACCTACAAGACGGATCCGAAGGAGATCAATACGGTCTGGAAGAACAGACGGCAGCTTCGGGATCTGGACGCTTTTCTGCTGCCTTACGGGTACGGAGACGGCGGCGGCGGACCGTCCAGAGATTACGTGGAATATGCGCGCAGGCAGGAAGATCTGGAAGGCGGCGTGCGGGTGAAGATGGCGGGACCGCTGGAATTTTTTACCGATATGGAAAAGGCGGGCGGGCCGAAACACACTTACGCCGGTGAACTGTACTTCTCCGCCCACAGAGGCACGTATACGTCGCAGGCGATGATCAAGCAGAAGAACAGGGAGGGCGAGCTGGCCCTGCGGGAGATGGAAATGTGGTCCTGTCTGGCGGGAGCGGAAGGCTGGCAGTATCCGCTGGAGAAGGCGGACGGGCTTTGGAAGACGCTGCTGCTGCACCAGTTCCACGATATTCTTCCGGGCTCTTCCATCGCCCGGGTGTATGTGGAAGCAAGAGAGGCCATGGAGAAGCTTTTGCAGGAGGCAGGCGGGATACGGGAAGAGGCGCTGCGTGCGATTTTGAATCAGACCAGGGAAGAAGAGGCGGTTACGGTCTTCAATTCCCTGAGTTTTGCCAGAAAAGCGCTGGTGACGCTGCCGGATGCATTTGCCCGGGGAGCCTGTCTGGCGGACGGAACCGTCCTGCCGGTGGAGCATACCTTCGAGGGGCTTAAGACGCTGGTGGAACTGCCTTCCTGCGGCGGAGTTTCCCTGCGGCCTGCATCGGCGGATCAGGCGGGACGAAAGCCGGCTGACGGGGCGGCGGAAGAAGCGGTGATCCTGCGCACACAGGATGGCTTTATTCTGGAAAACGGACAGGTGAGAGCGGTGGTAAATGACCACGGGGAAGTGACGTCCTTTGTCCTGAAAGAAAGCGGCAGGGAGTTTGCGGCAAAGCCCATGAACTGCTTCCATATGTACAAGGACGTGCCAAGATTTTTCGATGCCTGGGACATTGATTCCAATTACCGGCAGCAGGAGATTGCGGGAGCTTTTGACATCGAAGTGGAAGAGCTGGGACAGGGTGTGGAAGCGGTGCTTCTGGTGACGGGCAGGATCGGGGCATCCTCTTACCGGCAGTACATCCGTCTGGCGAAGGAATCCCGCAGGCTGGTGTTCGAGACGGAAGCGGACTGGCAGGAACTGCACCGCCTGCTCAAAGTATCTTTCCCGGTGGATGTCCATGCGGAAAACGGCATCAACGAAATGCAGTTTGGCTACGTGGAGCGACCTACGCACAGATCCAAACCTTACGACAAGGATCGGTTCGAGGTATGCAACCACCGCTACAGTGCGCTGTGTGACGGCGCTCACGGCGCGGCGATGCTCAATAACTGTAAATACGGAATTTCCATGAACGGAAACAGCCTGGAACTCACGCTGCTGCGGGCAGCGGCCGGCCCGGAAATGCGGGCGGACAACGGCAGGCATCATTTTACCTACGCCTTTACCGCGTGGGAAGGGACTTTTGCCGGCTGCGATGTGGTAAGACAGGGGTACGAGGTGAATGTGGCTCCGCTGACGGTGTGTGGCGGCGGCAGAGATTTCAGCCTGCTGTCTGTCGGGCAGGACGATATTTTCGCGGATACCCTGAAACCTGCCGAGGACGGCAGCGGGGACTGGATCCTGCGCCTGTACGAGGCGAAGAAGGCGGCGCGGCGTACCTGCGTTCAGCTGGCGCGGAAGGATGTGCGTGCTTTTGCCTGTGATATGCTGGAGAATACCCTGCAGGAAATTCCGGTGGAAGACGGGAAGATCATGCTGGATTTCCGGGCATTTGAGGTGAAGACGATCCGGCTGGTTTCGGGGAGAGCATGATGGAAGTATTTCTTTGAGAACGGCATGGATGCATGGATGACGGCATGGTTGCGCTTTACAAGTGATCTTAATGAAGATGGGCCATGTGTGGAGGAAGCAAAATGGAAAACCAGATTACCGTCTGTGAAGCAGTCACGGAAAGTGATGCTGCAGCTTTTTGGGAGCAGCTTCACACCTATTACAAACGGGATATCTTTCCTGACCCGAATGATAAGGACAGGGAATATTTTCTCAGCGATACGGAATATCGGGCGCATATGCAGAAGATTCACGACAGACCGCAGGACAGGTGTTACTATCTGTTCTTTTGCCGGGATGGACAGAAGATAGGCTTTGCTTTACCGGTGATTTACACTTCTGAAGACGGCAAATGCTTTGTCATGGAATATTGCGTTTATCCGGAATACCGTGGAAACGGTACAGGCAAAAAGTGCGCGAAGGTTCTGCTCAGTTGGGCAAAGGAACACGGCGCGCTCTATGTAGAGCTGAACTATGGCGGTGATGCACGGCGGGAGCGTTTTTGGGAGAGCCAGGGATTCGTCAAAAACGGTTTTGACGAGTGGGGTGAGCCGTTGATGATCCTGCCGCCCGAAGATGAAATATCTTTCACCGTAGAAGTTCTCAATGATTCAACCGACTGGCAGCTTTTGAAATTGGAAAACGGTTTCAAAAAAGAAATCGGAGAAGAAGCACTGACAGAGGAACAGCAGAAACAGCTTCAGCAGGCTGTCAAAGAAGGCAGGATTACTTTCTTTGTTGCCAGACGTGGCTACCGTGCTGTCGGTATGTGCAGTGTGGCCAGATACTATTCAACCTTTTCCTGCTCGGCTACGGGAGTATATGAAGATTTCTACATTGAACCTGTTTTCCGCGGCAGGGGCATTGCCCGGAAGCTGGCGAAGGCGGCACAAACATGGTGCGGGGAAAACGGCATATCAAGTTTGACGGTATGCTGTGCCCCGTGTGATGAAAAAATGTATCAGGCACTTGGGTTTGATATTGGACTGGGAACAACGTTCGTACGTGTTATGGTTTGATCTTCCTGCAGAGAGCAGACAGGATACAGGAATATTTTCAGACAGCCGCCAACTACTAGCAATAGTTGGCGGCTTGTATCTGGAAAGTAGAATATAGGTAAAAAATATCGTGTTTATTCTTTTCTCTTTACTTCGGAATACTGTAAAATGATGCATTTTCTCGAAGTAAGGTCACATTGGAAAATTTTCATTCATTTTCGGACGGTACGCTTTCCCATAATTGATACAGGCACAAGTTGCCTTCGGATTCGTTGCTGTCATCCGGGCGGGAAGGGAAGCCGACATGGTAACTATTGCGGTTGCTTTTTTATTGCCGTTGGAGCAGACATTACTTTGCCTATATCAAGAAAATAAGCAATTCTATCTGTTATTTTTCCGCCCGAAACAGGGATTGAAATTTAAAACTCCTAATAATTTTCCATTTACTTCAATTTTGGAAAAATCCATAGAATTTTTCATATTCTTATGCTTTTCTTTCGGCGATGAAAGCGGTATGCAGTATTTGTGACTCCCGCAAACAATAACAATTCCTATAAAAACCCTGTTATCCTTTCCAGCCTGTGGCGAAACAGAAAGCACTTTATCATCTATATTGTGTAGATTTCGGATATATTTCATATCCACCTTGTATAACTTAAAATCCGTCTGCATATATCTCCTTGTGAAAATAGCATTGCCAGGCAGCAACACATTATGGACTACGCTGTTGCAATTTCGTATAAAGTGAAAAATGGCTATGCGTTTCCACATAGCCATTTGTGTAGTAACTCCATTAGAGTTGCTAACGCTTTTAGCAGTCC